>Ga0075156_10001944_pt1 | contig 11337 bp, 10 predicted proteins | sample JI81AbrownDNA_FD_70966 | JGI IMG/M metagenome (GOLD analysis project Ga0075156, IMG submission 70966) | Wastewater effluent complex algal communities from Wisconsin, to seasonally profile nutrient transformation and Carbon sequestration -... | ecosystem: Engineered > WWTP > Effluent > Algae...
CCGGCCAGGCGGGCGGGTACGCCGGCTTCTTCGGCCAGTTCGCGTTGCAGGGTGTCTTCGGGCGATTCGCCGCTGGCGATGCCGCCAGCGGTGAGGTTGTCGAGCTTGCCGGGGTCGACGCTTTTGTGGGTGGCGCGGGTGCCCAGCCACAGGCCGCCGTCCTCGATATAGCCGTTGACGTGGATGGCCCGGCTGCACAGGCCCAGGGTGCGGAAGGCGCTGCGTTCCAGGCTGAAGCGCACGCGGCCCCAGTCGTCCATCCAATCGTAGCGCTCATCGCGCCAGCCTTTGATCCAGCCTTCATCGCGCAATTGTTCGGCCAGTTCCTGCAGGGCGCGGCTGCGCATGAGCGGGCCGCCCAGCCTGGGGTCCAGCGTCAGGCCACGGCCTTCGGCCAGGAACAGCTCGCTTTGCAGCAGGCGATCGGCCAGGGCGGGGCTGACCCAGCCGGCGGCCAGGCCTTCTACTACCCACGGCAGCAGCCCGCTGGTGTCGAACCGGGGCTGGGTCTGGCGCCAGTAGGCGATGCGGTCCAGCATGTCGTCGGCACTCATGGGGTGGGCTCCATCGGGCTGCGCTGGCGCAAGGGTGAGGCGACATAGCGCTTGAGTATGCGCTGGGGTTCTCCCTCGCTGTTCAGGGCTTGGGTGGCGCGGCTGAGCTGCTGCAAGGTGGCGGCGGGGAGCTTGGGGTTGGCGTAGAGGAATACGTCGGTGGTCAGGAACACAAAGGGGGGCGCCAGCAAGGGCTGTACGCTGGGTTCGGCGTTGAGTGCGGGGCTCAGGCCGCCCAGCTCACCGCACAGGCCGTCCAGCCTGCCGGCCACCAGCATGCGCATGGCCTGGCGGTAGTCGCTGACTTCATACAAGCGGTGGCCTTTGCGTTGCAGCAGGGGGCAGGTGCCGTTGAGGCGGCCTATCAAATAGGGTTTGAATTCCTCCAGCTGGCGTGGCTTGAGCGGCAATTGCGCGCGATAGAGGATGACGCCTTCCAGTTGCGTAACAGTGCCGAGCTTGATCAGCCCCATCTGTTCGTCGAGCTTGAGGCTGCTGATGGCCAGGTCGATCTGCCGTCGTTCCAGCATGGCATAGAGCCTGGCGGTGGGGTAGAGGGTGTTCTGGTAGGGCAGGCCGGCGCGTTCGGCAACCCGGTTGGTCAGCTGGTAGAAGGCGCCATCGGCCTGCTTGTCGGCGCCCAGGTAGCCATAGGGGGTCACATCCAGCGTGCCCAGCCGCAGGCTGGCCGCTTGGACCCGTGCGGTCACCGTAAACAGCAGGCTGATAAGTAGCAGTCTGAAGAGCATGCGGTATAGCAGGGCCAGTTTATGGGCGACGCCGCCTGGGGGCCGCCCTGCCTACTCGGCTTGGGCTTGGCTTTTGCGGGCGACGATTGCTTTATAACGCAGTTGCACGCTGTCCGTGTATAAGAAACCGCTGATTGGCATGGCTGCCACAATCTGCCGCGCGGGTGCCGGCGATGCCTGCCTAGGTCTTCAGCAACTCTTCACGCCCTGCCAGCCAGCGGGCCAGATGGGCTTCGGCCACGGCGGGGGCGCGCTCCAGCAGCTGGCTGGCGACATCGCGTGCCTGCTCCAGCAGGTCGGTGTCGCGTTCCAGGTCGGCAAAGCGCAGCATGGGTACGCCGGATTGGCGGCTGCCCAGGAACTCGCCGGGCCCGCGTATGCGCAGGTCTTCGCGGGCGATGACAAAGCCGTCGGTGGTTTCGAAGATGACCTTGAGCCGTTGCTTGGCGACCTCGCCCAGGGGGCCGCTGTAGAGCAGCACGCAGCTGGATTCCAGCGCGCCCCGGCCTACCCGCCCGCGCAGCTGGTGCAACTGGGCCAGACCCATGCGCTCGGCGTGTTCTATCACCATGAGGGTGGCATTGGGTACGTCCACGCCGACTTCGATGACCGTGGTGGCAACCAGCACCTGCAGTTCGTTGCGGGCGAAGGCCGCCATGACTTCGGCCTTTTCTGCCGCCTTGAGCCGGCCGTGTACCAGGCCGACCTGGTACTCGGGCAGGGCTTCGGCCAGGGCGATATGGGTGTCGATGGCGGTCTGCAGTTCCAGCGCTTCGGATTCCTCGATCAAGGGGCAGACCCAATAGGCCTGCCGACCTTCGTGCGCTACCTTGCGGACGAACTCGATCATCTCTTCGCGGCGGGCATCGCTGACCAGCCGGGTCTTGATCGGGGTGCGGCCCGGTGGCAGTTCGTCGACCACGCTGACATCGAGATCGGCATAGAAGCTCATGGCCAGGGTGCGGGGGATGGGCGTGGCCGACATCATCAGCTGATGGGGCGAGCCCCCCTTGCCGCGCAGGGCCAACCGCTGGTGGACGCCAAAGCGGTGTTGCTCGTCGACAATGGCCAGGCCCAGCTGGGCGAAGGCGACTGACTCCTGAAACAGCGCATGGGTGCCGATGGCCAGCCTGGCTGCACCACTCTCGACCTGGGCAATGGCGGCGGCCTTGGCGCGCGGCTTGAGGGAGCCGGCCAGCCAGGCTACCTCTATGCCCAGCGGCGCAAGCCAGGCTGACAGCTTTTTGTAGTGCTGCTCGGCCAGGATCTCGGTGGGGGCCATCAGGGCGACCTGATAGCCGGCTTCGATGGCGTCGAGTGCGGCCAGCGCCGCGACGATGGTCTTGCCAGCGCCGACATCGCCTTGCAGCAGGCGCTGCATGGGGTGGGGCGAGGCCAGGTCGTGGCGTATTTCGGCCAGCACCCTTTGCTGCGCACCGGTCAGGCCAAAGGGCAGGGTGGCGATCAATTGCTGGGCGAGTGTGCCGGCGGCACTAAGGATGGGCGCCGTCTGCTCACGGCGGCGGCGGTAGGCCAGCCGCATCGACAACTGCTGTGCCAGCAGTTCGTCGAACTTGAGCCGCAGCCAGGCGGCATGGGTGCGTTCAGACAGTGCCCGCTGGGCGATGTCCGGCGTGGGGTGGTGCAGCAGTTGCACGGCGGCGGCGAAGGGCATCAGCCCCAGGTCGTCCAGCAGCTTGGCTGGCAGGGTATCGCTCAGCTCGCATTGCTTCAGTGCCTGGGCGATCAGCTTGCGCAGGGCGTGCTGGGCCAAGCCGTTGACGGTGGGGTAGACGGGGGTCAGCGATTCGGCCAAACCGGTCTGCTCGCCCACGCTGCGTATCTTGGGGTGGACCATCTCCTCGCCGAAGAAGCCCCGGCGTATCTCGCCCAACAGCCGGACACGCTTGCCCAGGGCCAGTTGCTGCTGCTGGTTGGGGTAGAAATTGAGCAGCCGGACATACAGCTCGCCAGTGGCATCGGCCACCCTGGCCAGCAACTGGCGGCGTGGCCGGTAGGTCACTTCGGCGTGCACCACCGTGCCCTCCACCAGGGCCGGTGCGCCAACAGGCGCATCGACGATGGGGTAGAGGTGGGTTTCGTCCTCGTAGCGCAAGGGCAGGTGCAATACCAGATCGAACGCCCGCTTGATGCCCAGTTTGGCCAGGCGGGCGGCGGCCGCCTTGGGCAGGGTGGAGATATCCAGGCTCATGCAGGCAGTATGCTGATGACCAGGGCGCCGGCAGCATCGCAGCACCACAGTATGTTGAGATTGTACAGGGCCATGCCGTAGCGCCGTGTGGGGTCGTCGGCATAGCCGGGGCGGGGGTCCTGCGCCAGCACTTCGGCAATCAGGCTGCGCAGGCGGGGATGCTGTGCCTGCAGGGCCAGCAACTGGGCATCGGCCTCGGCCGAGAAGCGCACCGGCAGCGGTTGGCCGCCATCATCGGCATAGCCGTTGGAGGCTGCCGGCAGGGCATCGGCATAAGCCAGGTAGGGCTTGATATCGAGTATGGGGGTGCCATCGAGCAGATCGGCGCCGGCCAGGTACAGGCGCACGCCGTTGTCGGTCTCTATGCGCTCCAGCCTGGCCACGGACAAGCCTATGGGGTTGGGCCGGAAGGTGGAGCGGGTGGCGAACACCCCCACGCGCTGGTTGCCGCCCAGTTTGGGGGGGCGCACGGTGGGGCGCCAGCCTTGATCGGCTGTGGCGTGGAAGACGAACACCAGCCAGACATGGCTGAACTGCGCCAGCTCCCGCACGGCATCGGGGCTGTCGTAGGGCGGCAGCAGGTGCAGGATGGCCTCGGCTGACGGAGTCAGGCCCGGCTGGCGGGGGATGGCGAATTTTTCCTTGTAGCAGCTTTCTATCCGGCCTATGGCCTGCATATTCCATTGGCTCATGGCTGTGCCTCCAGCAGTGCAGCCAGGGCTTGGTGCTGGCTGGCATCCAGGCTTGCCAGCTGCAGCGCCAGTTGCCCCAGGCTGCGATAGGCCTGTGCCACGGCGGGGTCCAGCGCCTGGGTGGCGGCCAGCTGGCGGGCCACGGTCTGGCTGTCGCCCCGCGCGATGGGGCCGGTAAGGGCGGCCTGGGTGCCGAGCCGGTCGAGATTGGACAGGGTGCCTTGCACCAGCGGGCGCAGGGCGGGCCAGGCCTGCTCGCGGGGTACGCCGGCGGCGGCCATGCAGCGCAAGGCGGCTTCCATCAGGGCGACCAGATCGTTGCAGGCCAGCACGGCGCCTGCGTGGTACAGCGTCTTGTGCTGGGTGGCAATGTCAAAGCGGTGGGCGCCGATTGCATCGAACAGCGGCGCCAGCCGGGCCAGGGCGATGGCGTCGCCTTCGCAGCCGCACCAGGTGCCGGCGAAATCCTGTATGGCCTGCGCAGGCTGGGCAAACGATTTGAGCGGATGCACGCTGGCAACCCACACACCGGCCGAGCGCAGGGGCGCCAGCACCTCGCTGCCCAAGGCACCGCTGGCATGCAGTACTACGCTGTCGGCCGCCAGCACGCCGGCCTGTAGCAACTGCGCGACAATCTCGGGCAGGGCATCATCGGGTGTGGCCAGCAGGGTGAAGTCGGCGGCCGGCAAGTCGGCCAGGGCGAGGGCCTGGCCAGCGCCGATAAAGGCCATGGCTTCGTCCACCATGGCAGTACGCCGGCCTGCCACGCCCTGCAGCGTGAGGAGGCCCGCATCGTGCCATAGCCGTGTCAGGCTACGTCCCAGGCGGCCGGGGCCGATCAGATTGAGGGTTGCAGGCGCCATGTGGCTCGGTCTGTGATTGGGGGGGCGGATAAGGCGCCAAGCCAGCACGGTGGCGGGCTGCAGGCGGATACGGCGGGATTATCGCATGCCAGCGCTGCTTGGCTGTGCTCTGTGGCATTGCCTATTCTTTAGACAGATGTGCATTATTTGTTTACGAAAGGCGTCGCCGTAACCCCTTGTAGACGCGTATAATTCCATCGTCATCTTTGGCTGCGCAATCTGGAGTACCCCTCATGAAGCTTACCGCCCTCATCACACTTGGCCTGCTGTTGGCACTGCCGGTCGCGCATGCTGCCAAGGTTTACCAGTGGAAGGACGCAAACGGCAACGTGGTGTTCTCGGATCAGCCGCCACCCGGTCAGAAGACCGAGCAGCGCGAGATCAAGAGCAATGTGATACAGACCAGTGGCGGCAACTTTGCCACCCGCGAGGCTATACGCAAGAACCCGGTGATCCTGTGGAGCAATAGCTGCGGTGATACCTGCGATTCGGCCCGTGCGTTGCTGACCAAGCGCGGCGTGCCTTATTCCATGCGTAATCCGCAAGCCAGCAACGGCGAGATGGAAGAGCTCAAGCGCATTGCCGGCGACACCGTGGTGCCGGTATTGCAGGTGGGCGGCAGCACGCTCAAGGGTTTTGAGGAAGGCAGCTGGAGCAGTGCCCTGGATGCGGCAGGCTATGGCAAGACGGCCGACCCTACCCTCAAGGACCAGGCAGCCAAGAAGCCTTGACTGGCGATTACTGCTAACATCGAAACGGCGGCTCAGACCGCCGTTTTTTATTGCCGGATGAAAACCATGCAAATCGCCACCTGGAATGTGAACTCCCTCAAAGTACGCCTGCCGCAGGTGCTGGAATGGTTAGCCGGCCGCCCCGAACTGACGGTGCTGGCACTGCAGGAAACCAAGCTGGAAGACCATGCGTTTCCCAAGGCCGAGATAGAAGCCGCTGGTTTTCATGTGGCCTATGTGGGGCAGAAGACCTACAACGGCGTGGCGTTGATTTCGCGCTTACCCCTGCTGGATGTGCAGTACAACCTGCCCAATTACGAAGACCCGCAAAAGCGGGTGATTGCCGCCACGGTGGATGGCGTGCGCGTTATCGGTGCCTATGTGGTCAATGGCCAGGCGCTCGATTCGGAAAAGTATCCCTATAAGCTGGCCTGGCTGGATGCCCTGATCGCCTGGGTGGGCGAGCAGTTGCAGCAGCATGGCAAGCTGGCCCTGGTCGGTGATTTCAATATCGCGCCGGAAGACCGCGATGTGCATGACCCGGCCAAGTGGGCTGGCGACGTGCTGGTCAGCCCGCCGGAGCGCGAGCGCTTCCAGCAACTGCTGGACCTGGGGCTGGTGGATAGTTTCAGGCTGTTTGAGCAGGCCGAGAAATCCTTTACCTGGTGGGACTACCGCATGATGGGCTTCCGCCGCAATGCGGGCCTGCGCATTGATCATGTGCTGCTGTCGCGGCCACTGGCCGAGCAATGCACGGCCTGCGAAGTGGACAAGGAACCGCGCCGGGTGGAGCGACCCAGCGACCATGCGCCAGTGATTGCGACGCTGGCCGGGTGAGTTGGCCCGCTATGCGCGCTAGTCATTGATGGGTAGTGGCGGATCGGATTGCCACCGCCTGGGCAGGCAAAAAAAACCGGCCATGCGGCCGGTTGTCAGTATCGACGGGCTAGGCATCCCGACGAGGAGTGGGGGGGCCATCAGGCCGGCTGGCGGCTGCTGATGCGCCGTAGCAGCGTGCGCCAGTCGGGCTCGAACAGGGCGATCAGGATGCCGGCGGTCAGCAGCAGGGCGCCGATCCAGTAATAGGCACCCAGCAGTTCGCCAAACATCAGCCAGCCCAGCAGTGGTCCCACGATCAGGCCGCTGAAGCAGCCGGTCTCGGCCAGTGAGGCATCGGCGGCGCGATAGCCGAGTACAAAGCACTGCATGCAGGCGATGCTGATGCCGCCCAGCAGCAACAGGCCCAGCCATTGGGTGGTAAGCAGGGCAGGTATGGCAAAGCCGGCGAACAGGCCGAAGGCCAGCAGCTGCCCCAGATAGGTCCACCAGATGATGGCCAGCATGGACTCGCTATTGGCGCCACGCTTGAGCAGCACGCCCAGTGCAGCATCGGCCAGGGCGCCCGTCAGTGCGGCCAGCAGGGCCCAGTTCACGGCGCTGATCTCCGGTTGCGCCACCACCCATACGCCGGCAAAACCGACGGCGACGCCCAGCCAGCGCAGGGGGCGTACGGCTTCGTTGAGGAAGATCAGCCCCAGCGGTATCAGCCAGATGGAGGTGGTGAGTGCGTAGACCGTGACCTCGCCCAGACTGAGGTGGGCCAGTGCGTAGAGCGCGCAGGCGGCCGAGAGGCTGGTGAAGACCATGCGGCCCAGATGCAGCCCGGGTTTGCGGGTGCGAATGGCGGCTGCACGCTGGCGCAGCGCGAAAGGGGCGATCAGCAGCAGGATACACAGGGCGCGCAGAAACATGACCGTGGCCATGGGCAATTCGCCGCCCAGGTGCTTGAACAGGGCATTGGTGCAGGTGAACAGCGTCATGCCCAGCACGATCCATAGCACGCCACGGGTATTGCCAGAAAGCGATGAGAGGTTTGCATGCATGGCATGGCTCCTTGGGCGGGCTGCTTGGCTGGGATAGCGCAGACAGCAAGCAATTTATGGCTTGTGGCAGGGCGGCACAAACGCCTTTTTGGCATGTAAGCTATGCGTTTTGTGCATGGCTGGAGAAGGCTGATGAAACGCTTGCCGCCGTTGGATGCTTTGCATGTGTTCGCCATCGTGGCGCGCGAAGGCAATATGAGCCGGGCTGCCGAGGCCTTGCATGTGACCCAGAGCGCAGTTAGCCGGCAGGTGCGGCAGTTGGAGGACTACCTGGGCGAAGTGCTGTTTGTGCGGCAGGCGCGGGGCATTGCCTTGACGGCCGTGGGGCGCCAGCTGTTGCCGGCCGTGGAGCAGGCCTTTGCGGGTTTGCTGCATGCGGTGGAGGGGCTATGCCAGCGGCCGGCCGACCTCAAGATCAAGCTGCCGCCTACCTTGGCCATACGCTGGTTCTTGCCGCGGCTGCCGGCCTTCCAGGGCCTGCACCCCGGTATCGAGGTGCGGATGAGCACGGCCTCGTTCAGCCGTATCCATTTCGAGCGCGAGGATTTTGATGCGGCCATCGTGGCCGGCAATCTGGGGCCGGGCGAGGGCTATAGCGAGCCACTGTTTGCCGAGACGTTGGTGCCGGTATGTGCACCAGCCCTGGCCGACCGTTTGCGGCAGCCGGCTGATCTGGCCGGCGAGGCCCTGATACACCTGAGCCCGGACCACGCCGACTGGCGCCGCTGGTTGCGCCAGGTGGGGGTACAGCACCCGGCGCTGGAATCCGGCCCCAGCTTCGAGGTGATCGACATGGCGGTGAACGTGGCCAGCCAGGGCATGGGGGTGGCGCTGGCCGATCCGGTGCTGATCGCCCACGATCTGCGTAGTGGCCGGCTGATTGCGCCTTTTCCGGCGCTGCGGATACAGACCGACTACCACTATTGGTTTGTCTGCCCGCGAGGCCGCCAGCACGAACCGGCACTGGCTGCGCTGCGTGCCTGGCTCAAGGCCGAGATTGCCGACTCACTTGCTGCGTTAACGCCACAGCCTGCGTCACCTTAAGCGGTTTGATTGAGCATACTGGTCGGTATGGTTATATTGGCGCATTCACCTATCCGGTGACCTACAGGAGGAAATTGCATGAAACGCGTGATTGCCGCTGGCCTTGGCGGCCTGATGCTGGCCCTACCCGGTGCTGCCTTTGCCAATGTCGTGACTGCACCCAAGATACCGGTGCGGGATTTCTTCAAGAATCCGGAAAAGACCAATTTCCAGCTTTCGCCCAACGGCAAGTACATCTCCTTTACCCAGCCGGTCGAGAACCGCTTGAATATCCATGTCATGCCCAGGGGCGGTGACGCCAAGCGGCTGACCACGGTGAAGGACAGGGATATCCGACAGTATTTCTGGAAGGGCGACGACCATCTGCTGTTCCTCAAGGACAATGGCGGCGATGAGAATTTCCACCTTTATGCGGTGGACCGCGACGGCAAGGCCACGCGTGACCTGACCCCGTTCGACAAGGTGCGGGTGGAGTTGATCGATGACCTGGAAGACCACCCCACCGATGTGCTGATCGGCCTGAACAAGCGCAAGGCCGAGGTGTTTGACGCTTACCGGCTGAATGTGAAGACCGGCGAGCTGAAGATGGTGGCGGAGAACCCCGGCAATATCACTGGCTGGATCACCGACCACAAGGGTGCCATACGGGTGGCCCAGAGCACTGATGGGGTGACCTCCTCGCTGCTCTACCGCGCCAATGAGAAGTCGCCATTCAAGACGGTACTGACCACCAACTTCAAGGATTCGGTGACGGCGCTGTTCTTTACCTTTGACAACAAGCGTCTGTATGCCGCCTCCAACCTGGGCCGCGACAAGGTGGCCATTGTCGAGATGGACCCGGCTACCGGTAAGGAACTGAAGGTGGTCTACCAGCGTGACGACGTGGATGTGGATGGCCTGCGCTACTCCAAGAAACGCAAGGTGCTGACGGCGGCTACCTATGAGACCGCCAAGATGGAGCGGCACTTCTTTGATGACAGCACTGAAAAGCTGATCAAGGGCTTGCAGGGCAAGCTGCCAGGGTATGAGATCACCCTGCAGGGCAATAAGAATGAAGACGCCTGGATAGTCTCGGCCTGGAATGACCGTACCCGTGGCACCCGCTACTACTACGATGCCAAGGCGGACAAGCTGGAAAAGCTGGCCGAAGTCACCCCCTGGCTGAACGAGCAGCAGATGGCCAGTACCAAGCCCATCAGCTACACCAGCCGCGATGGCCTGACCATACACGGCTACCTGACCCTGCCTTTGGGCAGCGAGGGCAAGAACCTGCCGGTGATCGTGAACCCGCATGGTGGCCCCTGGGCACGCGACAGCTGGGGCTTCAACCCAGAGGTGCAGTTCCTGGCCAATCGTGGCTATGCCGTGCTGCAGATGAACTTCCGTGGTTCTACCGGCTACGGCAAGGCGTTCTGGCAGGCTTCGTTCAAGCAGTGGGGCAAGACCATGCAGGATGATGTCAGCGATGGCGTCAACCACCTGGTGAAGCAAGGCGTGGCGGACAGCAAGCGCGTCTGCATCTATGGCGGCAGCTATGGCGGCTATGCCACCCTGGCCGGCCTGACCTTCTCGCCCGACCTGTATGCCTGCGGCGTGGATTATGTGGGGGTGAGCAATCTGTTCACCTTCATGAAGACCATACCGCCCTATTGGAAGCCCTACCTGGACATGATGTATGAGATGGTGGGCAATCCGGAGAAGGACAAGGCACTGATGGAATCGGCCTCGCCGGTCTTCCATGTGGACAAGATCAAGGCGCCCCTGTTGGTGCTGCAAGGCGCCAAGGACCCGCGCGTCAATGTGGCCGAGTCTGACCAGATTGTGGCGGCGCTGAAAAAGCGTGGCGTGGAAGTGGAGTACATCGTCAAGGAGAACGAAGGGCACGGTTTTGCCAACCAAGAGAACCGCTTCGAGGCCTATGAGGCGATGGAGCGTTTCTTTGGCAAGCATCTGGGCAGCTAAGCCAGACCTAGCGGGTAGCCAGGACGGCCGGCGTAAGCCGGCCGTTTTTCATGGGAAGGAAGGGCGATGTATTGGCTGGAGAGTGAGCGCCTGCTGCTGCGGCGCTGGCAGATGGCAGACCTTGACGACTTTTGTCGGCTGACCAGCGATGCCGAGGTCATGCGCTGGGTGGGCGACGGCACGACGCTGGATAGGGCTGGCACGGCCGGCTGGATAGAACGGGCGAATGCCAATGTGGCGCGCTGGGGTTTTGGTACCCACGCGGTACTGAAACGCGACGACAGGTCGGTGATAGGCTGGGCAGGCCTGATACACAGCGAGCAGGCGAGTGCAGCCGACAGTGCCGAGATCATCTATGCCTTGCGGCCGGATTGCTGGGGGCGCGGCTATGCCACCGAGCTGGCGGCGGCCCTGCTGGCATGGGCCTGGCAGCACAGCGCGCTGATGCGCATCGTGGCCACCATAGACCCTGCCAACACGGCATCACTGGCGCTGATGACCAAACTGGGCTTCAGCCATGAAGGGGACGGGCTGGATGAGGACGGCCTGCCCGAATCCCGTTTCGCCATCCACCGCCCGGTATCACTGGCCGGCTGAGCTGGTGCTGCCACCGGTGCCGATACCGGTACCGGTAGCCTTGGCGGTAT
>Ga0075156_10001946_pt1 | contig 11328 bp, 10 predicted proteins | sample JI81AbrownDNA_FD_70966 | JGI IMG/M metagenome (GOLD analysis project Ga0075156, IMG submission 70966) | Wastewater effluent complex algal communities from Wisconsin, to seasonally profile nutrient transformation and Carbon sequestration -... | ecosystem: Engineered > WWTP > Effluent > Algae...
CCATGCACTTGTTGTCCAGCATGATCATTTAGTCTTGCATTGCATTCACGTACCTCCCCTGTGCCAATGCATCTCTTTTGTCTTATTGCCCTTAAGGAGTGCAATATTTTCTCTCCCTTAGGCACCTCTGAAATTGGGATCACCTCCCATTGCTTTCTATTCTCATGCGTCACTACTCCCTCTTCTATAGCATTGTGAAACTGCATCTTGTCTGGTTGCCTCATGGTTTGATGGAAGTTCATAGTGTATCCGACTTGGTTCGCAAGTGCTATTGCGATGTCCATTCTGTCAAGGATTTTGGTTGGCTCCACATATAGGATTTCGTTTTAGTCATTATTTGTGCTGCTGAGTGCCAGGTTACTGTTGTTCCTTGCTCTTGCCTGCTCCTGACCTTCAATCCGGGTGCATCTTAACGTACAGCAATCTCATCAATGAACATGGTGGTTTTGTACCTCATCTGCTAGCCCCACTGCATATGGCCACGGGTTTGGTGTGATGAATACTGGCCATTTTTGCATAGCCTGCATGACAATGGTCTTGTAGATCCCTGATGCGCTTTTCAGTCTTTCCCTTTTGGTGGTGTGCGTTCACTCCACAGTAGCATGTGTTTTGACTGTTGGTGTCTTCAATGAAAGCATTGTCAGCAAATCTCCCGTTGTCTGCATGATAGCTTTGTATTTGTATGCCATGAAATTTGGTGAAGTTCTCAATGCTGTCTTTGATTTCGTGAGTTCTGCACTGGTTTGACCTCTCTGCATGTATACAAAGGACAACTCTGAGAAGTGATAAACATGGACTATTTCTGCTGAGTACCTTGCCGATGTGAAATTCCCTCTCATCTGGGCGATCAGCCCTTTTGTTGATGATTCAAATTAAGCAAAGACACACTCATCCAGGAATCTGATTGGCTTTGGCGTTGACTTGCTGCGCCATGATTTGCTAGTTGCCTTACCATATATACAGCTAACACACATGTTTATCCTTGGAAATGCATGCGTGTTTCTTTGGGATCATTCCTCTGGCTACCATCATTTTTAGTTTATTGAATGAGATGTGGTTCAGTTGGACATGTCATTGATTGATTTCTTCTGCTTAGTCATGGGGCTTGTTGTCAATTTTGGGGTGTATATCTGTGCTATAATCGAAACTTTATGGTGTAATTGCTTTGACATATGGCTCATTTTGGTCATGCTCAATTTGATGTGAGCTTACTTCTCCTGTAAGGTCTACAGCTTCACCGGCCATTGCCATAAACTTGATGTACTTTTTGTACCCAGGAGCACTCCAGATTATACCACAATTGTTGTTTGGATTCAGCTGTACCTTTAGTCGTAGTATCCTTGCAGTGTCCTATACCAATACCATGTACTCATGACCAACCTTGAAGTGTGTCCCAGATGGGTTAGCAGTCTGCTGACTCCAGTGTTGTGGCGAAAGCAATCAGTATAGCACATCTTTGCAGTATAAAGTGTTTGGAATCTTGATGGATCTTCTGGTTCCTTCATCATCCTCAATTTCAACCTTCCATGTCTCTTTCCATTTTATGTGGCAGTCACCAGTTATCCCCTGATTTTTTATGTTAGATGGTATCATGAGTCACGCAACGTTCTGTTGATTCCCAGTGCTATCATCATCTGCCTGTAGGGCCAACAATGCATTCTCCAGTTTCCACTTGTTTTCAACATTGTTGTGGTCTTTGATTTCTTTTTTTGATTCATTCAATGGTCCAGACAACTTGCAGTCTTTAGGCTTGTGAACTGTGCACATTTCTTGTTTGGGACACCAATTATAATCCCTGTTTTTGTATGTTTTGATTTAGTTAGGATCACTTGGGGCCTTCTTCTTCCAACCCATCTTTGCATTGCACGTTGTATCCTTTTTCTTGTTGACTTCTTCAATTTGTGATCTTCTGTGTAAGTTACCTCCTTTTGGTCTTCATTGGGAGCTCGCCATTCACCTGAACTGACTAGAGTCTTGTACTTGTTTTCTGCAAAGTTCATGAGCTCTTCTTCTGTCATCTGCATTCCATCATTATATGCATTGATCTTATGTGTAAGTTACCTCCTTTTGGTCTTCATTGGGAGCTCGCAATTTACCTGACCTGACTAGAGTCTTGTACTTGTTTTCTGCAAAGTTCATGAGCTCTTCTTCTTTCATCTGCTTTCCATCATTATGCTCAATGATCTTCTGTGTAAGTTATAGCCTAAACTTACTGACAGTGACTCCCTTGTATCCCTAGAAGAGATTCACCATAATATCATTTGAGGTCTCTCCTCTGGCTCTTAGTGCATCTAGCTGTGCCTTGACAAGGATGTTGAATTGAGTCACATCACTCTAAGATCTTATCAGGAGCTTATCAAGGTCAGACTGAGTTGCTCTAATGTAGGTGACAGTGGATCTTGAGTCAATTGTAATGTAAGAGATCAATACCTTGAGATAAAGGAGCCATAAGTGATTTCTTTTTGGTGAACTCCTGCTGTTATTTTGACTGTTGATTCTGTACCCCATTCTCTATCTTTAGAGCGCATTAACTGGCTGTTTAATGCATACAAGCATTTGTTAGGACATTTGCGCAGAGTGGCCATCCATGATGTTCCCATTTGCTTCTAGAACGTAGTATGTTTCCGCGTTATCAACACATTAATTGTGGGTGATCATTCCATAAGCATCAAAGATGCTCTTGCCATTGATGTCGCAAATGATTGTCCAGCCTTCGATTAGTAGGAACATCCTTGGCTTGTCCAGACCATCGAAAAGGTTGTTGCTTAGTTTTCTGGTTGCAGATTCCCATTACTTCATTCCAATGCTTGTCAAGTAAATGGGGTACTTTCACTGCACCAGGAGTGAGGGAAAATGATGCGTTGATTGTCATCGCACTTGAGCTTTGGTTGCCTCCTGTGCTTAAGGAGGGACTTGTGCTTCTTGGTTGAAGTCTGTCACCTTCTGTAATTGGAAGGTTTTTTGTGTGGAAGGCTGATACCTGTTGTCAAAGGTTATATTTTTTTTATAATTTCTTGCTAAGAGTTTATACAGTTGCCCATGGGGATTACCTGTGAACAGTTCTAGTTGTGTAGCACAGAGGATGCATATGAGAATTAACTTCATGTAGTAAACTAAAAGTCAATGGTTGTTAACCCAAAATAAATTATAACAATTAAATTGCTATTCTATCTCGTCATTAATTGAATCATTAGAATTTGATTTGGCGTCGCAGTGTTTTGTCGCAGTCACATTCTTTGTGCTGCTATTTGCCTGTGTATTTTGAAAGCCCGATGGGTGTCCTTTTCAAATACCAGAGTCCGTCTGTGCGCAATGTCACCCTGCTCTGCACTCTCAGAATTTCCCGCCTTATGCGATTCTTTACACAATCACTTCATCCATCACTATGCTGTAATAAAATGATGAATATATTCACAATCTGACGGGTCCTGAAGCAAAGCAATTCGCCAATATTCATAGTTTCTGTTATTCGAATGCCAGTCTTAGGTATTCGAATTCAATTTCTAAAGCGAATTCAACTTCTAAAGCGAATTCTTTTTGAAGTTTGGCTGGATGGCGACTTTGCATTTGTAAAATTAGTTTTCACATTCCGATAAAGATTTAAAAACATTTTACCTAAAGAGAGAAATGTTGCGTTTTCGGTTTTATCATTTGTAAAATCCAATCATGATTTTCCTCTTGTACTTCAACGCAGAAGGTTGGTGCTCGTGAAGCGGATTTTCCCTGTCGCAATTTTCGATAATGAGTGGGAAGTGGGAGTTACGAGAATAGAAAAAATAAAAGCAATAAATACTATTTAAAAACTAAAGCCAAGGAATTTAGCATAAAAACGCTGTGAAATAAAATCTAAATCTTTAAATTTGTCTCATCTGAAAAGTTTTCTAAATTGAATTTTTAACATTCTTGAAAAAATGACACGTTTTCCAAAACAATTATTTGAACGATAACAGTTTGGCGAACAACTCTTGGGTTACAATGACGATTACTTTCTCACTTTCTCAAGTCATTATGTGCACTTGAGACTTTCATAGCAAAGTGCCCATCATCCGCACCATGACCAAGTCTGTTAAGAGCACAAATAAGAAGAAAATAATAACAAAGAAATCATCGACTGTTGTTCCTTTACCTCAAGCTAAACGAAAAGCTACTGCAAAGAGCAAGCGGTCTACCAGCCAAAGTGAAAAGAAGTTAGTGAACTTATCGGTGCCTCCTTACCGATTCTATGATGCGGTTGAGAGCGAGTTGTGTCGATTCAGGGCCGTGGTAGATTTAATCAGAGACAAAAAACATATTCTTGTCTTATGCGGAGCAGGCCTTAGCGTTTCTTGTGGCATTCCAGACTTTCGCTCTAAGACGGGACTTTATTCAACTTTGGATCCGCAAGAACTGGTACGTGCGAGGCTGATTTTAATGTTATTATTTTCAAATGAGTATACATTTTGATTTTCGATTTTCAGGGATTGCATGCAGCTGAAGATTTGTTTGATTTAGAAGTGTTCCAAGACAATCCTGGTCCGTTCTATAAGTTTGCACAGCATCACTTTGTATCTAGTGCTCGGAAACAAATTAATCCGAGCTTTTCACACAAATTTTTAGCAATGATGCACCAACACAATCAACTGCTCAGGGTTTACACACAAAACATTGATGGGTTGGAGGAGGTGGCTGGCATTCCAGCCAAGAGTGTGGTATATGCTCATGGATCTCTTGCATGGGCACAGTGTATGAGATGCAAAGCCAAGGTTGATTGTCAGTCGATAGCAGAAGAAATGGAACAAGGGATTGTACCATTGTGCCGAAACCTGGCAAAGCAACGTAAGCGTAAAAGTACTTCCAGTGTAGCTTCTTCCCTGTCGACAATTGTATCCGAGGCACCATCGCGACCTTCCTCACCGCAAGACACCAAGACTATTTCTAGAATGCGTCGATCGTGCAGTACTGCTTCATTTATTAGTGATATCTCTTTGACAGAAAATTCCTTCTCCAATATCAACGAAATTGGACAATGCAAGGGCGTGATGAAACCGGGTATTACCTTTTTTGGCGAGAAACTAAATTGCAATGTGGCAAGGCTTTTGGAGGCCGACAGAAAAAAGGCTGATGCAGTATTGGTTATGGGAACATCTTTATCAGTGTGAGTTTTAAATCAATCCCTAGGATTGAATCTTAATTCACCTCTCACATTCTTATAATCTACTCTTGAAGTGCACCCATGTCCAAAGTTGTCAAGTATCTATCACCGGCTATTCCCAGAATCCTCATCAATCGCACATACATCACTCCACCTATGCAGCAGGAAGACTACACTTTCTCTGAGGAAGTTTCAGATGAAGACTTCAGAGTCAATTATATTTTTGATGCATATCTCTTGGGTGACTGTGATTCTGTAACTAGTTCTATATCCGATGAGTTGGGATGGGGCACACTAGCACCTCCATCCGACAAACATGAATCCAAGAGCAAAAAGAATAGGAAAGGCTCCAGCAAATATAAAGCACCATTTAATTGCATGGTTGTCTCGAATGATTCCCCGTTGGCAAAACAAGAAATAGCCCAGAGAACATTATTGTTTCAAGGCGCTGTAGTGGAAGTTAATGATGATGGCAATCACGAAGTGGAAGCCAACGAAGTAGTTCATTGCGATGGATGCGGGCACGAGATTGTTGGCAAGATCATGAAATGTAATCAATGTTTTGACTTTGACGTTTGTCAACAATGTTTCCCCAAATTATCAAAGAATCATTTTAGCGGTTCCCATACGTTCTCGAAAGAGCGGTCGATTATACTCTAGAAGAAAATTATCACTATTAGCTAGACAATTGCACTGTCATTAAACTAAAGAAAATTCAAGAAAGACATGAGTGAGCATGAGGATGCTAACCTATCAGAGAATTAAGATCAGGATAATGATGAATTACAACAGAGCTTCAAGTAAATAAGTTATTACAATCCAGGCCTCTTTTATCTTGTACCTTTTTTCTTTCTCAAGGCGCTAACTTTTACGGCTCCTCGAATCTTTTGCAATCGCTTTTTGTGGTTATCTTGAGCATTTGTTGAGCTTGGGGTGACAAAAGTAGCCAAATTTTCTCTTGGTTTGGTTTCCATTGCTTCGGCTTTCTTCTCACCAATTTTTTGGGCTTGCTCAATTGTTTTGCGCATCTCCTCCATAAAGCCTAGAGGTTTTGGCGCACCTGGGACGGGTTTGGGCGGATCCCAAATCCCCAAAGTTTTGCGGACTGACGGTCTCGAAAATAGCATTGACTGAAGCACACTGACGATATTGTTGGGCAACCAATATGTAAACATCAAGGACGGAAAATATGCCGTGAAGGGTAACATGATTACTCCCAGACCACGCATGACCTTGAGCATGGTCTCGCCCTGTCCAGAGCCTGCAGTAGCGAGCATTTGGGATTTGCCGGCTTCGACAATAGCCAAAAACGACACAGTGGTTAATAGTGGTAGTCCAAAGGTCGGATCGGAAATGCCCAGGTCGGTCACCCACAAAAATTTCTGTTGTGACAAACTATTGGGAAAATATTCAGGCATGCGCTGAAGTCCAAAGAACATGGACATGAAGATAGGAAATTGAACAAAAGCAAGCGCAAAGCCCCCAAAAGGATTAACATCGTATTTTTTGAACAAGGCCTTGATTTGCTTTTGCAATTTGAGTTTAGTTTCCAAATCATCAGCCGAATCAACACGCGCCTTGATAACATCCAGCTCAGGCTTGACGTGGGCCATTCTTGAGGTATTGCGCTGAGATTTGACAAACAGTGGAAACATGACGACCCTCAAACCCAGCGTCAAGCCGACAACGGATGCTGCGTATCCACACCCGGTTAATTCGTGGATTTTTAAAACTGCATCAATCACATAATCAGATGGCCAGCCGGTACGCACAAAGTCCATATTATCGGTGCCTGCCGCCACAGTGTCGGCTGTTACGAAGGAATCAATATTTGACAGTGTGTCTTGGATGATTTCCAATGATGCCGTTTCCTGATCATTTTGTTGTGCCAAGGCTGCAGAAGTTGTAGAAAAGGCTCTCCCACCGATACAAAAAGTAGAATTTCTATGCTGAAGGTAATTACTTTGTGCACAAATCATGCTAAAGAGGACACCACTTTCATTTCTGTTTGGTTTTGTTTCATCTGAAGTCCAACAAGATCCAATTCGGTATATTCTAGACTCTGTAAAGTTTTGCATGCCTTTTTGCCTGAATGCATGTCGCACCAAACCTCCTTTTGCTCCGAGCATTTTAGCCGTATGAAATATATAATTGTTTCTAGACTTGTCCTGGCTTTTGTAATAAGTTATAATCCATTTCACAAAAGGTATACCTTGTTGATAAGATTACAAGATATGTGAAACACGCAAGAAATATTTGTGGTGGACAGTTTTCATTGCTTCGTAGAAATTTTCTTGCGCGAGATTTTTCTTACTTATCAAAATGTATGGGCTGTGGATATATTTGTAACTGCCAATTTTGGAGGGCAAGAAAGCAAGAAAGTACAGCGTCAGTCTAACAAACAATCACATGGGTATTTTAGACGACAAAAAATTTCAATATTTGATTCTAAGGTTAGTAATTTGTAACACTTGATTCTTGATTGGCATTATTTTAGTTTCTTGTCTCACAGATAGTCTAAATGGATAATCAGTAGTGAATATGGTAACTTGCAAGAATTTAATTGGGATACTTAGCATGCGCGTAAATGTTGTAAATTACTGACGACAAAAGTCTTGTTTCAATACTAAGTTAAGATAAGTTACATAATTTGTTTCATGATATCTTACGTGTGCTTTAACTGAAGTTAAAACTCTAATCCAAGTGGAAGATCTCCTGCCAAAGATTCTTCAACTCCTATTACAAATAATACAGCGTAATCTTGTTTTTTGTATCCTTTCATATTTGGCATTGCTGAGCCGGGTTTGACAGGAAAATCAGACATGGTGGCAGCTTGATTGGGAGGAAGCAATACAGATCCATCTATCGGAGTGTAGCGTGCAGATCGACAAGGCAAATGTGTCACATCGTATATCGTGGCTTTAGGATCTTCTAATTTATAGGATTGAGTTGTTGTGCCATTGGGATAAAAAGTGGGGATTCCAACCTCCAACACAGTAGTGGTTTCACGTCCACCAGTCACCAAATACTTGCCCTTTTGAATAGGGAATTGGGGCGAACTCATGATTAAACCATGTTCTTCGACCCACCAATCGTTGGGATCAAAAGTCCATCCTGCTGGTGCAACATTATTTCTGTTTCGGAGTTTGGTATCAAACTGATCAATCCAAACTCCTCGAGGTCCGGGATCGTCTCGCCAAAGACCAAACTCTCCCACTCCGGAATTAGATTTGGGATCGGACAATGCTGCAATAAATTGAGTGGGGATACGTTTGAATCCTGACGGAGCGTACGCTTGTGCTACAACCAGTTGAAGCCCTGCCAAGGCTGAAGAAGCAAGAAAGGCTCGTCGTACATTGACGCCCAATGTAGAATTTTTAAATGTTGCAAGTTTGTCCGATTCTTCTTGTGGCAATTTAGTCATGCTAATCTGACGAAAGCTTGAAAAATCTTGTCGTAAGGTTGCGATAAATGCAAATGTCGGAGAAATTAAACAAATCTCTATAACAACCAATAGGCATAGTTGAATTGTTTGCTTATTTTTCTTATTTTGCTTATATTGCATATTTCAATTTCTTGCAACGCCTATACTCAAAGAAGCTTTTTTAACAATGAAGAATTGATCGAACCAGACAATTGATCAATATCGAACACGGATTAGTGAGGTTTCGTGCTGACGTACTCGAGGCTATACATCGTCTACAATACCCAGCGAAGAGAAAGTAGAAAATTTTGAAAGTTGACTCATCTTTGTTTCATCCAAGATTAAATCTATCTAATTTGCAACATAAAGAATTTGAAAATTCTTGCAATCACAGTGTTTGGTAAGGGCAAAATCTCACTTCGAGCGCATGCTGTGAGAATGAAAAGTTGGAATGCTGGCTAAACAGACTTGTTAGTTGTGCTTAAAATTAATTCATTTTGAAATGCTAGGGCTGTTAGCAAAGTAATTTTTTAACTTTGTAATGATGGAAACTATTTTGTCTGGTTCTTTAGATTTGAAGGCATTGTAATCGAAAATGCCGGTTTTACAGATTCCATGGAGACCTCACGTGATGTGATGTCCGTCTCGATTGATGTGTACGTAGGGAGTTGACACACCTAAGATGACTTTCGTACAGATTCACATATGCCCCAAAGAAATAGATTTTTTGACAGTGCTGCTCACCAAAAGGTTTGCCTGTCGCGAATCGACTTTCATCAGCCCTCAAAAGCCAAATCTACGCCTAACTTGCTCAAACTTAGATCAACGAAATATAACAAATAGCATTGGAGAAATTGTCGGAGAAACTTGGCACACATATCCTATTCGATCCTTTGCTTGCCTCTTGGCAAACCTGTGCAAGTTTGTTTGGACTTGTAATCCAGAGAGCTGGTCGTTAGTGGTTCAACAGTGAGCAATTTATTATGGCGGATGCAACTACCGAGGCGGCTCCTGGCGCCAAAGCCAATGCCCAGCTATCGAAATTGCGTGATGCCAACAACAAATACAAAAACTTACTCAAATTGGCCAAGGAACGGATACAGAATCAGGACACGGAGATGGAAAAGATGCGGCAAGAAATGGAAACTCTCAAGGAAGAGTTAGATTTACTCAAGGCGAAGAATGCTTCATTGGAGCAACAACCGCACGTCAATGGCGATGCACACGATGTCGACACAAATCACGACGCCATGTTGGTGGGTGTACTGCAGCGCATCAAGGTTGAGTTGGATCCAGACGAGACTGACTTGGAAGACGACGGTGCAGGTGAGGGGAGATTTGAAATTTGGGCCTTACTGGAGATGGAATCCACGCCGCCCGATGACTTGGACGCTCAGCCCAATCGACATACTCAAGAATCGCCCAGATCATGGAAAGTTTGGAAACGCTTTGCCAACGAAACCGAATTATCCGATTTTATCATGAGGGGTACTGGAGAACCCATCTCGCTTCCACCCTACTCCTTATCTCCCGAACAATCTCAAAAGGTGGAGACTGAGGCTCGTCAAGCCGTTGGACACATTACTGAAGAATTTAGGCGTTATAGAGTCAGAGCCGAAGTTTTGCGAAAGCAGTCAGACGCCACACTACGCGCGCTACAGGGCGCCTCAGTCACCAAAACTCAACAAAAGATCGAAGGCCAAGATTTGGCCAAGGACTTGGCGCAGACAAAGGCCGAGCATGCACAGTTGGTACAATTACGGAAAGAACTCAAGCAGCAAGATGCACAATGGAAAGAAGCCTATGATACTCTACTGGAAGAAAATAAGGCGCTCAAGGGCAGTGGTGCCGAGGCACTCTTGGCCTCTCAATGGAGACATCGATATGAACAATCTGAGCGCGAAAAGGATGCACTAGCGAATCGACTGGAAGTTCTGGAACGACAATTAAAAGAGGGAGTCGATACCACCTCCAATGATAAATACGAGGCCAAATACAGGGATTTAAAAGAGTCCTTTAGGTTGTACAGAAGAAAGGCCAAGGAAATCTTCGAAGCACAACAACGCGGAGACGGTGCGGCCGCAACTGGTATGATGTTGACCATGGCGTCCTCGGGTGCAGTCAACCTAAATGGCGAGGACGCTAAATTATCTTACCTTCGAAATTTAATGGTTAATTATTTTTGCTCAGATGAGGCCATGAAAGAACATATGGAAATTGCCATACGAACGGTACTCAAATTTTCTGAAGAGGATGTCAAAAAAGTCAAGGAAGCTAAAAAGGCCCATGATAGTTGGCTATTTTGATATTCAAGCTGTTTTAACACAACTTTATACCACTAGATAGGTTTAGCTCTTTTCAATCACCTAACTTTCATTATTCATTTAGTTAACATTGTATAATCCCTTGTCTGTTTGTTTACAAGTTGTGGAAGAAAAAAAGAGAATTATGAATTATCTGTACGCCTTAATGGCCTATAGTAAAGAATTAGCATAGTGGTCAGCAACTACCAATCAATCTCACCGCCAAGTTCGTGTTCTTATCCGTCTTCAATATTGACGTCGGATACAGAGCTTCCTCCACCTGCAGCAAATTCATTATCAGTTGAATAATGCTTTTCCAGACTTCAGTGAGTGGTACCTCAGCGACCAGGTGAGATTCTCCATTTTCATGAGGGTGGTGTTCGTTTTGGAACTACTAGCCACAGTTGAGACTGTATAGTTTGATCAGTAATAGCTTTTTCTTTGGCGCCTTGTTGCCCTGGAAAGCCTAA
>Ga0075156_10001948_pt1 | contig 11326 bp, 9 predicted proteins | sample JI81AbrownDNA_FD_70966 | JGI IMG/M metagenome (GOLD analysis project Ga0075156, IMG submission 70966) | Wastewater effluent complex algal communities from Wisconsin, to seasonally profile nutrient transformation and Carbon sequestration -... | ecosystem: Engineered > WWTP > Effluent > Algae...
GATGATCTTTCTAACGATTGTATTTTTGCAAATCCAATGTACATCAGCAAAATTAGAAAATGTTTGTGACGGAAATTCCGAGGCCTTTGCTAAGACAATTGCCATAAAAGCACTGATAGGCGATTCATCGAACCAATGTTTGAATGCAGGTGGAGTGAACGCAGTTCGAGGGAATGCAGGTGGAATTGAAGATAGTTTGGGTTATACGATCGGAGGGAAAATAATTGGACTCACCGGTGAAGGATTAAAACTCGAAATCAATTCGAGCGATGAATTCTCTGTTCCCTTAGGTAGTTCAGAATACAGATCAAATAAAAAGTACCAAGCTGGATTTTTGTATGATGTCAGTATCACAACACAACCACAAGGGAATATATGTTTTTTAGAAAATGAATCAGGAGAATTAAATTCCAATTCTGTAACAAATGTTAATATCAATTGTATTCCTGAGTGCACTACTTGTTTGATCTATGTAACTCAAAATGTATACCCAGGCAACTTTGGGAAAGCATCAAGTTACGATCCTTTCTGTAATTCCGATCCCAACTACCCTGGATCAGGTTATTTTAAGGCTATGCTCGTAGACAACCAGTCACGGCGGGCCTCAATTTCACCAAATTTAGGTGACGGTCAAATTGATTGGGTGATGAAACCGAACAAAGCTTACAATCGCGATTTAACAACTGTCATAGGAACAACTGATGCAAATGGTTTTTTGCAGGTTATGACAGAAACTCCTTCGCTGAGTGCAACAGACCATTGGACTGGCTTTGATCCCAACTATGTAAACTGGATGACAAGCCAAACGCATAATTGCAACAACTGGACTTCAAATAGTGCCGGTAATTTTGCCATTACGGGCAATGGATATACCTTATCTACCATTTCCTTTCTTGCTTTCAGCGCGAGTCGAAACTGTAGTACGAGTGCCAAAATCGTTTGTGTGGGGCAATAAAGTGGAAATTAAAGCGAACCTGCTTACATAAAAACGGTCACCTTTTTCGCTTCAAAAAAAACAAGTGAACCAATGTGCAGAAGAGGAAAATATTCCACCGAGTTGAATGGACGAACAGTGAAGCGGACTATGTCGGTCTCGTTAACAATAAAAGAGGTTTCCGAATCTTAATAAATCAAAAGACTGCCGAGTAAGATTCTTAAATTGCATACTAGATTTTTGACTTTATCAGTAGCTAATTTTCATTAGCTAGGGAGAATAAAACGAATAGAATCAGAAGCAAATAATTTGAGGGATTCCATTTTGTGATGAATCCATTTAATTTTTAAAAATTTCATTCCATTCGGCGAATGATATGATCGAGATCATCTGATATATAAAGATAAGAACCATCCGAGGTTAAACCTGCTGGTTCTCTAAATCGGGCAGATCCTGTGCAACTGATTGAGGGATTTCCGGTGCCGATGACGGAAGTAGCTGCAGCCGAATCACAACCTGAAAGAGTTGTTACTACCCCAGTTGAAATTACAATTTTGCGGATTGTTTTATTTCCTGAATCAGCGACATACAGATTTGTCCCATCGGATGAGATTGCAAAAGGGGAAAAAAATCTTGCCGCAAGTCCTGTGTCATCCACAGCACCATTGATTCCTGCTGTCGATCCAGCAAGTGTAGTCACGGAGTAAGTTCCTGATGTAAGGTCTATTTTTCTTATGCTGTGACCTCCAGTGGATACATAAAGCGCATCACCGACCTTTATGATTCCTCTGGGTCCTGAAATTGTGGCACTTGTACCAATTATATTGTCAGCAAAACCGGCAGTCCCTGTTCCTACGATAGAAGTCGTAATGAGAGTTGTTAGATCCAATTTAAAGATTCTATTACCAGCAAAAGCAGTGATGTACATAGTTGTTCCATCAATTGTCATTGCCAATGGAAGATTGATCCCGCATGAGTAAGCGGCTCCTCCACCAATCACGGAAATGACACCGGTTGATATCTTAATTTTCACGATTTGGCATTTCGTTTGTGTTGCGACATATACATTCACTCCATCTGTAGTAATTCCAGTGGGCGTATCTATTAAGTTTGTTCCATCCGAAGCAAAAGTATCAACGAGACCATCTGAAGTTCTAACTCTTCTAATGCTGTGATTATTTCTATCTGCAACATAAATAGAAACTCCATCGGTTGTCATTTGATAAGGTCCATTGAATCTGGCTATCGTGCCAAGGCCATTTGTTGTATTTGCGACACCTATCGTTCCAGCAAATGGGCTACCCGCATTTGGATTGTCATGGCCATATTGAGGAACGAGTTCTTTAACGATTGTCCCACCAACTAACGGTCCCGGAGGAACAGATCCTGTTAAACATTGAACATCAACATTTGTTACATTAGCGCTTGCTATCGTTCCGGTTCCTTGGATTAGATAACATACCTGACCCGCTGGATGAGAATGAACGGTTACATTATACGATGAGAGATCTGGCAGCGGATGGGAGAACGTGGGAAAAACTCCATTCGAGGAAATACTCAAATCATTTGTCCCATTATTTTGTAAAACAAGGGTTCCTGCAAGTCCTGATACCGATCCACTCACGGTATATCCTTGGGAACAATCAATACTCAAATTTGTAATATTTGAAGAAACTATCGTTCCGGAACCTCCAGTGATCGTACAGGCTTGGGTGGGAAGGGATGGGTAAGATTTGATAGTAATAAGAAAAGTCTTCCCTGATTTTAATTTACTTGGAAATGTAAATCCGCCGGAACCTGCAGAAAGAGATAGATCATCACTACCGTTGTTGCTAATGGTAAAACCACTGCCTGATAAACCACTTACAGTTCCGCTGATCGCATACTCTGTTTCATCCGTTTGTGTTGTTTCCGACGAGGAAGTTTTAGTATTGGGAATAATTCCTAATATGGAATAGCGATCATTAAAATTATGATTTAGGCAATAGAGATTTAAAAGTGTTAATAATAGAAGAAAGAATAATTGAAGCTTATTCATAAATAATCTGATTTGTCGCTACATTTCCCGCTCAGAAATTACGAAATTTACTAAAAATTTACAATCAAATTGGAAAAAAAACGAGAATCAAATGAATCCTAAATTTAAATTATTCTTATGAATTACTTCGATCGAACCAGAAAAAAGGCAATGGTATTCGATCGAAGTATATCTTAGAGGATCAATAGCATGCGATCGTAAAGTGATAAAAAGTAAATGAGTCTAATTTTTGTCAGCTGGAATCGAATTCTTTACGAATGCTAGATTAAGATGTTACTCCTGCTTCGAATTCCTAGCGATTCTACTTTCCCAACCTCGCTGTTTCATATTGGCGTATCAAATCCATAATTGTTTTTATCTGGGGAAAAACAGTACTCGATTATTGTCTCTGTCGGCAACATAAAGACCAGTAAGATCAATGTCCATCCCATAAGGGAAGTTAAATTTACTTGCTGTAACACCGGAAGTCGAAGAAAGAAAATCTGTCTGCCCCCAAACGCGTGTTGCCGTGGTCGATGTTTTTTCATACGACAGGATTCGATGGTTATTACGATCAGAAATAAATACGTTTCCGGCTAAGCTGGTTACGAACCAGGGACCATCCAACAAATCAGCATTGGTTCCTGTATTGGCTGTGGTAAAATTTCCATTCTGACCGTAAACTCTGGACGCAGTGGTAGAGGTGCCAGGATAAAACAATACACGATTGTTGTCTACATCCGCTATATAGACTCCCTCGGAATCAACTTGTACTCCGCGAGGATTGCTGAGTGAATTGGCAGTGACTCCTCCGTTATTTACTGTATTGGAAGTAAAACTTCCGCCTTGACCGTACACTCGGCTCGCCGTCGTAGAAGTGCCGGAAAAAAACAATACTCTGTGGTTCAGCGCATCCGCGATATAAACTCCGGTTGTATCAATCGCAATTCCTTCCGGATTGGTAAGAGTAGTTGCGGTAGTTCCAGCTGCGGTCGTAGTAAAATTTCCATTTTGTCCGTAAATGCGAGTTGCGGTCGTAGAAGTGCCCGGAAAAAAAAGAACCCGACTTCCAAAAATATCGGTGATGTATACTCCCGTTCCGTCCACAGCAATATCTGGAACATTCGGGCCTGGAACACCGTAAAATTCAGTGGGAGAAACTGTACCTGTATTTGCAGTCGTAAAACTTCCGCCTTGACCGTACACTCTGTTCGCAGTAGTAGAAGTGCCCGGAAAAAAAAGGGCCCTGTTATTTTGTTGGTCTGCTAAATACAAACCATCGACACCGATAACTGGTTTGAAAGGAGCGTTGAGGCCGGTTGCAGAAGTGGCAGAAATGCTGGATACAAAGTCCGCTTGTCCGTAGACTCTGGCTGCGGAGGAAGAGGGAGGAGGGAGAGTATACACTGTTACCTTATAATCCTTCGACGTTCCGTCACTCGCGGTGACAGTGTAGATTTTCGGGAGAGTAAAATCATTCACGGAAACTCCGCTTGTTTGTGCGACATCGCCGATTTTGATGCTGACTCCTTCGTAAATAAAACTAGTAATAAGGGAAGTGAGATTCAAATAAGATACATAGATTTTGATTTCTGTATCTTGGATCGTTCCCTGGATCGTGGGAGAAAGGAGAGAAAAAGAAGTGATCGAAGGATTCAATCCAGCTGCAGAAGACGAACGGATTTTGGAATGGCAAAACGAAGACTGATCCCCTGCTAAATGTCGTAGAAAATCCAAAGTCAAAAATGTAACGTTTTTGGTATCGCAGGGATTTTCCATAGAAAGTGGTTTGCAACCGGATGCAAAGGATACTGCAACCATCATAAAAAAATGGAAAACACAAACACAATCCTTCGTAAAAAGCTGGCGGGTTTTCATATACGGCACCAAACGCAAATTAACACTCATTATTTGTTTTGTCAATGTTTTCGTGGATGAGCTTCTAACTGAAATTCGATTTTAAATATCGGAAAGGTTCCCCCCTTAGGAAGATCCTTCGCCTTTTGAAAAGATCCAGTCTCCGAATTCCGAAAGGAAGCACGATCCTCGTGACAGTTTGCTCCTTATGGGAATCCAATCGGCGCAAAAGATGCGACATATTTTGTTTAGACATAAAGAGACTAAGCTGCTGCATTTTGATTTTTTCAAATTGCAAATGAAATCTGGTGGGAGGAAGCCAAAACAAATGCCAGTTAAACGGCCAAAGTGAAAAAAAGCCTCACCGAATACGTGGGGTGGTTCGTAAGACGCGACTTGTTTCCAAGCAAAACCACCACCTTCCTCATCCGAGGAATTGATTTTAAACTGCTCATTCGATCTTTCACTGGAATATCCTTTCCCTAAGTCTGACAAGAGTTTTCGAAAAAGAGAGATCAAAAAAAGTCTAGACATTCTATCATTCAATAAAACAATAGAATGAAAGAGCAATTGAATGAATGCTCTGGAGGTTTTAAATGAATGATTATTTCCTAACGTGTCTTCGGATTCTATCGGTAGGGATTGTCGCAACTGTGGCAATGGATCTATGGCGGATTTTGCTCTTAAAAACAATCGGTGTCAGTTCCTTGGATCTTGGATTATTAGGAAGATGGATTGGGCACTTGTATCGGGGTAAATTTTTTCATACACCCATTCACAAAAGTGACCCTATCTCTAAAGAATTGTTAATCGGTTGGCTGAGCCATTATGCTATTGGAATCGGTTTCGCTTTTCTTTTGGTATTCGTATGGGGCAGACAATGGCTACTAACTCCTACTTTAATTCCAGCCTTACTGATTGGAGTCGGAACGGTTCTTGCGCCATGGTTTCTTATGCAACCTGCGATGGGAATGGGGATAGCAGCATCAAAAGCGCCGAAACCATATCAGGTTCGATTGCGAAACCTTGCCATACACTCGGTTTATGGAGCTGGTCTCTATACATCCGCTGTAATTTCCAATATCTTATTTCCCTTGGGAATGAAATGAGAGTGAAGTCATGAAACATATAGTAATCATTGCCTTTATCGTTTTATTAGGATTTTTTTCCGTTGGCATTCCACTTGCCACATTACCATCGTTTGTAAGAGAGATTTTAGGCTTTAGCGACATCTGGGTAGGAATTGTACTTGGGATTCAATCTTTGATCACGCTTTTAACAAGACATCACTCTGGGATGATCGCAGATAGGCAAGGGCCGAAAGTTGCCGTAAGCCGTGGGATCACTTTAGCAGTTGTTTCAGGGTTAATCACTGTTGTTGCAATTAATTTAAGCGATATTTTAAGTCTAAGCGCGATTCTACTCGGACGTATGGTATTAGGTTATTCAGAGAGCCTATTTATCACTGGAGCCTTATCTTGGGGAGTTGGTCTTGCTGGTGCGAAAAATGCCGGTAGAGTTATGGCTTGGAGTGGAATGGCTATGTATGCTTCACTTGCTATTTCACCTCCACTAAGTTATGTGGTATTTAGGCATTTCAGTTTTTCAGGAGCGATCTCTCTTACGATCCTACTTCCACTGCTTGCGGGTTTAATTTCAAGATTGATTCCAAGCTCGCCTGTTTCCTCAGTCCCAAGAATCCCATTTTACAAAGTAATTCCACTCGTTTGGAAACAGGGCACAGGACTTGCCTTTGCTGCTGTTAGCTTTGCGGGAATCGCTGGCTTTAGTTCCTTACTTTTCAAACAAAACGGTTGGGAGGATGCACCTTGGGTAATGACAGTTTTCGGTGCCGCATATATATTTGCTCGCATCTTCTTTGCACAGACACCCGACCGTTTCGGAGGGAAAAAAGTCGCACTCGTATCCTCAGCGATCGCAGTCTTTGGACAATGGATGATATGGCAAGCAAATTCACCTATGTTAGTGTTATGTGGTGCTGCCATCACTGGTTTTGGGTATTCCCTTGTATTTCCTGCTTTTGGCGTTGAGGCCATTCGAAATATTGACGGACAGTATCGCGGAGTTGCTTTAGGAGCCTACATTGCGTTTTTTGATCTGGCACTCGGTGTCACTGGTCCCCTAGCAGGAATGGTGGCGAACTGGTTCGGTTATAGCTCCGTTTTTGTTCTAGGTATGTTTGCTTGTACAATTTCTTTCTTTTTGGCCTTAAGTATGAAGAAAGTCGGGGAGGTAAAATGAGCTTTCTAAAAAATTGGCTGCTACCATTGGGTTTGGTTCTGTTAACTTTGGTTCCAGTAATGGCAGGGATCATCCGATTCAATGAGATAGGTAACGGAGGACCTATCACGGAAGAGAACCGAAGATTTTTCAGCGAGCCTTGGATCTTTAGGATACATATTTTTAGCTCGAGCATCTTCGGACTGTTTGGTGCTCTTCAGTTTTCGCCTAAATTTCGTGCTCATTATCCTAAATGGCACAGATTCTCAGGTCGCATCTTAATTCTGGCGGCTGGAATATCTGCGATCACTGGGATCTACCTTACGATTGTATTCCCACGTTTGGAAACGGATGGTCCCACACTTTATTACATCCGTTTGGTCGTTGGAATCGTTATGATTACCAGTCTGATCAATGCTGTCTTGGCAATTCGGAGGTTTGATTTTAAATCTCATGGAGCATGGATGATTCGTTGTTATGCTATCGGTCTTGGTGCTGGTACACAGGCGATCACCCATTTGCCCTGGCTGATTCTTTATGGACAATTACTCACAGGATTGATTCGAGATGGGGCAATGGGAGCAGGTTGGTTGATCAATTATTTAATCGCAGAGTATTTGGTGAGACGCGGTAAAATGACCAACGTTAAAGAATGAAATCATTCGCAAACTTCGGAAAGTCCTTCGTCTCTTCTGAAAGAATGTATCCTTTTAGTTCAATGGTTTCGCTTTCGATGGAAACAAAATTAAGTTACTGGAATGAAAGTTCGAATCAGCTGATTGGTTAGCGTGATTTGGGCATGTCCAAATTGTTAGTTGGCGAGTGTTTTATATTGTAAGCGGAACTAGTTATTTGTTTTGATTTTTGTAAAATTTGCGACCTGTTTGGATCATTTTTTGTTTTGAAAGAAAATAAAGTTAAAAAGCCCACCCTAAGATAGGCTTTTTATTTTACGAATTTAGATTTGTTTCAGGTATTTTTACTCTACGATCAACTCGACTTCTCTGGATCCCCAGAAGTCACTGTATAAAATTTTTACTATTTTACCGTCGATCGTTGCTTTGAAACCTCTTCCTTCGGGATTGATCATTAGAAACGTGTTTTTCGTTCTATAGAAAGTATAAGTCGAAGTGCTGGTTTGACTGGAAAAAAAAGATAATGTATTGATTTTTCGAGTCACTTCCATCTGTGTTTTTTTGTTTTGTAAAACCAGATCGGTTCCCAGAGAAATGGTATCTCCCTTTCCATCGAATCGGAAGACCGTGTCCCAGAAAAGACCAGGGCTAACAAAATCGTTTCCTTTTCTTTGGATGGTAAACTTGGACAATCCACCTAATATCCCTTTCGGATCGTAAGTTACGGAGTCTTTGTCATAACTGATGACGGTATCTGAGGATAAAATTCCACCTTTGATTGTGACTGAATTGGGAGTGACGAGATATTCTGTTTTTGTCCCGAGTAAACTTCCGCTCTCAAGTGTTAATTTCTGCCCATCCTTAGTAAGAGTTACATCAGAAGATAAAAATCCAGATGCTTTTTGAGTCACTTTGAATTTCTCTTTATTTCTAAGTCCAAGAACATCAATTAAACTCAAAACTAGATTTTGATTGGCATCCAGAAAAAGACCGTTTCCTAATTCAATTCCCGCAGGTTGGTCTTCCACTCTTTCTTGCTTTGTTTGTACGTTTCCGTTTGCATCCGTCGTTGTGACTGTCCTGAACTGCCTTACGATATCAACTCTTAACGTATTGTAAACATCCACGCCGGGTTTCGGATTGAATGAGGTAAAAGGAATTTTAGGATCATTGCCAAGATCGGATTCCTTGAAGGTAACCGAAGAGCACTGTACAAATCCGAGTAAGGATCCAACTACGATTATTTTTTTAAACATTTGCTAACTCTCTGACTTTTGAAATTGGAATATTACGTTCGTATGTACGAATGCAATAGCACATATTTGGTGTAGATGAGTTTTTTTACAAGGGTTTTCGAAATGAATTGAGAAATATCTATCTGCATTTTACAAACTAACCCCCGCGAGAGGGATAGGAAGGGCGCGCTCGCGGTCGCGTGGCGACCGAAGCCCTGAATAGCCCGACCCCAAAATTCTAAGCACTGGTTAAACGAAACCCAAGCAAATTCTATAACTACTTTAAGGTTTTGGGGACTCGCACTGAACATTCATTTGTTGCGAGGAGGTGCAGTGGAAATAGGTAACTCGTATAGAGGGTTAGATCATAGAATCGTTCCCATAAATGAATCTTCTAGAAATCCTTGGAGAGTGAAAGTATCAGAATGTGTCGAAGGATTTATCTCCAAAAAAAAGGGGAACCAGTGAACGAGTCAAAGTAAGAAGGAAAGCCTTACAAAATTTTTGGAGCTTTTTGTTTGGCGAGGTGGAGTAGAAAATTAGGAGACATAATACCTGCGCCAATCCATCGAGCCCCCGCCCGAGTTAGGGTGGAGGGGAGAGGTTCGTGGGAGGTGCTCGCTTTCCCTATATCCGAAAATTGCGATCCTCGCAAGGGAAACTCGAAGGAATGAAATTTTTATTTTTATAAGTGCGCAGTTTCATCAGGAGGGAAGGGGTGTTAGGTGTGAATTTAGAACATTTCTACTTTTTTCTAAAAATCGGATTTCGAAAGTAATTTTTCGGGCTAAGATCGAATGTAGCGAATTCGCTGCTACCAGCCCTTCGAATCCCCGAAGCGGATTTAACATCCTAAAATTTAATATCAATCTTCTAGACAATTTAGAGTCAAAAATAGACAAATTCCGATTTCGAAACTATCCTTTGAAACGGTGATTATCGATTTCATTTTGAAAAAATTCAATGAATAAATGTCCCGTAAAGCAATTCGAAGGGTCATGCATAACTAACAATTGTTCAAATCGAAATAAAAACCAAGTTGACTTCCCAAATTCCGAGAAATCAACGAGGTCTAAAAAAATAGATTTTAAGTAAAAGCTACTTCCGTATCTCCCTAATAGGGACATACGGAAGAAATATTGCTACAAGTAGATAATGACGAGCAAGAGCTTGCCGCCGTACACGAATAAGGTGTATTCGTTGGGCATCCACCAGCAAGTCCTACAAAATTACATTCACGGTTATTTACCTCTGTAGTCGTACCCACAATCACACTTAAAGTTGTTACTAGGGGATTCGTTCCATTTACGAAAAATCCAGATCCAGCAGTTAGGGTTACAGTAAGCGTATAACTGGTCAAAGAAGAGGCGCTTGTAGGCGTACCGGAAATAACTCCTGTTGCAGAGTTTAGACTCAAACCCGTGGGTAAACTAGGTGAGATACTATAACTTGCTGTCATTCCACTCGGTAGCGATATGGTTGGCGTTGCAATAACGGCGGAACCAGTCACGATACCGATTCCAGTTCTTGCTGCTTTCACATTTGAACTAGAGGTAGAATAACTAAGACTCGTGGGTGCAGTACTTGCTTTTGGTGCGACCGCGAGAAGTAGACCGAATTTTTCAAGACTATCATCTTTTTTAGCTTGATCCGAGCAACCTAAGGTAATGAATAAAATAGACACTGTTAGGAGTAAAAAAATTTGTTTCATTTGTGAAACATACAGCTGCTCGACTCTCATTGCAATTAAAAAAAGTTACAACTAGTCCGATAGAGTCTTTTTTACTGCTATAAAAAAGTCGCCTTTAAGAGGAATGAAATCCGATAGATTCATTTAAATTTGATTTCACAAATAAACCGTTGTGAAGTGTTTATTTGCCTCGAAATGGATTCGTAAGGTGGATGGGATTCGCATCTCGGAATTCCGAGATCATCTTTTTTTGAATCAAGGTAGCTGTCCACGTGAAGATGCGATGATATCTTTATTGACGAATTAGATATTTCGATAATTATGAAATTCTAATCTTGAGTGATGATTCCTTTCTCGCGTGGGAACTCTGTAAGAATTTTATTCTTGAACCCATCCCCCTAATCGCTGGAGGGATCGCCAATATTCGTGTCACAATCACCGTTATAAGAATCCAATTGGCTCGAAAGTGAAAAAATCTATACCCGACTGGTTGATTGACATTTCCTTTGTATTTTTGATTCATCGAAAACGAAGGTCAAAACAAAACAGACCACAGTAGAATAGAAAGAATCATTTTCTTTGAGTATAAATAGATAGAAGGAATCGAACTGGTTTTCGGATCTTCTCGGTTATACCCAACTTTCCAGAACCATGGAGGTTGCCTTGAAAACCGAGACAAGGTTGTCGGACCTGAATGCGGAGCGATTGCTAAAAAAA
>Ga0075156_10001952_pt1 | contig 11310 bp, 10 predicted proteins | sample JI81AbrownDNA_FD_70966 | JGI IMG/M metagenome (GOLD analysis project Ga0075156, IMG submission 70966) | Wastewater effluent complex algal communities from Wisconsin, to seasonally profile nutrient transformation and Carbon sequestration -... | ecosystem: Engineered > WWTP > Effluent > Algae...
CTGGTATGCCACCGATTTCAAGGGCGGCAGCAGTACCAGCGTGCCTGCAAAAACCGAGACGGCAACGGCCGATGCGGGCGCCCACGCCTGCGGTACCGGCGGTTGCGGCAGCTGCGCCTGATTTGATAACCGATACCGAAAGCCACGGATGAAGCGCTACTTTGTTACCGGACTGCTGATCTGGGTGCCGCTAGGCATCACCCTCTGGGTGATCAGTACCCTGGTGGGTGCATTGGACAGCCTATTGCTGCTCTTGCCCGATGGTAACCGTCCGCGCGACTGGATAGGCGTACACATCCCTGGCCTCGGTGTGGTGCTGGTCATGGCCATACTGTTGCTGACCGGCTTGCTGACCGCCAATATCCTGGGTCAGCGGATGGTGAGATTCTGGGAAGAAGTCCTCAACCGCATTCCGGTGGTGAAATCCATCTACGGCTCGGTGAAGCAGGTGTCCGATACCGTGCTGTCCGACTCCGGCAATGCCTTCCGCAAAGCCTTGCTGGTGCGTTTTCCGCACGGCGATGCCTGGACGGTGGCCTTTCTGACCGGTACCCCAGCGCCTGAGCTGGCCTGCCAGCTGGATGGGGAGCATGTGTCGGTCTATGTGCCGACCACGCCCAATCCAACTTCGGGTTATTTCATGGTGGTGAAGAAGTCGGCCACGATAGAGCTTGATATGAGCGTGGACGAGGCGCTCAAGTATGTGATCTCCATGGGTGTGGTTGCACCCGGCGGCAAAGCCAATGGCGATACGCCCTGCAAGCAGCTCAGCCCGAATTTGCCAGGCTAGGCGGCAAACCCGCCTGACCTGTTTAGTTTTTCGTTATCCAAGAAAATCCGGCCCTACCCGGGCCAATCTGTTACTGGAACTGCCATGCGTACCGACTACTGCGGCTTGATCGACAAGCGCTACCTCTCCCAAACCGTCACCATCAAGGGCTGGGCGCATCGTCGCCGCGACCACGGTGGCGTGATCTTCATCGACTTGCGTGACCGCGAAGGCCTGGTGCAGGTGGTGATCGACCCTGATACCCCGGAAGCCTTTGCCCTGGCCGATACCGTACGGTCGGAGTTTGTGGTGGAAGTGACCGGCATCGTGCGTGAGCGCCCGGCCGGTACGGCCAATGCCAACCTGGTGTCGGGCGAGATCGAGATACTGGCCAAGCAGATTGTCATCCTCAACGCGGCCAATACCCCGCCGTTCCAGATCGACGAGGAAAACCTCAGCGAGATGACCCGCCTGCAGCACCGCGTTATCGACCTGCGCCGCCCGGCCATGCAGAAGAATCTGCGCCTGCGCTACAAGGTGGCCCTGCTGGTGCGTAACTTCCTCGACAGCCGTGGTTTCATCGATATCGAAACCCCGATGCTGACCCGCTCTACCCCGGAAGGCGCCCGCGACTACCTGGTGCCCAGCCGTGTGCATGACGGCCAGTTCTTTGCACTGCCGCAAAGCCCACAGCTGTTCAAGCAGCTGCTGATGGTGGCGGGCTTTGACCGTTACTACCAGATCACCAAGTGCTTCCGTGACGAAGACCTGCGCGCCGACCGCCAGCCTGAATTCACCCAGATAGACGTGGAAACCTCCTTCCTGGGCGAAGAAGAGATCATGGACATCATGGAAGAGATGGCCGTCCATGTATTCAAGGAAGCCATAGGCGTGGACCTGGGCAAGTTCCCCCGCATGCAGTACGACGACGCCATGTTCTACTATGGCTCGGACAAGCCGGATATGCGGGTGACCTTGAAGTTCACCGAACTGACCGAAGTCATGAAGGACGTGCCGTTCAAGGTGTTCAGTGGCGCGGCCAATATGGACGGCGGCCGCGTGGTCGGTATGCGCGTGCCTGGCGGTGCTGCCTTCACCCGTTCCGAGATCGACGCCTGGACGCAGTTTGTCGGTATCTACGGTGCCAAGGGCCTGGCCTATATCAAGGTCAATGATGTCACCAAGCTGAACGAAGAAGGCCTGCAGTCGCCTATCGTCAAGAACCTGACGCCTGAAGCGCTGGCCGCCATTGTCGAGCGCACTGGCGCGCAGAACGGCGATATCGTGTTCTTCGGCGCGGACAAGGCCAAGGTGGTGAACGAAGCCATCGGCGCCTTGCGCATCAAGATCGGCCATGAAAAGGGCGAGGCCGGTGGCTTCTTTACCCGCGAATGGAAGCCGCTGTGGGTGGTGGACTTCCCCATGTTCGAATATGACGAAGACAGCAAGCGCTGGACGGCTTGCCACCACCCCTTCACCAGCCCCAAGGTCGAGCATATCGAGTTCCTCAAGACCGATCCGGGCAAGTGCAAGGCACGCGCCTACGATATGGTGCTGAACGGTTGGGAGCTGGGTGGTGGTTCGGTGCGTATCCACCGTGCCGACATGCAGTCCACCGTGTTCGAAGCGCTCAACATCGGCGCCGAAGAAGCCCAGAACAAGTTCGGCTTCCTGCTGGAAAACCTCCAGTACGGTGCGCCACCCCATGGCGGCCTGGCGTTTGGCCTGGATCGCCTGGTGACCTTGATGACCGGTGCCGAATCCATCCGCGACGTGATTGCCTTCCCCAAGACCCAGCGCGCCCAGTGCCTGCTGACCCAAGCGCCCAACAGCGTGGACGAGAAGCAATTGCGTGAGCTGCACATCAAGCTGCGCAACACCCCGCAAGTGGCTTGATCGCCAGCTGCAGGCAAAAGGACGGGACGCTTAGGCGTCCCGTTTTTGCATTGATATCGGAGAATTCCTGCATGCTGCCTAGGGTGACGCTCAATCATCTTTACCTCTATCTGGACCAGGTTACCCGCGACGCCATCGTGGCGTCGCCCTTCATGCGTCAGGAGTTTGCCGCGCTGACGGTCAGTACCGCAACGATGGACGACGGCAGGCAGTGGACAGGCGCCTACCTGACCGGTGAGCAAACCTATATCGAGCTGTTCTGCCCTGCTGACCACGGCCAGGAGGCTGTGGGGGATGCGGGCATTGCGCTGGCGACTGAGGTAGAGGGCGACATCGAGCTGGCGAGGCTGGCGTTGGCAAAGGCAGGCACAGACTATCCGGTACAACTGTTGCACCGAGAGCTTGAAGGGGTGGATGTGCCCTGGTTCTGGAACCTGCCATTGATCGCTGCAGCAGAGGACGAGCCGGAACCCTTCTGTGCCTGGATCATGGAGGTGGAGCGGGACTATCTGGCGCGTAGTGGCTTGCACGTAGCGGGTGCAGCTTCGGGTATCAGCCGGCGAGCATACAATACCCTGCGCTTCGACCCAGGCCGTTACTTGAAGGACGTGACCGAGATCTCGCTGGCTCTGCCTGCGGATCAGGCTGCACTGTTTGGGCAACAGCTCTGTCTTCTGGGCTTTGCCGCCACGGCGGCAGAGCAGGGCATGACCTATCACGGGCCAGGCATTGTGCTCAGTGTGCAACCGGCCACAGGGCAGAGGCATGGGGTGATTGCCATCAGGTTGAGCCTGCAGCGGGAAAAGCAGGGAGAGACCGAATACCGGTTTGGTCCGGGATCGGTACTGCGGTTTGATCGGCCTGACAGCGCCATCTGGTGGTTTACCGGTTGAACCAAGCTACACCTCAGGCGGTTGCCTGGGCCGGCAGGGTGCCATAGTGCACTGCAGCCACATTGGGGTGCGAGCGCAGGCGGCCTTTCAGGATATTGCGGCCCACTTAGTAGTACAGCGCGTTGTGCTGCTCCTGCTGGGGGCCTCGGGCGGCCAGGGCGAGCTGACCGGGCAGCGGTAAGACCGGCACGGTGGCGTTCAGGTGCGCCGCCATGAAGTACGCGCATGAATAGCGCTCCACCCCGGCCGGCGGCGTGACTACCCGATGCAAGGTGGCGCGTAGATAGCCTGATGACGCCAGCTCCAGCAGCTCGCCGATGTTCACCACAAAGCTACCGGCCATGGGCGCAATGGTGCTCTAGTCATCGCCTAGCAATACTTCCGGAGGCACACGTGGTCGGCACTCTACTGCTTGAACAGGTGGGGTCCAGCTGTATTCAGCCTTGATTGCGAGGTTCAGTCTACCCAGCGGAACAGCGCGTCGCCAAAGTCCAGGGTGGACTTTTGTCCTATGTGTTCACCGTTCTCGGCCAACCAATTGCTGGCGACGTCGAAGCCGATATCGTGCAGCAGCTCGAAGAAGGCCCATTCGGTATTCATCTTGCTGGAGGCCGACATACGCTCCAGGCAGGATTCGCCGTGGATGAGGTGCACGTTCAGTTCGCGGTAGCGCTCATCCAGTACCTCGTTGCGGCGCACCAGCCTGCCCAGCAGGGCCACGCCCCGCAATTCCTTGATCAGGCTGGCATTGAAGGTGATCTCGTTGATGCGGTTCAGGATGGCGCGGGTGTCTTCCGGCACTTCGTCGCGCTGTAAGGGGTTGACTTGGACGATCAGTAAGTCATCGGCACGGGTATCGTGTATCAGGGGGAAGAGCGAAGGATTGCCGGTGTAGCCACCATCCCAATAGGCTTCACCGTCGATTTCCACCGCCTGGAACAGGTAGGGCAGGCAGGCCGAAGCCATGACCGTATCGGCGGTCAACTCCTTGCGCTCGAACACCCGTGCAGCGCCCGAACGCACGTTGGTGGCCGTGACAAACAGCTTGAGCTGCCGGCTGCTGCGCAAGCGTTCGAAATCCACGGCGTCTTCCAACAGGTTGCGCAGCGGATTGATATTGAGCGGGTTGATGTCATAAGGCGACACCAAGTGCGACATCATGTCGAACAAGGCGTAATAGGGCGAGGAATCCAGACTCCAGCGCCCAAACAGCACATCCCAAGGAGTGCGCTTGAAGGGAGACAGCAGGCCCAGATTGCTGACCCCGCGCCAGAAGTTGGCCAGTGCGGCTATCGCACCTTCCCGGCCATCCTTGGCCAGGCCATCTGCCAGTACGACCGCATTCATGGCACCGGCACTGGTGCCACTGATGCCGACGATGTCGAGTTCCTGTTCCTGCAGCAGCCGGTGCAATACCCCCCAGGTAAATGCACCATGGGCTCCTCCGCCTTGCAGGCCGAGATCGATTTTCTTACGCTTGATGGTGGTCGTAGTCATGGTGGCGGCTAGGTCAGGGGGTAAAGAGGAATCGAAGCGTGGTGGCTGGCATGATGAATGGTCGCTACCCAATATACACCGAGCCGTGACTACCGGATGCCTGCCAGGACTGGGTGTGTCCCGTGGGGCATGGGTGCTGACCTTGGCGGTCACTGCCGCTATCATCCTGGCATTGTCCTCAAGGAGGGTTGAATCCCATGTCCCAGCGCCTGGCATCCTGCAGTTGCGGTCAGCTCACGGCCCAGGTCGTGGGCGAACCTGTACGCGTCTCCATCTGCCACTGCCTGGCCTGCCAGCGCAGGACGGGCAGCGTCTTTGGCCAGCAGGCCAGATTCCTTCGCGAGCAGGTAGTGCTTGCAGGCACCTCGACCGTGTATGTGCGGGTCGGGGACGAGGGCTCGCACGTCCGGTTCCACTTTTGCCCACAGTGTGGCGCCACGGTCTATTACGAGCTGGGCGGGCTGGATGCCTACCTCGCCATTCCCGTTGGCGCATTCGCCGATCCGGGCTTCCCCGCGCCCAGCGTCTCCGTCTATGAGGAGCGCATGCACAGCTGGGTTGTGCCGCCAGCTGATGCGGAGCACATCCGCTAAGCGCCCCTGACACAACCCTTATGGCCTTGTTGTGCGGGCTTGCCGTACCCGCATACAGTCTGCTGCGCACGGCAGTGCACCCACGCCTCGCCAGAACCGCTACGCGGGGTTTTGTTGGCGGGGCAAAGCAACCGGCTATGGACAACACCTAAAACGGTAATCGTGCGCAAACACCGATATGGGGAGCGACCGGATATTGCGTTGCTAGGCGCTTGCTATACTATGCCGACTGAATAAACCATCAGGCTGATGCTGCGTTTTACTGCGCAGGCCAGTGTGCCGGCACCTTACGCGTAGCGAGGGTGTGGGCCGGGTGAACAATCAAATAATGATAAGGGAGAGCGCATGAAACCTCAGTTGCAACGTCCTACTGCTGCCTTTGTCGGCGCAGCCTGGGTGGCCCTGTTTGTGGGCGCGGGTACCTATATGGCCGGCTTATGGAATGCCGCCATGCAGCTCAACGAGAAGGGTTACTACTTCGTGATCCTGATGTACGGCTTGTTCTCGGCTGTATCCCTGCAAAAAACCGTGCGTGACCGCATGGAAGGTATCCCCGCGACGGGGCTTTACTTTGGCCTTTGCTGGGTGTCGGTGGGCTTGTCGCTGCTGTTGCTGGCAGTGGGCCTGTGGAACGCCACGCTAGCCCCAGCCGAAAAGGGCTTCTATGCCATGGCTTACATACTGAGCCTGTTTGCCGCAGTGACTGTACAGAAGAATGTGCGCGACGTTGCACTGCTGCAAGGCGGTACCACTCCCATAGGCGATACTCGCCCACAGCCGCTGGAGTAGTTTGGCCTGTGGGACGGAAAACGCAAAAGCCACTCGATGAGTGGCTTTTGCGTTTTTGCTCTTGAGTGATCCAAGCCGGGGTGGTGCACGGCACCGTAACCAAAATCAGGTAAGAACCGTAGCGTGCCTATTTCTGCTGCGCCGGCACCTCAATCCAGTTGCGAAGCAGGCACTGCCGGCCGGCCCTCGGGCATCAATCAAGCTGGGGCGGAAGACTCTCCCTTGACACTTGGTTGACGAGGGAATGAGAAAAGGGCCTAGCCTTGCGGCTAAGCCCTTGATTCTGTGGTGCCGGAGATAGGAGTCGAACCTACGACCTTCGCATTACGAATGCGCTGCTCTACCAACTGAGCTACACCGGCACTTGAGCTGTGTCAGCTCACATACAGCCCGCTAGTATAGCGATGCCGGGGCGGATTGTGAATATGCTTTTGCGAGATTATGGCGGGCTTGAGGGGCCGCCGCTGGTGCGGCTTGCTTGGGTAGGGGTGGACGTAACAAAGGCCTGTGTCTTGCGACACAGGCCTTTGAGACTACTGGTGGGCCCGCACGGACTTGAACCGTGGACCAAAGGATTATGAGTCCTAGAAACATGAGGTATTAAGAAGCTGTAGTGCATGAATTAATTGCTCAATATTGATCATAACTATATGAAAATAAATAAATTAATCAGATTTGGATGTTGACTCTCATCGGCTGAAATTGCTACGCTATGGAGCAATGAAGGAGCAATGATTGTTCTTGCTCCCACTACGCGAGGAGCAAGCTATGGCGGGGAAAACAGAGCGGGTGCACCTTACCCTTCAGCGGATCGCTAAGATTGAAGCGCCGACAGGTAAGCAGGCAAGGTACGTTTTTGATGACGATCCTCGGCATCTATGCGTTCGAGTTACACCGGCAGGTGCGAAGTCATTCGTATTTGCTAGCAAGCTTGCCGGAACACCGCTGAGGGTCACGATCGGCTCGGTTGATTCATGGTTGCTCGATGCCGCACGTATCGAAGCCAAGCGCTTACAGACACTCGTGGACCAGCGGATCGATCCGCGACAAGAGAAAGCAGATCGACTGGCGGCTACCAAAGCTAAACGCGAGGCCGCTATCGCGGCCGGACTGGAAGCGGAGCGCCGGGCAGCGCCCGCAATCGTTGCATGGACGGCATATGTGGCTGCACGTTGGGACAAGTGGGGCAAGCTGAGCCAGCGGGACCATGAACGCGTAGCGAATGAAGGCGGCGAGTCGATCCGGCGGGGCCGAAAAACGACGGAAGATGGCAAGACTCAGCCAGGCGCATTGCGTCCACTCCTACAGCTTCCGCTCTGGCAGATTAACGCATTTTGCGTGGAAGCCTGGCTGAAGGCCGAAGTTGCAAAGCGCCCCACACAAGCGGCCTTGGCTTTCCGGTTGTTACGCGGTTTCTTGAACTGGTGCTTGGCAAAACCCGAGTACGCAGATCAGATTGATCCGAAGGCCTGCGTGGCAATGGCTGTGCGCGAGGAACTGCCGAAACGTGTTGCCAGGAATGATTGCTTGCAGCGTGAAATGCTTCGCCCGTGGTTTGAGCAGGTCATAGCGATCCCCAATCCGGTGATCTCGACATACTTGCAGGTCACGTTGTTGACTGGGCGGCGGAGGGAGCAGGTTGCAAGGCTTAGGTGGGACGACGTTGATTTTCAGTGGCAAACCATCAGGATGCAGGACAAGACCGAAGTGGAAACTATCATTCCCCTCACGCCCTATGTGGCTGGGCTGCTCAGTGATTTGAAGCTTCGTAGTCAGATCCCACCTCCGGCATACCGCATCCTGGCAGGTAAGAAAATCAAGAACGATCTAGAAAACTGGCGCCCATCTCCCTGGGTGTTTGCTAGCAAGACAGCAGAAGCCGGTTATTTGCAAGAACCAGGTAAGCAGCACAAAACCGCCTGTGGAGCTGCGGGAATCGAGGGTCTTAGTATCCATGGGTTACGGCGTTCGTTTGGCACACTGAGCGAGTGGGTGGAATGCCCAGATGGGATCGCAGCTCAAATTCAGGGCCACGCGCCGAGCGGTACCCGTGAGAAGCACTACATCCGGCGCCCCATTGATTTGCTGAGAATGTGGCACGCCAAGATCGAGGATTGGATCCTCATCGAGGCGGGACTCAGGCAGCGACCTGTCCAGTAGGTCGAGTAGTTGGTATCGATGCTTGTTCTCTTTTTGCCTTCTTGGAATGAAATATTGTTGCTATAGAATTAATTGATCTATTGATGAGGTGCGCGTAGGCGTGAACCTCCTGTATTTCCGGCATTTTTGGGGCCTTCTTGATCAAATATGATCAATGCAATCAAAGACTTACGCAAATTTATGGTATTCCCAAGGAACTGCGTTGACGCTACCATTCGCTCATTGCTAAACAAGGAGCAATGCTATGCAGCATCGCGCAGTAGTAAACCACGTTGGGTACGATCTAGGACGCCGCCACCTGAGTACGAAGGAGCTGGCTAGCATTTTGCGCGTGCAGGCGCAGACTATTCGGGCCGGCCTGTGCAGGAAGGGCCACTACCTGGGTCTGATTCCGCGAAAGCTTCCGAACCGGCTGCTGCTATGGTCCATCAGTGACGTTGAGCGGTTGTTGGGAGGCAGGGTGTCATGAATACGGTAGTTGTGAAGCTAACGTATCTGGACCTGTGGTTTGTTTGCGATCTCGTTGACCTGTTCGGTGCTGGCCGACTGGCCAACAACAAGCGTGACCTGGGACGGTTGGCTGGCTATTCAGTGTGCTTGTATGAAGACACGATTGAGGTTTACGGACCTATGGTAGGTGGTCTCGACCTAATGCCTATGGCGTGGACTGATGATCTTCCGTCGTATTGTTGGCGAGATGAGGCGACCAATAGACTTTTCCGTGTCGACCTGGCATTGATCGCACACCTTGCGGCTGAGGGGCGCTACATGCAGCGAAATGAGGGGCGGGTGTGATGAACGCCATCTCACAATTCAGGGAGGCCATCGTTAGGGCTGGTCTTATCCCACCTGTTGAAATCATTGCCGATGGGAAACTTCGCCGTTTCAGCAGTAATGGTAAGAAGGGTGACGATGCTGGATATTACGTGCTGTACACAGGCAGAATCTCTGCGGGCATGTTCGGCTGCTGGCGCGAAGGGTTTCAGCAGAACTGGCGGGCTGATATTGGGCGGCAATTGACCCCCAATGAGGAGCACCAGCATGGCGAGCTGGTCACCGCCATGAAGAAAGCGCGCGAAGAAGAAGAGAGGGCCAAAAGGGGTCAAGCGGCAAAATGGGCTAGACAGATTATCGACGCTGGGCAGTCCGCTTCTCTTGGTAACCCGTACCTCTCTCGAAAAGGGGTAAAGCCCACGGAAACCCTGTTCGAGCTAGACGTGAGTGAAGCCCAACAGATTCTTGGCTATGCCCCGAAAGCCAAGGGAGAGTACCTGGTTGGCCGTCTACTGGTTGTTCCGATTCAGACAGACGGCAAGCTCGCTACACTGGAGCTGATTGACGGCGCCGGGCGCAAGTGCGCACTGTGTGGGGGGAAGAAGGCGGGGGGCTACTGGTCAGCCTCGAAGTTACCCAAGGATACAGATGGAAGCGGCCTGACGATCATGATCGGGGAAGGGGTGGCGACACTGCTCTCTGCTCGACAGTCAACCGACTACATTGCTATTGCTGCACTCACTTCCAGTAACCTGCCTGCCGTTGCGCGGATCATCCGTGATCGCTTCCCTGCCGCGAGAATCGTGATCTTGGCTGATGTGGGAAATGGTCAAGATGATGCAGAGAAAGCAGCGCAGGGAATTGGTTGTGCGCGGGCATTGCCGAATTTTGCGTCATTGGAAGGGGAGAAGGCACCGAAGGACTTTAATGATCTGCACTTGAGAGAGGGGGCATCGATTGTGCTAGAGCAGGTCATTTTGGCGCTGAATGCTGGTGCTCACAGCAAGCAGTCGCCGGCGGTAGTACCTACTATGACGCGGGAAGCGATCATCTCGGCAGTCAGCGCTGCGGTTAACAAGAACGAAATCCTCCAACTTGGGGAGGTCATCGCGGCGCAGCGCCTTAAGCCGCAAGACTTGGTCATTGTGACTGAAGAGTACCGTAACGCTTTCAAAATATTGACCGGTGTAGGGCTTACCAGGGCTGATGCTAAGAAAATTTTGAAGCCAAATAAGAACAGGCCGATTAGTGCGTCTCAAGATCCATTGCCAGAATGGCTCAATGGTTGGGTCTACCTTACCGCGTCGGAGCGCTTCTATAATATGGAAACAGGGCAAAGCATGAGCCGCAACAGTTTTGATTCGTCTCTTACACGCTATGTTCCGTTAACTGAAAGCGGAACTCAGCCAGCAGCCTCGAATGAAGCGTTGAACGTCTATCAGATTGAGACCGCGGATCGGACTATGTACATGCCTACGAAGGGGCCAAAATTTGAATTTGAAAGGCTGCCGGTCATTAACTCATTTTTGCGCTCAAGTCTGCCAGTTACTGCCGACGGTATTGACGATACTGGGTGTGCCGCCATTCAGATAATCAGGAACCATATCAGGTTGATACTTGGTGGACGGGATGACCAAATTCAGCTTCTAACTGATTGGCTTGCGTGGCAGGTTCAGCATATAGGAGAAAAAGTCCGGTTCGCTCCGATCATCAAAGGGATAGAGGGAGATGGGAAAAGCCTTATACGCGATATTTTGGTTAAAGCGATAGGTAGGAGTAATGTCAGTTCGGTGAGTCCGGCTGAGTTAGTAAGCCAATTCAATAGTTATGCTGAAGGGGTAGCTGTGTCAGTGCTCGAAGAAGTACGTATGGTCGGCCACAATCGGTATGACATTTTGAATGCGGTTAAGCCATTGATTACCAATGATGTGGTCAAGAT
>Ga0075156_10001957_pt1 | contig 11304 bp, 3 predicted proteins | sample JI81AbrownDNA_FD_70966 | JGI IMG/M metagenome (GOLD analysis project Ga0075156, IMG submission 70966) | Wastewater effluent complex algal communities from Wisconsin, to seasonally profile nutrient transformation and Carbon sequestration -... | ecosystem: Engineered > WWTP > Effluent > Algae...
AGACTGATTTGGAATTGATTCATGACATAATCCCTCAAGAGGGCGGTCGAGCAGAGCCACTTGACAAGGAATCAGCACCGAGAATCTTGTCACGAAAGAGTCCTGGATATGGCAAGAGTTGTATGAAGTTGAATGTTTGAGTTCCAATGTAAAAGTGATTTTGTGAGTGTCCACTTCAAATTTTGAACAGTAAGATCGATGTATGGGAACTCCATTGGTACCAAGCGACGATAGTCGCTCTCGCATTCATGGACCAGTGAGTATTGGTATATGATTCAATCTGTTAGATCAACAGTTACATAGTAATTTTAATTAGAAAGTTTTTTTTCGTTACGTGAGACTTCTGCATGGCTGTCCGATGAAAATGAAGATACTATCGGTTTGTATAAGCTTCCCAGACATAATAAACTGAGGAATTGTATTTTTCAAATGCATCTATTCTTGGAGAAAAATTGGACCTTCCCAGTGGATAGATTTTATTTGTGTGACTTTTAGTGAGTTTTGTCTCATGCAACATGTTTAGGTTTGTGTTGCGTTTTTTCTTTCAAGTACTTAGTGAAAAATGAGCATTCAAACTGGGGATTGCGAATCAGTTTGCTTTTTCGTACGCGTTTTAAAAGATACTAAATGATTTGGCTAAACTGGTGCAAAACAAAAAATACTCTTGAATATTTTTTTAGTGTTGGGCATAGAATTCGTCATTACGTGTAGTGCTGTGTCAGTCGTTAAACCAACTCACGGAATAAACTGATAATCCATGACCACTCCTGCGCTTTATATCTCCTGATTATCGGAGAAATTCATCAAATCGCAGAAGCATTGACGTGACAATACTAGGTCTTACTTTGGGTTTTACCGCTGATCAACCCATAGGCTACTCAACATCATGAGGACTCAAAAATCGAATGAAACCACTAAAAATTTGAGCGACAAATCTTTTGATACAGCCCACAAGAAATTAAAATGTTTTGAAAGTCTTTCCTCAAGAGTTGCCTCAGCAGGTTTGAAAACTATCATCAAACTAAGTGGAAAGGATTCACCAATACAATATGGTACTATACGCGTTGCAAATGCAAGATTTCAACTTTGGATTACCTGGGACTAGACAGATGAAGTGATATGGTTGCAAACAAGAAATTACAAGTGTCAGCTTCAATCGTTGTCATGTATACAAGCTTGAAAAACGAATGTGCTCTAACAGTGGTCACCAGTGGGGCAAAAGAATGGAGATATGTCCGAGATAGCACCTTATGGCCACTTTGTTTAAGAATCTTAATTTCAATTTTGACTGTTAACTCAAGTTGAACTAATCAACAAGACACTATCAGATATAGAATAATATAAGGTGAGTGTCTGCAATAATGTTGTGACGTCTTAGAAGTTTGTAAAGCTTCAATAGGATTCTCTGGTTTCTTAGGACAAATTTTCAAGCATTGTTATGGGAAATCTATTCAAATGATATCTAGTAGCACTAGATAAGTACTTCAACACATACATAGAACCGAAGGGAAATGACAATGAAGGTAGGCAAGATCTCACCAAAGATGCTTGTCATGATTTTGGCCGAGAATAGATACAAGTTGCTTGTCCAATCAGAGGAAAGAACCAAGCCATCCAGGAAACAAAAGAGATATTGGCAGTCAAACTGGAATCAATAACCAAGAAAAAGAAAGGCGACAAGCATGAGAAATATAAAGCTAAGGCAAAGGAAGTAATGGCCACGCACATCATTGAGGATAAGATAGAGAATGGAAGACCTAGCACTGCCGCATCAAATATCAAATCAAACTCTTGACAATAGCGAGCTTGAGAAAGGATGAAAATTAAGTGTGATTGAGAGACGGATTAACACATTGGATTGAGTAATCAAGCACAACAAGATACAATCATGGCAATTAGGCAAAATTGAGAGGAAATTAGCCTGGATGAAACATTAGTTGCAGATTCCGAAGTACAATTGTAAATACAACAAGTTTTCAATAGCAATGAGTAATCTCATAGAAGAATACAAGAAGATAGCTATTGGGAATTTGCGGCGATACCGGAAACCACAACAGAAACACTTCAAAATATAGGCCACAACATGGTTCATCCTCACTGAACCAGAAGAGAAATACGTCGACAATAAACAAAAGAACAGATCCATAAGAAAAATTATGAAAATTATGAAGAGGCTACATCAAAATTTAGTATCTTTATTTCATCAAACTTTATTTTACTGCAGCACAACGCCTAACACCCAGAATATACAGAATGCATATGCAAGATTCTACCGTGCTTTTACAACAAAGCCATCAAAAAGCCTTTGTGTTACAAAGGAGGTATACAGGAAATTAGAGAACCACTTTTGCATATCAGTGTATAGCTTGTAATCCTTCACAAAAATTTTGTAGCACACATAAGGGTATACTAACTATCAGGAGTTACAGAGTGGCCAATTTAAATCATCAGAAATGGCAATGTGGAATACCTTTAATGGACATACACTTCCAAAGAATAACACTCATATTTCATGAACTCCATCAATCATATTATGCCATAACACTAAATTTATGGCCATTTGTGACCAGATTTTTGAACAAAGTTTCGCAAACTCAAACCGGGTCAAGAGACGAATTAATAACATTTACCATTTTCATTAAATCTAACAGTATACCCAAATTATATCGGTTAAATCCCTTCAGGTGCCCAGCATTCATCCTGGTAGAAGAGAGCAGAAAACTGACCAGTGGGAACACAGGAGTTGCATAGTTTTCTATCCAAGAATTTGCGGACACATTTCAGGATTGTCCATTTAATAATATCATACAAATTCTGGTTGGCATCCCCACAATTCCATATGAACTCTGATGACCTATTAAAAATCAAAAATTGAGATAACTTAATAGCACGCTCAGATTGGCAGTATAAGGCAAAATTAGTCAAAAGACCAAACATCAGTACTTCTGATCTAGATTTGTGTGTCAACAACATTAGTCCTCAGCCATTCTAGACGGAAGGAAAAAGCACATCAGGAAACATATAAAGAGACCTTATAAGTGATGTGGAAGACCATCGCCTATCCTGAATATTACTCATATGAAACAAAAGCATAGCAACAAGAATGACAAGGCAGCGGCCAGCAGAAACGCCAAAAATAAAAGAAGATGGAATGTCAACATTCTACACAGGTCACATTGAGAACACTGCAACCAATCATCTGACAGTAAGTTGAGGTCTGGCAAGCAGAATAAAGATCCAGATTTTCAGATTCATCAAGCAAGTATAAGAAATGTACAGCAATACTGAGGATCAGGGAGTAGAGGAATTGTATGATGAAGACTATTAAGCCACGAGAATCTTGAGTAGCCCATTTCCATGAAAGCCATAGTAGGCGATGTTATGTACTTCATCAAGTCATTAATCAACTAGATTTAAACAAGAGTTTCTAAAAGCTATGGTCCAAGTGGTCATCGTGCATCAGAAGCACAGACATTGGGAGGTGACACTGATGGAGAAGGGACCAAAAGGAACGAAAAATCCGCCAGTAGATTCGGTCTGGGCAATGAACAGGCAAAGAAAATAGGAACCAGTGATATTAGTAAGTACAAACCTGGGTTGAATGACCATGGGGCAAACAAGAGGCGTTGTTAGATATTGGCAACCGTAGTATTTGAACAACAATCTGAATTCTTATCACATTAAAGTAGAAGATAGGACTACTTAAGATGAACTACAAGCAATCCAAGGTTGATACCTGTCTGTGAATAGCATGGAATAACATGGAATAACATGGCATAGCCTATAGTTTAATACATTTTAATCTTACTTTATCTGTTATCGCAAGAGCTTTCGCCCTTCAACAGCCTTCTAAGCAGACCCTGCCACTATATCTGGAATTGTCAAATAGGCTCTAGTCCCTGACCGCGGACCGTGGGGCAGGTCATATTGACAGTAAGGGGATCAGTCCGCCGTTGAAAACAAAACAGTTTTCTAACAGATTGACAGTCTCGGAGCATCTTTCTTATCCTTAAGGTAACATAAGCTCAACAGGCTGATCTTTATCACTAATACAATCCTCCTCTATCCACCGACATGTTCCAAACTAAGCAAGGATGATTCTAACCAGAAATGTCATTCTCTTCCCTACAGCATGTATTCACTAATGTCATGGGACAGCCTGCACTCCACGTGATGGAGTAACCGCCATCTGCGACTTCCTGAATTTCTCTCATGAAGACATTGCGGCACTTGAGAATGACGCTTCAGATGGTGTTACTATTGTGCCACACTCAACAAAAAGGTCGCAAGGGATTGATCCGTGCCATTCAAGCATTCTATGTCCATTTGAGTAATCGAAGAGCGTTCATCAGTCAGAGTGACTAGAACTCAATCATTGCTCAACACTTTGAGCCATTCCGCAAAAGCCCAGCATACGTCACTGCATCTACTCAGAGTAGTGCCAAAAAGCTGCCAAACAGCTTGTCTATCCCTGTTACAAGCTGTTTAAATTGAGATCCGGTAAATGACTTCAGATGTGGAATCAAACGCGACACAGCATTTATACTGTCCTCAAAGTTGATAAGCATTGGGATAGCTGGTACAGGTCGACATTGGCACAAACAAGCTCAAGATCTATCTGAAGTACTAGACGTTGACTATAAGTAAAATACTATTGACATTGCTATATTAAAAGAAAAGCAGAAGTGTATGCTTGCAGTTTTTGAGAAATCGTTACAATTTGATAATGTCAAGGCACAGGTTAGAAAATATGGTTGAACAAGAAGTATCATACTTGAAGCTACCTCATCTTCATTAACCACAAACATGCCAACATCTCAATAATTGCATTTAAATCAAACAATCAACCTGAGTCAGATGAGTTCATCAGATTTCATCTAACACGAGCATGATTGGCAATTGAAAATTGAATAAAAATATTATAACAACAATCCTTTCAATGAATTCAGTCAAATGTTACTCAGCGCAAACCTCTCTCTTGTCAATATCTAACAGGTTTTATCAAACTCAAAGTCACCCTCATCATCTAGCAGTGCAAGTCAATCCACAAATGCTGAAATTATTGTCAATGGGGTTAAGCTGACAAGTATTTATTATTTACATTACTTCTAAAAATTGCCACACCCAAAAGGACTCACTTGTTGAAATAGGTGCTAAAGAAGGCTTTGCCGGTGAGGATGTCCCCATTATCAACAAAACTGGTACGCAATTTTATGTTCAAGGCATGGACAATAATATTCCTTTTGTTACAGTTGCTGGTGTAATCCCCCAGAAAGGTACTGTCATTACCATCAAGCAACAGTATGCATATTCTTGGAAGAGCAAATCTGCTCATTCATATGTTCAACTGGAGTCTTACAAAAATTCTCTGGATTATAAAGCAATCAAAAGTTGGAGGATAGCAGCATATCACACAACTCCCTTTATCTATCATATCTGGGCTGTCATACCTAGATGCTTAATGAGGCACATTACCTCATTTTAACTTCATAGCTGATGTTGATTAGAATCCATCCAACCTAGACCACATTATAACAGATTATGATAATAATTGGTTGAATCAGTGTCCAACAACCAATAATGGAATGCGCAGCAACTATTTGTTAAATATCAGCAATATAGAAACCGCCACATTGTCCAATTATCTGAAATTCCCACAAAATACTTGCAACTTGTGTTATCCTTGTACCTGACATCATAATCTATGGCATTGAATATGAGTTGAAGCCCAAGTCCAGATTATGAAGCTATGCTCCCCTAGCTTGAATTTCACTTAAAAATACCCTCTACTGGGCAGCACCAGTCTACTATGCAAATGGAGATGCAAATTTTGGCTATGAGTCTCCTGATTTGAGAGAGAATTTTGTTGGCATCTCTGGACATGTGGGTCATGAAATGACTTACAAAGTTCTTACACAGGACACTTTAGAAATCATCTCAACCTCAAATGTGCATCCTGATACTGACTCCAATGCTTTGAATCTCCGCGCTGCTCACAAGAACCGGGGAAACGATAATGACGGCTTTGATTGTCCTTCACCCATCACCCATCACCCATCACCCATCACCCATCACCCATCACCCATCATTCTTTCGCGTCATAATGTTTCTCTATGTCTCTGATTGACCTCACTCGACTCATTATGAGGAAATTGCTGATGGATCATAGATAGAAAGTTCAGACATTCAGGGCGCGAATAACTAAAGTGACACAATACCACCAAGCTGTACTAGAATCGTATCCTGAGCACCTTAATTCAAATGTTCCATCAGTGAAGAATATCATATCAAAAATTGATACTGAGCAAGATGTACTATGAATGTCCATTAAGCGCTTCTCAATTTTACCCACCTTAAATGGTAAGGCTCTAATACAATGTAAGAATCGAATGGGAAAAGGAGGAAGATAACATCTGATCCCCTTGGAGTCACAGAAGCCAACAGCTCAGTTCCTTGTGCAATATATTTCAAAGAAAGCAATCTACTCAATACTGATGGATGGAAACGTTTAAATCAATTTCAAAATGTCAAACCAAGTTATTTCTCATGACAAATCAGGCTAAACTACAATCATTTTTACTACAACAAAATATATTTATGTTTATGAAGCTCTAAAAGAATCCGCGCATGGTATTAGACTAGATGATAACAGTGGAAATATCAAGTGGCAGGATGCTACCAAGTTTCTAATGGACCACTTGGCTCATTATGAAAGGTGTCCTCTAAATATTATTGCAAGATACAAGCCAATTATTGGGTCATTCAAGCTTTTCAATTATTGGGTCACTTCAGTAGGAAGTTTTGCTTAAGCATATTGATATTGTAACAGCAGTTATGACTCTATCTAGTTTTTCTCTGCACCCAGTCAATGCCACCTAGAAAGAGCGTTCTTCTCTTATCTCCATAAAATGAAACAGTATTAAGTTTTAGAGCAGATGTACCAGACTCAAGAGAACTTAAGATAAATGTTCAATGTCCATCGGCATCAGAATAGCACTGAAAACAAATTGTTTGATATATATTAACTTTTACTCTTCTACTAATACCTGTTATTGCATGAGCTTTCGCCCTTTAACAGCCTTCCAAACAGACCCTGACCCTGGGTCTTGAATTTTCAAAGATTTCATAGTCCCTGACCCTGGTACTTGTCACATTGACAGTAAAAATGATCAGTTAGAGTAAACAATCCACAATTTTCTAACCTGTGGGATTCAAGACTATTCCAAATAGTGCTGCACAATATATGAGAAAAAGACAAAGAGGAAAAACGCTGAATGTAGGAAAATCAAGAAAAATTCCAAAGGTAATTATCCTGTAATAAAGAATATCCTAACATCAAAAGGTGAGGCTGTGATTCCCAAGATACATTTTGATGATGGTCCCCATTGCGATGTCTATTCAACAACAAGTACTTTTGCCATGGCCAATAGATTGAAACCCTAATTTCTTGTTTCTGTGTGATACTGGCCGAAACATAATACACTTTTCAGACGAATATACTGCAAGAGATGAGTTTTCATGGACAATTTTGTATATGGCGCCCAATTGCAAATCTCGAGATAATTCTCCTTGGTTTAGCACACGGTAGCTCCAACCAAAACGAAGACTTGCATTAGAGGGTGAGTTAAGAATAATATTGTTGTTTAAATTCGTATAGCTCAAGCTGAGTAGGTTCCATTACATATAAAGCTTGCAATCAAAGTACTAAGCTTGCTCAAACAGACTAATATCATATAGTCAGTAATGGCACATCATCTCATTGGTATGAATGCGGTTTTCTACTGGGTTCGATCCAATTGCACGATGGAGACTCGTTTGGTATGATTCTATTTACTTGTAGCAGTGTGATTTTTTTGCCAAAATTATCTGATGTGACTTGGGGATGCCCGCGATATCCTCATTTAATATATTTGTTGCAATTTGCTGTTTGAACTGCCGTAGTCTTTTATCTAGGACTTATATATGGTATCCAAAAATGTTATCCAGTGACGGGGTTTTATCTTTTTGAATTAGACCATCACTTGTTATTAGCGTAAATCTTCTTATTCCTCTGGACATTCTGATTGCGTGAGGCCATAAATTGTTAATCTAATTTTCTTATATGCCTCTTATGCATTTTAGCTATGCCATTTTTTGTGATGTGAATTAATACTGCTGAAATATTTGTATTATCTGTTCAATTTAAGATATGTCTTAAAACTTTTTCTACAAATCTGCTGTTATTTGCATGATGGTCACTCCTAGTCATGTGTTTATGGCAATGCCTCTATTAAATCCTCACTTGTAGAATGTTTCTGCATCTGGACAAATGATAGGTTGGTGAAGAGATCTATGAAGACTTTTTCCTACTTTTTACCCCTTGTAGGTTATGCGCTCTCCAGGCTTCTGATTTACTTTATGGGCTTTGTTCATCATGCGTAGTCATCCAGGTTTTTACGTTTCCATGCTGCAAGCACAGCTTTGAGAAAAGGCTTATCCACTAGCGTCAGCCTTTCAAGCAACTTAAGTTTTGAGAAGGGGATGTGATTTGATCTGATGTGCCACACCGAAGCGTACTTTTATTGACCTCAGTTCTTGCATTCTGTTCACTTTGGTTACAAAAGAATAGGTTTTGCGCTTTCAGACCCATTGGGTTTGTGCTTAAACTGTTTGACATTGTTGGCACTACTCTAGTATAAGTATGAATTGTTTGTTGCGGTAGGTCTGGCACTGAAGAACTTGTTGTATTTTTCTTATGATGGGCACATCTTGTGAAACTATAGTTGCTTTTGTTTCCCGGCTGGATAATTTGAACAATTCCACATTTAATATTGATACAATATGTTCCTTTAGGTCTTTGCTTTGTTCTCCTCAAAGATGCACCGAATGTAAGTGGTATGGTGGTTCATCCAAAATATAATGTGTTAGGTGTTTTGTATTTTATGCCTTATCAGGTTCTCGCCCTCTCACATAAACTTCCATGATCCCTTAATAACAATATCAATTCTTCATGAAAAATCTCATTCTTGCTATACTGACAACTCAACACTTATCAATATTGATTGTTTCGAATTGGTGCTGCACTGGTTTCTTTTGATCCTGTTGATTTCGTGACATATTATATTGCCTATTGTCATGTGGTTTATAGTCATATTTCTCTTATCTTGCTATCAATGTTGAATTTCTCTATTCCAGAATTTTTGGTTTCCTATCCTAGCTTTTGACATGTTGAAGTTTATTTATTCATCTTTCTGATTGTTTTTTGTTGCAATATTCTCACTTTAGTTTTGTTTAGTTTGTGCGCGAGCTTGATGATGAAGGATTGGATGCAAATGACATCTATGCTGTAATTTGTTTAATGATGATTATAATAATCTCAACTATAAAACTTTGAAATAATCCCGTTGAGGTTGGAATAAAAAGTAAGTTATTTTGATACGTCGACAAGTATTGTCATGGATAGGTAGTCCAAGATAACGCAATGTGAGATGTAGATCACTTATCTGTTCAACAAAAGTGTTGGGTTAGCCAGATGATGTGTCCATATATGACGGCATTACCTGAGTCTGTCAGAATATCTCTTACTCACCTATTTTCAGCGGTGAGTGAACAGTGATCATACGTTTAAAATCAAAGAATCGTTCATGAATGGTATGCAAAGTTCGCCTTTGTCATCCCTAAAGACGTCAAAGTCGGGGTAGATTTAAATTGGACGAGTGACTTTCAATGTGAATCCATGCACCATTTCCAATTTCTTGAATCCTTCTGGTACTTTGGCATGCACGCCAAGTTCCTAATCCAACTATATCATTTGGAGATCTGTAATATTCTTGCAATTGGAGTTCTCATTCTTTTGGTTGAATTTTACAACAGATTTATGATCCTTTGGTACCTCAAAGCCAATTCTAAATTTTGGAGCAGATTTAATAGAGGGTGGCTTCGCTTATTCTTCTTATGGATGAGATTCTTTTGTCTCTTTGCTATTGCCTTGAAATATTGCCAACATGAGTTTCAAGTGTATTGTTTTCTTGTGTGTAGAATTCAAATTCCACTTGTTTTTCCCTACAATTTACACGAAGTGGTTTAGCTGTGAGCGCTTAATTTTTACATTCAATCATGGTATCGTATGTATACAGTTAGGATGATTGGGCACTAGTGGCCCTTCATGCACATAATTCTCTTAATCTACCTCAGGATATTGTTTTCTTTGTTTTGCTGAATTTAGTTGATTAGGGCACCAAATTAAATGGATTCCTCGATTCAGTATTGATGACTTAGTTTAGGTCTAAGTGCGCATCAATATTTTATTATTGCACATATGTTTTGCTTCATTCAACAATGTCTGCTCGAAAACTTGTTAATAACTACTTAGTGGATGATTTGGTGAGCCCAAATCTGAGTTATGTGTTGGATACAAGTTTGTTTACTATATTTATCGGATTCTATTGGTTTCTGAACTGATTCACCAATAGTTCGTTACATAATCTCTGAAGAGAAGAGTTGATCAGAGCCACTTGAAAAGGCATCAGCGATCAGAATCTTGACGCAAAAGAGTCCTGGATATGCCAAGATCTGTATGAAGTGATTTTTTTCAGTTGAAGCAATAAGTATTTTGTGATGGTCGAATTCTTTATTAATCTCGAACACTTATCCTAAATCATAAATGATCTTATCGAAGTTTGAATATTGCCTGTTCGTCTTGGCAAATACTAAAAAAGTTTGAAACCGTAACTTACTTTTCGATTAAATTCTTTTTACCATAGCTCGTCTGTGATAACTTTTCCTACAAGCCAGATGCTTGACAGTCTGTTTTATTATCTCCTATCTTATATATTCTTAGCATCGAGTCCTTGCTGTCTGTATGTGTAGTGAGAACACTTTTTCTAAAAGCCTACTAAATTGGTCGCCATATTCAAGAAAAATAGCAAAAACGGGTATTTTCTATATGCAAGAATGATTTCACTTTACTCTATTTTTACAAGGTAACTAACGAACATCAAAATTGCCGCATTGATTTTCAAGTTTTCCCAGGTCTCATTGTGTTCTTGATGGCAATAAATATTTGTCTTGCCTCTGTAGCACAAGATATTGAAGCGGCCAAAACGTCATTGTATGCACTGTCACGCCTGTCTTATCATGGAGAGAATGTCACAAATGTGTAACTGAAGCCCAGCATATTGATTGTTAGCGAGTCCGTTACCGCACAAAAGTCTAAAAGCTTAATCTTGCGTTAACCCTGGTTTTTATAATCTTAATTTTAATCTTAAATTCATCCCGCATTTGTCACATTGTCGAAAGATACTTTTTTATCTTTCTCCACCTCAG
>Ga0075156_10001962_pt1 | contig 11289 bp, 11 predicted proteins | sample JI81AbrownDNA_FD_70966 | JGI IMG/M metagenome (GOLD analysis project Ga0075156, IMG submission 70966) | Wastewater effluent complex algal communities from Wisconsin, to seasonally profile nutrient transformation and Carbon sequestration -... | ecosystem: Engineered > WWTP > Effluent > Algae...
GACAATCAGGTAGGCATTAGATTTCAACAATGGTGAGCATAAAGTCACAAAGACCGCAAGCCTGCCATCCTTAAATCCTTTTGTCGGGAGACCCTGCCTACCGGCAGGCAGGCCCGGCACAGGGGCCGGGATTTGTGCGGATGGTCGCGGACTTTTCAATTCGTATATTTCCTGTACGATACGCTTACTACCATGAGAACAGCTCCGCTTCGATTTATCTTCCTGTTAGTACTCCTTTCTATAATCTGCGTTCACAGCAGTGCACAGTCCAACCTTAAACCTGAAACTAAAAAACCTGAATTCAACATCACTGGCAAGTACCCAATGGTGCCGGATAGCACTGTTGTGCAGGTGATCAATCAGGATACACATGAAATTGACTCCACGTATGTTATGAACGGAGAGTTTTATTTCGAAGGGCACGTTGAATATCCTATGATATTGGAATTTCGCGGGATGAATTATAAAGAACAGAGATTTTATTTTTGGGATCATGTATTCGTGGAGAACTCGATCATTTCGATGGAACAAAAAAACGGAGTATTGACGGTAGCGGGATCTGCCTCACATGACGACAAAAAGGCCTTCTCCGATAGACTAAGGATTATTGGGCAAAAGTTCGATGCGGTTTTAAACCTGGGAAACTACGACCGTCAGGATTCGCTTCAACTAGAGCAATACTTCAAAGAGCGTAAAACTGCTGAGATCAATTTTTACAAAAACAATCCAGACTCTTATTTTACCGGGTATCAATTGAGGAATGAGACAATAGCCGGGTATAGGACGTATAAAAAGATGGAGCTGTCAAAAAAAGAATTACGTGAAATCTATGCAGGGTTAACCGAGAGAATAAAAAACTCTGCGTATGGTCAGGCGGTAAAACGCTATACTGAAATGGCGGATGTTCCGGAAGTTGGGGACCCCTATGCAGATTTTACTTTCCCGAATGTGAAGGGAGTAAAAGTTAAACTGTCAGATTTTAAAGGCAAGTACATTTTTGTTGATTTTTGGGCATCGTGGTGCTCACCCTGCAGATACCAAAATCCTAAACTTAAACGCTTATACGAGACGTATAAATCAAACAAGTTTGAAATTCTCGGGGTTTCCATTGATAGTGAGGAAGAACCCTGGATAAAAGCTGTGGAAAAAGACAAGCTTACCTGGATCAATGTGCTGAGTGAGGGAGGACGCACCAGTGAGGTTAGTCAGCTGTATGGAATCAACGGTCTTCCGGATAACCTGTTGATCAATCCTGATGGAGTTATTATTAAAAGAAATATCAAGGCTGATGCGCTCGAGGAATTATTGGCTAACCTATTTTCAAAACAATAAACAATCGGTAGATCTCCCACCTACAAGCCTTCCTGCCGGTACGCTGAAATGCCTTCAGTTTTCAACGGAAGCTAACACCCGTGGATGAGTTGACTTATCGCGGGACCCCGGCACAGGGCCGGGGATTTACAACCCTTTTACAGTCTTTTTACAAGCCTTTTACCGAAGCCCGGCACAAAGCCACGTAGCTTTGTCAAAAACTTCTTTGATGCTATCCATGCGCATGATGAAATACATAGTATCTGCCTTGTTACTAATTCTTGTTTCTCTCACGTGCTGTGGACAAAACAATACGGGCATATCAAACGATAGTACCCGGTCTGAAATAAAAGATGTATCCACCTGGGGATGGATTCACACCACGTATGAGTATACGGATGCTAACGGTAAGCGCGTGATCATACAAAACAGCCTCCCCAAAGGTGATCGATATATTGACGCCACCGGGCAGGAGTATGCGAAGGCAACATTCTGGACCCGGATAATTAATGAAACCGATAATCCCCTGGAGTTGACGATTGATTTTTCCGGGGAGTCCTATGAGTTTCCGGGTTCCGTGGGAGCTTCAGGCGTCAGGTACTATAAATTAATCCTTCATCCCGACACGTTGACACGTGATAAGGTGGATTTGTATAACTATGGACTGACCGATATAAAACCCTTTTTAGATAATCGTATTGATAAACCATCTTCGCTAAAAAGAACGATCAACCCTAACGAATCGAGTGGTTTTTATGTGGTAAGGCTTGGTATCGTACTAAAATCCGATGCTCAACGTGTAAAGGCGGATGGCAGTGGTGTAACACGGGCCGGATTTAGCGTAAAGGGTCAAGATGTTTTTTGGACACTTAACGGAAATGCAATTCAGTGTGGAAAGATCAATTTAAATCTTAAGTAAGTACACGAGATCATGAAACGCATACAGGTATATACTTTGTTCTTACTGTCCGTTGCTTGCACCGCCTGTGGACAAAATAAAACGAACCCACCACACGAGAATCTCAACCGCCATAGATCAGGAGTACCAGAGTCTCAACTGAAAGATGCGGCCGCTTCGAAGGTGCCGATGAGTATGGTCCGGAATGTAAAGCAGGCCAGGAATGGGGACATTTTAATTGCTTCTTATATCGGTGTTTATCGATATAATGGCGAATCGTTTACCAATGTAACACGCACAATAGAGTGGCCGACCTTCTGGGATGTGCTGGAAGATAGAAAAGGAAATCTTTGGTTGGCTTCCCAGGATTCAGGTGTTTACCTCCAGCCTGCCGGACAGAATGGCTTTAAGCTTTTTAAACCAAGTGATGGGACTGGCATTACTTCAGCGCTTCATATTTATGAAGACAGAGCCGGCAATATCTGGTTCGGAGCGAACCGGTGGGACGGGAAATCTCTTCGAACCTTTACCACAGACGATGGATTTCCCACTAACCATATTCGTTTACTGCTTGAAGACAAAACTGGCAAGCTTTGGTTTGGTGCACAAGGAGAAGATATGTTCGTGTATGACGGGCAGGGAAAAACCCTGCCTACCGGACAGGCAGGATTTACCGTTTTAAAAAACAAAGACGGCAACGCGTTTAATAACGTTTGGTCAGTCATCGAAGATAAAAAAGGAAACATTTGGTTTGGTGCCGATGGTCTTTGGCGCTATGAGCCTTCGGCTTCGCTCGGGACAGGCCCTTCGGCTTCGCACGGGGCAGGTACTTTTACAAAGGTATCGGAGCGGGGGGCTTATGCTATAATCCAAGACAAAGAAGGAAACATCTGGACTACGGGTGGAGTAAATCAGAATGTCTGGGCACTTTCACGATATGATGCAAAGTCGTTGTATAGTGAAAAGCCTGACGTAACCGAGATTATGTCAGGACCACCAGCTTTTTTAGCACTTATGGAAGCTGCCGATGGAAGTATTTGGTTTGGCGGTTTAGGGGCTCAGAGCGGAGTGTATCGGTATGATGGGAAGACCGTGACGGATTTTAAAAGTAAGGACGGTCAGAAATAGTTTATGGGGTCGTTTTATCTTGTAGTAGTCAATAAAGGTATATAGGACACACAGTGTCGTATAGCCAGTCGATGTCCATCCTAGAAATAAAATAAATGAAACTGATTATTCTGCTAACGTTATCGATTCTATTAACTTCTTGTAACGCACAAGAAAAGAAATTGAACACCTATAAAAAAAGCGATTCAGATAAAGTAGAAATCGAATCTCAAATTGGCGAATATGTTACCAGTATAGTTGAAGATTCCAAAGGAAATTTATGGTTTGGAACAAATGGGAATGGAATTGCAAGGTATGATGGTGAAAAATTAAAATATTTTACAACAAAGGACGGGTTACCATCGGATCGAGTAACTGGAATACTGGAGGATTCAAAGGGTATATTTTGGTTACATACGGGAGAAGGCGTATCCAGCTATGATGGGAAGAATTTTACGAATTTTTTAGTGGGAGACGATTTTGGCAGCAATGTGATTACCCAATTACTTATTGATAGTAAGAACGTTTTTTGGGTTGGCACCTGGAATGGTGTTTATAAATTTGACGGACAAGCATTTCATCAATTTTCAGTTCCGTACCCGGAAGTAGATACCCGAATAAATGAAGATACCAAATATTGGATAACGGGTATCAGTGAAGATGGCGAAGGTAATATTTGGTTTTTAAGGGACGGTTATGGTGTCAGTAAATTTGATGGAAATTCGTTTACGCATCTTCTAAAAAAAGATGGACTTCACTCTAATAATGTCACCGAAATTGAATTTGACAAAGATGGAAGTGTTTGGATTGGAACGAGAGTCGCTGAACGAGATGACCCAGACCCCGAAAAGCGATTTGGCAAGGGTGGCGTTAACAAACTGATAGTGAATAAGATTATTTCATTTCCAGAAATAAAAGGATTTAATGATGGTGATGTGTACGAAATTTATAGAGATAAAGCTGAAAACGTATGGATCAGCACAGTAAAAAATGGCGTATACAGATATGATGGAGAAGCATTTAAACACTACGATGTTCCAATTTCAATTATGGGAATGCGGGAAGACCGAAAAGGAAATTTATGGTTAGGCGGAGCCGGTGGATTATATAGGATTAATCAGCATGGAGAAGTTATAAACGTAACGACAGAAGGGCCTTGGAAGTAGTGAATACGAATGCACAACATTGCAAGCTCCCCCGAATTAGAGGTTAGCCAATCAGACTTGCAGCTTGTGGTTGAAATACCTCGTGACGGATTTTAAACGTAAGGACGTTCAGAAATAACTGGTAAGTATTACCGGGTGAGGCCCCGGCCTGCCTACCGCAGGCAGGAACGGAGGCCGGGGGCTGTAACATAATCTTCGTTTCTCGTATCTTTAGGAACTGAAAACCTGTTCCGATGTGCCACAAGCTTAATGTCATTTTTTCAATATTGATTTGTTTCCTTGTTTCTGGAAATGTTTCTGCGCAGGAAGCGAAGCTGAAGATCACCCCGCTTGCCGGAGACTTTTATATCTATACAACGTATAGCGAATACAAGGGCAGTCGCATAGGCGCCAACGGCATGTATGTGATCACACGCGAAGGTGCAATTATCATTGATTCACCCTGGGATACCACCCAATTTCAACCGTTGCTCGATAGCATAAAAGTTAAGCATAACAAAACCGCGGTGATGTGTATTGCAACACACTTTCACGAAGACCGTACTGGAGGTCTGGAATATTTCAGAAAGCTGGGCATAAAAACCTATACTACCCGTCAGACAGATGCGCTGAGCAAACAACACGGCATGAAGCGCGCTGAGTTCCTCATTGACAAAGACACATTGTTTACTTTCGGTCAATATACGTTCAAGACCATTTATCCTGGCAAGGGTCATGCACCTGACAACATTGTCATTTGGTTTGAGAAAGAGAAGATATTATACGGTGGTTGCTTAATTAAAAGTGTTGAAGATGAAACGCTTGGTAACCTGAATGATGCCAGCATAAACGATTACCCAACAACGATAAAAAATGTTCAGGCGAAGTGTAAGAATCCGGCATATGTTATCCCAGGGCATAACGATTGGAACAATCCAGCATCTGTAACGCACACTTTAGAAATGGCCGAGCAGCTAAAAGTCAAAAACCTCCAGAAGTGAAACAGGAATCATTTCTGTAAATTCCTCCTGGTGAGTTCAACCCGGTAGGAAGAATCATTCGCAAAAAAAACTTTACACCCCTAAAATTGTTATAAGTCGTATTGAAGTAACAATGCATAAAAAATCAAACCTGCCTTCCAAGACCTGCCTTGTCTGCGGCAGGCCCTTTAGCTGGCGGAAGAAATGGGAAAAGGTTTGGGAAGAGGTGAAGTATTGCAGCGATAAATGCCGAAAAAATAAGTCTGCAACATGAGCGCTGCCAGCCTGATCTTTCCGCACCAGCTTTTTGAAAATAATCCTGCACTTAAACCTGGTCAACCTGTTTTTATTGTTGAAGAATACCTGTTCTTCCGGCAATACAATTTTCACAAACAGAAACTGGTTTTCCATCGCGCCAGTATGATGGGGTATAGTCAGCTCCTGCAGCAACAGGGTTACACTGTCACCTATATTGAAGCACAGGAGGAGCATGCAGATGTTCGGGAATTACTCAAGTATTTGAAAGACAACAACGTTAGTGAAATCCATTATTGCGCGGTAACAGATATTTGGTTGCAACAGCGATTAGCAACACAAGCCAAACAACATAAGCTCACGCTGGTCCACTACGAGTCACCACTTTTTATGTTAACAACAGCGCAAGTCGATGAATATTTCGGCCAGAAAAAGCGGTTGTATCAAACTGATTTCTACATCCAGCAACGCAAGCATTTTAAAATCTTAATCGATGAACCGTTAACTCCGGTAGGAGGTAAGTGGACATTTGATACCGAGAACCGATTGAAATATCCGAAGGGGAAAAAGCCACCGGTTGTACGTTTCCCCAAACCAAACGAGTCTTGGCAGGAGGCTGTGCGATATGTCAACAAAAATTTCGCTGCTAATTATGGTGAAGTAAGTGATACGTTTATCTACCCCACCACCGTTGCGGAGAGTCGCGCGTGGTTAAAACAATTTCTGCAACATCGGTTCAGCGAATTTGGCGCATTTGAAGATGCGTTAGTGACGAAGGAAAATATTTTACACCACAGTGTGCTTACACCCATGCTGAATGTGGGATTACTTACACCAACGGAAATACTTGACGAGGCCATTGACGTTGCAACTAAAAGCTCCATTCCCCTGAATTCGCTGGAAGGTTTTGTCAGGCAAATTTTAGGCTGGCGGGAATTTATCCGCGGAGTTTATCAAACCAACGGCACACAGGAGCGCACCACGAATTACTGGAAGTTCACCCGAAAAATCCCACCGTCATTTTGGAATGGCACAACCGGTATTGCGCCTGTGGATAGTACCATTAAAAAAGTATTGGCAACGGGTTATTGTCATCATATCGAGCGGTTGATGGTGCTGGGAAATTTTATGTTGCTGTGTGAGTTCGATCCGGATGAGGTTTACCGGTGGTTCATGGAAATGTTTATCGACTCGTACGATTGGGTGATGGTACCAAATGTTTACGGGATGAGTCAGTTTGCCGATGGCGGATTGATGGCAACCAAACCCTATATCAGCGGAAGCAATTACCTGATGAAAATGGGCGATTTTGAAAAAGGCGACTGGCAGCCGATCTGGGATGGATTGTTTTGGCGCTTCATGCACACACATCGGGAATTCTTTTTAAAGAACCCGCGCCTGAGTATGCTGGTAAAGGTGTTTGACAAAATGCCTGAACAAAAAGGAAATGAACACCTTCGTGTTGCAACACATTATCTCCAGGCACTTGATGTTAGTTTAAAATGAAAAGCAACGAAAAACCAGCGTTAACAACTGTTGACATTGATCGCATTATTGAAATGGCGTGGGAAGATCGCACACCTTTTGAGGCGATTGAATTACAATTCGGGTTAGCAGAAAAGGATGTGATTGTGCTCATGCGTGCGCACCTGAAGGCGAGCAGCTTTACCCTATGGCGCAAACGTACAAACGGCCGGATAACGAAACACAAAAAACTTCGGAGCGAGGAAACCGGAAGATTTAAGTCCACGTTGCAGAAGGCAATTTCAACAAATAAAATCAGTAAGCGATGAGTGATTTTTTTACGGGTGATAAAAAATCTGTTACGTTTCCAACCGATTATGATTCAATTATTGAACGCATTCATCGTGTAGACCCGATTCAATACGGCAAAACAAGAAATTATACCGCGGGTGCAGTAACGTATCTATCGCCCTATGTGTCCCGCGGGGTGATTAGTGGAAAGCAAATTCATGATGCACTAATAGCTAATGGATATAATGCTGTCGAAAGCGAAAAATTGCTACAGGAACTCGCCTGGCGTGAATATTTTCAGCGCGTCTGGCAAAACAAAGGTGATAGTCTTTTCGAAGACATTAAACAACCGCAAGCGAATGTGCTGCACAACAGAATGATTGCTTCCATTATTCATGCAACAACTGGTATACATGCGATTGATCAGCATATCAAAGATTTTTACCATACAGGCTACCTGCACAACCACGTACGCATGTATGTAGCGAGTATTACCTGTAACATTGGAAAGGCACAGTGGTTACTGCCTTCCCGTTGGATGTACGCGCATTTATTGGATGGTGATCTGGCCAGCAACACCTGCAGTTGGCAGTGGGTAGCCGGAGCATTTTCTTCCAAAGCGTACTATTGTAACCAGGAAAACATCAATCGCTTTACAACTAGTCAGCAGCAAAACACATTTTTGGATCTGCCTGTCGAAGCGCTTTCGGACGTACCGCTACCCGCCAGCTTAACGGATACGACTGATTGGAGGTTAGAAACCATTCTTCCTTCTTTACCCAAGCCATCGATTGATACATCCAGGCCAACACTACTCTATAATTCTTACAACCTCGATCCGCGTTGGAGGAAAGGGGAGAATGTTAATCGCATACTGCTGTTAGAACCATCGCACTTTCAAAAATTTCCGGTAAGTCAAAAGGTATTAGAATTTATCCTTGCGCTCTCTAACAATATCACCGGCATTCAGATAGTGGTAGGTGAAGTTTCTGAAGTGGCAGCGCTTTACAAGAATTCAGCAAACACGAAGGATTTTTTCATCTCAAAAGAACATCCGGCCTTCATGCATTATCCGGGAAGTAAAGATGAACGCGATTGGATATACCCAACAGTCACGGGTTATTACCCTTCTTTCTTCGCTTTTTGGAAGCAATGCCAACGATCGGGTAGGACGGAAATTATGTCTTAAGGTTCTTACATTCAGCCATTGTATGTAACCTACAAAAAAGCACCTGAAGCTTACCAGCTTTTCAACATGTTCTCAAAAGTCTCCCATCCAGCTTTTGCGTCACCCGTCTCATAACTTTTTAAACCAAGGGTGTTCATAAAACTGCACAAGCCAATTGGGCTAACGCCTTGCGATTCTGCGTAGGATTCACAAAAGTCAGGTGGGTAATCATACAATCCATGATAATAAAGAAATTCCAGCTTGCCTTTATTTTTATAAGGTTTAAAACTTTTAAACATCACTTCAATGAATTCCTTCTGCTGCGCTTCGGATGAATTATTTTCTACCGAAGAAGCATAGCCTATTTCCGTAAGTCCAAAGGTCTTGCTGCCGGCTAAGGTTGCCATTAACGTAATATCACTCACAATATCTTCTGGTGGAAGCATCTGCCAGTTAGGGTTTGAGTTATCAACCGGGTAGTAGGTATAGCAAACGAAATCACTGATGGGAAGCAACGCATTAAAAACTGCAGGATTGGTAGCAGCTGAATAAAATGTAATGATTGTACCGACTTTTATCCAGGGCATCTTTTCATGAATGCGGTTTACGGCTTCCTGATAGAATGTACTAAATGCATTCAACTCTGAAGCGGTTGTCGATAAGTAGGCATCGACTTCATTGCCAAGTAGAATATGAGAGACACGCTCCATGGGTTGCAATTCGGCCAGCGCATCAATCAGGTTAAGAAACCGGTTAATGAGCGCAGCATCGCCAAAAGAAGTATCTTCAAGATCGGAGGGAACCGTCTTTCGGTTTGTATCGATCACTTTGAGTATAAGTATGAAGCTCTTTAATTTTGATTCATCCGGATCGAGTAAGGTCAATGGATTGATGATTGGGTCCTGAAATGAATATGTGCCCGCTACAGATTCAAGCTCAGTCCATTCTGGTGACATACCGAAAAGATTGATGCCTCTGGAGGTTGTGTACTCAACTGCTTCGAGTGCACCCTCCAATCCGGATATGGAATTTTGAGAGGCAGTTAGTGAAATCCCGATTAAACCCGGTTTGCTCTTGGGCTCCTCCTGCGAACAGCCCGACAGTATCAGCACAAGGAGGGTAGCGAGTGTTATTTTCATGATATTTTTACATACTCCAACCAATCGGAAGATTAGACGCACGAATTCGCAAATGCGTTACAAACATTATGAAATGTCAATGCAAGCGTATAAAGATCACTCAAATTTTGCTAATCTTGGTTTAAGAAAATTGTATGTCTTTCAATAGAATTGATATTGCTTAGTATTGAACTCCAATGAACGAAGAAACTGAGCCCGAATCGTATTGCCCAGCCAGCAAAAAGCAATGGCGGGCATGGCTGCAAAAAAATCATGCGAAGAAACAATCCGTTTGGCTGATCTACTACAAGCTTAAAGCTGGCATGCCAACCCTCAGCTGGAGCGAAGCCGTGGATGAAGCGCTATGCTTTGGTTGGATTGACAGCAAAGCATTGTCTATTGACGAAGAGAAATACAAACAATTTTTCACCAAACGAAAGCCATCCAGTGCCTGGTCGAAGATCAACAAAGAGAAAATTAAACGGCTGATAGAAGAAGGGCTTATGATGCCCGCGGGCCTTGCCAGTATAGAACTTGCAAAACAAAATGGGTCGTGGACAATCCTGGACGAAGTAGAAAACTTAACAATTCCGAAAGACCTGGAGAAAGCTTTCAGAGCCAACAAAGGTTCGAAGAAATTTTTCCTGAGCTTAAGTAAATCGGTTCAGAAAATGATTTTGCAATGGATAGCATTTGCGAAACTGGAAGAAACGCGGCAAAGAAGGATTTATGAAGTTGCTACGCTTGCCACGAAAAAGCTTAAGCCTAAGCACATTCCATAGAAAGTGATAATGATTTTTTATATTTATCATTAATTCAGATTCGCCCGGCATCGCATAAACGAAAGGCTTGAAATGAATAGAGTATCCTATACGTTCCCTGTTAATAATACCATGTCGTTCTATAAATTGATAGGGTTGTGTATACTTTCCTTTTTGGTGCTTTTAATTCTTTTCCTTACCGGTCTCGGTACGCGATTAGTAACAGGAGAAGTAGCCATAGGTCTTTCTGTTACAGTTTTGTTTGGAGGGCCGATAGCGCTTTTTTTCTTCAGGCGAAAAGGCGCCACGGATGTTGTTACAGCGTTGCTGGATGAAGCAACTGTGGAGATTCAGTGGCCACGGAAATCCATGGTAATCCCATTTTCCGAAATAAAATCGTATAGTGCGGATTATATTGAAGGTGATGAAAGCGCTAGTGTTGAAAGTGTGCGAATCCGTTTAAAAGATGGCCGAAAAATACGCCTGTACGCTACCGATGACCTGTGCGACATTAAACCGATTGGTAAGTTCCGTGCGGATTTTGATGTCCTTGCAAAAAAAATACAACTCGAACAAAAGTACTTCAGTTGGTAATTTTTTGTGACATTTCGAGTCTGCATCGTTGCACTGGAACCAAACGTATATCATTCTTCTAAAAACACAACTATGAGAGAAACCATGTTAATCCTTCATTTCATCGGACTTTCAATGGGTCTGGGAACAAGCTTTGCGCACGCATTTTTAGGAATGGCCACGTCAAAAATGTCGCCTGACGAAGTTGTAAAATTTCG
>Ga0075156_10001963_pt1 | contig 11288 bp, 10 predicted proteins | sample JI81AbrownDNA_FD_70966 | JGI IMG/M metagenome (GOLD analysis project Ga0075156, IMG submission 70966) | Wastewater effluent complex algal communities from Wisconsin, to seasonally profile nutrient transformation and Carbon sequestration -... | ecosystem: Engineered > WWTP > Effluent > Algae...
CGACGGGTGACCACGTCGACCCCCCGAGCCAAGCCGCGCACCACGCGGCCGAAGCCGGCCGCCTACTCCGACGACCGCGACCCGCAGCTCCTCGGCGCGGCGGTCGACCGGCTCGTCCGCGACCAGGGGTGGCAGGAGCAGTCCGCGGTCGCGGTGCTCATGGCCGAGTGGGCGCAGATCGTGGGGGACGACCTGGCCGAGCATGTCGTGCCGACCGCATTCGACGGCACGGAGCTCACCCTCCAGGCCGACTCGACGGCCTGGGCGACCCAGGTGCGCCTCCTGCTGCCCGACCTGCACCGGGCCATCACCGCGCGCGTGGGCTCCGGGGTCGTCGAGCGCATCCGGATCCTGGGTCCGCAGGCCCCCTCGTGGGTGGCCGGACCGCGCCGGGTCCGGGGTCGCGGACCGCGCGACACATACGGCTAGACGGTCACAGAAGGCACCGATCAGCCGTTGGCAGCATGTTTTCGTACAGGTGATTGTGGACGGGGGGTCAATTCGCCCCTAAGGGCTCTCGCGGGCCGTGGCGTGGCAATCGATGTCGGCCTGAACGGGTAGACTGAATCCACATCGATCAAGCCCCGTGCGGCATCTCGCACCACCCTGGGAAGCTGAGGCCCGCGTGTCCTACGACGCCAGCGCGATCACTGTTCTCGAAGGTCTCGACGCGGTCCGCAAGCGTCCTGGCATGTACATCGGATCCACCGGCGAGCGGGGCCTGCACCACCTGGTCTACGAGGTCGTCGACAACTCGGTCGACGAGGCGATGGCCGGCTACGCCACGACGATCTCGGTGACCCTCCTCGCCGATGGCGGCGTGCGGGTCATCGACGACGGCCGTGGCATCCCCGTCGACATCGTCGCCAGCGAGGGCAAGCCGGCCGTCGAGGTCGTGCTCACCGTCCTGCACGCGGGCGGCAAGTTCGGCGGCAGCGGCTACTCCGTGTCCGGCGGCCTCCACGGCGTCGGGGTGTCGGTGGTCAACGCCCTGTCGACCACGCTCGACATCGAGGTGCGTCGCAACGGCCACGTCTACCGGCAGTCGTACCTGCGCGGCGTGCCGACGGCTCCCCTGTCGAAGGAGGAGGTCGCCGACCACACCGGGACGACCGTGACGTTCTGGGCCGACGCCGACATCTTCGAGACCACGCACTACGACTTCACGACCCTGTCGCGCCGGTTCCAGGAGATGGCCTTCCTCAACAAGGGCCTCACCCTCGAGCTCGTCGACGAGCGCGCCGCCGCGATCGTCGACTTCGACGACGACACCGACCCCGAGGTGGCCGAGACCGAGCGCGTCCGCCGCGTGCGCTACCACTACGAGGGCGGCATCGCGGACTTCGTGCGTCACATCAACGCGAGCAAGGGCGTGGCGAATCCCACGGTCATCGACATCGAGAACGAGGCCGACGACAAGCGCATGAGCGCCGAGATCGCCATGCAGTGGAACACCACCTACTCCGAGTCGGTCTACACGTTCGCGAACACCATCAACACGACGGAGGGCGGCACCCACGAGGAGGGATTCCGCGCGGCGCTCACGACGCTCATGAACAAGTTCGCGCGCGAGTGGAACATCCTCAAGGAGAAGGACCCGAACCTCAGCGGCGAGGATGTCCGCGAAGGACTGACCGCGATCGTCAGCGTGAAGCTCGCCGAGCCGCAGTTCGAGGGTCAGACGAAGGCCAAGCTCGGCAACACCGAGATGAAGACGTTCGTGCAGAAGGTGGTCAACGACCAGCTCGGTGAGTGGCTCGAGAAGAACCCCACCGAGGGCAAGGAGATCGCGCGCAAGGCGGTCAATGCCGCCACGGCACGCATGGCCGCCCGCAAGGCCCGCGACCTGGCACGCAATCGCAAGGGGCTGCTCGGCGGGGCGGGGATGCCCGGCAAGCTCATCGACTGCTCGAGCCGCGAGCCCGAGGAGTGCGAGGTCTACATCGTCGAGGGCGACTCCGCCGGCGGCTCGGCCCGGCAGGGACGCGACCCGCGCACCCAGGCGATCCTGCCCATCCGCGGCAAGATCATCAACGTCGAGAAGGCGCGCATCGACAAGGTGCTGCAGAACACCGAGGTCCAGGCGCTGATCTCGGCGTTCGGAACCGGCATCCAGGACGAGTTCGACATCAACCGGCTCAGGTACCACAAGGTCGTGCTGATGGCCGACGCCGACGTCGACGGCCAGCACATCCGCACGCTGCTGCTCACGCTGCTGTTCCGCTTCATGAAGCCGCTCGTCGAGCAGGGCTACGTGTTCCTCGCCCAGCCGCCGCTCTACAAGATCAAGTGGTCGCGCGAGGTCGCCGACTTCGCCTACTCCGATCGTGAGCGCGACGCGCTCATCGAGGCCGGCTTCGCGGCGGGCAGGAAGCTGCCCAAGGAGGAGGCGGTGCAGCGCTACAAGGGCCTCGGCGAGATGAACGCCGATGAGCTGTGGGACACCACCATGGATCCCGAGCATCGCGTGCTCCTGCGGGTGACCCTCGACGACGCCGCGCAGGCCGACGAGATGTTCAGCGTCCTCATGGGCGAGGACGTCGAGTCACGCCGCAACTTCATCCAGCAGAACGCGCGCGACGTGCGCTTCCTGGACATCTGACGTGACGACTCCGCGCCACCACCCCAGCAGGGAGATGCATCGTGCCTGACGACACCACCACGGAGGCCGTGAGCCCCGGCCAGCACGGCCGGATCGAGCCGGTCGACCTCCAGACGGAGATGCAGCGGTCGTACCTCGACTACTCGATGTCGGTCATCGTGTCGCGCGCCCTGCCCGACGTGCGCGACGGACTCAAGCCGGTGCATCGACGCGTCCTCTACGCGATGTACGACGGCGGCTACCGCCCCGATCGCAACTTCTCCAAGAGCGCCCGCGTCGTCGGCGACGTCATGGGCAGCTACCACCCGCACGGCGACTCCGCCATCTACGACGCCCTCGTGCGACTGGCACAGCCGTGGTCGCTGCGCTACCCGCTCGTGCAGGGCCAGGGCAACTTCGGCTCCCCCGGCAACGACCCCGCCGCCGCCCAGCGCTACACCGAGTGCCGCATGGCGCCGCTGGCCATGGAGATGGTCCGCGACATCGACGAGGACACCGTCAACTTCGGCCCCAACTACGACGGTCGCACCCTCGAGCCGCTCGTGCTGCCGGCCCGCTTCCCGAACCTGCTGGTCAACGGCAGCTCGGGCATCGCGGTCGGCATGGCCACCAACATCCCGCCGCACAACCTCCGCGAGATCGCTGCCGCCGCGCAGTGGCTGCTGGCCCACCCCGAGGCCGGCCGCGAGGAGCGTCAGGACGCTCTCATGGCGCTGGTGAAGGGTCCCGACTTCCCCACGGGTGCGCTGATCGTCGGACGCAAGGGCATCGAGGACGCCTACCGCACCGGACGTGGCTCCATCACCATGCGCGCGGTCGTCACGGTCGAGGAGGACGCACGCGGGCGCCAGGTCCTCGTGGTCACCGAGCTCCCCTACCAGGTGAACCCCGACAACCTGCTGCTGCGCATCGCCGAGCTCGTCGGCGACGGCAAGCTCACGGGCATCGCCGACGTGCGCGACGACTCGTCGTCACGCACCGGCATGCGTCTCATGATCGAGCTCAAGCGCGACGCGGTGGCGCAGGTCGTCCTCAACCAGCTGTTCAAGCACACGCAGCTGCAGGACAACTTCGGCGCCAACATGCTCGCGCTCGTCGACGGCGTGCCGCGCACCCTCACCCTCGAGCAGTTCATCCGCTACTGGATCGCGCATCAGATCGAGGTCATCCAGCGGCGCACCCGCTTCCGCCTGCGCAAGGCCGAGGAGCGCGCCCACATCCTGCGCGGCTACCTCAAGGCCCTCGACGCCCTCGACGCGGTCATCGCCCTCATCCGGGCCTCCGCCACGGTCGAGGACGCACGCAACGGGCTCATGGAGCTGCTCGAGATCGACGAGGTCCAGTCGACGGCGATCCTCGACATGCAGCTGCGCCGGCTTGCGGCCCTCGAGCGCCAGAAGATCATCGACGAGTTCGAGGAGCTGCAGGCGCGGATCGCCGACTACAACGACATCCTCGCCTCGGAGCAGCGCCAGCGGACGATCGTTGCCGACGAGCTCACCGAGATCACCGAGAAGTTCGGCGACGACCGCCGCACCGACTTCGTGGCCTGGGACGGCGACGTCACCGATGAGGACCTCATCGCCGTCGAGGACGTCGTCGTCACCATCACGGCGGGGGGCTATGCGAAGCGGACCAAGTCCGAGCTCTACCGGTCGCAGCGCCGGGGCGGCAAGGGGGTCAAGGGCGCGGCACTGCGCCAGGACGACGTGGTCGAGCACCTGTTCGTCAGCACGACCCACCACTGGATCCTGTTCTTCACGAACAAGGGCCGGGTCTACCGCGCCAAGGCCTACCAGCTCCCGGAGGCCGGGCGCGATGCCCGCGGCCAGCACGTGGCGAACCTGCTGGCCTTCCAGCCCGACGAGGCCATCGCGCAGGTCCTCGCGATCCCCGACTACGCCGCGGCCGACTACCTCGTGCTCGCGACCCGCCGGGGCCTGGTGAAGAAGACCCGGCTGACCGAGTACGACTCGGCCCGCCAGGGCGGCATCATCGCCATCAACCTGGCCGACGACGACGAGCTCATCTCAGCCCGCCTCGTCGCCGACACCGACGACCTCCTCATGGTGTCGCGCAAGGGCATGTCGGCGCGGTTCACCGCCAACGACGAGACGCTGCGGCCCATGGGCCGGGCCACCAGCGGAGTCATCGGCATGCGCTTCCGCGGCGACGACGCGCTCCTGGCCATGGACGTCGTCCGCCCGGACACCTTCGTCGTCACCATCACCGACGGCGGCTTCACCAAGCGCACCCCGGTGGGCGACTGGGCGACGAAGGGTCGCGGCATCCTGGGCGTTCGGGCCATGAAGCTGGTCGAGGAGCGCGGCTCGCTCGTCGGGGCCATGGTGTGCGAGGCGAGCGACCAGCTCTTCGCCATCGCCTCCAACGGAGTGGTCATCCGCACTCGTGTCGATCAGATCCGCCCGTCGGGCCGTGACACCATGGGCGTCACCCTGATGAACCTCGCCGAGGGCGACGCCATCGTGGCGGTGGCCCGCGGCGCGGAGTCCGACGTCGATGACCTCGATGAGGCCGAGGGCGCGGAGACGGATGGTGACGTGCCGGATGGCGTGGAGACGGACGGTGCTGGGGTCGAGGCCGCGGAGGTCGTCGACGTGATCGAGGATGAGGCGGCCGAGTGAGCAGTGGCGAGGCGGTGCGCGCGCCCAAGCGCGCGCGCCTGTACGTCACCCGCATCGACCCCTGGTCGGTGACCAAGGCCGCCTTCATGCTGGCCCTGGCCATCGGCGTCGTCCTCGTGGTGGCGGTCGCCGTGCTCTGGTGGGTCCTCGACTTCACCGGGGTCTTCGTCACGCTCTCCCGCACCATCGACGAGGTCGTGGGATCGGCGACGACGGGCTTCGACCTGCTCAGCTACCTCGAGTTCTCCCGGGTGATCGGGGTCGCCACCGTGGTCGCGTCGGTCGAGATCGTCCTGGTCTCCCTCCTGGCGACCCTCTTCGCGGTCATGTACAACCTCACGGTCGGCCTGACCGGCGGCATCGAGGTCGTGCTGTCCGACGAGGTCTGACCGGCGGATCGACGACCACCCGATCGACCGCCGCACCCGCGTCCGGTAGTGTCACCGGACGTTCGGGCCTATAGCTCAGTTTGGTTAGAGCGCTTCCCTGATAAGGAAGAGGTCGGTGGTTCAAGTCCACCTAGGCCCACATGAAGAAACTGTTGATAGTGCTGCTGCTCGCTGGAATCGGCTACGTCGTCTACCGGCAGATCGCTGCCAACAAGGCAGAGCAGGATCTGTGGTCAGAGGCCACGAGCGAGCCCGACCTCCGGTAACCGCGTCCGGCCCCGCACGGGGCCGGCAGCGGGGGCTTAGCTCAGCTGGTAGAGCGCTGCCTTTGCAAGGCAGAAGTCAGGGGTTCGAGTCCCCTAGCCTCCACCCATGCCCGCGATCGGGCGCGTCACCTGCCATCCACCCCATCTGAGTGTCGACCCCGGTGTTGACATGGTTACTATCGCGATATATCGTTACTACATCGCGAACAGTTGCGATAGATAAGAGGTTGACATGAGTTACGCAGAACCCTTCAGCATGAACATGCCCCCGTGGGCCCGTCGGAGTCCGGGTGGCCGAGGCCGTCGCGGACGCACGATGATGTGGGCCGCGCAGATCGACGAGAGCACGCGGGACGACCGCCAGGCACCACCGTCGCCCGAGGCGGGCACCGATCGTGGAGGCCCGCACGAGGGCCGTGGACACCATCGCGGTGGCCGGGGCCGTGGCCCGGGCGGCCCCGGTCCCTGGGGCGGCCGTGGCCCGTGGGGCCCGCCGCGCGGTCGTCGTCGCGAGCGCGGCGACGTGCGGGCGGCGATCCTCCTGCTGCTCGCCGAGCAGCCCCGGCACGGCTACGAGATCCTCACCGAGCTCGCCGACCGCAGTGACGGCCAGTGGCAGCCGTCACCCGGGTCGATCTACCCGGTGCTCAAGCGGCTGGCCCGCGACGGGCTCGTCACGGCCGCCCACGAGGACGGCAAGCGGATCTTCTCCCTCACCGATGAGGGACGCTCGGTCGTCGAGGCGGAACGGGGGGCGTGGGGCGAGCCCTGGGCCCAGTCGAGCAGCCCGGACGAGGAGGCCGCGATGGAGCTGTGGTCCGAGGGGAAGCAGCTGGGGGCCGCCGTCTGGCAGGTCAGCCAGCTGAACGACCCCGAGCAGCTCGCAGCGGCCACCGCCGTGCTCGTCGAGGCGCGCAAGCGGATCTACGGCCTGCTCGCGCAGTAGTCGATCACCGCACGTCCACGGACCGCACCTGACCCTGTCAGGTGCGGTCCGTCGCGCATGGGGCAGGATGGCGGCATGACGACGACAGCGACCCTCCACACGTCCCTCGGCGACATCCGTGTCACCCTCTTCGCCGACCAGGCGCCCAAGACGGTCCGCAACTTCACCGGACTGGCCGAGGGCACCCAGGAGTGGACGGATCCCAAGATCCGTGCGAAGTCGACCGCCCCGCTGTACGACGGCACGATCTTCCACCGCGTCATCTCCGGATTCATGATCCAGGGCGGCGACCCGCTCGGCACCGGCACCGGCGGCCCGGGCTACCGGTTCGCCGACGAGTTCCACCCCGAGCTGTCGTTCGACCGGCCGTACCTGCTGGCGATGGCCAATGCCGGGCCCAACACCAACGGCTCGCAGTTCTTCATCACGGTGGCCCCGACGAAGCACCTCAACTTCAAGCACACCATCTTCGGCGAGGTGGCCGACCAGGAGTCCCGCGACGTCGTCGACGCCATCGCGGCGGTGGCGACCGGACCGGCCGACCGGCCGCGCACCGACGTCGTCATCTCCTCGATCACCATCACGCGTGACTGACCCCACCCGGCCGTGACCGAGCCGACCGTCCTGCCGGGCTGCTATCGGCACCCCGATCGGGCAACGGGCATCCGCTGCACGCGGTGCGAGCGCCCCATCTGCACCGAGTGCATGATCGCCGCACCCGTCGGCTTCCAGTGCCCGGAGTGCGTCGCCGGTGCCGCCGCGCAGACCCGCCAGGCCACCACCATCGCCGGGGGCGCCCTCATCGGGCGGCCCATGGTCACGTACACCCTCATCGGCATCAACCTCGCGGTCTTCCTCGTGCAGTTCACCGTCGGCATCAATGCGGTCGCCGGCGACTACGGCATGTGGCCGGTGGGCATCGCGGTCGGGGGCGAATGGTGGCGACTGGTCACGGCGGCCTTCCTCCACGGAAGCTTCCTGCACATCGCCTTCAACATGTACGTGCTCTTCGCCCTCGGCCCCACTCTCGAGCGCATCCTCGGCCACTCCCGCTACCTGATCCTGTATGTGCTCGCCGCCATCGGCGGCGGGGTCGCGTCGTACGTGTTCTCGGACATGCGCACGGTCTCGGTGGGTGCGAGTGGCGCCATCTTCGGGCTCATGGGCGCACTGGTGGTCGCCGGGCGTCGGCTCCGCTACGACGTCACCCAGGTCCTCGTCCTACTGGGGATCAACGTCGTGATCGGATTCATCGCCTCGGGAGTCGACTGGCGCGCGCACCTCGGCGGCCTCGTGACCGGTGCCCTCGTGGCGGCGATCATGGTCCTTCCCTCACCTCGGCATCGCATGGCGGTGCAGGTGGGTGGCATCCTTGCCCTGCTGGGCGTCATGGCGGTCCTCGTCATGTGGCGCACGGCGCAGATCCAGGATGTCCTGGCTCCACTCGGGGCCTTCACCATCTGAGTCCACCGTCACCCGCGCGAGAGGAATCCCTGTGAGCACCAACGACGCCGTCATCGTCTCGGCCGTGCGAACCCCCGTCGGCATCGGCAAGCCGCAGAAGGGCGTGCTCAGCGGGATCCATCCGGTCGACCTCTCGGCGACGATCCTCAACGAGGTCACGGGCAGGGTCGGCCTCGACCCGGCCCTCGTCGACGACGTGATCTGGGGTTGCGTCTCGCAGGTCGGCGAGCAGAGTGTCAACGTGGCGCGCAACGCCGTGCTCGCAGCAGGCTTCCCGGAGAGCGTTCCCGGCGTGACGATCGACCGGCAGTGCGGGTCGAGCCAGCAGGCCGTCAACTTCGCAGTGGCGGGGGTCATCGCGGGTCACTACGACGTCGTGGTCGCCGGTGGCGTCGAGTCGATGTCGCGGGTGCCGATGTTCTCGAACGCCGTGGGCGGAGATGGCCCGTTCGGGCCGCTGATGAACGAGCGCTACGACAACGGCCTGGTCAACCAGGGAATCAGCGCGGAGATGATCGCTGCGCAGTGGAACCTGTCGCGGGGATACCTCGACGAGCTGGCCGCGACCTCGCAGCAGCGGGCTGCCGCAGCGCGGGACGCCGGCCTGTTCGACGAGGAGATCGTGGCGGTGCAGACGGCCGACGGCCTCGTCACGCAGGATCAGGGCATCCGGCCCGAGACCACGGTCGAGTCGCTGTCGTCGCTCAAGACCCCCTTCCTCGAGGACGGCGTCGTCACCGCGGGCAACGCGTCGCAGATCTCCGACGGCTCCGCGGCCCTGCTCATCATGAGCTCGGCCCGCGCGGCCGAGCTGGGCCTCACGCCCCTGGCCCGCGTCCACACGGTGGCCATGGCCGGCGTGGATCCCATCATCATGCTGACCGGCCCGATCCCCGCCACCGAGCGGGCCCTGCGACGCTCGGGACTGTCGATCTCCGACATCGGCGCCTTCGAGGTCAACGAGGCCTTCGCCTCCGTCGTCGGTGCGTGGCTCGCCGACACCGGCGCGGATCCCGCGCGCACGAACATCAACGGCGGGGCGATCGCCCTCGGCCATCCCCTGGGCGCGTCCGGCGCACGGCTCATGACCACGCTCATCCACCAGATGCGGCGCAGCGGCTCGCAGTACGGGCTGCAGACGATGTGCGAGGGCGGCGGCATGGCGAACGCGACCATTCTCGAACTGCTCTAGACACTCCTGTCACACGCACCCGGGCACTCCCGTTACACGCACCTGTGGACAGCCCGCACAAGCGCACGAGGTTGTCCACAGGTTTGTCCCCAGCTGGGGACAAATAACAGTCGTGTAAGTCGCCCCGACCTTGTGGGCAGCGGACGGACTAGTGCCAGCGCATCGACAGGAAGAACCCGCCGGCGATGAAGGCGAAGCCGATGCCCACGTTGATGAGCGGGGTGAGGTCGCGCATCACGGGGATCTGCGACCCGGCGATGTAGAAGACGACGATGTAGAGCAGCCCGATGCAGAACATCGCGACCATGGTCGGAGCCAGCCAGCGCGGCGAGCCGAGACGGGCCACCTTGCGCTCGCCCTTGGTCGTGGGCGGAGGCGTGTACACGTCCTTCTTGCGGCCTTTGGATTCGGGCACGGTACGTCCTTCCGGGGCTTGCGGGCTCAGCCGAGCAGGGTCCAGCCTGCCACACCGGGCGATCGTGCGGTTACCGTGGGCGAATGCGCTGGCCGACCCGCAGCCCCGTCTCCGGCCTCCACCCCGCGCTGGTGGCCAGCGGCCTCGTGTTCGCCCTGGCCGGTCTGATGTTCGTCGCAGCCGCCAACACCAGCCAGGGCACCGACCTGCGCGCCGAGCGTGCCACGGAGCTGCGCGACCTGGTCCGGCAGAACTCCACGCGCATCGCCGCGCTCGAGAGCCGCGTGGCCGATCAGCAGCAGCGCGTCGACGATCTGGCAGCCGGGCGCTCCGGTGATCCGGCCGTGGCTGTCGCTCGTCGGGGCGTGGCCGGCCTGGCTCCGGCAGCCGGGATGACCGAGGTCACCGGTGCTGCGCTGTCGGTGACGCTCGATGACGCCCCGCTCCGCGAGCCGGACGACCCCCTGTGGGCGGCCATCTCCGCCAACGACGTGATCGTTCACCAGGCCGACGTGCAGGCGGTCGTGAATGCCCTGTGGCGCGGAGGCGCCGTGGCCGTGCAGGTGATGGACCAGCGGCTCATCAGCACGAGCTCGATCCAGTGCGTCGGCAACACCCTGCTGCTGCAGGGGAGGGTCTACTCACCGCCGTTCGTCGTCACCGCCGTCGGTCCGCGCAAGAAGATGCGCGCCGCCCTGCGCTCGGACCCGGGTGTCACCGCGTACCGGTCATGGGCGCGTGTCGTCGGACTCGGCTACGAGGTCGAGTCGTCGGCGGCTCACACGATCCCCGCCTACACCGGGCCGATCACCATGTCCTACGCGTCGACGACCGCCCCCGCCGTCGCAGCGGCCGGCACGCAGCCGCCACAATGACGCCCGTGGTGAGCATTCTCGTCGTGGACAACTACGACTCCTTCGTCTTCAACCTCGTCCAGTACCTCGCGCAGCTGGGCGCGGAGGTCGACGTACGGCGAAACGACGCGGTGACGCCCGACGAGGCACGCTCCTACGACGGCGTCCTGCTCTCGCCCGGACCGGGCACCCCCGAGGATGCCGGGGTCTGCATGGACATCGTGCGCCAGTGCGCCGGCGACGTTCCGCTGTTCGGGGTCTGCCTCGGGCATCAGGCCATCGCCGCTGCGTACGGAGCCTCCGTCACCCGCGCACCCGAGCTGCTTCATGGCAAGACGTCCGAGGTGTTCCATGACGGCGTCGGGGTTCTGGCGGGACTGCCCTCACCCTTCACTGCGACGCGCTACCACTCGCTGTCGGTCGAGCCCGCGACCGTGCCCGACGCCCTCCGGGTGACCGGGACGACGGCCAGCGGGGTGATCATGGCCGTGCGCCATGCGGACGTGCTCGTCGAG
>Ga0075156_10001964_pt1 | contig 11283 bp, 6 predicted proteins | sample JI81AbrownDNA_FD_70966 | JGI IMG/M metagenome (GOLD analysis project Ga0075156, IMG submission 70966) | Wastewater effluent complex algal communities from Wisconsin, to seasonally profile nutrient transformation and Carbon sequestration -... | ecosystem: Engineered > WWTP > Effluent > Algae...
TATCGCATCGCCAATGTATTTATCGATAAAGCCTTTGTTTTTCGAAATAGCAGGTTCCATTCTTCTAAGAAATGAATTTATAAATTTAAAGTTTTCTTCAGGATTCATTTCCTCGGATAATGTGGTGAAATCTCTAATATCGCAAAAAAGTACCGTCATTTTCCTTCGCGTAAATTGTCCTAGTTCAACATCTAAGATACTTTTCTTTTCCAGTAATTGTAAAAATTCTCTTGGGACAAATCTTTCGTAAGCTTGGTTTACTTTTTTTAGATGTTGATAAAATCTTGCATTCTGAATAGAAATAGCAGCCTGGGAAGATAGTAATGTTAATAAATTTAAACTCTGCTCTGTAAATGCGCCGGATGTTAAATTATTTTCTAAATATAAAATGCCTGACATCGCTCCTCGATTCAAGAGCGGCATACACAGAATAGACTTTGGTTTCTTTGTTCGAATGTATTCGTCAGTATGCGCGGATTGTTCCGTTGCATTATCTAAAACAACAGGTGACTTTGAGTTTACTACGTAATTTACTATTGAACTCGAAATATTTTGAAAATCACTTATTCGGATGCGAGAAAAATTTTGATTATCCCCTCCATAGCCGGTCTCTATCCAAAATTCTTCATCGGCTTCCATTATTAGATATCCTTTTTCGGCCCCAGCGTTTTCTGCCATTAACTTCATTAAACTGGAAATCAAAATCGATAAATCAATCTCACTTGAAATGGCCTGCGAAGCTTTGAGTATCGAGTTTAGATCTAGGGTTTCCATTCGCGTAGTCGATGAAGTCGCAAGGATCGTAGATTTGAACGTTGTATTCGTTTTGGTAATATGTGTTTCTCTATGCGTTGGAGTATTTTTCAAATTTCGAATATACAATGGGAACTGTAATTCTAAAGATTTAGTTTTCGCAAATGCTCCCCACTTGAGATAACAGGCGTATGCCTTTTGTAAGTAGACCTCAGCTAAAATTTCATTGATACTAGAAAAGAATTTTCCGGCTAACTCCCACGCTAAAGCCTCTTCTTGCAAATAAGCATTTTTCCTTGCATGTAGAATTGCTAAGTCATAAAAATGCTTCGCTTCTTTTTCTTTTTTATAAAAACTTGCAAGCTCTGCCTCGACCAGATAGTATTTGTGTAAATAATTTTCAGGGCAATGTTTACTCCAAAACTGCATTTTTTTCTGGTTCTTTTTCACGTGAGCTAAAAATACACGTGGATTATTCTTTAAATTTTTTCGAGCATAATCAATATTTGCCAGTGAATGATATAGAAAAAGAATCGGAATACTAGGAGAAGCGACTGTGGAATCTAATTCTTTCATTGCGGTATTTAAAGCGTCTAATGAAGATTCAATTTCATCGAAGTTGTAGGCTAAAATTCCCTTACAAAAATTTAAGATAAAAATTGCAGTTCGGTCATTTCTTTCTAGATGAATGGGCATACCTATTTCCGGGTCGTACATATTACCTTTGAAAACAGCTGGATTTTCAGAGTGACCACGAAAATTTTCAACCATTTGATAATAAATCTTATGATACGGTAACCTGCCCGATTGATTCAAAGAATCTAGAACTTTGTCATAAGAATTCATTTCACTTGCTACGCTGCCGAGTTCCGTCCCACAATAAAAAGATTGATAGGTGTAGGAATAGCAAGCAATCGCTGCAAACTCAAAATCGCCAACCTCTAAACCTGCCTTATAAGCTTCTAATAGAGGCAAAAGGGTATTACGCAGAGGTTCTTTCCAGAATCGCACAAAACCATTATATACCATGTTTGTTTTCGGCGCAAACTCAGATGAAGGTATCTTTTCCAATAAACTTAAACCGAGTTTTCCAAATTCATAGCCGTTATTGATGTCATTTAGTACGCCACAACTAATTAAAGCCATTGTCATGTACGCGAACGCAGAAGCACCGGCGATTCCTTGTTTGGCTGTAAGTGAAACTTGCTTAAAGACGAGAATCGGCAAAAGATTAGGTGAAGCGGTATAAGCGGGAGAACTCGCCAGGGAAAAAATTTCCATTATCGCCAATGATCTTGGATTCTCCATTTTTGGCATGTTTGCTAGAGACGGGATTTTTTTTCCAGCAAGAGTTATTTTAGTTTTTATGAGCTCACGAATAATCGCCAGTTGATTTGGAAAAGTCTCTATCTCAACTCCGAGTTCTTTTAAAATTTCGACGGCCTTCTCAAGAGCTTGCACTCCATTACCCGTAGATACGTTAAACGTTATTAAGACTTTATAAATTTTAATTTTCGCCAACGGAGATTTTGCAATCAATAAAGCTTGATTTGCGAAGAACTCCATCTTTTCTAATAAACCGACTAGCCAAGAAGTTTCGCAAGCCTCGGAAAATAAGTCAATGCGCCAATTCGTAAGCGTTGAACCCTCTTTCAAACTGTTTAGTAGATGAATCCCAGTTTCGAAATAAGACAAAGCCGCTTCGTAAGCACCTGATGTTTTCGCTCGCTTACCTGTGCTAAAATTTAACTTGACTAAGTCTAATTTTTCGGATTCCGTTTCCAGTAAATCCGAACCAATATTCAAATGGTGGATAATCTCGAATATCTTCTCGTCACGTTCTTCTTCAGTAAGATTTTCTAGATATATTTTTCCAATTTTATGGTGAACGATTTTTTTTTGGTCTGCGTCAAATAAACTATATGCCGATTGTTGGACTCTATCATGCACAAAATAAATTTCCAGATCAAGATCATCAGGAATGGCTTCACCAGAAATAGATGTAAGTATAATCTTGTACTCGCCGATTGGAATGAGTAGATTTTTTTGAATAGCTTCCCAAATAAGTGTAAAAGCTTCTTTAATATTTTCATTTAGAATTAAGGCAAGCATCCTAAGATTAAATTTATTTCCAAGACAGGAGGCAATCTGTAGACAGTGAGAGGCACTTTCTGACAGTTCGAGAATTTTTTCTGTCATAAGCAAAACAACATTATCCGTTATTTTTTCATAAAGGATTTTTTCAAAATCCCATTTCCATTCTGGATTGATGTCTGACCTAGTATTATCAAAATATATTAGATTCTTATCATATAAGGATTTAAGAAACTGGTTTACAAAAAAAGCATTACCAGAAGTCTTCGAAAAAATTAATTCTGAAATTTCAGTAACTTCGTCTTCCTTTTTAAATAAAGTTTCAGCAACGAGAGACTTTATATCAAACAAAGTCAAGTTATGAATGTTAATTTTTTCAATCCTTGCTTCTTTTTCTATTGAATCCTCAATAAGAATCGCGAGAGGATGCGTAGGGGCAACTTCATTATTCCGGTAGGCTCCAATAAAAAGTAGGTGCTTTATATCCGGGTCATTCATTAGTATTTTAATAAGTCCAAGAGACCCTGAATCCGCCCATTGCAAGTCATCAATAAAAAATACAATTGGATTTGTTGCATTGCAAATGGAGAGCACAAATTTCTTGAATAAATAAAAGAGTCTATTTTGCGCCTGCGATGCATCTAGCTCATCCGCTTTATCGAGTTGACCCGTAACTAGTTCTAAGTCAGGGATAATTTCAAGTAAAACCCTACCCATTCCGTTCAGAGATTTTAAAATCTCTGCTTTTTTAGCAGTAATAAAATCTTTTTGTTCAGAAAGTAAAAGAGAAATATAAGAATTAAATGCTTTGTTAAACGCATAATATGGAATACTCTTTTGGAATTGGTCAAATTTTCCAGATATATAATATGTTTTGACTCCTTGAAAATTTTTTAGGATTTTAAATAACTCATGAACTAATGCTGATTTGCCAGTTCCAGAAAGTCCTTCAATTAAGATAGTAGTTCGCTCTCCCTCAAACGCACTAGAATAGGCATCAAATAATTTAATAATATCTTCCTGCCTTCCAAATAACTTTTGAGGAATCTGGAAAGACGATGAAAAATCTTTTTCACCGAGAGGAAACTCTTCTATGCTTCCATTTTTTAAAAGCATTTGATGGCATTTTTCTAAATCAATTTTTAATCCGATTGCAGATTGGTATCTTGATTCCCCAATCTTCTCTATAAGTTTTATAATAATGTCCGAAATAATTTTGGGTAAATTTGGATTAACAAGATTTGGGTCAATCGGGTAAATAGCAATATGCGCATGTATAACTTCTAAAGGGTCATCAGAGTCAAATGGAACGTTGCCGCAAAATAATTCATAAAGTGTTACTCCTAGAGAATAGAGGTCGGATCTATAATCAATGTAACGATTCATTCGACCAGTTTGCTCTGGCGATATATAGGCAATAGTTCCATCTAATCTTTCAGGGTTGTTAAGGGAAAGGGATTTTAAAGAGATTCGTTCTGAGATTCCAAAATCGATTACTTTGATTTGACCAGTCTCTGAGTTTAACACTAGATTAGCCGGATTTATATCTTTATGTATGACTCCACTGGAATGAATTTCCGCAAGAGCAGATGCACTTGCAATACCAATATTCAAAATTTCTAATAGAGTAAATTTTTTTTCTTCTAAAAGAGATCGAATTGATTTTCCTCCAAAATCTTCAAGAACAAGCGCATATATGTCTTCTCTCTCGATGAATTCATACACTTGAATAATGTTGAGTTTATCCGAAAGTGATTTTAATATTTCGTATTCATTTCGTAGTGAGGCTTTTTCTTTTGGAGTAATCGATTCCCATTTTAAAACTTTGCCAATGACTGGACGTTTATTTAAATCTAATCCTTTCCAAATTACATAATTTGAATTCTCTTTTAATTGTTCTAAGATTTGGTATCCGGGAATTGAGATCATTGTGAACTTTAAACCTTTTGGTAAAAAAGATTTAACTGATTAGTCTCTCAATGTAAACCAAAAAAAATTTCAATCCATTCTCGTTATTTAAAAATAACGAGAGGTTATACTAAGGCTTTTTAACACTAGCGTAGAAAATTAAGCAAAATGTTTTTTTGATAAGCACTTATTTAATGCTTCGAAATAATACTTTGTCTATTTTCACTCCGTCCATGTCGAGAACTTCTAGTTCAAAGTGTCTCCAAATTAATTTTTCACCCTCTCGGGGAATATGAGAGAGCTCATGTAGAATTAAACCACTCAGAGTATTGATCTCATAATTATGAACAAGATCATTTAATTCAAAATAGATGAGAAAGTCATGAAGCGGATAATGAACATTAGTCTTTTTTAATTTTTCAAAAGCTTTATAGGCAGAGGTTGACTCGGTAATTTCTTTCTAGTAATCTGCATCCAACTTCTCCCATAATTCTAATCCCACAAATTAAAAGCTAATCTATGTTAAACTCTTTAGTGCGCTTTTTACGATAAGGACAGAGAAAGTCTGACGCTAAGACTTTCTTTCTTCGCTACTTAGCGCCTTTGGGTGAAATTGATTGAGTTGTCCGATTATTTTAACTTCAACAAATCGCACTCGATCACATGATTGGCACCGAGAAGATTAGTAATCTTATCATGCAAAGATTTGCAATCTAAGAAATTCAAATCATCCTTTTTTCCTTTTGAAAAAACATTTACATTCGCATCATACTCCTTTCCAAGTTTATCAACATCCTCCGGGGTTATATTGAGAGTATCCGTAGCAAACATATCTGGCTTAGTGAGTTCCACTGTATCAGAAATCATATTTGTAGAATCCGGTCCTAGATCCGTTCCGAACTCGAAGCTTACAACGATTTTGCTCTTCGTTGCTTTTATTTTTTTTAAGGCAGCCGGTGTTAGTTGGACATCGACTTTGAAATAGGGAAACACTGATTGTTTTGCTATCGCAGTTGGCTCTACAGGTTTTTCTTCTACTTTTGGTTCTTCTTTTTTCCCACAATTCAATAAGAAAAGAAGTGCAGAAATTGCAGTTACTAATTTTAATTTATTCATCTTTTGGATTCTCTCTATCAATTAATTTAAACTTTTACCAAGGAATGCTTTGTATTTATAAATTGCATTAAAAAATTGCTGTTCCTTTGTAACAGGATCTTTTAAAATTCAAAAGTAATAATTCAAGATTATTTATGGAGGACGAGCCTTTGGTCGAAAGTAACCGTTCAGATAGGTATGCGTCTTTTTTAATCCTTCCATGGTCTTGTGTGCCGAATACGAGTATACGACTGTTAGCCGCAACTTTCCCATTCTGTAAAGGGGTTAGGGGATTTTTTTTAAACAGTCATGGTAGTTTTGTGGTTTTGTTTCAAAGCTATTCTCAATCGCTTGTGCCCAGGTTCGTTGTGACAATACGGAATCATTCGGTTGGTGAGCAGCATCATCCAAGCTAAACTCAATGTCGCTCCCTAAGGGTCGCAACATAATGTGTCGAACCATGATACGGTTTGCATAGATTTGTATAGACTCCATCGTTCGAAGGCGGGAAGGTAAGCGGGTTTAATTTTTTCAGTTGAACAAATATACAAAGTAGTTTAGCCTCCGATAAGATGTCCTTTACTCATCTCCGGTTCAGCTACGCTTATAGAGCCGGTCTAGCACCGGTGGGTAAGTGCAATGTAAAGCGGACTTATACCGATGCTATAAGCGTAGCTAGAGCGCAGATGAGTATAGGTTAAGTATAACCAATCATAATTTTAATCAACCTGATAGCTACCCTATTGCTTTTACTTTTTGAATAGACGAATTTTCTTTCATTTTAAAAGGTTATTTTTAAACAAGAGGAACAAATAGATGAACAAAAATGCCTTATATTTCTTTTTTTATACGCTGGCGGCTTTTATTTTGGTGGGCTGCAATCGATTGGATACTATCGAGTATTCGCCGAAACTTACGCCTGACGCTTTTTTAAGCACGCAACACTGGATGCGACTTCAGTTAGGATCATTGAATTTTGTATTGAGTCAGCCGTCTTCTTCCTTAATCGTATACTTTGTGAGCTTCTTTGATATTTTTGTGGCTTATAAATTCTTCACCAATCTACAAAACCAAAAATCAAAGCTATGGTGGGGAGTTGGTTTATTTCTTACCGGTGCAGGAGCAATCTTGGCAGGAACTAGTTACCAGGCATTTGGTTATGAAATTAAATGTGGCGGAAGAGAATTCTGCACATGGACTAGCTGGTGGGAAATCATCTACGCGTTATTATCCGGACTTGGAATGAATGCATTCTTAGTTGCCTGCGCTCACTCCAATGCAACGGGAAGCTTTCGAAAGACTATTATCTATTATGCGGCAATCAATGCAACGCTCTATTCTATCCTTTTACTTTATGGTGCATTTGTGCCCATTCAGTTTCTTGTATCTTTTGAATTCTTAAGTCTATCTTCTACACCTAGTGTGATCTTCTTTGTTTGGATTTATGGAAAAGCGTATAATAAAACAAAAGACAAAATGAATCTCTATCTACGCAATACATGGATTATCCTCATAGCGGTTATTTTTACTTATGCGCTCTATTTGATTGCAGGAATCACCCAACCACTCTGGCAAAAAGGAATCTGGTTTACCGAGAATGATATTTTACACGTTGGAATGATTTATTGGGTTTATTATATCCTGGTAAAACTTCCAAACGAAGTAAAAGATTTACTCTAATTCCACATCATTTAATGTATTGGAGAGGTTAATGCGATCGTTTAAAGCTTTGTGATCTACAAGTTTATCAAGCTCTCGCACTGCCTCTTCCAATTTAGTTCTATAAGTTCTTAAAAGTCTAATTCTGTCAACAGGCGAAGGAATCTCTGACATACTAACCATTTTTCGAATTGGTGTGCCAGACTCTGTATAGTTTGTATGTTTATCCACTTGCACTTTTACACCTGTCATTTCTTCATTGCTCGGTTCATTGGAAATAGACTTGATGACTGTCTCCGAATCCATCTTGGAGCTAAGTCTTGTTCTTCTCTTGTGAAAAGAAATACTATCTAGTTTTCCCTCTGCCATTTTCAAAACAAAGGTTTCAATTACAAAATGTTGGAGTCGTCTACCAGGCTGTGTCTCTGTGAAATTTCGAATCTCTCTAGTGTAAGAATTATTCTTTATGCTACCCTGACGAACCAAATAAGGGATGAACTTAGAAAGCTCACCTTGAAAGAATTTTACGTCTTTTTTTACAATCTCAAACGTTGCCCTTTGTTCATTTGTAAACTCTCTAGTCTGTATGGTTCCATCTGGATTGATTAAAGTCGGATATTCAAAGTCATCTGCTGACACTGCAAAGAGCAAACTAAAAAAAAGAACAAGTAGAATAGGCATAATGTATTTCCTAGGTAAATTAGTATTTGCATACAGTAAACGCACAAAAGTTTTTTTCAAGCTATTTAATTTTTGGGAAGGATTGCCACAGAGGCACAAAGACACAGAGGGTTTCGGGTTTGCTCTATTTCTAATCATATAATCTATCATAAAGAGAGCTGGGAATATCAATGTGTATTTTAAAAGCATACACATAAGCTTGAATTGGGAAAAAAGCGTTATTTGTAAAACAAACTCTCTTGAAATTTCTCCGCGCCTCTGTGGCAATCTTTAAACATCTTTTTCTTAAAAATATCTTCTTTTCAAATAGAGTTTTCCATTTATTGATTGTAAAAAAGGCAAGGTCAATTAAGCTTTGAGTCATACGTATGGAAATAACGAAAAGAAAATCTGGCGAAACAATAGTGATAGAACTTTCTGGGAGTCTCGATATTTATACGGCTACTGACTTTAAGACGTATTTACAGGCAAATGTAAATACCGATCACTCTAAAGTCGTTGTAAACATGGAAAAACTCAACTATATCGACTCTTCAGGAATAGGTATGCTTATCAAGAGTTTGAATTATATGAAAGAATTAGACGGACAACTCCAACTAGCCAACCTAAAAGAATCTCTACAGAAAATTTTTAAAGTAGCTGGCTTAACAGCCTACTTTCAATTTATCACAGAAAAAGAATTCAAAGAAAAATATTTGGCATGAACTCGACGCATTTGACAGAGCAGGCGCTCGGAGAAGTTCTTTCCGAAATTCAAATTCAATCCTTTGACTGCACTTGGAATATTTCGAATGAGAAATTAATAGAGGTAATGGGAATTCGTAAAGAGGATTTTTACCGTAGCCTCTATTCTCTTCGCAGAAATCACTCCCAAAATCTAAACCTTCGCTCTTTCAGCGAAAAAGAAGGCGATCTTCTCTGTATTCTATTACAACAAATTCTGCGCAGAGCAGATATTGAAGAAGAATTTCTTAAATCAGGCGTTTACTTCCCCGAAGCCTCCCTCATAGAGCTTGGACAAATTTTAGTAGAGCTAATAGAGTCTACACTCAAAAAACACAAACTCGACAAAGAACTTTTTTATCTTTTGGTTAGCTCGACTAAACAATTTGATGATGCATTCGATTCTTACTTCGATGATAAATTTGACTTAGAAATATTATGCGAAAGAAGTATTAGCATCTTTACAAACTCAAGAAATATTGACACTTCTTTCGGGGCAGATATTTTTCTCAAAAAGCATTTACAGGACTTAATTAAATACAATAAAATTTCGTTAAAGAAGATAACGCAGGAATATAGACAAAGGTTTTATTACGAATTATTCGGAAAATTTAAACGTGAGGGGAAAATGGATTCAGATACTAGAAAACTTTTAGAATTCTTTCAATTAGAAGATAATGCAACTCTAAAGGATTTAAAAAAACGCTTTAAGGAGCTACTCCTAGTTTACCACCCGGATGTAAACAAAGACGGACATGCAAAGACACAAGAGATTATCGAAAATTACAATAAGCTATTTGAGCTTATCCGCTAATCTAAAAAAAACTCCAACCCCATTTATTAAAGTAACGCGCCATATTAGCGATAAACACAAACGTAATCTTCCAGTCTCTATGTGCAGCTCTCTTCCAGAGATGAACGATATGTGCCTTAGCATAATAGGAAGTTCTAAATCCAATGCTCTGCACTTCTCTACAAATATCTGCATCCTCAAAATATAAAAAGTATCTAGGATCAAATCCTTTTACACGATTCAAAACATCCCTTCTAAATAGCATAAAAGCTCCACTAATAAATGGAACTTCGTAATTCTCTTCTTGGTTCAAGTCTCTCATTTCATAGTTCTCTAAAATCGTCTTGAATAAGAAATGCAAAAACTTGGGAACAAACCTTCTTACAAAAAGAGAGGCTAATGACGGGTATCTCTTATTTAAAAATTGCTGGGTTCCATCTAAGTTTAATACTTTAGGAATTCCGATTCCTATTTCTGGATTCATATCCATATAATGAATCATTTTTTCGAGAGCATCTTCTTTGATAAATACATCAGGATTTAGGATAAGAAAGAACTTGGACGGTTCAGCATTTTCTATCGCAATATTATTCCCTTTTCCATAGCCTACATTTCTACCATGATTGAAATGATAGAAAATTCTCTCGTCCTGCACAAAAGAGTAATTACCCTGAACAGGACTATTGTCTACAATGTAAATTTTTACTTTGAGTTTAGTATCCAGAAAAGAATTTACGCACTCCTGCACAACTTGCGGAGAAGTATCGTAAACCACTACACTCGCAATGCAATCATAGACTGGATTCATACTGCTTCTTTAAATCGCTTACAATGTTTTTCTGCATTGCTTCATTCGTTCCACCACCAATCGAAAGTAAAATTGAATCCCGATGTAGTCTCTCAACCGGATACTCTCTACAATATCCATATCCTCCTAGTGCCTGAATCGCATTTCTAGAAACACGCTCAGCCATTTGAGTCGTAAATAATTTTGCAGAAGCAGCACCTAAAGAGTTTCTAGATTCAGGATTTATATTGGAAGCTACTTGGTAAACGAATGCTCTTGCCGCAGAATACTCAGCATAAGACTCTGCAATCATTCTTTGAATTTGACCAAACTCGGAAAGCTTCTTTCCAAATGCTTCTCTATGTAGAATAGAATATTCACTCATAATATCGAGAGAGCGTTTCGCAATTCCAAGAGATTGAGCGGCTAATGTAATACGCTCAATTTCTAAGTTACGCATCATATGAGAAATGGCTCCATTCTCTTCGCCAATTAAATTTGCCTCTGGCACTTCTAAGTCTTCAAAGACTAATTGTGTTGTGGGGGAAGATCGCATTCCCATCTTTTCTTCTTTCTTTCCAACGCTAAATCCTTTGAACTTCGATTCAACGATAAATGCTGTCGTCTTCTTAATGTCTCTCTTGTGTAATTTTGCATACACTAAGAATACATTTCCAATACTTCCATTTGTGATGTATTGCTTGGTTCCGTTTAATATGTATTTGCCGTTGGACTTAGTAGCGACAGTCGCCATACCCAATACGTCAGTTCCTGCTCCCGGCTCTGTCAT
>Ga0075156_10001965_pt1 | contig 11279 bp, 10 predicted proteins | sample JI81AbrownDNA_FD_70966 | JGI IMG/M metagenome (GOLD analysis project Ga0075156, IMG submission 70966) | Wastewater effluent complex algal communities from Wisconsin, to seasonally profile nutrient transformation and Carbon sequestration -... | ecosystem: Engineered > WWTP > Effluent > Algae...
CCGTTGACGACGCACCCCATGACCGCCACGCGCAATGGCACGGTCATCCCCTCGAGGCCGGCGGTGACCTCCTCCGCGAGCTTGTAGACATCGACCTGGGCCCGGCCGCACGAGGGGCAGGAGACGATTTCGAGCTTGCGGGGCTTGAGGTTGAGGCTTTGCAGGATCTGGATTCCGACCTTGACCTCCTCCACCGGCGGCGCCGAGAGCGAGACCCGGATCGTGTCCCCTATGCCCTGGGACAGCAGCGCCCCGAAGGCGGTCGCCGATTTGATCGTGCCCTGGAAGGCCGGTCCGGCCTCGGTGACCCCGAGGTGGAGGGGCCAATCGCCGCGTTCGGACAGCATTTCGTAGGCCCGCACCATCACGACCGGGTCGTTGTGCTTGACGGAGATCTTGAAATCGTGGAAGTCGTGCTCCTCGAAGAGGCTGGCCTCCCAGACCGCCGACTCGACGAGGGCCTCGGGCGTCGCCTTGCCATATTTGGCGAGCAGCCGCTTGTCGAGGCTGCCGGCATTCACGCCGATGCGGATCGACACCCCAGCATCCTTGGCCGCGCGCGCGATCTCCTTGACTTGATCGTCGAAGGCACGAATATTGCCGGGGTTGACCCGAACCGCCGCGCACCCGGCATCGATGGCCGCGAAGACATATTTCGGCTGGAAGTGGATGTCGGCGATGACCGGGATATTGCTCTTGCGGGCGATGGCAGGGAGCGCCTCGGCGTCATCCTGGCTCGGGCACGCGACGCGCACGATGTCGCAGCCCGCGGCGGTCAGCTCGGCGATCTGCTGGAGCGTGGAATTGATATCGGCGGTCAGGGTGGTGGTCATCGACTGCACCGAGATCGGCGCATCGCCGCCCACCTCCACCTTGCCGACCTTGATCTTGCGCGTCGGCCGGCGCGGGGTCAGGACGGGGGGCGGCATTGCGGGCAAACCAAGGGAGACACTCACCGCATAAGTATGGCTCAGCCCGCCCCGCCCGCCTGCGGCCCCGGCGCCCGGCCGAGGTCATCCGCGCCAAGACATCGCGGAACCTGCACAGGAGCAGCACACGTCGCACAGGGCATGACTCCCACACCCCCTGCCAGCGGCGCGCCCCACGAGACCCCTCCCATCGCCGATGCCGCCGGTCCGCCGGCCCTGCGCGCGGCACGAGCGGTGCTCGATGAGGCGCTCGCCCGGCGCGGCGAAGCAGGCCGGCTGGACGCACAGGCGGCACGACTGGATCGCGAGATCGCCACCGCCCGCTCGCAGGCCGACGAGCTTGCCTCGCGCCTCGAACAGGAGAATGCCGATGTCGCGCGCCTAGAGGGCGTTAGCCTGTCGCGGATCATGGGATCGCTGCGAGGCTCCCGCGACAGCGACCTCGACCGCGAGCGCGCCGAGGCGGCCGCGGCGGCGCTGGCCCACGCCGCCGCAGCGCAGACGGTGTCGGCTTTGCAGGAGGAGTTGCGCCGGGCGCAAGCCCAGCGCACCCAGCTCGGGGAGGTGGACAGCGCCTACGACGACGCCGTGGCGGCATACAGCCTCCTCGCGAGCGAGCACGGTATGGCGGGTGGTCGCGACCTCTTCGCCCTCACCCAGCGCCTGGCGGCGACCGGTCGCCGGTTGCGGGAGGTCGAGGAGGCCGAGCGCGCCGGCGCGGACGCCCGCGACCGGCTCGCGAGTGCCCTGGACATCCTGGCTTCCGCCGACGGCTGGAGCACCTATGACACCTTCTTCGGCGGCGGGATGATCGCCAGCGCGATGAAGCAGAACCGGATGGATGAGGCCGCGCGCCGGCTCGCCGATGCCGGGATGGCGCTCGACCGCTTCCGCCGCGAGAGCGCCGATGTCGGCGACCTGCCGATGCCCGAGCTCGCCGTCTCGACACAATTGCGGACCCTGGACGTCTGGTTCGACAACATGTGGACCGATCTGTCGGTGCGCTCGAAGATCAAGGAAGCCTTGGGTGCCGCCCAGTCGGCGGCCACGAGTGTCGAGACCTCGCGACGCCTGCTTGCCGACCTTGCGGCCCAATGTCGCGCTGACCTGGCCCACGTGACGGCGGAGCGCGACGCGCTGCTGGGCTCATCGGGAAATGAGTAGAACGGCGCAGGCCGCCGCCCGCGCCCGCTGATTAGAGTCCACAGGCATGAGCACTCAGGGGAGCACGGTGACAGGCGGCGCGGGGGCGGCGCGCGGGAGCGGTCTCGCGGGGAAGATCTGGCATTCGCATGGCGCCGGGATCGTTCGACGCGCCGTCCTGCGCGGCAGCTCACGGGCCCTAACGGAGGTCTATGGCCTCTATAAGGTGCACCCAGCCGTATGGCGCTGGACCGCCCGCAACTACCACCCGGCCATGGAGCGCTTCGCCCGGCTGCACGCCTGGATGACCTGCCAGTTCGCCTATCTCGATGTCCCTGCCTACAAAGATCACTTGCAGCACAATGACTTTCAGTTCCGCTGGTTCGATCTGACGGCCTATCCGCCGACCGACAAGGACGGCTATGTCAAGAAGTTCACCGAGGAGGCGCGCTGCTGGGAGGGCCACCTCGACCGGGTCGGGACGGTGGTCGATGAGTCCTCGGGTTCCTCCGGCACGCCCTTCAACTGGGTGCGCGGCAAGCGGGAACTCAACACCATCCACCGCAATGTCGCGGGCTTCACGACGCAGGTCTTCCCGCGGCGCCGGCTCTTCGTCATCAACGCCTACTCGATGGGCGCCTGGGCGACCGGCACGAATACCGGCATCGCGATGGCCAAGATTGCCATGGTCAAGAACACCGGCCCGGACCTCGAGAAGATCATCGACACGATCACCCACTTCGGGCCGCACTACAACTACCTCGTCACGGCATACCCGCCCTTCTTGAAGGACCTGCGTGACCGGCTCGACTCGATCGGATTCGACTGGGAGAGCTACAAACTCTATGGAATGGTCGGTGGCGAGGGGATGACCGAGGCGCTGCGCGACTACTGCGAAGAACGCTTCGAGCGCGTGCTCTCCGGCTATGGCGCCTCCGACCTGACGATCGGTATCGGCGGTGAGTCGCGGCTGACCGTTTGGTTGCGTGACCAGATCGTCGCGGACGAGGCCTTCAAGGCGGCGCTGCTCGGGGCGGGGGAATCGCGGATCCCGATGATCTTTCAGTACAACCCGCTGGAGACCTACCTGGAGACCAATGCCGACGACGAGTTGTTGTGCACCCTCAACAGCACCACCGTGCTCTCGCCGAAGCTGCGCTACAACATCGGCGACGAGGCCAAGCTGTTGTCCTTCCCGGCGCTGGAGGCCCTGATCGCGGCCCGCCCGGACCTGCGGGCCGGGTTCGAGCAGGCGCAGAGCATCGATCGGATGCGGCTGCCGCTGCTGCTGCTCTATGGCCGCGCCGACTCCACCGTCTCCTTCATGGGGGCCAATATCTATCCGCAGGACGTGGAATACGGTCTCTACGAAGGCAATCCGCGAGCGAATGAGATCGAGGCCTTCATGTTGACGCTCGAGGAAACCGCGGACTTGGATGCCCGGCCGGTGGTCAACCTCGCGACCCGCGAGGGCACCCACCTCGATGATGCGGCCCGCGCGGAACTCGGGGCGGTCTGCGAGAAGGGCATCGTCGAGCACCTGATGAAGGTCTCGCGCGACTTCCGTCAATCCGTGGAGGAAGACCCCAGCTCGACGCAGATCACGGTGCGCGTGCACGACTTCGAGACCGGACCCTTCGCCGGGGGGCAGAGCAAGATCAAGAAGGTCTACCTGCGCAAGGAAGCAGCCGCGGGATGAGGACGCGCGACTTCTCCAACGCCCCGCGTGTGGCCCAGTCCGGCGCGATGTTCACGGGAGCGACCCGCTACAACGGCCTGCGCGCGTGGATCACGCTCTCGTGGACGTGGCGCAAGCTGGTCAAGCGGATGAAGGAGATGCCCGGCTACTGCTGGCATACGGTCTATTGGGAGCGACCCTTCACCCTGGGCACGATCGCCTATTTCGAGACGCGGGAAGACTTGCTGACCATCGCCCGCTCCCCCGAGCACCGCAAGCTGATGCAGTGGATCACCGACGGGCGCAAGAACGCAACCGGCGGCTATATCCGGCTCTTCACCGCGGAGCCCGACGGATACACCAATGGGGTGTGGCGGGCCGAGGGTGATGTCATGGAACATATCGAGAACTTCACCCCGCTGCCCGCGGACGCCGGACCAAAGCCCGTGGCAGACCGAGCGAGTGAGATCCGCTGACCGGAGCGAAAACCTATGTCGCACATTGAGATCCATCGGGTCCTCAGCGAGGAGCAGTTCGAGGAATTCGTCGCCATGCCGCTGCGCTTGCATGGCGCGGAGCACTATGTCCCGATCCTGAAACCGCAGCTTCGTGCCTGGTGGACGGGGCGGCACCCGCAAGCGCGCTTCGGGCCCGTCGCGATGTATGTCGCGCGCCGCGCCGGCCGCAGTGTGGGCCGGATCTGTGTGCATGCCAATCGCCTTTTCGAGGACAAGGTGGGGGCGGCGACCCAGCTCTTCGGGCTGAGCGAATTCACGGACTCCGATGTGCTCGCCGCCCTGCTGGAGGTGGCGCAGGAGCAGGCCCGCGCCACCGCTCGCACAGCAGTGCTGGGGCCCGTCGCGCTGCTGCCCAATCAGACCGGTGGCGTCATCGTGTCCGGTTTCGATCAACGCGGCTTCATGGACTCGCCGTGGAATCCTGCGCACTACCCTGCGGCCTATGAATCCCTCGGCTACGAGCGGGTTTTCGAGGGGTCGACGTGGATCTGCGAGGGGTATGACGAGGTGGACCCCGCCGCGCTCTTCCGCTTCGACGACACCCGGCTCAGCGCGGAGGGGCTGCGCGTCACGCCGGCGAATCGGTGGCGCTTGGGCCGCGATCTGGAGTCGATGCGCGGGGTTCTCAATGCCGCCTTCCCCGCCCTGCCGTATTACACCCACATCACCGCGGACGATCTGGCGGCCCAGACCGAAGGCCTGGCCTTCCTGCTCGATGAATCGCTCTTCCTGCAACTGCTCCGACATGACGAACCCGTGGCGTTCGTGCTGGTCGTGCCCGATATCAGCGAGTTCGTCATGGCGCGCGGGGGCCGGTTGACCGCCCGTGACCAGCTCGCCCTCCTCGCGACCCGGGGTCGCTATCGCAAGGACGCGATCTTGATCATCAAGGGCACCCGCCCGGACGTGCAGGGCCGCGGCTACCTCTCGCTGCTCTCCCGCGAACTGCTGCGCCATCTGCAGGCCGGCGGCTACCGGCGGCTACGCAGCACCTTCGTCGAGGACGCCAATGCCGGCTCCGCCGCGCAATATGAGCGGATGGGTGGGCGACCCTTGCACCGAACGACCTTCTATCGCCAGGAGATCTCGTGACCTGGGCCTCGGAGGTCATGGCGGCGCGGCCGGTGTGGGAGCGCGCCCCGAGCGCGCACAACACCCAGCCATGGACCCTGCGCGTCGACGATGACGCTCTCGTGCTCGGCTGGTCACCGGATCGCGAACTCCGCGTGACCGACCCCACCCGGCGCGACCTGTGGCTCTCCCTCGGCGCCTTCGCCGAGGCCGTCGTCATCGCGGCGCGCGATCTCGGTCACGAGGTGTCGGTGCGGTGGGCGATCGATGCACGCCGCCAGCACGCGGCGGTCCTGACGCGAGCGCCCCGCGCCGACCGGCCGGGCGGCAGCGGATCGATCGCCTTTGATGGCACGGATCTCACGGCGCGGCGCACCGCCCGCGGCCCGTATGCCGATCCTCCCGTCACCGCCGAGCAGCTCTCGGCGATCGCGGCCCAGGCCGCAGTGGGCGAGTGCCGACTCGACCTGCTCGCCCCGGAGCTGATCGCCGGCCTGCTGCCCCACGCGGACCAGTGGAGCTATCACTCCCCCGCCCACGTTGAGGAATTGCGCGCGTGGCTCCGCCTGGAGCGCGACGACCCGGCCTACGCGCGCGACGGGTTGAGCGCCGAGGCGCTCGGGCTGACGGAGGCGCAGGCTCGGGCGCTAAGGATGGCACTGTCCCCCACCGGTTGGCGGGTGCTGGCCCGCCTGGGCGGGCCGACGATGCTGGCCCGGGCCGGGCAGCAGGACGGCCTCGGGAGGGTGGTCGCGCTGCATACGGAATCGAGGGCAGCCACGGCGCCAGAGCGCGTCGCCGAGGCCGGGCGGGCGCTGCTGCGCACCTGGCTCGCCGCTGCCCGGCATGGGCTGTCGGTGCATCCGCTCAGCCAACTGATCGACTGCCCCAGCACCGCTCCCGCTCTCGACGCGGCGGTCCCGGGCCCGCAGCGGCGGGTGCTGTCGGTCTTCCGGATCGGCACGCCCCGGCGCCCGCCCGTGCGCGCCGCCCGGCTCGGCGACGGGCCGCCACTGGTCGATCAGGCCCGATAAAGCACGCGCTGGTCCGGACGCACCGCCGCGAGCGGAACGATGTCCTTCCCGAAGGGCACCAGGCTCACCGGCAACATCTTCAGATTGCCCAGGGCCAACGGGATGCCGACGATCGTGATGGCGCAGGCCACGGCGGTGACCAGGTGCCCCAGCGCGAGCCACCACCCGCACAACAGGAACCACACGATATTGAGCAGCACCGATCCAGCCCCGGCGGACGGCTTGGCCACGATGACATTGCCGAAGGGCCACAGGGCAAAGACCGCCATGCGGAAGGCGGCGATTCCGAACGGGATGGTCACCACCAACAGACACATGACCACGCCCGCGAGGAGATAGCCGAGCGCCAGCCACAGGCCCGCGAAGAAGAACCAGATGAGGTTGAGGAGAGTGCGCATCTTTGCCTCCGCGCCTTAGCCGCGCAAGCGGATGGGGTTGACGACATCGGCATACATGAGCAGGGCCGACATCACGATCAGGACCGAGGCCACGGCATACGCGAGGGGCAATGCCTTGGTGACATCGACCGGGCCGGGGTCGGCCTTGCCGAAGAGGCGGAAGACCTGACGCTTCAGGCCCTCCCACAACGCCCCGGCCACGTGACCACCATCGAGCGGCAGCAGCGGCACCATGTTGAAGACGAAGAGCGCGAGATTGAGGGAGCCGAGCAGGGCAACGAGGATCAATGCCTTCTCGGAGGTGTCGCCGAAGGCCTTGTCCGAGGCGACCTCGCCGGCGACCCGCCCGACCCCGACGACCGAGACGGGGCCGTTGAGATCCCGCTCCTGACCGGCGAAGGCCGCCTTGGCGACACCGACCATCTTCTCGGGGATGTTGATGATGACGGCGGCGGTGTCCTTGAGCTGCTGGCCGAAGAGAGCTGGCACTGCCGAGAGCGGCTGCTTCTCGATCTCCGGCGTGCCCGCGGCGCCGAGGAAGCCGGCGATCTCGGTCTTGGTGGTACCGTCGTCGTTCTTCAGGGGGATGCCGTATTTGTCGTAAATCGGCAACTCCACGGCCATCGGCTTGGCACTGACCGAGCGCTCAACGCCATCGCGGCGCACGACGAGATCGATGCTCTTGCCGGCATTCGCCCTGATCAGGCCGCGTGCGTCATCCCAGGTGTCCAGCGCCACCCCATTGATCGAGACGATCTCATCGCCCGGGGTCAGCCCCGCGGCGTTGGCCGGCGCCGTCGGCATCTCGGCGGTGCACTCGTTCTTGGTCGACTGGCCGGCCGCCTTGACGTCGACGCATTGCGAGACCGATGACAGGACCGGGGTGTTGACCGTGATCCCGTGCAGGGTGAACAGGCCGGTGAAGACCGCCGCCGCGATGAGCAGGTTCATCACCGGCCCGCCGAGCATGATCGTGACCTTCTTGGGCACCGACAGCTTGTAGAAGACGCGGTCCTCATCCCCCGGCAGGATCTCGCTCATGCTCTGGTTGCGGGCCTCGTCGCGCAATTGCGTGAACCGTCCGGTGCTGGAGACCCGAATGCCCTCACCCGCTCGCGGCGGGAACATGCCGATCATCCGGATATAGCCGCCAAGCGGGATCGCCTTGATGCCGTATTCGGTCTCCCCGCGCTTGGTCGACCAGATCGTCGGGCCGAACCCGACCATGTATTGCGGCACGCGCACGCCGAACTTCTTGGCAGGCACGAGGTGGCCGATCTCATGCAGCGCGATGGAGGCGCCGACGCCGATGACGACGATGAGCACCCCGAGGAGATAAAGCATGCATCCATCCCTAGTAGCACCGGTCGGGCACGACCTACAACGCCGGACTGCCCGGATTTGCTCCACCGAGCCCGCGCCGCGGATCTGCCCCCTGTTCTCTCGAAGGGTAATCGCTGCCCCTGACAATGGCGCTCGCTGGCAAGATCGTGCGTCATGAGCCCATCCCCGCAGACCCTTCTCGCGCGGCTCGCGGCCGCTGACCCCACGCTCGTCGTCGCCGCCGCCGAACCCGGCCCCGGCAACTGGGCTGGGGGCCCGTATGCCGCCCGCGATGGCGACCAGATCGCCCTCGCCTATCGCGTGCGCAAGCCCGAGGGCCGCGGCCGGGGGCTGGCCAATATCGTCGCCGTCTCCAGCGATGGCATCGACTTCACGACCGTGGCGACGATCACGAGCGACTCCTTCGGTGCCGCGTCCTTGGAGCGGCCCGCCCTGGTGCGCCGCCCCGATGGCGGCTGGCGCCTCTATGTCAGTTGCTCGACGAAGAATTCCAAGCACTGGTGGGTCGAGGCAATCGATGCCGACACCCTGGCCGATCTCGAAGTGGGCACGCGCACCGTCGTCCTGCCCGGCGATGACACGGTCGCGTGGAAGGACGTCATCGTCGATCTCGCCGAGGACGGCACCTGGCGGATCTGGGCGTGCCGGCACCCGCTCGACGACGGCGACGACGAGGCCGACAGAATGAGCACGTGGTTCGGCACGAGCCCCGATGGCCTCGCCTGGATCATGCATGGCCCGGCGCTGGAACCCACTCTCTGCTCGTGGGACCAGCGCGGCGCCCGGGTCGCGGCCGTGCTCCCGCACGGCGGGCAGGTTCTCGCCTTGTATGACGGCCGGGCCAGCGCGCAGGAGAACTTCTTTGAGCGCACCGGCGTGGCGATCGGCACGCCGGAGCACCTGGAGGCGGTCGCGGGCCGGTGCCCACGACATACGGGCAGGCGCTGCGCTATGCCTGCCTGCTGCCGACACCGGCCGGTCTGCGGGCCTATTACGAGGTGAGCACACCCGACGGCTCGCACGCACTGGTCACCGCCCTGCTGAGCGATCCGGACTGAGCGCGCAGGCCGAGCACCGGGCCTGCCGGGTCGGGGTCAGCCCAAATCGAGCAGGGCGGCGGTGTGGGCGCGCGCCCAGGCGTCTGCCTCGAGCACCTGCTCGACGCTCGCCAGGGGGCCACCGTCGTGGTCGGCGACCACGCGTTCGATCGTCTCGACGATCTCGGTGAACCGGATCGACCCATCGTGAAAGGCAGCTACGCAGATCTCGTTGGCGGCGTTGTAGACGGCCGGATAGCTGCCGCCCGCCACCCCGACCTGCCGGGCCAGCCGCACCGCGGGGAAGGCCTCGTCATCGAGGGGCTCGAAGTCCCAGGACTGCGCGCGCGTCCAGTCGCAGGGGACGTCGACATCCGCGAGCCGCTCGGGCCAGCTCAGCCCGAGCGCGATCGGGACGAGCATGCGGGGCGGGCCGAGCTGGGCGAGCGTCGAGCCGTCGTGGAATTCCACCATCGAGTGGATCTGCTGTTGCGGATGGACCACGACCTCGATCCGGTCATAGGGAAGACCGAAGAGCAGGTGCGCCTCGATCACCTCCAAACCCTTGTTGACCAAGGTCGCGGAGTTCGTGGTGATCACCTTGCCCATGGCGAAGTTGGGGTGCGCGAGCGCTTCCTGCGGCGTCACCGCCATCAACTCTGCGCGCCGCCGGCCCCGGAACGGACCCCCACTGGCGGTCACGATGAGGCGGCGCACCTCTGCGGCACGCCCACCGCGCAAGGATTGGGCGATCGCCGAATGTTCGGAATCGACCGGGACGATCTGCCCGGGTGCCGCCGCCTCGGTCACCAGCGCGCCGCCGACGATGAGCGACTCCTTGTTGGCCAGCGCAAGGGTGGAGCCGGCGGCGAGCGCGGCGAGGGTCGGGGCGAGACCGATGCTGCCCGTGATGCCATTGAGCACGACATCCGCCCCGCAGCCCGCGGCCGTGGTCGCCGCATCCGGCCCCGTCACCACCTCGGGCTCGTATGCCGTGACCCCCGCCCCCTGCGCCGCCGCACCGAGGGCGGTGCGCACCTGCTCCGGGGTGCCGTGGGCTGCCGCCACCAGCCGCGGCTGGAAGCGGATGGCTTGCGCTGCCAGCAGCGCGAGATTGCCGCCGGCAGCGAGGGCTGACACGGAGAACCGGTCGGGGTGGGCCGCGATGACCTCGAGGCCTTGGGTGCCGATGGACCCGGTGGAGCCGAGCAGAGCGACGGAGCGAGAAGTCACGGGCGCCATTGTCCCGCAGCCGGGATGCTCAGCGATCGACCACCGTGGGGTGGACCTCGGGGAACTCCTCGGCGAGATCGCCGAGGACGGCAACGATCCCCTCATACGCCTCCGGATCCTCGCGCTGCAGCTCAGCGGTCGCATCCCAGATCAGCGCCCAGGCATACGGGGTGGCGCGGACATGCTCGCGCAGCGCGTCAAAGAGCGCGTCGAGGTTGTGCCCCACCCAGGCCGGGAAGTCGAGGACCTCGGCGAAAAGACGAAGCGACTCGGGCTTGTCCCGGCCCGCCGGGACGATGCTGACGGTGCGGCCCGCGGCATACTCCCGGCGCACGATGGCGACGATTCCGGGCCCGGGGCCGACGAACTGGACTCGCTCGCTCATGCTCAGTCACCCTCGATGATCTGCCGGAAGCTGTCGTAGTGATCGTCGGTGTAATAGCGGTCGCCGTCGGCGCCACCGATGATCCGCCGGGCGCCGCGATCATCGGATCCCGGTGTCTCGACGGTGTATTCGCGGTAATAGCCGCGACTTTGCCGGGGCAGGATGCGCTCGCGGTTCTGGAAGATCCCGTCGTCCTCGTCATACGGATAGGGGCCACCGGCGCGGATCAACGCGAGGGTGTCGCGCGCCTGGCGGGGCAGCGCGGACTCCGCGATCGTCGGCAGACCCGAAGCGGGCGTCGGGGCATCGGACGGGCCCGGCTCGGTGCCGGGGCTCGCCGGTGGTTTGGGCTCGCTGACGGTCGCGGTCGGCGAATCGATCACCGAACTCGTCGTCGCATTCGGGCCGGGCTGCTCCGAGGAACTCCCGCGGCTGACCGCCCACCAGAGGATCGCCACGCAGACAGCAATGCCGATGAGCATCAGCAATTGCCGGTCGGCCTTCTTCAT
>Ga0075156_10001966_pt1 | contig 11276 bp, 5 predicted proteins | sample JI81AbrownDNA_FD_70966 | JGI IMG/M metagenome (GOLD analysis project Ga0075156, IMG submission 70966) | Wastewater effluent complex algal communities from Wisconsin, to seasonally profile nutrient transformation and Carbon sequestration -... | ecosystem: Engineered > WWTP > Effluent > Algae...
AGGTTCCTCACCGGCTTCTTCATCTGCCTGCTCTTGTGATTCCTCAGCGGCTGATTCTTGACCGGATTCGTCGGTCGATTCTTCGGCGGGAGTTTCCGCATCGGCGTCAGCGGATGTATCTTCGGCTGCTGCATCACTCGGTTCATCACTACTTGCCTCATCACCACTTGCCTCATCGGCAGCAGAAGGTTCATCTGCAGGAATGTCGGCATCCGGCATCTCCGGCGCAGCAGGAATATCTGTCGGAATATCCGTCGGAATATCAGGGATACCCGGAATATCCGTTGGAATTTCAGGCGTTGGGATATCCGGAATTTCCGTTGGAATTTCTGGGATTTCCGTTGGAATCTCAGGTGTTTCTGTTGGAATATCAGGCGTTTCTGTTGGAATTTCGGGTTCTTCTGTTGGAATTTCGGGTTCTTCTGTAGGAATCTCGGGTTCTTCCGTTGGAATTTCGGGTTCTTCCGTTGGAATTTCAGGTTCTTCCGTTGGAATTTCAGGTTCTTCCGTTGGAATTTCAGGTTCTTCCGTTGGAATCTCAGGTTCTTCCGTTGGAATTTCAGGTTCTTCCGTTGGAATTTCAGGTTCTTCCGTTGGAATCTCAGGTTCTTCCGTTGGAATCTCAGGTTCTTCTGTTGGAATCTCGGGTATTGATTCCTCTTCCTCATCTACCGGTGGTAAACCCGGCAAAGCGGTACTATCAGACGATTCATCCTCAGGAATTTCGGGCAGATCGGTGGTTGTAGCATCGCTTTCTTCTTCAGCGGGTGGCATTCCGGGCAATGCAGTACTATCCGAGGATTCCTCTTCGGGAATTTCAGGTATATCGGTCGGTGTAGCATCGCTTTCTTCGTCAGAGGGTGGTATTCCGGGCAATGCAGTACTATCCGAGGATTCCTCTTCGGGAATTTCAGGTATATCGGTGGGTGTAGCATCGCTTTCTTCGTCAGCGGGCGGCAATCCGGGTAATGCGGTACTGTCGGACTCTGCTTCTTCGGGTTCTGAGTCGAGAATATCACGCCCTGCGGTAGTCGGCGGCATTCCGGGCAATGCTGTACTATCCGAGGATTCCTCTGCGGGAATTTCAGGTACATCGGTGGGTGTAGCATCGCTTTCCTCATCAGCGGGCGGCATTCCGGGTACGGCGGTACCGGTGCTATCGGAAGAGGCATCCGTGTCTTGTTCGTCAACTGACGGCGGAGCCGCAGAATCGGTATCTCCGGACGCAGAGCCGTCTTCAGAACTCGCACGTTCACCGTCTCCTGTCGTATCCGCGCCGGAAGAAGAATCAGTACTCTCCGTTTCATTTGCGGATTCTTCGTCATCAGATTCTTCGTTTTCATCAGACTTTTCGTCGTCAGATTTTTCCTCGGTTTTTTCCTCATCTTCGGGCTTTTCTTCCTCAGACTTTTCGTCTTCTTTTTCCTCTTCTTCGGACTTTTCCTCGTCTTCTTTTTCCTCTTCTTCAGACTTTTCCTCATCAGACTTTTCGTCTTCTTTTTTCTCGTCGTCAGACTTTTCATCCTCAGATTTTTCGTCTTCTTTTTCGTCTCCTTTTTCAGAATCGTCGGACTTTTCGTCGTCAGATTTTTCGTCTTCTTTTTCTTCTTCTTCGGACTTTTCCTCGCCTTCTTTTTCCTCTTCTTCAGACTTTTCCTCATCAGACTTTTCGTCTTCTTTTTTCTCGTCGTCAGACTTTTCATCCTCAGATTTTTCGTCTTCTTTTTCGTCTTCTTTTTCGTCTTCTTTTTCGTCTTCTTTTTCAGATTCCTCAGACTTTTCCTCTTCTTTTTCCTCTTCTTTTTCAGAATCGTCGGACTTTTCGTCCTCAGATTTTTCGTCTTCTTTTTCCTCTTTTTCGGACTTTTCATCCTCAGATTTTTCGTCTTCTTTTTCCTCTTCTTCGGACTTTTCGTCCTCAGTTTTTTCTTCTTCTTTTTTATCGTCGTCAGACTTTTCCTCGTCAGACTTTTCGTCTTCTTTTTCGGAATCGTCAGACTTATCCTCCTCAGACTTTTCGTCTTCTTTTTTCTCTTCTTTTTCCTCTTCTTCGGACTTTTCCTCCTCAGTTTTTTCTTCTTCTTTTTCCTCTTCTTCGGACTTTTCTTCCTCAGTTTTTTCCTCTTCTTTTTCCTCTTCTTTTTCCTCTTCTTTTTCCTCTTCGTCAGACTTTTCTTCCTCAGACTTTTCGTCTTCTTTTTCCTCTTCTTTTTCCTCTTCTTTTTCCTCTTCTTTTTCCTCTTCTTTTTCCTCTTCGTCAGACTTTTCTTCCTCAGATTTTTCGTCTTCTTTTTCAGATTTTTCGTCTTCTTTTTCAGATTCTTCGGACTTTTCTTCCTCGGTTTTTTCCTCTTCTTTTTCAGATTCTTCGGACTTTTCTTCCTCGGTTTTTTCCTCTTCTTTTTCAGATTCTTTTTCAGATTCTTTTTCCTCTTCTTCGGACTTTTCATCCTCAGTTTTTTCGTCTTCTTTTTTCTCGTCGTCGGACTTTTCGTCCTCAGTTTTTTCCTCTTCTTTTTCCTCTTCTTTTTCCTCTTCTTTTTCCTCTTCTTTTTCCTCTTCTTCGGACTTATCTTCCTCGGTTTTTTCCTCTTCTTTTTCAGATTCTTTTTCAGATTCTTCGGACTTTTCTTCCTCAGACTTTTCGTCTTCTTTTTCCTCTTCTTTTTCCTCTTCTTTTTTCTCTTCTTCGGACTTTTCTTCTTCGGACTTTTCTTCCTCAGTTTTTTCTTCTTCTTTTTCCTCTTCTTCGGACTTTTCCTCATCAGACTTTTCGTCTTCTTTTTCAGATTCTTCGGACTTATCTTCCTCGGTTTTTTTCTCTTCTTTTTCAGATTCTTCGGACTTTTCTTCGTCAGACTTTTCGTCTTCTTTTTCCTCTTCTTTTTCCTCTTCTTTTTCCTCTTCTTTTTCCTCTTCTTTTTCCTCTTCTTTTTCCTCTTCGTCAGACTTTTCTTCCTCAGTTTTTTCCTCTTCTTTTTCCTCTTCTTCGGACTTTTCCTCCTCAGACTTTTCTTCTTCTTTTTCTTCTTCTTTTTCCTCTTCTTCAGACTTTTCTTCCTCAGATTTTTCCTCTTCTTTTTCCTCGTCTTCAGACTTTTCATCCTCAGTTTTTCCTTCTTCTTTTTCCTCTTCTTTTTCCTCTTCTTTTTCCTCTTCTTTTTCCTCTTCTTTTTCCTCTTCTTTTTCCTCTTCTTTTTCCTCTTCTTCGGACTTTTCCTCCTCAGTTTTTTCGTCTTCTTTATCTTCTTCTTTTTTCTCTTCTTCGGACTTTTCCTCATCAGACTTTTCGTCTTCTTTTTCGGACTTTTCCTCCTCTTCTTTTTCCTCTTCTTCGGACTTTTCTTCCTCAGATTTTTCCTCTTCTTTTTCCTCTTCTTCGGACTTTTCTTCCTCAGATTTTTCCTCTTCTTTTTTCTCTTCTTCGGACGTTTCCTCGTCAGATTCGTCCTCAGTATTTTCCTCTTCTTTTTCAGATTCGTCGGACTTTTCGTCGTCAGTATTCCCTTCGGACTGTTCGTTCTCAGCCGCGTCGGATGATTCCTGCGAATTCTCGTTTTCAGAAGCGCCGGACGTCGTCGATTCGCCTGCCTGCGATTGCTCGCTGCTGGTCTGCGACGACATGTCTTGCGTTTCCTCGGTGGAGGAATTTCCGGTCTCAGGAGTTTCGTTTTCTTGCATAAGTTCACCCGAACGTGTAGGTTGAGAAATGAATGTCGATTATACTATAAAAGTCTCTGTCCGCGCCGTGGATTCTACCTCAAGAGGCGCGGTGAATGTTCTCTGCTATATCTGCTGCGCGCCCGACCGCCGCGCCTTGGCGAATCGTGCCTTCGTCAGTCCCGCAATGTCGGTATGCGCCGAGGCATCATCGGCAAGCACAAGCGTATGCTTGTCGGCCGTATGCTCAAAAAAGTAAAAAATTCCCTCGTCTTCCATCAGGCGGGACACGAAATTAAACGCCGACTCCTGATACTGCACGCAATACTCCCGCGCTACATAAGTTCCGGTCGTCGAATTCTTGTAATCAGTAAACCCCGCGTCATCAAAAATAGAGGTAATAATCTCAATAACTGTCTTTTCCTGAAATATCTTACTGTCTTTCGTCAACGTCAGCATCCACAGCCACGGCGCGATTTCTGCGTAATAATACGAATAATCCTCGCTGTTGCCCGCATGCGCAAAACGTACCACATGACCATTGATATACCGCTTCGTGCTGCCATCAGCAAGCGCAATACTCACCGTCACCAGCTTCCCGATAATCTGCGTAAAATCAATCGCCGGATCCTTGGAAATCATCTCCAGCGAATAACTGAATAATCCTGACACAAATTCCTCTCCCGTGACCCGGCGCAACTCCAGCTTCCCGTCACCAAGAGGAGTCGTGAGCGCTAAATACACAGGATTCACCGTCACGGCAGCAGCGGCAGCGGCAACAGCAGCGGCAACAGGTGTCGCTGCAGCAGCGGCAGGTGCAGCAGCAGCAGCGGCAGCAGGCGGTGGAGCGGCAGCCGCAACTTCTTCCAATCCGGTCACTTCCAGCATAATTCCCGGAATCGTCCCAAGCGCTTCGTCCGCCTCGTCAATCGCAGCCGCCACGGTGTCGAGCTTCTTCGACGCCTCGTTGAGCGTGTCAGTGATGCCACTCACCTGCGCAATCAACTCCTGAACGCCGGATTGCGTTCCGCTGATTTGCTCTTCGGGATCGGGAGCGTCTGTGGAGGTTGTCGTGTCTGCCATTGTTAGAGAAGTAACTGTACTATCAATAAATTATAAATTTTTTGGTTGCTGTTCATCGCATTCCAAACCGCCGCCTGCGGTCACCCTTGCCGTCCAGGCCTTTTTGTTATGGTGCCGGAAGGTTCGTAAAACACTTATGACATTGAAAAAACACGCTTTTGCACACGTCCATCATCGCCGTCGAACGTGTAGTGGAATACTCCGCCGTCATCGACACCGATATGCACACTTACAAACATCGACCCATCGACCATACGTTCGAGCACTTCATTCGAAAGCTGTGGTAAGAGAGTATTGGTCAGGATATTATCCACTGCCCGCGCGCCGCTGTCTGCCTCGGTGCAACGCGCTGAAATTGCAGCAATTACAGCGTCGTCATACGTGAGTGTGGCATTATGATTTTCCACAAACCGCGCCTGAATTTTGCCTAATTTCAGGCGTACTATATCCCGCATAATATCATCCGTCAGCGGGTAATACGGTGCCACGACCATCCGCCCGAGAAGAGCCGGCTTGAAGACATTCACCAGCTCCGGACGCAGGCATTCGACGAGCGTGTCGGCGTCGGGCAGATCATTCGGGTCCTGACACACACCCATAATTGTTTCCGTGCCCACATTCGAGGTGAGCAGGATAATCGTATTCCGGAAATTCACGACCACACCCTCGCCATCCTCGAGCATTCCCTTGTCAAACACCTGATAGAATAATTCCATCACATCGGGATGTGCTTTTTCGATTTCATCTAAGAGTACTACACTATAGGGGTTACGTCGTACTGCTTCGGTGAGTACACCGCCCGTGCCGTAGCCGACATAGCCGGGAGGCGCGCCTTTGAGCGAGGAAACAGTATGCGCTTCCTGATATTCGGACATATTCACCGATACCATGTTTCGTTCACCACCGAAGAGAATTTCGGCGAGTGTCACGGCTGTTTCGGTCTTGCCGACGCCGCTTGGACCGACGAGCAGGAACACACCCATTGGTTTTCCGGGGTCGGTCAGGTCGGCGCGTGAGGTCTGAATTCTCCGCGCAATTGCTTCTAATGCATGCTGCTGTCCCACGACCCGCTCCGCCATTTTTTCTTTCAGCGAGAGAATTGTTCGGATCTCGTCGGAGAGCATTTTCCCAACAGGAATTCCCGTCCAACCTGATATTACATCAGCAATTACAATCGAATCAACACACACCGGCACCATCGGTTCATTCCCCTGAATGCGGGCGAGTTCTTTCTTTAATCGATCAATTTCCGTATTGAGCAGCATGAGGGTTTGCAGGTCTTCGCCGCGCAGATTATCCATATCCCGTTCAGCGGCAAATTCCTCTAATTCATTGTGAATCTGATTGTATTCGGCGACGAGCCCGAGTTCGGTTTTCCAGCGGGCTTCATATTCCACCTTTTTATCTTTAAGTTCTTCAATTTCATCGGCGAGCGACGTGATCCGCTCCTTGTGGTCTTCGCCGGCGAGTAATTCACGGTTGAGAATTGGAATTTCAATTTCAATCTGTTGAATTCTCCGCACGACATCTTCGATCACAGGCGGGGTATCGTTCTGTCCGATAGCCACGCGCGCGCAGGCAGTATCAAGTACGCTAATTGCCTTATCCGGCAATTGCCTACCCGAAATATACCGATGCGAAAGTCCAACCGCATCACGCACTGCTTCGTCCAAAATCCGTACTTTGTGGTGGCGTTCCAACGTTTCAACCACACCGCGTAACATCAGCACTGCGGCGGCTTCGCTTGGTTCCTCAACTTTAATCACCTGAAATCTCCGTGCAAGCGCAGGATCTTTCTCGAAATATTTCTTGTATTCAGCCCACGTGGTAGCGGCAATCGTGCGTAATTCACCACGCGCAAGAGCCGGCTTGAGCAGATTCGCCGCGTCATTTTGCCCGGCTTGACCGCCGGCGCCGATCATCGTATGCGCTTCATCGATAAAAAGTATAATCGGTGTGGGTGATTTTTTGACTTCGTTAATGACATTTTTCAGACGATTTTCAAATTCCCCTTTGATACTTGCACCTGCCTGAAGCAGACCTAAGTCTAATGTTCGCACAGAGATATTTTTCAGTGGCGGCGGCACATCACCCGCCACGACGCGTAGTGCGAATCCCTCGACCACGGCTGTTTTGCCCACGCCTGCCTCACCGGTAAGGATAGGATTATTCTGCCGCCTACGGGTGAGAATATCGATAATCTGCCGGATTTCGGTGTCGCGTCCCTGAATCGGGTCGATTTTGCCGGCGCGTGCTTCGGCGGTGAGATCGACCGTGTATTGCGCAAGCGCGGTCGTCGATGCCGGACTGTCGTCTTCCTGCTGACTGCCCGAAGCTGTTGTAGTGCCACCGGTTGCATCGGTTTGCTTCTGCGTATCCTCAGACGAACCCCGTATAATGTCCTTGATATCGTTTTTGAGGCGGTCGCGGGAGATTTTGGCAAGTGGCAGGCAGGCCTCTGCCATCATGCGGCGGAGTGCGTCGTTTTCGTAGAGTGCCACCAGCACCGAACCCGAGCGAATCACATTCGAGCCCATGTGGAGGGAGGAGACCATCCATGCTTCCTGGAGTAATTTCTGGATGTGTTCCGAGAGGGCGGGATTGCGGCTGTTTCCACGCTTAAAGGTTTCCATGGAAAGAGTTAGATCGCGTACTACGTCTTGTTCTTTGACCTCATAATACCGCAAAAGTCGGGTAATATCCGTATCCTGCTGTTCGATAAGCTTGAGGAGATAATGTTCAATTTCTACATTATAGTGCGTTTGTGAAGCACAAAAGCTGGCGGCTGTTTCGAGCGCTTTACGGCAGGTAGGATTTAATTTTCCGACGAGAGTTTTGAGATCAAGATTCATAACTTTTTGCTGTAATAAAAGGTAAGAGAGCTGACTGATTACTGTTTTTTACTGTACCGCGACGTTCACCGCTTTACTGCACGGATGAGAGCATTGTCGAGGGTATTTTTTCCATTGCGATATCGATACCGAAGTCATTGTGCCAGATAACAATTAAGTATAGTTTTGCCAGTGTCCGAGGCGACAGTCGCACGGTTACATTTTCTGTTGATTCCTGCGAGCGGAGCCAGGAATTCCAACCGAGGCGGGTAACTCCTACATCGCCCGAGAGGCGTGTCGGCTGCATGTCTTTTGCTTCGAGGGTGAGGATGATTTCATAGTCGAATTCATGTCCTGCATAAAACTCCGTCAGCGAGAGGAGTTCGCCAAATTTCGCACCTATCGGCAGAAATTCCCTGAATCGTGCAAAGGGGAGAGGACCGATATGAATCAAGAATTTACTTTGCTGATCCCATACTTTACTGCCGAGCACGGCCGACTGACCGAGGAGTTGATTCTGTCCGGACTCGCCGATGGTCGTCGTCTGCTGCGATTCAAGCTTAAACCATTGTCCGACAAACGATTGCATGCGTACCGGCAATTTAAAATGATCAGTGAGGAGCGTTTGCAGTCCGGTGATCGAATGCGGCTTTTGGGCGAATAATCCTGCATAGCGGAGAATTGCCCTGTCCTCGACCTTGAGTCGTCCTTGCAGACCTTTCGTACCGAGCCCCATCAGGGAGAAGAGATATCCGGCAAACTGTGTGTGTTCCGGCGGCTTTACCTCAAATCCCACCCGCGTTTTCTTGCGTGCGCGGTACATGAGGGAAATCAAACGATGATTAAAAATATCGAGAAAATCCCGAAATGCCGTGTCCTTTTGGCGCACGCGGTCGATGATCAAGTCTGTATAAGGCGGAGGAAGCGGACCGAAATGCCCGGCTAACCCCATGAAATTCACGCGCATAACGGGAGCGGAATGTTCGCCTTCTGACTCCATGACCTCATCAATATCCGTTGACGGAAAGTGCAGCCCCACCTGCGAAACAAAGCGCACTGCCTCGAGTGCCGGCTCGGCACCTTCTCCAATAGGAGCGCTGCCTTGTCGCATTGCTTCGAGAATTTTGACCGCCTGATAAAATTCAAAACGGTATCCTTCGGCGAAAAGCCACTCGTTTAGAGTATGATTTCCTCGCCAACCATAGGTTGCCATCGCTTCCAGTCTCCTTTGCGTTGAACGCTTTTAATCACCAATTCTGTAAATGAGTTAATCGAAGTGTAAAGTGCAAAATAATGATTGAGCACCGAGGCAAACATAAATGCGCTGCCGCCGACATACATATCCTCATCAAACGTAAGCGTAATCTCTGTTCCCCGGCAAAATCCCTGCCATGCATTGAATCCCACGCGCCGGAGAGCGGGCTTGGTGCTCAGCTCGCGGATACCCATAATCTGTTGGCTAATCGACGGATCTCCTGTAAAATCATAGAGCTTGAGAATTTCCCGAAATGCTTCCAGACTTTTTTTCTCACTCGAGAGCGACAAATAATTGAGCGATAAATGCGACACGAGGCGCCACATACCCTTGCTGCCGATGGGAGAATCAATCTGTTGGGTCGGCTTCGAGAGAGTCACAATCGACTTCACCGGAGCCGGCTCTTCAATCTGTAGCACTGCGCCTGCCGGAAGCTGTGCGGCGAGATTGCGATTGGTACACACCGTGTGGGCGTAAATAGTCTGAACGGGCGGCACGGATGCCTTGAATTGTAAGTCGAGTAATGACAGGAGCATATTTGTACCTGGTACATCATCGCGGCCGGTGGGGACGCGCCGGGCGAACCAAAAGCTCGTCTGCTCGGACTTCGAGCGGCTGTGATTATAGGAATAAAACGGCTCAATCACCTGCGTAGAATTATTCACATCTGATGTAGCTGATACGCTACGGATAGAGTAAATTTCAGTAGAAGTTTCGCGGCGGCTATCGGGAATGATCTGATATTCCGACTGCCGTTGGTCGAGCCGGATGGGTTCGCTGACTTTATTAAAGAGATTAATAATCGGCGAGCATCCGAGCTGAAAAGTATCTTGATTAACGGCGAGCCGGCTGCCGGAGGTCTGATCGAGGAGGAGGAGAATATCGACGTATTTTTTGGACGAATGCTTCTCAAGCCCATGAATATCAAAGAATAAAAACTTATCCGGGAATGCAAAGTACTCTTGAAGCAAGCGATATTGCGGATGTGAATTGCCCGGATACGGCACGACTTCTTCGTCTAAATTATAGCCGACCTGCTTGAGTGCATCCTTGGTAAGATACACCGGCTTGGTGGCACCTTCGGGCAGAAGTGCTACATTGAGACAGTGCCCGAATAAGAGTTCGAATAAGGCATTCGTGAGCGTTTTTTCGCCATTCATATAGAAGCGAAGCTTGGTGAAGTCTATTTGGTTCAACGGGTCTGAGAGTGCGTTGATGCGTATGCGCATCACAGTCGCCACATTGGGTGATGCGTCGAGAAAATTATATTTATCGGTTGATTCAAAGCCGGCGAAGGATACGGAAAGCGGGAGTAATTCGACGGGATAACACGTTCTGAATCGGAGTGTCAGTCCTTGATTCGACGGCGCAAGGAGTTGTGTATGTTTCTTAATAATATAGGGCGTGGTTAATTTCCCCTGTTTAGAGTCCGGTGTAAATCGTGCAATCGCCATCGCCGGCACCGGATGGAGATAATGCGGATAGAGGATATCGAGCAATGCCGATGTGACTTCCGGCAGCTCGCTATCGATATTTTTCTGGATACGTCCTGTGAGGAACGCGAAGGACTCAAGCATGCGTTCTACATGCGGGTCGGGCGATTGATCGACACCGATTTCTAAGCGGCCGGCAATCTTGGGATATTTTTGAGCGAATTCAATACCCATCCGGCGTAAATATGTGATTTCACGCTGGTAGTATTGGAGGATTTCATCATCGTTGCTAACTTTCATATACTTCTGTTGTACCCTTCATATTATTGTGCAGTTGCACCAAAAATGAAATTGGTTCTGTGATGGTATCTACTACCAAGAGAGCATTAATTCTCAGCCACAGTGAGCGGTTGATGGTGTCATAGCGGTCAAACGAAGTCTCCACCTCGCGGAGGCGGGGCTCGAAGGCGCCGATAATTTTCCCGAGAAGCCGGGAGAGGCGTCGATGGCTTGCGGTATCGAGCGGGTGAAAGAGGGAAAAAAGGTCAGGAATTCCATAATTAAATGTCGCCTGCTCCTGTTCATTGAGGAAAAATGCAGGGAATGGGGCGCGGGTATTGAGCAGCCACGATACTTCGCGTCGAACGGATTCTTTGAGCTCTTCTTTGGTTGAGAAAATAAACGGTCTTTTTTCCGCCGGAACGCGCGGCTCGAGGTCGGTCAGACGTTCAAAAAGTAAAGCCCGTGCGCCTTGTTGCTTGCTTGGCATCGAATCCTCATCTTACAAGTACAGTACTACAAATTTCCGTTTCCCAAAAATAGCTAAAAAAATAGCGACACAGCCCATGACTGCGCTGTGTCGCTATGATTAAACTGCCGAAAGAACTTAGATTTTCTTGTTTTCTTTCAAGCTCCAGCCGCCAGGAATTGCCGTATCCGGCCCACCGGGAGCTTCTTTTTTCTGTGGAATATACGCCCATTTGATGGTATCGTAGTTAAACGACAGACTCTCGG
>Ga0075156_10001968_pt1 | contig 11270 bp, 3 predicted proteins | sample JI81AbrownDNA_FD_70966 | JGI IMG/M metagenome (GOLD analysis project Ga0075156, IMG submission 70966) | Wastewater effluent complex algal communities from Wisconsin, to seasonally profile nutrient transformation and Carbon sequestration -... | ecosystem: Engineered > WWTP > Effluent > Algae...
CCGAAGAATTTAAAGTATTAGCCGGAACATTGAAATTCGTCAATCCAAAATCAGCTGAAATCTGGAAAGCCGGCACGCAAAACCGCGTTCGCTGGGCAGTCGAAAACAATGTCACAGCATTTGACATGGAATTCAGCAAAGACGGTGGCAACTCATGGGTTGCCGTAAAACAAGCAAACGACGCAGTCAAAGGATATTGGGACTGGTCAGTGCCAAATGTACCAACGACAAAAGGTATGCTCCGCGCATTCCTCTCAGGTGATCCTGAAATGGAATATACACGCTCGCCAATCTTTACGGTAACAGGTACTTCTGGTGTCGAACCGGTTGCATTCGATGGCTTTGCCTTCGAATTGCCTTCGCCGAATCCAGCACGCCGCGAAACTGAGCTCAACTTCACGCTTCCAAGCAATGAAGTAGTGACGATTACATTACATGATGCTACAGGCCGTGAAATTGGTGCCGCAGTCCGCGACCAACAATTCACAGCAGGTGCACATAATGTATTCTTCAATGTAGAATCGCTCGCATCAGGCACATATTTCTTCACATTAAAAGCTGGCAGCGCAACGCTCGTTCAGCAAGTAAATGTAGTGAAATAAGTCTAACGCGTTCTTAAGTAAATGCCTTGCAGAAGAAATTCTGCAAGGCATTTTTATTATATCAATCGCAGTATGGCTCGTAGTATGGATGAATGCGATTCGTCCTTACAACCCATAATTCGTTTAGCTCTCTAATTGCCAGGAGCAAAAAAAGTCTCATCGGAATACCTTCCGTGAGACTTTTTTTATGGGGTAAATGACGTGAGCTGTATAATTTACCGGAGTACCTGAACTACAGGCGCCGCAGAATATTTCATTGCATCAAAAAATCCGGAGCCGGCTGATTGAGATAAATCTCTGCAAAGTGTGAATGAATAAGCAGTTCCATTGGTTTGGACAGGACTCTACTTTCAATCCACGACAAGAAATACACCTGTGATGGTAATTCCGCAGGATGCTTTGAGAAGTGAATCTCGCAAGCGCCGAGCATATCATGGAAAAACGACGGCGGGACGACAATCTTTTTCTGCACTGTCGGCAGGGAAGCTATACTGCTCAGCAGGATAAATTCCACAAAAGGCAGGTCGTCTTTCTGAAAATTCTTCGTATCGGTTCGGATTAAATGCTGTGCAAAATCGACATTCCCGAGATCAAAGTGAATAAGGATATTCAAAAGCTTAATCGTCGAAAGAATATCCGTACGAATCGAGCGGATAATTGAGTCATTGATGAGATTATTCACCCATTTCAGTGCGCCGCTTGAATCGCCGGTAGCGATTAAAATACGGATAACCCGTTCAAATAAAATAGCTTTCTCCGTTGGAGAAAGATTCGGAAACTTTGCAAGTCCCTCTTCAATATGTGGAACCGATTCCAAGCCCTTGGTACAGTCTCCGCAGGTAATTCTCAGCAGTAGTTCGAGCGAATGAATGGTGACAAAGGTCGGCTCTTCGAGATATGGAGTATCGATATTCATCGCTTTGAGCTTGGTCAGTCCTGATTCGAGCTCTTCAAATTTACGATTATCAAAGCACGAATGCAGATAATTATGCACAGAATCCAAGTAAGATTTAGGATGAATTTCAATTTGATAGGGATGCGCTTCGAGCCATTCGACATGAGACTTGGTGTAATAATAAATAGCTTGCTTGTCATTTTTTAAAAAACTGACCGCTGCGTGGATATTAAGAAAATGTCCGGTGGACTCAAAGCATATTGCATTCGAGGCATCGGTCAATAGCGGGTGGGAGAGCGCAAGATTGATGAGCTGCCACTGCTCGGGAGTGGGATTCCTGCCTACCTGCCGTAATATCCCAAAGACTTTGGATGAAATAGAACGGTATTCAAAGATATTCTGGAGCTTTTTGAGCGTAATTTCCTCCCGCTCGAGGAGTAAATGTATGTCTTTGTAGTTACTCTTGGTTTGGAGCGTGCGCCTCCAAGTACAGCATTCAAGAATTTTCTGATGATTTTCATATTTGGCAGAGAGATTTTCTGCTTTGGTGAGCTTCTTCGATGCCTGGTCACTGAGTCCACGATTCAGCAAAAATTCCACCTGCTGCAGCAAATGTGTAATCTCCGACTGCACTGAGTCTGATGCATGATACAAGGTCATGCTCTCAAGGATTATTTTGGATAGATAATTCTTGGCGACTGCGAGCTGATCGAGGAACTTTTCACCGCTGAAGATTCGGCGAAGGGCGGCTTCGTCGTATTCGGTCATTTTCTCTATAGCAGAGAACAGCTTAGCCGAATTCGCCTGCTCCGAATGGCGGGTTGCATAAATCTTGAAGTATCGCTTTTCAGTTTTTTTAAGAGACTTTATCAAATCAAAAAGGTCATCTGATTGTTTCATGCAGTTCTAAAAATTTGAAGTTGTAAATTGTACGATTATACGAGTGTAATGAATTGCAAAACTATATACTATTTAATAGGATACGTTTGAAATGAATTTTATTGATCATGTCTGAATCCCGGGTAACTTCCTTGGAAATGAGTTTCAGACTTCTAAAATAAATCAAATTCCGGCTCTTTTTGAAGGGAACTAATATTCTGCTCCTCAAGTTCAATGCCAGTAATAAATAATACAAGAATATTTAGAATTCAATGTGCTTTAACTTACTCGACTCTTGTTTTAGTTCCATTTACGTGAAATTTTAGTTTTTTTTTATACATTTTAAGGGTTCAGCATGAACAAACAATCAACATTTTTCCGAACACTGATTCTTGCGGTATGGGTAATACTTGCGGGGACATCATCTGCCTGGGCGTATGGCAGTGGAATTACAGGATCGACGACATCTGGCTGTACGTGCCATGGCGGGTCGAATAATGCGACTTCACTGAGTGTGCAGGGGCTTTCCGGCAATACCGTGACCATGTCTCCGGGTGAGACGAGATCGTTTACGGTGTTTGTAGCGCACAGCTCACAGCCCAAAGCTGGTATCAATATTGCAATTACCAATTCCGGCGGCAGTAATGTCGGTACATTGTCGGCCGGCACCGGTCTCAAGACGCAGGGTGGAGAATTAACCCATACTGCCAAGCAGGACATTACTCAGGGGCAGGCGACGTTTAGTTTTTCATGGACAGCGCCGTCTTCTACAGGAGATTATTCTCTGAAAGCGGCAGGAAATGCAGTTAATAATGATGGTGGGACGAACGGCGATCAATGGAATTTCCTGAGTACGGTGACAATTTCTGTCGCTACCCCGAGTGTGACAGTGTCTGCACCGAATGGCGGGGAAGTGCTCTGCAAAGGTACATCCACCAATATCAATTGGTCACAGTCATTGCTGACCGGCAATGTGAAAATCGATTATACGACTGATGGTACCGGATTTACGACCATCGCTACTGTGCCGGCTACACCGACGACCTATGCCTGGAGTATTCCGGCTGCAATCGCAAGCTCAACGACCTATAAAATCCGTATTTCCGATGCAACCAATGCATCTATTACCGATATGTCGAATGCTAATTTTACGATATCGGCAGCTCCGCAAATTAGTACTCAACCGAAGTCGGATACGGTATGTCCCGGTAGTCCTGCTACGTTTACGGTGGTCACCGATAATCCTACCGGCTATACATACCAATGGAGAAAAGGCGGCAATCCGATTAATGGTGCCAATGGCTCTACCTATACTATTACATCCGTGCAGCAGGCAGATGCCGCAAACTATGATGTGTTGGTCACAGGATGCTCGATTCTCACGAGTACGGCGGTTAATCTAGTGGTTAATTCTGCTCCGTCGATTACCGAACAGCCCAATGATACCAATGTCTGCCCGGGTGCTTCGGCAACGCTGAATGCGAATGCCACGGGTACGAATATTACCTATCAATGGAAGAAAAACGGAACCGCGATAGCCGGTGCTACGAATGCAAAGTATATCTTGAATTCTGTAACTGTCGCTGATACAGGTGCTTATACCGTGACGGTGACAGGCAAGTGTAATCCTCCTCAGACCACAAGTCCTGCTAATCTTCGTTTCACTCCGGCTCCGACGATTACCAAAATTCCACGAGATACGACCGTATGCCTTGGTGAAACAGCGCAATTCTCCGTCGAAGCAACCGGAAACGGACTCACATATCAATGGCGGAAAAACGGTAAGAATATCGATGGCGCAATGGGAAGTAATCTCGTCGTTGCATCGGTGACCGCAGCAGATGCTACCGGCTATGATGTCATTGTGACCAACTCGTGTAATTTATCGACGACCAGTATCGCAGCGCAGCTCAAAACACGGGAGTCGGTTGCTATTACTACACAACCGAAAGATACAAGCGTTCAGACTAATCTCTCGGCTGTGTTTAGAGTCACGGCTACCGGTTCGGATGTAAAATATCAATGGCAGAAAAACGGTATCAATCGCACCGGTGATACACTCGCTACTTTAACAATAGCAAATGTAAAGCTTTCAGACTCCGGCTCATACAAATGTATCGTAAAAAATACCTGCGGTCAGATTGAAAGCGCGGTCGCGAAATTAACAGTTACCGCTCCCCCTGCAGGTGCAGCACTTGCTCTCAGTATTTCTGCCGTGGACTTTTCATGTGTCAAGCTCAAAACTTCGAAGGATAGTGTTCTCACAAATGTCGTCTTCAATGGCGGAGGCCAGCCGCTGAGTGTAACGGCGGTAGCACTTACCGGAGCTGATGCGGCGGACTTTACTATCGTCAGTGGTGGCTCGGCATTCACGCTTGCGCCGAATGAAAAGCATACCATTGCCCTGAAATTTACACCAAGCACGAAGTCGGCAAAATCAGCAAGTCTCGAATTTACAAGTAATAGTTCTACGACAGCTCCGAAGCTCACTCTTGCAGGTAAGGGTTGTACCGGAACAATTACGCTCACAAGCTCGGCACTCGGAACGGTGAAAATCGGTTCGAAGCTCGATACGACCATCAAGATCTGCAATACAGGTGATGCTGAAATGACCATTCAAGCTGCCGATGTGGTGCAGTCCGGTCGTGCGTTTACCATTACAACTTCTGTTCTCACCGGCAAGACACTTCTCCCCGGAGATTGTATTTCCGTACCGGTTCAATTCACTCCGCAAGCCGAGGGTAAAACTACGGCTACATTGACAATTACCGAACAAGGCGGCGAGAAATTCACGGTGAATTTCGAAGCGACCGGCGAGCCGGCATCCGGTGTAGAAGAGTCAGACGGACTCATTTCCGGAGTGGGCGTCTATCCGAATCCATCGTCCGGCGCAGTGACTTTCTCCGGAAATATAGCGGTGCCAATGCCAATCAATGTGCGTGTTTTTGATATGACCGGAGCACAAATCAGCCAGGAAACGCATAGTATGACAGCCGGTGGAGCATTCCAACTTACATGGAATGAAACTGTTCCAAGCGGTAAATATATCGCAGTATTGACGATTGGTACCAATCAAGTTCGCCTGCCGTTTGCAGTCGTTCGATAATTGGTCGCTGTTTTTATTCCAAGCCCCCGCTTTTTCGAGCGGGGGCTTTTTTGTTTTAAAGGACAAATCTATCTGTTAAAATAAGTTGGGAGTATTGATTGCAAAAATTGTTGTGTATTTGTTATGGGTGAAACTTGTATTTTTGCAGATTACTAACAATTGATATCAATATTCTTACAATTACTTGACCTTTCAGGACAACTTATGAATACAAACGCTACGCTGTTTCTTCGCATCTCGCTATGGGTGTTATTACTTGTACTGGTTTCATCTACAACGGCTTATGCGGATAGAAACGGTATTACCGGTCGCACGACAAGCGGATGCAGCGGTAATGGCTGTCACGAGCAGAACGCATCTACCTCGGTGAATATAAGCGGACTCTCGAGCAATACCATTTACATGGCTCCCAATAGTACGCGGAGTTTCTCGGCGATTGTGTCGCATTCTTCGCAGGTACGTGCGGGTATCAATATCGGCGTCAAAAATGCAAATGACCAAAGTGTAGGTAATCTTACAGCAGGTACAGGACTCAAAAAGCCGGGTCAGGCAGAGCTCACGCACAACGGTTCGCAGGTGATGACCAATGGTCAATTCTCATTTAATTACACCTGGCAGGCACCGAATGCAACCGGTACCTATTATATGCGAGCTGCCGGAAACGCGGTCAACAACGATAACAATGCAGGTGGAGATAACTGGAGCTTTATGACACAGTTGACGATTATTGTTGCCAACCCGAGTGTCGTTCTTACAGCCCCGAACGGCGGGGAAGTCGCCTGCCGCGGAGGACAGCTTAATATCGCCTGGACGCCGATTAATCTTTCGAATAATGTGCGCTTGGAATATACTACCAACGGCACTTCCTGGACCTCCATCGCTACCGTTCCTAGCTCACCATCTTTCTATATTTGGTCAATACCTGCCGGTATTCCGATCGGCACGACGTATAAAATCCGGGTCATCGATGCCTCGTCGGCATCGGTCAATGATGCATCGGATAATAATTTTGCAATTAATGCCATTCCGACAATTCTCACTCATCCGAAGCATGACTCTGTCTGTGCGGGCGGCTCGATGACATTGTCGGTAACGACCGATAATCCAACGGCATATACCTATCAATGGCGCAGAAATGGTCAGAATGTAACCGGCGCTACATCAGCAAGTTATGTCATTGCTAATGCTCAGATGGGGCAGGAGGGTGACTATGATGTGGTCGTAACGGGCTGCTCACCGGTCGTGAGCAATATAGGAATATTCCAAATTAGCTCACCGCCTGCATTTTCGCAGCCACCGACGGATACTTCCGTATGCAGCGGTTCGGCTGCTACGCTGCGCTGCACGGCGACAGGGTCAATTCTCACCTATCAATGGAAGAAAAACGGCACTCCTATCAATGGTGCGACGAGTCCGGTCTTGAATTTTGCAGCCGTAACTGCCGCCGATACCGGCAGCTACACCGTCACGGTGTCGGGAAAATGCCCGCCTGCACAGACGAGCAATCCTGTTCATCTCCAATTTACCACCGCGCCAATGGTCACTGTGCAGCCAAGAGATACACTCGAATGCATCGGACAAACGGCGATTTTCTCCGTCGAAGCGACCGGAAGCGGACTCACGTATCAATGGCGTAAAAACGGCAAAAACATCGAAAATGCGTTTGGTAATAATTATGTGATTAATGGAGTAACTGCTCAGGATATAGGAAATTACGATGTTGTAATTACCAATTCGTGCAATCTCACTTCCTCAAGCAAAGCAGCAGCACTGAGAATACGCGACGCCGTCGGAATTACCTCACAGCCCCGCGATACTGCTGTACAGACCAACCTCACAGCGACCTTCAGCGTGACCGGAATAGGTGATGGAATTCGCTACCAATGGTTGAAAAATAACGTTGCACGCGCTGCCGATACCCTCCCAATCCTGACAATTAAGAATGTCAAGCTCGCCGATTCAGGTGTCTATAAGTGTATTGTCAAGAATGTCTGCGGTCAGGTCGAAAGCACTCCTGCACGACTTACCGTGAGCGCACCGCCCGCCGGTGCAGCACTCGCACTGAGCGTTTCAACAGTCGATTTCTCTTGTACAAAAGTCAAATCATCTCAGGATACGACCGTCGCCAATGTCGTCTTTAATGGCGGTGGTCAGCCGCTGAACGTGACAGGAGTGACAATTACAGGTACACATGCAGCCGACTTCAGTATCGTTTCCGGCGGAGGAGCATTTACGCTTGCTCCTAATGAAAAACGTTCGATTGCCCTGAAATTTACACCCGGAACTCAAGAAGCTAAATCCGCAAGTCTTGAATTTGCAAGTAATAGCACGACAGCATCCCCAAAACTCGGACTCATGGGCAAGGGGTGTCTCGGTAAAATTGATAACACCATTATCTTCTCAATGGATTCGGTACTTGTGTCAACAAAACGCGACTCAACGCTCAAAATCTGTAATACCGGTGACTATCCAATCCTGATTTCAAGTGGAGTGATTTCTGGTAGTAATGCAGCCAATTATACAATCAATTCTGCCCTGCTTACCAATGCATCCATCAAGCCCGGTGCCTGTCTTGAGGTACCAATCAGCTTTGCTCCAACAACGGAAGGTAAGATGACAGCATCACTTGAGCTTACTATCGACGGAGAAAAAATCGCTCTCCCTCTCGAAGGAATAGGATATATTCCTGTGGGAGTTGACGAAAATCAAACCTCGGTATCAACTATTCTGGCATACCCCAATCCATCAACCGGAGCAATACTCTTTATTGGTACCGCCGCCGAACCCATGCCGGTACTCATGAGTGTCTATGATATGCAGGGTAAGAGAGTACACCGTGAGACAACAGTCGTGACCTCTCCCGGTGAATTCAGAATGGCATGGGATGGTCAGCTACCGGACGGTGGATCGTCATCCGGCCAGTATTCGGCAGTCTTTACCTTCGGCACACAACAAGTACGAGTGCCGTTTGTCCTGATTCGCTGATAGACTGCTTCTCTTTATCACTGCCCATGTACGTCGCTCGGACAAATCCCGCGACTTACGTGGGCAGTATATATTCTAACGGACTCGAAATGTTTGTTCTTCACTTTTACAATCAGAAATGCTATGAAAAGAAATATACGCTTGTTTGCACTTTGGTTGATGACTGTGGCGGTATTGGTAACTCTAAATGCTTTCCCTGCATTAGCATACAGAAACGGTTCGACTGGATATACCCAAAGCGGTTGTGGTGGTAATAATTGTCATACTCAAGATCCTAACACGACAATTACACTCCAGGGTGTTTCCAATAATATCATTTACATGACACCCGGCAGCACACAAGCATTTACCGCCGTCGTCGCTCATCAGACAAAGACAAAAGCCGGAATTAATATCGCCATTACCGATTCTATCGGTAATTATGCCGGAACACTTGCCTCAGGCTCAGGGACTAAAATTTCAAATAATGAAATTACACACAATCAACCCCAGAATCTCAGCGGTTCGTATGACTTTGGTTTCTCATGGACCGCGCCCAATGAAGCAGGAGATTTTACAATACGAGGTGTAGGGCTTGGTGCAAACAACAACTTTTTCTCGAGTGGTGATGAATGGGAGTACATGACACCGGTCACTATCCGTGTCGCTGATACTTCCATTAATATCATCTCGCCCAATGGAAGTGAACGCTTCTGTCAAGGTACCTATACGGTGATTACATGGACGCCTGTCATAATTAAAGGGCTCGTAAATGTAGAATACTCAAGTAATAACGGTGCTTCATGGTACACGTTGGCCACCGTTCCTGCAGCTCCGGCAGGTTCGTATTTATGGAATTTACCAACCAATCAAGCAATTTCAACCGAATACAAAGTACGCGTCGTCTCTACGTTCAATCCTTCAATGGCGGATACCTCGGACGCGAAGTTTAGCGTACTGACAACACCTCAAATTATCTCCCATCCCAAAGCCGATTCGACGTGTATCGGAGGGTCGGTTACCTTCTCGGTAACTGCTGATGATTTCCCGGGATACCTCTATCAATGGCGGAAAAATAACACCAATATTCAAGGCGCTACCTCGACAAGCTATACCGTTTTCAACGCCCAGGTGAGCGATCAGGGGAATTACGACGTCGTCATTACCGGCTGCGCTTCGACAACGAGTAATTCCGCAGGATTTCTCATCAGCCAGCCGCCTAATGTCACCCAGCAACCGAATGATACACTCGTTTGTCCCGGCTCGTCAGCGACGTTCAGTTGCCGCGCAACAGGCGCAGTGCTTACGTATCAGTGGAAGAAAAACGGCACTCCTATCAGCGGAGCTACGGGAACAAGCTATACATTGCCGACGGTAAGTGCTTCTGATACAGGTAATTATTCGGTAACCATCTCAGGGAAATGTTCGCCCCCGCAGACCAGTAATCAGGCATATCTACGATTCACCACTGCGCCAACCTTCGCTAAAAACCCACGTGATACTACCGTATGTACCGGCTCATCGGCTCAATTCAATGCCGAAGCGACCGGTAAAGGTCTCACGTACCAATGGCGCAAAGACGGAAAGAAAATTGACAATGCGACCGGCGTTCAATTAGTACTTGCTGCAGTGTCTCCGGCTGAGATCGGGAATTATGATGTGGTAGTTACCAATTCATGCGGACAGACGTCGACGAGCTCAGCAGCGCAACTCAAAACACGCGAATCAGTTGCGATTACTTCACAACCCCGCGATACATCCGTTCAAGCTAATCTGACCGTCTCGTTTAGTGTCGCTGCTAGCGGCACCGGCGCACGCTATCAATGGCTGAAGAATGGCACTCAACGTCCGGCAGATACATTGCCAACACTTACATTGTCAAATGTAAAGCTTTCAGACTCAGGTAGATACAGCTGTATAGTGAAGAATTTATGTGGGCAAATTGAAAGTTCATCTGCAAAGCTCACCGTTTCCGCGCCTCCCGCAGGTGCTGCCCTCGCACTCAGTGCTGCGACGGCTGATTTCGGATGCACGAAAGTCAAGTCAACCCAAGAAAAAACTTTGACTAATATTGTTTTTAATGGTGGGGGACAACCTCTCAATGTGACCGATGTGACGCTAAAAGGTACAGACAGCCAAGACTTTGCTATCGTCAGCGGTGGCGGCGCATTCACCCTCGCTCCGAACGAAAAACGAACAATTACTCTGAAATTCACGCCAAACACGAAAGCTATCAAATCTGCAACCCTCGAATTTACAAGCAATAGCACCGTCGCAAGTCCTAAATTGAATGTGCTTGGCAAAGGATGCTTAGGGGAAATTAAAAGTACTGTGACTCTCGAAATGGACTCTACTATCGTTGGTAACTCTTCCAAAGAAAAAGAGTTGAAAATATGCAATACCGGAGACTATGTGCTTCATGTCTTGAGTGCAACTCTCATGGGGCAAGACGTGAATAATTTTATAATGCCCGGTTCCACATTGACGAATTTCAATATCGCACCGGATAGCTGCCTGACACTCTCTGTTATGTTTACGCCGACAGCAATTGGCATGCGAACGTCAGAATACGTTGTTATTACAGAAAATGGCGATACTATCCGATTCCCGATTCAAGGAAAAGGAATTGAGTCGGTTGGAGTAGAAGAGGGTGATGTGCTTTCGTCACCAATTAAAGTCTACCCAAATCCATCAAGCGGCGCGGTGAATTTTAGCGGTTCAGCGCCTGCAGCCATGCCGGTAAATATGAGAGTATTCGACCTTGCCGGCAATCAAATTGCCCACGAAACGCGGGTTGCAACCGGCGGCGGTGAATTCCAATTTG
>Ga0075156_10001969_pt1 | contig 11269 bp, 9 predicted proteins | sample JI81AbrownDNA_FD_70966 | JGI IMG/M metagenome (GOLD analysis project Ga0075156, IMG submission 70966) | Wastewater effluent complex algal communities from Wisconsin, to seasonally profile nutrient transformation and Carbon sequestration -... | ecosystem: Engineered > WWTP > Effluent > Algae...
TGGGAGTACGAAGCACCGCCAGAAATCCCCATCAACACAACGCGCGATTGATCTATCGGAAGCTTCTGGAACGCATTGATCATCTGTGAGCGCGCCGTTGCGTAGTTCGAACTCACGCCTTGTCGCAGACAAGGTTCGCTGAAATCACCACCCCAGTTCATGGCGTATTGGTCCTGATCCGGGTAGCGGATCGGTGGCGCCTCGATGGTCGGGTCAGTGGTCTGGTTGCGGTAGTAACGCGAGGACATCACGATGAACCCGAACCTGTCGGCGAGTCCCTTCAACTGCGTGTCATACGGGCCGGGCGGGGAGTCAGCCTCTCCCGGACTGAAGGCGACGATCACCGGGTAGCTGCGCCCCGTTGGTTGATAGCCGGCCGGAAAGTAGTAGACCCAGTCGTAGTCGCGGGCGTAGCTGCCTGTCTCCGCGTAGCTGAAGGTTTTGGTTGCGCCCCTTGACTTCGCGGTTGCCTTGACACGCACCCGGTATTTGCCCGATCTGACGTCTAGCGTGCGCCGTTCCCGCTTGCCGATCGTGCGATAGCGACCCACCTTTCGCCACTTGCCGCTGACGCGTTGCTCAAGCACAAGTAGATACGACCCCTTGCGCGGCCGCGCGGGCGTCACCGAGATGGTGAGGTCAGTGCCGCCCACAACTTTGATCTTCACGCGCTTCGCAGCAGCTGCACGCATCACGGCACCTGCAGAGCCGTTGGTCGCGGGCGCACCCATGACGGAGACGTCAGCCGATGCCGGCGCGGCGCTTGTCGTCACGCTACCGGCCAGCGCGCACGCCAGCAGGCTCATGACACCCACCGTTGCCGGCAGCCACTGCGCTCGCGTCATACCTGTGATTGGACTTCACCATCACCACGCGCGCAACACACGTTCATCCATCCACCGCACGATCACCACACGGCGTGAACATGACGCCAAGTACTACGAGTGTCCTTCGATACTGCTGAACTCCGAGCCAGCGCGACCGATCGCCTGCGCTTGTGCCTCTGCGAGCAAAGCCTCGAATGTTGTCTTGCGAGGATCCCCCGCAGCGGTTCCCACCTTCAACGTCGTGGGCCATCGACCGAGATTTACACCTGTGCGACGAACTGCCTCCTGAATACGGGCTGCCAGTGCGTCCGCATCAGGCCGTGCACCAAGTCCGGCCACCAGGAATTCATCACCGGCCCAACGCGCCACCAAGTCACCAACGCGCACCTGTTCCTGGATCGACTTGGCGACACCTCGCAATACGTCGTCTCCGTACTTGACCCCATACTCGTCGTTCGCCCGCTTCAGCTCATTGACATCGAAATACATCACACACACCGGATCATTGACGCGTTCGGCAATTCCCGCGATACCTGGCATCAGGCTCAGCAACCCGTTTTGTGTAAGGAGCCCAGTCAGCACATCCGTCGACGCCAACGCCTCGGACTTGGCTCGTTCATCGCTGAGTGCGTCTAGCGATACGAGTCGGAGCCGCAGCAGTGTGAAACTCACGATGATCGCGGCAAACGCGGTGACGATGAGCCGAGCATCTTCATTGCCCTGCACCCGAAGGCTCGCAATGATCACGATGCCGAACATGATCTCTGCCGCGATGATCGATGGACGCCACGCCAGGGTCACCGGTGCGAATGCAGTCAGAACAATCAGGGTGTACGCCACGGGAGTCTGAGTCTGGCTACGGACTGCCTCAAGCGAAAGGACGGCCACCAGCACCACACACGACAGCGCCCAGGTCCACATGACGACCCGGGCCCGAAAGTCCCGTCGGCCAAGGATCTGCGAGATGAGCAGGAAGATCAAACCAACAACCAACTCGACGAGCGCGCCATAAGCGCGGTTGTCCACCTGCGTGATGAACGCTGCCATCGACAGCAGGATGATCAGGCCGCCCACGAGCGCGAAGGCCTGCGGGATATCGCGCTTTGCAACACCGCGCCGCAGGTTCTCATATGGATCTGCTGACTCAGCCAGCATGCGAACGGGAATGTCATCCATGGCGGAGTCCTCATCGATTTCGATGCCACCGGCTTTGAGCCAGCGACGCACCCGGCTTGGGTGGAATTGTTTCGGCAGTGGAATGAGCTTGGCCAAGGTCAGGCCGAGGTACACAACGGTGTTGAACGCGACGACGGTCGCGAGCAGGATGAACCACTGCGACGTCAGGACACTTTCGGGCAGCACGATCCCACCGGCCGCGCGCGTCATGGCGAGCCGCCAGATTCAAGGTGTTGAACGTGGCCCCACGTCGTCCGTTTCGCCAGCGCGATGTCGAACAGACACTTCACAAACACAACCTGCAAGAAGACGTCGTAGGCAAGTTCCGGAAAGAGCGCAGCAGCCAGCAACCTGGCCTTCCACCCACCGCGCCAGACGGTGATGACCCGCTCGGCAACGAAGATCAGACCCACGATCACCCAGAACGGAAACCAGATCCACTGATCAACCGCGAGAACGGTGATCAACATCAACAGGATGGCTAGGTTCAGTGCAACCGTTCCGTATCCAATTCCGACCTGCTGCCCCCAGTACCGAATCGTCGCCCGAGTGATTCCGTATGCGCTGAGGTTCTCAAGCGCACCGCGCTGCCAACGCTTCCGTTGAGTCCACAGGTCACGCCAGGTCGGCATGATTTCGGTGGTCACCATGCACTCGATCGGCGAGACCATCGTGGCGCCAAGTGACTTCAGCGCGAGGGTGAGTTCGTTGTCCTCCGTCAGCGCAGCCGTGTCATAGACATTCCCGGTGTCGCCGGGAATGAACACACCGCGCGCTGCGGCAACGTCTAGCAACGCATCCGCGCGGAACATCGTCGCCGTCCCTGTCAGCACGAACACCCGGCCATGACGCGAGCGGATCTGCAGCGAATAGCGCGTGTACTCGTTGCGCTGGAATTGGCCGATGAGACCTTGCCCATCCTCGCCGTAGAAGACACCACCGACTGCCGTCAACTCGGGATCGTCGGCAAGTCGCTGCCCACCAACTTCAAGAAACCTCGGACTCAGACTCGTGTCGGCATCCATGATCATAATGACGTCCGACGCATCGCAGTCCGGGAGCACGAGCGCCAAAGCCTGATTGAGCGCACCGCCTTTTTTGTGAACGTTGTCGACACTCTCGATGGCTTCGTAGCCCATTTCCTCAGCGATCTGAACTGTGCGGTCCGTGCAGTTGTCGGCAACAACAATCACGCGGTCCGGCGCACGGGTCTGCTGCTTAAGCGCGGCGAGCGTGACCGGTAGCGAAAATTCCTCGTTGTGGGCGGGGACAAGAATCGTGATGCGCACCTCGCCGGGCTCCGGCATTCCGGCGTCGGGGTTGCGGTAACGGCTGAGCAGATTGCGGCGTGGGCTGATCGACATCATCGCGGCGATTGCCTCGAAGGCGATCGCCGAAGCGGCCACCCCTACCAAGGCGAGGAGCGCAACGATGAAGAGCTCCGTCGGCGGCAGGTTGCGCGACACTAGGAGGTCGAACGGCCCGAGCGTCGCTTCGGTCGGCGCGGCTAACTCGTACTGGTTCGCGAAGAACTCACCAACCGCGGCGGCGAATGCGGCAATCGATACAACGACCGCCACAACCAACGCAACTACCAGTCGTCCGCTGGCAACCGTCGGATCCTCGGCGCGATGCGGAATCGGAGGCACCTGAACGAATTGGTGGCTGGGATCCCGCTGGAAGCCCACGTCGCCTTCCTCGCCCACTGATTCTCCCCACACACTGAATGACTATCTGATCTTCAGTGTGCTTGTTTCAGGCGGGCGAAGCACGATTTAGCGGTCGAGCACAGCGGAATGTGAGACTGCCGCGATCAGGCCATCCCCGTGCGATTCCCGATTGCCAGGGTTCGCGATGTCGGCGGTCACGAGTGCGATCGCCATGGCAACACAGACAACGTTGACGGCAATCAGCGCTGGATCGCCCAAGATCAGGCCGTAGATAAGCCAGCCGGACTGACCCGTTGCCGCAAGAATCCACGTCAATCGCGAGAGCGACGTGCGACTACCAGCGCGGTAACTGGCAACGGATTGCCGAAGTTGCGGCACCCGGCTGACGATCGGCAGGCAGACCGCTGCGGCCACAACCAGCAGCAGTGGCACGAACAGCGCAGCAACCACCACAAGGGTAAGTACGCTGAAGATCACCAAAGCCGGTGCAATCCAACGATCCACCGAAGCGTGGGTGAGGACCAACAGCATCGCCGCGGTTGCACTCAACGACGCCACGTTCGCGATCACGATGACAGTGGAGTCGGTCCTAATGCCGTAGACCAGCCACATAGAAATCGCAACGGCAATAGTCCACCAAGTGACCGTGGAAACCCCTGCGGTTCCAGACCGATACGCGCGGATTGTTTGAGGAATCGACATGAACATCAACAGGGTGGCAGAGATGTAGCCGATCACGTCAGCTGATGCCATTGCGAATGCCCCCGGGTTGTCCTCGTACCTCCATGGAACATCACGGGAGGCCAAACAGCAACCGGTTATTCATCACATCGGGTGGGACTCAGTCGTAGTAGGCGTCTGCCCAGCCGAGGTAGGGGCCCCAGGCATCCATGTCCTCTTGGGTCCGAAGACCCACCCGGCCGCCGAAGGCTCCAGTCGTGATGACCATGCCACCACCTGCGTACATCGCGATGTGTCGAGCAGCGTTGCCGCTCCACCAGAACATCTGCGCACCAACCGGCGGAGTTCGGTCACCCGGGTGAGCTACGCCTGCTCGCTTGGCTCGGTACCACTGCGCAATGGCGGTTGGCATCCGCCCACCCTTGGGGTCGTAGGAATCATCGACGAACCCCAGGCACAAACCGTCGTAGCGAGACCCGCCCCCGACCCATTTCATCGCCCAGGCTAGGGCCTGCTGTGCGTTGCGCCCGGTGCCCTTCGCGTTTGCGATGCCGGATGCGGCCATCAGACGAGCCTGCAGATCTTCGTACTGCTTCTTGACCTGGGCGCGGAGCTCGAGCGACTGGGCGAGGGAATTCTTGCTTACCTCGATCAACCGGGCGATCTCGGCCTTTGCACTGGCGGCCGCATTACGTGATCGGTCGGCATCGTCGCGACGATCTTGCGCCACGCGTTCCTGATTCGCGACCTGCTGTTCGTAGGCCTTCAACTGCGCGAGAGTGTCGGCCAGCTGCGCTTGCAGCGCCGCGAGTTGCTCGAAGATGACGTCATTGCCGCGAGCAGTGCGCTTGATCGCCTCAACTTGCGTTGCGAAATCTGCCGGATCGCGCGCGTCGAGAAGGAGTCCGAGCTCGACGGATTCGTTGCCATTGATGTAGTTCTGGCGAGCAATCGCGGCGATCTTGGCCTTGAGATCGTTCATCCTCTGTTGGGCCTCGGCAACCTTCAGCTTCTGAGCGGCAACCTGCGCCCGAGCCGCGTCCGCAGCGGCTGCAGCTGCCGCGGCTGCCGCCTGCGCCTTGGCCAAAGCAGCCTCCGCCTTCGACAAGGCGTCATTTGCGGCTGGGAGCTTGGCTTCGGCGTCGTCAACTCGTTTGTCCGCGGCATCGACGGCTCGCGAGACTTCCTTCAACTTCGCCTTTGCCGCCTCAACATCATCCTTGAGGGATGCCGGGGCAACCGCAGGTCGAAACTGTGGCGTCGCCGAGATGGCTGGACTTGCAACCCCAGCGGTCGCGATCAAAGCCAGCGACAGGACGGACACCACCGCGGGTCGGCTCATCCCCCGCCGCATCAGCGTTGACTTCTTGTTCACTGACTGACCGCATGCACGACCGGCGTCAGCCCCTTGCGTCGCCTGAGGATTGCGCGGTGTCGGTTTCATTTGCGCGAACGCTACGGCTTGGCGGGCAGCAGTGGAACTACCAAGAGCCGGCGTGTTCCCTCGGCTGTGATATGCGACGGTAAATTTCGCCCACAAGATCGGAGTCATCGAACATTCGGTGAGATTGGCTGTCTCAGACGCCGATCCCACCGAATGTTGCACTTCGGAACGCAATCACTGCCGATCCGAGCAACGGTGGAGCCATTCGCGCCACAATGCCCGCATGAGATCAGGCGCCCAACCGACCCTCGCGCATGTTGCGCGCGCGGCCGGGGTTTCAAAGACAACTGCGTCGGCATCGCTGCGAGACCTGCCGGGGCCGTCAGCGCAGACCAAAGCCAAGGTCAGAGAAGCTGCCCGGCAACTTGGCTACCGAGTGAGCGTCGGCGCTAAGTCGCTGCGCGTCGGAATGCAGCCAACCGCGGCCGTGATCTTTGATCCCGCCATCGTCGACCGCGAGCACTTTGTCGATACCTACTGGGCGCAGTACATGAACTCCATGATCTTGACTGCCTCTGCTGCGAAGGTTCCCGTCATCTTTGTTTCTGCGACGGACACCTTGGCATTGGAAGGGCACCAACTCGACGTGGTTCTGTTCATGACGCAAGACGCCATGATCGACCAACTCGAGGGTCTTGGGTTTGGATTGCCGCTGCTGGCGAATGCAACCTCGGCCTTCACCGACCCGCGACTAGCCGGGGTCCTGATGCACGACCACGGTGCAGCGACAACCGAAGCGTTCGGGCAGATGTTCGACGTCGGTTGTAGGCGCCCCGCTTTGATCTTCGGCCGCGAGCGAACGCGCCTCGGGGTTAACGAAGTGGTGTTCAGGGAATGGTGCGCGACCAAAGGCGTCGAGCCCACCGTCATCCAGCTGTCGGATGGCGATGACCCTGCGGCGTCCATCGCGGAGATCGCGGACCTCATGCTGTCCGGGATCGACAGCATCTACACCCTGCTGATGAATCCCAGCTACGTGGTCGAGGCGAGTCGGGCCGCCGGCAAATCGATTCCTGAGGACGTGAAGCTTGTCGCTCAAACGGAATCCACAGCAATAGGTGTGTGGGATGTCCCGCTGAGCAACGTCTCTTTCCTCGGACGCGAGTCCGGCAAGATCGCTGCCCAGGCGTTGCTCGCAGCGATCGATGGGAACGTCGAGCCAGTGGTTCACATGCCCCATCTGTTCACTGCGCGCGCTTCCAGCGGAGCCTAGTCAGCCACCACCCGAATGCGCGGTTCGTACCGATACGAGTCGCGTTTCGCATCGGTACCAGAACGAGTTGCGGATTCGGCACCCACACGGCGGGAAGAACTTTGTCACGAGGTCACCTCGATGAACTTCCACCCGAGGGAGTTTGAGACCCCCCAACTAGGAGGCATGACATGAACAAGAACTTTGCACTGATCCCTGCAGGACTCGTACTGGCCAGCGGTGTTGCAATGGGCGCCGCAGCCCCCGCAATGGCTGCACCGACCACCGACTCTGTGGCTCAAACCAATGCAGTCACGACGACCGCCCCGACTCCGCGATCGTTCAATTGGGAGAAGTACGTGCATCGCGGTCACCACAAGCGTCACCACGTCAAGCGCCATCACCACGCCAAGCGCTACCACCACGAGAACAAGTGGGAAAAGCGTGGCCGCGAAATCGGTCGCTACTACGAGATGAAGTACGGCCGCTAATCTTCGCGGTCAGGTTCACCGCCGGCAAACCCCCTTCGTGTTGGGGTTAAGGGAGACGAAGTCCTCCCTGTAACCCCAACACGAAGGGGGTTTGCGTGTGCGCCCGCCTCTGGTCGCGGGTTACTTCAGATAGTTGGTGAGCGGGGCAGGGTGAAGGCCCTTCTTCGCCGCCATGCGCATCACCGTCTTGAGCTCGCCAGCGAGGTTCGGCGTGAAGTGGAACAACACGATGTCGCCGCGCTTGAGTGATCCCCGGATGAACTTGAAGGAGCCGTTCTCGGCAACCGCATTCCACATGACGACATGCTGAATGCCGCAGGCGCTAGCCGTCGCGTCGATCGCCTTGCGCGTCTTCTTCGCGGTGGTGACATACCCGCCGTTGCCATAGGGCGGGCGCAACAGCGTGGGGATACGTCCGAACTTCGCTCCATAGATGGCCTGCGGTCGGCAGATCTCGTACGACAGCGGGGTGCCACCACTGGTCAACGACCGGTGAGTCATCGTGTGGTTTTCGACGGTGCCCCCCGCTGCCGCGAACTTACGGAAGTAGTCCCACTGACCTGCCACTGCAGCATTCGTGAGGAACACCGTTGCGGGAATCTTGTTCGTGGTGACGTACTTCAACGCAGCCGCGTTCTTCGTGTTTCCGTCATCGACAGTGATGAAGAAGACCGGATCCTTCGTCTTCACCGCAAAAGTGCGTGCCAGCTTGCGCTTCTTCGACGTGGGAATCGCTCGCTCATCCGGTGTTGTCGAATCGCTCGTCGCTGCGCCTGAATTGGGTTCACCAGTCGGGAGGTTCGATTCGCCAAATGGTGCGGGAGCGTCGGCCTGCGCCGATGTTCCACTTGCGTCAAATTGGTCAGTCGCACCATTCGCCGACACCGCAACAACAGCTCCGGCAGTAACAGCCACCGCCGCACCTGCCGCCGCAAAGATCGTGACTCGGCGACGCTGATTCATGAATACCCACCCACACACTTCACTTGCTCACGCGCCGCATCCCCATTGCCTCGGAAGTGCGCGGCAGCCCAACAGCCCCAAGGTTGAGGCAATCGTACGGGCCCGCTGGCAATGCGCAACCCCTCAGGTGGATCCGTCACACCGCGTAACTCCGAGATTGCCGCGCACCAACCTCAGGTCGAAGGCTTGGCGCAGGCGTTCAACCCATAGGCTTGCCGCATGGCTGTTACTGACCCACTCGTATGGGTTGACTGTGAAATGACGGGTCTCGATCTCGGAGCTGACGCGCTCATCGAGGTCGCCTGCATCGTTACCGACTCTGAACTCAACGAGGTCGACGCCGGGTGCACAGTCGTAATCGCACCGCCCCCGGAAGCCCTCGAACAAATGAGCGACTTCGTTCGGAACATGCACGTCGAGTCAGGTCTGTTAGATGAATTGCCGGGCGGGACCACCCTTGAGGCCGCCCAAGAGCAAGTATTGGCCTACGTGAAGAGCCACGTTGCGGAGGGAACCCGGGCACCATTGTGCGGTTCCAGTGTCTATGTCGATCGTGGCTTCCTGGCCCGAGACATGGCCGAGTTTGACGCCTTCCTGCATTACCGGGTGCTCGACGTTTCCAGCTTCAAGGAAGTCATTCGCCGGTGGTATCCCAAGGTGTACTACGCAAGCCCTGACAAGCACGGCGGCCATCGCGCACTCGCCGACATTCGCGAGTCAATCGCCGAACTTCGCTACTACCGCGAGACCGTATTGGTCCCGCCGCCGGGACCCGGAACGTCAGAAGCCCGCGAGATCAGCGCCAAGTACGTCATCGAATAGCGTTCCACGACGGCAACTTCAGCGGCCGGGACCTGCCAACTAGAAGAGCGCGTTGGCCAATGCCGTTCGTGCTGCGACGACGTCAGGATCCTGCGTCCCCACAAGTTCGAAGAGGCTCACCACGTGTTCCCGCGCGGCCTGGCGTTCGTCGCCAGAAGTCGCTCGCACCACAGCGATCATCCGATTAAACGCCGAGCGGGCGTCGCCGCTAAGCAGTTCGATGTCGGCGGCCTTCTTCGCTGCTTCGATATCCGTCGGCGCCGAGTCGGCAGCGGCGATGGCTTCTGCCGCGTCGACACCATCGGTTCGGCGCATCAGTTCCACGCGAATCAAGCCAGCCTTGGCATCTACATCGTTCGGGTCAGTAGCAAGGATGTCGCGATATGCCTGTTCGGCCGCATCCCAGTCACCAGCCTCGAACGCGTCGAAGGCAGCGTCAAAGCGCGTATCTTCCGCTTCTTCGGGCTCGAGCGCACCATCGGGAGCACCTTCTTGCGCGGCAACATCACCGGGAGCTGAGACACCATTTTCGGCAGCCACCTTGATGAGTTCGTCCATGACCTGGCGCAGTTGCGGTTCCGGCATCGCGCCCTGGAAGAGCGGCACAGGTTGACCCTTGATGATGGCGATGACAGACGGCACCGACTGCACCTGGAAGGCCTGCGCGATCGCCTGCTCTGCGTCGACATCCACCTTCGCGAGAACCCACTTACCCGCGTCATCGTTTGCCAGCTTCTCGAGGACGGGCGACAGCTGCTTGCAGGGCTCGCACCACGTTGCCCATAGGTCAACGATGACGGGTACCAGAAACGACCGGTCAATCACCTCGGCCTGGAAGTTGGCCGTCGTGGCATCGAACACCAGCGGGCCACTCGGTGCAGCATCTGGATTGGCAGCGATTTGTGCGGCCCGCTCCTGCGCCTGACGCTGTTGCTCACGAGCTTGCACAAGCGCCCCGAGATCGACTGCACCTCTAACAGGGGCAGAACTTCCAGGGATGGAACCGCGACGGGCTGGTGGAACCTGCGAACTCATGTCCGTCATTCTGCCAGTTCGATTCAACTGGCGGTCAAGCGCTCAATGTCTCGGGACACAACGCCTCCACCACGAGGTCGAACGGTCCGCGTGGGTCAGACCCTCGCGGGTTCGCGGTACTCGCCCCACTCTTCACGCAGCACACCGCAGATCTCGCCGAGGGTTGCCTCCGCGCGGACTGCTTCGAGCATGTACGGAACCAAGTTGTCAGTTCCCTGCGCAGCGAGACGCAGCGCTGACAGTGTGGCGTCCAGCTGTGCGGCATCGCGGTCGCGACGACGTGCGGCGAGTGTCTCGTTCTGCGCCCGCTCAACTTCATGCGAGATGCGCAAGATCTCCAACGGTTCGTCCGTGGCATCGGTATGAACGGTGACACCCACCTGCTTCTTGTCGCCCTTCTCCAGAGCGATTTGGTACGTGAAGGCAGAGTCGGCGATTTCGGAACTGAACCAACCGTCGTCAATGCCGCGAAGTAGCCCAGCAGTCATTGGGCCGATTGGGTGCTCAGTGTTGTTCCCACCCAGGTCGAGAATGCGCTGGAAGATCGCCTCAGCCTCGGCCTCAATCTTGTCGGTCAGCGCCTCTACGTACCAAGATCCGCCAAGTGGGTCTGCGACGTTCGTGACGCCCGTTTCCTCCATGATCACTTGCTGAGTGCGCAGCGCGATCTGGGCCGCCTTTTCGCTCGGCAATGCCAGCACCTCATCGAGGGCGTTGGTGTGCAGCGAGTTCGTTCCGCCGAGCACTCCGGCGAGCGCCTCGATCGCCGTTCGCACGACGTTGTTGTCGGGCTGTTGCGCCGTCAACGACACCCCAGCGGTCTGGGTGTGGAAGCGCAGCCACTGAGCCTTCTCACTCGTTGCGCCGTAGACATCACGCATCCACCGAGCCCAAATCCGACGCGCAGCCCTGAACTTGGCGATTTCCTCGAAGAAGTCCAAATGCGCATCAAAGAAGAACGACAGACC
>Ga0075156_10001970_pt1 | contig 11269 bp, 11 predicted proteins | sample JI81AbrownDNA_FD_70966 | JGI IMG/M metagenome (GOLD analysis project Ga0075156, IMG submission 70966) | Wastewater effluent complex algal communities from Wisconsin, to seasonally profile nutrient transformation and Carbon sequestration -... | ecosystem: Engineered > WWTP > Effluent > Algae...
CTGATCCAGGCTTGTTTGGAGTCCACTGTGAATGAGTATCCAAGTGGTACAGGTCTATTTGCAATTGAGTTGTCTTGTAAGTGCATCAGGATGTGCTGTATTTTTTGATCAAGTTGGGTCTTATATTTGTAGGTGCGCTCTGTTTTTGTGGTTCTGTGTAGTGCTTGGTTGCAAGTGCACCAGATGGTGGCTATTTTCCACAGGAGTTGGATTACTAGTGGTTTTGATTGGGTGCATAGCCTCTATTGTCAATCTCTGCACTGATTTGCTTGTGGATTCTGCCTTGTAGAAAGTCATTGGTCTCAGGTCTGCTTGCGCTTGTCTGAATTGAAGGTATTGTTCTGCAGGGAGAAATTCTTCAATCAAAAGGGCCCCTAATGCTTCAAAGCATGAGTTTATCATAGTACACCACCACTGTGCGAGGTCTTGGTTGTTTTTGGACAGTATTCTTTTTATCGACTTAAGTGTTTCATGGCGGGTCTTTTTCGCAGTGGCAGAGTCACATGAGAACACATGTTCCATGTTTTCTTCTAAGTAGCACATGGGGCATTTTGGGTTGGAGTTGAAGTATTTGTGCATCCTGGTTGCTGTTGCCCATTCATTGTTAATGAATTTTAGTACTGGGACTAGTTTGGCTAAGTTGAGTTGGTTGATTGAATCTGCAAGTAGGTCCCATGCAACTGTTGCATCTTTTGCTCTGGTTACCTATAGTCTTCCTTGTGCGTTGTTTGGAATACCATTACTGGGATGTGGCCATGTATTTGGCGATTATGTTCTTGTACAAAGGAATCTTTTTTGGGGTAATCCTTGGTTGTAGGACTTTGGCTATTGGAACTTTCTCTTATAGTTCGTTTTTCATTGGACGTACATGTTCTGTCCAGGTACTCTGGGAGGAAAAGTTTTCCTCTATCCTCAATGAGAAAGTCTCCTGTGTCTAGTTCATACAGAGTGGATGTGATGTTCTGTCGTGTGCTTTCTAACACCTTGAAGGTGTCATTTCCTGGCTTGAATAGTGAGGAGTATCCCCTTGTTGGATAGATGTGCATGTTGCTATGGTATTGTTTCCATGCTGTAGGGGACAATGCAATTTGATATGGCTGGTTGAATTTTTCTTCACATTTCTGTACTAAGTTGAGGGCGCCGGCCAGCTTATTTGTAGGCTTCTCATGTTAGTGGAGTCTAGCTCTTGCGATGGAAGTATGTTGAGGTGCCAGTATTTAGGGATCGGGTTGGGTGGTGCTAACAGTTCATGGCAGAGCCGTATTTGGTGTTTTTTGTTCAGTGCTTCGATATGGATGCATATTCCTGGGGACGATAAGGCTGCATGTATCTCGCTAAGTTCTTCTTCTGTGGCTGGTGAATTTACTGCTTGTTCAAAGTTTTCACCTAGTTCCTATTTCCTATATTCAGTGTGAGGTAGGTTGAAGACTGGTCTCGGTGTACTTGTGATTAGCTGTAGTTTGTTGGGGAATTCCTTAATTGTTGCATAGTTTGTATCTTGAGGAACTTCTATTAGGGGGGATGTTTCTACCTCTTAATATGCACTCCTTATGTCCTCTGGAGCTGTTTCTGTGGAAGTGTTTCCTCCAGTGTACTATAGTGTGTGTTGGGAAGACTTGGTAGATTTTCTTTTCAGCAGGGTCTACACCATGGGAATCTTTGTCTGGGTGTGACGTGCCAGTCTCCAAGCAGTGTAGTCAGGTTTTGGTCTTGGTTTAGGAGTATTCGACTTGCGGCATGCCAAATTTTCCAGTACTTGGGTTCAGGGCATTCTTGATTTGGCCAGTTGTATCTTGAGTCCTCTACTGGAACCAGGGACTGGTGCACTCTGGGACATATAATTTTGTCCCGCATGGGCTGGCTATGTCACTAATTGTTGATATTTTTAGGTACATTGGGCATCTGTTGATTTGGTGAAGTTGCCATGATTCAATTTGCCTATGTCTGCGATCACTTTCATGAGTCCTTGGTCATTTTACCTAAGAGTTGATGGGGTCCACCAGTGTTGGCTGTGTATCTGGAGTTTGTATTTGTCCATTATGCACCAGCACTCTTTCAGCCATACTTATGTGACCCATTGGCTGTACTTGTAGGGAGTATTTAGGAATGGCATGGTGAGACCGGACTCTAGTTGTAGCATAGAGATGGTATTGATGATCGCTTTTCCGATGTGGTCGTTTGCGCGTAGGTGGCCACATAGCATTCTAAGATGCTCTCTCTGATGAAATTCAATCAGAGATGGGAGCTCGAATGCACCTTTGCTTCGTGGGCCATAGAATATTGCATTGCTGGAGGTCTTTCTGAACCCTAGTTGTCGTTTTGTAGGGGTCATGTACTTGCTCTCAATCTTTTTGAGATCTTTGTTGCTTATCTGGGAGACTCCTAATGGAAATGATGTCTTCCTGAGTCGGAGGAGGATTTCTTTTCAGAGAGTCCACCGAATGCATTCTTGAACATAGTTAGGGTTACTTCTTGGTGGAATGTCTGGATCCTGGGGTCACTTTTGCATTTTTGGATTAATCGTATCACTTCACTTATTTGGTGTTCGGTGTTAAATGTGCCTTGAAGTATCTGTTTGGCTGCCTCTGAGTTGCCCTTCTTGCCGATGATCTTCCCAAGTGTTGTATCAGCAAGTGAGTATCTTTTGCTTGTGAGAACTGTATGTTGTTTTGAGACATGATGTACTTTATCATTTCTTGGGGAGAGGTTATGCTTTTCCAAGATTGTTCTGAGTTGGAGGGTTCTCTTCTGGGTCAGAAGGGACATGTACCTCCCTGAGGCTGGAGCCGATGTTTGTGCCTATTAGTTCCTGGCATCTTCTGTATCGTCTGGGCCATTCTTCCCTGCTGATTTGCTGTTTGAGGGTTCTGCTTCTGGTTGGGTCTTTGCCCCTGGCAAAATCGTTTGATATGGCTAGACTTTCAAGCCAGCTTTGCCTGTGCTCATATGCATTTTTCTGGATGGCCTCAAGCCTCATTTGCGCTAGTCTGATCTCTTTGTTGAGTTCTTTGCCTTCCAGCATGGAGCGGGCTGGTAGTCTTGCCCTAAGCCGGTATGCTTCTAGGGTTTCTTCACTCACTCGCCTCTTGTGACTGAGCTTCAGGATTAGCCAGTATGAAAGTTCTGGGCCTGCTGCAGCGAGATCAGGACTCCATTCATGTTTTCCTTGTTTTTTGTTTGCGCAACTTTTTTTGGCAGATAGCATGATGGCAGTAATGTGTTGATCAAGCCTGTTGTATTTGGCAGTGTGTTCCTCTGTCCAAAGTTCAGTGGTCGTCTCAAAGAGGTTTTTAACTCTTTTTTGGATGTGATTGTTGGAGAGTTGTTGTCTGAATTCTTCCAGGTATGTTTCCATACAGGCTATATCCATTGTGCGGAGCTTTCGTGGCTTGTAGATTACACTAGGACGTAATCATCAGGTGTGTGGAAGCGCTTAAGTATCAGGTCCTTTAGATCTTCCACGGTTGCTTTTCTAGGGTCTTTGTTCATTATTCCATGCTGGGGCCAAGCCCTCAAAGTGAAACTGGTAGTGTTTATACCTATTGAGTAATAGGCTGGGAGCCCAAAAAGTGCCTATGTGCTCAATTTTTTGAGAAAAAAAGCAAGCGCCTCAGGGAGAACACCCACTGACAGAGAGCAAGAAAGCAGAACCCATTACACTCCAATGGACAATACTCACAGGGGTCACAACCCTATCAGAACTAATCCAGGAGGCCTCAAAAAGGGTAAACACAACATGTGTACAAATTAGCATCACCATTGCAGGGCACCTACAGTTCTGGGACTTGCAAAAAGACATGTCACTAACTCCTGAGTTTTGACAACAAGCCATGACAGTCAAAAAAATTCACTTGGACATCAACCATGAGGCGACCATAGGCTTTCTCACTGAGACCCAATCAGCTTGCCACCATAGAGACGCAATTGAAGCCGATGCAAGAGCAACCTTCAACATTGGCCCACATATTCCCATCTCAGTACAAGAGAGAAAACTTTCCCTAAGTCCACCAGCTACGTCCCATCCAAACAACAATCCACTACAGGATTAGTCCTAATTACAGACATCAAGCATGTCGAAGACGCAAAAACACTATGTGAGATTTATGGATTTGACAATGAACTTATCCAAAAAAGGGTATACATGCCCAAAAACAGCGGTGGTGCCTCAAAATCTATCACCCCAGAGCTTTCAGATTTTGTTGACAAGATTTTACCAATGGATGCACCTGTACCAAGTCTATCTGCAAGTACAAAAATTAATTTGTTGTAACAGTGATAAGGCATATTTGGGACTAACTGGGAACTCCGGCTACGCTGCACCCTTATGCGTAACCTAAAAAATTACGCGCTTGACTCATTGCACCCCTAAAATCCTCCCAGACAATCAATTATCCTAGTCAATTTATGGGAACCCAATAAAACAATCTCAGGATTAGGCAAACCATCTCCAATCCTGGCTGTCTACAACATACCAGGAGCAAAGAAGCTACTGCCATGAAGATAACATGAGGTACACTCTTTGCAGATCACTGTTCTAAGTTTATTTCTCATCCACAATCAAGTTTTTTAAGGAGCATTGAAGCCCTTGTCGAAAAATGCGCGTTTGATTTTCTATTGAACACGTTTGCGTCATCTGCTCTGAGTTACCATGGCAATAAAGGTATATTTTCATCTCAAGCTTTCAAGGATGATTGTTGCAACAAGGGTCATGAAATAGGTTTCAGTGGAACATGCACCAACCATCAGAATGTTGCGGCTAAACGTATTACACAACTATTGTTGTTGGCCAAGATCTATGCTTTACAGTTCCTTGGCCAGAGGTTGCTGACCTTTAGTTGTGCTCATTTGCACGTCAATATGCAGTCTAATTCAGGAATTTACTGCCTAACTTATAACTAAACAGTCTCCTATGGAGTATATATCACAATCTCATGTTCAAGACCATGCACAGCTTCAGCATCTAATTTGTTTTGGATTCTTTCACACAGGATGGAAAGAAAGCCCCAAAATGGTTACCTGATGAGTTGTTTCATGGGATACTCTCTTGTCCATTCATCAACCATCAGTTAAATTCTAAAAATTCAAGCTCTTGCAGTTACTCCAAAATATAATGTAGTTCATGACAGTTTTTATGGTTGCAAAAATGAAGTTGGCTTTACTCTCTCATGAATTATGGCAAGAAATATACTCAACTGGCTATAAGGACTCCACTATTAGTCTAATTCTGGACCATTTTCTTCGAGGGAGTGGGAATCAAATAAATCAAATACTTCAGATAATGAAATTGATGATTACACGAGAATCCTGAGTTCTGAAGGAGTGCCTATTCCTGAGGCAGCTCTTATTCTTGAGGGTGCTTATTCCTTAAGGGGCCCCATTCCCGAGGGTGCACTTATTCCTGATGAAGCTCCTGATAGAGCCCTTCCATATGTAGGGGTCCTGCCATGAAAAGAATGAACTTACAGATATTTTTGCTCAGAATTGTCAAATTTGGCAACAAGCCAAACACAGAAACTAAGAGCTGGCACATTGTATAAGTTTTTCTACATTATCGCGACTGGAATACCCTAACATCATACTTCTAAACTGATTTCCTAGCATTCAGAGCAGTGACAAGTTCTTACATCAAGCCATAATCCTAAGGAAACAGAACAGTGGAACCCGTTTGCATTAGCAACCGAGAAATATTCTCGGACAACTCAAGGTTAAGCCATCTATTGTTGGGAAGATTTGAAATAGCAACATTGATAAAATAAAACCCTGGGCAGTGGTATCAGCAACTCTAGATATGAAGGTCCAATTCAGTTTCAAGTGTAAAAGATATCCCAATGGCAATACTTGAAAGTTCAATGCAAGATTTTGCTGTAGGGGAATGAGCAAGTCTATGTTTTGGTTTACTTTGATATGTTTGCTCCAGTTCTCTCATGGACTAAAGTCCAATCTTACTTTTGCTTACAGTAATCTTTAGTTTCGACACAGATACTACAGAAGATTTATATGTTCGCATTCCTAGAGTTTTTGAAGAATAAGGACCGGAAAGGTCGCTCAATGGATTATGTCAATTCCCAAGGAACTTTTTTGAACATCTCAAGGCAAAACTGTAAAATTGGGATTTACCCAATCATCTGCAGATCAATGCCTCTTTATTTCTCACAAGGTAACTTGTCTAGTCGTCATTGATGATACATTGTCCTACAGTCCTACCACAACAGAAATTGACAAGACATTGAATTTATCGAGAGAGGCAGAAATGGATCTTAATTAAGAAGATGATGTGGCTGGGTTTCCGGGAGTTCTAATCAAGAGACTGTATGACAAGAAAGTAGGGTTAACACATACAAGTATAATCAAGAGAATCATAGAGGCAATCCTAAGGCAAAACCATCCAAACCAGAAGCACTCCTGGCAGACAAACTAGGAGATCCTAGAGAATCATCATTCAACTTTGCAATAATTCTTGCAAGGTCATACTAGTCCACACTATACATTTGCAATTAGTCAATGCAGCAGTTATATATAGCTGTTGTGATAACAATAATCATGCAACGTCCATAATTAATGCTAGTGAAGTAATCCAACAGTGTTGATTGAGGCAACACGAAGGCAGTTGGAGACCAGAGTAAAAATTTAATCAGTACGTTATTTATGAGAAGATTTCTGATTGATCGTTTGTGCTTAGTTCCTGGAAAAATAATTTTCAGCCCAATACACTTTCAACGTAGCCTCAGTCCCATCTACACAATCACTTGCTTAATCATGCACACTCACAAATCTCTTTCCGTCTTAAGCTCCTGTGTCTCACAATTTGATGATCAACCACGCGTATGGCCCTCGCCATCGGATTGGTCTCCTTCTTCTTCAATTCCAGTGAAGTTCGCGTTCCCGTTCTCACCATCCTAATGTTGTGGTTCAACTTTGGCATCATGATGCTCTCCTGAAACATAATCAACATGTACCTGACTGTGAAATTCCTCAATAGTAACCACTCCTGAAACCTGAACTGAAATTTCAGTAAGTTGGTCATCATCGTCACCTAGAAATGGGAGACCACTACCATTCTTGGCAAGCTCTTCATCACGTTTCCCCACTTCAACTGGCATTGGTAGTTCTGTCCAGCTGCTTTGATTAATTTGCTTCCTAGTATTACAACTAAGGAAGTAATACCCACCTTATGAATTACCAATGGGGCAGAGTGCTAATACACCAATTGTTTACAGCGCCATAGAGTTGTTGTGTGCCTCGTGTGTTTGCACATATTTGCCAAACTCAAGCTTACAGTGGTTTTGGTAATCTGGTGTATGCCCTGTGACCAAGACCTTAGGACTAATGGTATTTGATTTAACATTCCATGATGAGAAGCTGTTTAACGAATGCACAGATTTATAGATCATCTCAGCAATCAGCTGTTTGGCATTTTACTGAAAACAAAAAAACTGTAATGCTACAAATTCTCTTTGGATGCACTGATCTATTTCGAGGACATGTTCATCAGCTTATGCGATGTTTAAACACGCCCCCAGATCTGTGATATCTCCTCTTACACATTCAAATTGGTTGTTGGTTGGTATATCCACATCCTTGAATCCCCCTTTCTGGTAGGTCTATAGGATCACCATCTCCACAGTCATGAACTGATATGCCATGAGAGATGCAAACCAAATATGGAAACTTGTAGACAAACATGATGTCAACTGCAAATATCACATCCTTACATTTGGACATAAGTTCACTTAGGGTGTTCACCTTGCTGATGTTTACATGCGTGTTCTTTTCTCCACATGGTTTTTCCTTTAAATGATCCAATGTCTGGGCAAAAAATGGGTTCTACTGCTAGAACACTCTTAGCACTGGACAATTTGCCAGAAGTTTTTTTGTTGTCCATTTGGTGAATGAGATCCTTTGTACATGGCCTGCAAATTATTCGCTGAAATGTTGCACGCCAGGGTATCTATTCCTGCACTCATATAAAGAGGACCAGTATCACTCAGATCAGTGGAATACTGCCCACAGTGGGATTCAGCAAAGACTTCGTCACTACCATCCCTTTGTGCACAACAAACTGATTCCCTTCCAAACTGTCAAAGGTCATTTGATACTTTTCCTTCACTCAGGCAAGTGATAGAATGTTTGCAATACCTTCTAGGTGAAACCAAACAACTCCATAACCAGGAAATTCACCAATCTTGATAACAGTTGCAACTCCTGGATTACAGTTGATTTGTAGAATTGATTCTCAATCGCAAATGTTTTCCAACAGAGCCTCATTAAAAACACATCCTGACTGATTGACAAGCAGAATGTTGTTGATCCTTTGTGTGGAATGAACACTTAAGAGTGCTATCTTCATCAATACTCATGTTTTCATCGCTAAAAATTTGCACGTGGTTCACAGCTGTCTCATTTGGTATGCTTGCTGCTGATGATGAAGCTGCACTTGTTGTTGGTGCTTTGGGTAGGGGCGCTTGTGACTGTTTTCCTGTAACATTGAATTGTTGTTGTCTCAACAGATTTCTTGGATTGACTCGTGCCGTTGTTTCTCCCAGAAACCAGTGCAAATGTTAGTCCTTCATTAGTTGGTCCAATAATTTCATGACATTTTCTCGGATCAATGCTTCATTTTGTAACATGATGATAGGCATCACTCACTGATTATGGGAACTGGTCAACACCAGTTAGAAAGGCATTCTCAACATCTTCAAGAAACTTGTTCCAGTCAACACATATAAGGTAAAACACACCAAGCAGCTTGTCTTTTGCTGTCTTCTTTGCGGCTGAAATTGTCTCATTGGTTGCCTTTCAAAAATTGAGGGCTTCAACTCATTTTCGACATTTTTGTAGTCAACATAAGTACCTCCACAGTGCTCAACCACATCTATGTCAAAATGATCACGAAAGCCCTTATGGCATGATTTATTCTCTTGCTTAAGATGATAGAAACGCCACTTTTTCCTCGTGCTTTGCTTGTAAAGGACTCTTCTGTGTTTGGAAGTTGTATGATTCTTTTTCTGCAGGAACAAAAGTGCCAGAGACCGCGCATCATCGGACACATCTTCAAAACCTGGGACAGAATTTCACTTTCCCCAAATACAAGAGAATGGTGTCCGTCCTCTTGTTTGATGATTCAATCATCCTTTTATTGCGCACTGTCCCAGCGTCTGCACTTGCTGCTGGTGCCATTGGGAGTTGGAAATGTAGATATCACCCATTTCATAGTTGCCTGCCTAACAACAGCCCCATTGGTATAGTTGCATCCAACATGGTCAGCAATTTTGCTTGTGGTACGGGTCTATATGTCTGCTTTTTGAAGTAATAGATGTAGCACTTCTTTTTCTTATCTACCCTCAAACTTGGCCTCTTTGCCTGCATCGGTATTCGAGTTGTTCTTCTTGAAATTGTGGCGATGGTTGCCACCATTGGCATTCCAATTTTGCACTTCTCAGCCACACCCGCAGGTTTGCCTGTTGTCTTTGTGCCATAGTAATTTGCTTTAAATGTTGTGATGAAAATAATCATGCAACGTCCATTTTTGAGTGCTAGTAAAGTAATCCAACAGTGTGCATTGAGGCAACAAGAATGCAGTTAGAGACCAGAGTATAACTTTAATCAGTAAATTAATTTAAGACAAATTACGAGAAGATTTCTAATCTATCATTTTCGCTTGGTGCCTGCAAAAATACATTTCAGCCCCTTAAGCTTTTAAAGTCGCACCAGTCTCATCCACACAATCACTTGCTTCATCACGCATACCCACGGATTTCTTTACATCTCAAATCCCTGTGTCTCTCATTTCGATGATCAATCATAACCATCCAATTGTTGATACACTCCAGACCATTGATTTATCAACAACACCAACATATTGCAAACATCTGAAAAAGGCTTTGTTTTGCGACCTACATCCAAAACCACAATTGACTGTTATGTAGAGGCAGAGTTTGCAGGACTATCAAATCAGGAACACCATAATAGTGAAAATTGCATTGAAAGCCGAGCTGGGTATGTCATATTCATAAGCAATTGTACTGTACTTAGATTCATCTCTAAGAAGTAATTGAGTACAACGGAGGAAGAATATGAATTCCTGTCATACATGACCAATTACCTTTCAAGCAGCAACCGATTCAATCAATTTTTACACGTGTAGGAATTGAAAAGGATCAACATTCAAACACTCAAAGCAATATATGTGAAGACAAAGTGGGAGCTCTCATACATAATACTACCATCTATTTTCTGGGAAAAAAGCATGTTTTATAATGACGCATATGGATCTTCTGGTGTGAAATCATCAAATTGGGTTGCCAATTACTTATAGATTGATTAAGAAGGACGTTGGCGTTGTGGAATTATCTTTTATTGAAACAATGTCATTTTGGATAATATTAAGATACTAGTTTATGATAAACTAAACACTGAACTATACAGTAATACGAGATTTAACCCTAGTTGCTTTAGTTGCTAAGCACTGATCAACAAATTATCAAGTGGATTTATAAATGATAAAATTTTCTCAAGATAGATCTTGTGTTTTATAACTGTTAGTAAAGAAAAGATATTGATTACAGAATATTAGGGCACCTGTGCGTAATGCTTCAGGCGTATCTATAAGCTACTGTTTCTCCCCGATTAACAAATTATCAAACAGATTTATGGATTATCAAATATTCCTGAAGATAGATCTTGTGTTTCGTATAGGGTTGCGGACCGAAGCAAGGCAAGACCGGGACCGGGGGGCCGCTGCCGGTCCCTGTCCATAAGCCGGACCGTGAGCAGAAGAATCTGCAGGAGAATTTCAGAATTTCACACCTGAGATTCTTAAACTTCTCAGATTTTGTTATATCTTTTCCACATTTTCATTCATATTATTATGGTTTAAGGCTAAACAGACTTGGCGTTCATGCAACGAAACTAAACAATTATTATTATTCTCTCCTACATTTCAACTCGTGGGCCAAAATTACCATTATTGACACCGATTAAGCATTTTCCACATTGATTGTTATGAATCTTTCTCAGGTCTTAAACTTTAATAAGTCTATAGTATACAAAGCTTAGCGTCTCCATTTGATTGGTGCTGGATTTGTTAATTTCACGAGTGATTTGAAGACCATTATACCATCAAATTTCCTTTTGTCTACAAACTAGTTAGAGAACTTGTCGTCCCATTGCAGGCAACATTGAATAAGAGAGTGATATTTCATTGAAAATCCAAACAAAAACAATCACTATCATACCAAAAAACATAGATAATAGAAAATTAATGTCACTA
>Ga0075156_10001971_pt1 | contig 11267 bp, 12 predicted proteins | sample JI81AbrownDNA_FD_70966 | JGI IMG/M metagenome (GOLD analysis project Ga0075156, IMG submission 70966) | Wastewater effluent complex algal communities from Wisconsin, to seasonally profile nutrient transformation and Carbon sequestration -... | ecosystem: Engineered > WWTP > Effluent > Algae...
GCGCCACCCTTGCCGATCACGTCACGGATCTTCTCCGGATTGATCTTCATGGTGTACAGACGCGGCGCGAACTGCGAGATCTCGGTCTTGGCACCGCCCATGGCCTCGACCATCTTGCCCAGGATGTGCAGCCGGGCTTCCTTGGCCTGCGCCAGGGCGACCTGCATGATCTCCTTGGTGATGCCCTGGATCTTGATGTCCATCTGCAGCGCGGTGATACCTTGCGTGGTGCCGGCGACCTTGAAGTCCATGTCGCCCAGGTGATCCTCGTCACCCAGGATGTCGGTCAGCACCGCGAAGCGGTTGCCTTCCTTGATCAGGCCCATGGCAATACCGGCCACGTGCGCCTTCAACGGCACGCCGGCGTCCATCAGCGACAGGCAGCCGCCGCAGACCGACGCCATCGACGAGGAGCCGTTCGACTCGGTGATTTCCGAGACCACTCGCATCGAGTACGGGAAGTCGGAGCGATCCGGCAGCACGGCCACCAGCGCACGCTTGGCCAGCCGGCCGTGGCCGATCTCCCGGCGCTTCGGGCTGCCCACGCGACCCGTTTCGCCGGTGGCGAACGGAGGCATGTTGTAGTGCAGCATGAAGTGCTCGCTGAATTCGCCAGCCAGCGCGTCGATCTTTTGCGAGTCGCGCTCGGTGCCCAGCGTGGCCGCGACCAGCGCCTGGGTTTCACCGCGGGTGAACAGGGCCGAGCCGTGGACGCGCGGCAGCACGCCGTTGCGGATCTCGATGCCACGCACGGTGCGCGTGTCACGGCCGTCGATGCGCGGTTCGCCGGCGAGGATCTGGCCGCGCACGATGCGGGCTTCGATCTCGAACAGCAGGCCTTCGAGTTCGACGCCGTCAAAGGTCAGGCCGTCGGCGGTCAGGGCGGCCTTGACGGCGGAGTACGCATCGCGGCAGGCCTGTGTGCGAGCCTGCTTGGAGCGGATCTGGTAGGCGGCGCGCAGCGGGCCTTCGGCCAGCTCGTTCACCTTGGCAATGAAGGGCTCGTCCTTGGCCGGCGCTTGCCAGTTCCAGGAGGGCTTGCCAGCGTCACGCACCAGGTCATGGATGGCGTTGATGGCGGTGCGGCCCTGGTCGTGGCCGAACACCACGGCGCCGAGCATCACGTCTTCGGGCAGCTGATCCGCCTCGGACTCGACCATCAGCACGGCGGCTTCGGTGCCGGCGACGATCAGGTCCATCTTCGAGTCGAGCAACTGGGTCTTGCCCGGGTTCAGCACGTACTCGCCGTTGATGTAGCCCACGCGCGCGGCGCCGATCGGGCCGTTGAACGGGATGCCGGAGATGGCCAGCGCCGCGCTGGTGGCGATCATCGAGGCGATGTCGGCCTGCACTTCGGGGTTCAGGCTCATCACGTGGATGACGACCTGCACTTCATTGAAGAAGCCTTCCGGGAACAGCGGGCGGATCGGGCGGTCGATCAGGCGGCTGGTCAAGGTCTCCAGTTCGCTCGGGCGGCCCTCACGCTTGAAGAAGCTGCCAGGGATCTTGCCGGCAGCGTAGGTCTTTTCGATGTAGTCGACGGTCAGCGGGAAGAAATCCTGGCCGGCCTTGGCACTGCTCTTGGCAACCACGGTGGCCAGCACCACGGTGTCTTCGATGTTGACCAGCACGGCGCCAGAAGATTGGCGGGCGATCTCGCCTGTTTCCATGGTGACCTGATGGGGGCCCCATTGGAAGGTCTTGGTGACCTTGTTGAACATGCTCATGGGTGAGTCTCCGGTGAATATGGGACGCGCTTGCGGTGGCGTCATGGGACCGGGAGCTCGCAGGTTTCGGGCGGTATGCCATTCCAGCGGGAGAGGTGCACCCTCCCCCTGGAATGACACGACAGTACCCCGAGCCTCAACTCCAAAGACAAAGAGCCTGTGCTGGCGACAGTTCCAGACAGGCTCCCAGTCATGCGATGCAGCTTACTTGCGCAGGCCCAGCTTCTGGATCAGCGCGGTGTAGCGGTCGGCGTCCTTGGCTTTGAGGTAGGCCAGCAGGCGCTTGCGGGAATTGACCATCTTCAGAAGGCCACGGCGGCCGTGGTGGTCTTTCAGGTGGGTCTTGAAATGAGGGGTCAGCTCGTTGATGCGAGCCGTCAGCAGAGCCACTTGGACTTCTGGGGACCCGGTATCGGCGGCACCTCGGGCGTGGGCCTTGACGATGTCGGCCTTGTTCAGTTCAGCCACGGACATGGCGATTTCCTTTGTATGGTGGAAGCCGCCGCCAAACCTGAACACCAGGCACAGCCGAACGGTTTCCGTTATGGACTTGCGAGCCCGGGTGAAACCGACCCGGGTCGTGCTTGTCACTGCCCCTGAAGGCCGAGCGAGCTGTGCCCGAGCGACGAGGGTGTAACCGTAGGAGTATACCCGATCTCACCTTTCATGACCGGTACCGCCCAGATCTTCATGAAGCGTCACGGCACCCGCCGCGTTGCGCTGCATACCGGGGAATCCACCTTGTCGGCTGCGTTGCGATTCCTATACTGCGCCACACCGGCCCGCCAGACAGAAGACATGACGAGGAGCCGAGTCTGTCCCGGAAGGCCGGGCTCGGATCGGACGGGCCCTACCCTTTGATCGACGAAGGATTTTCATGCGTTTCAAGCTCACCACCTCGCTGGCAGCCATTGCCGCACTGGCTGCCGCCAACCTGGCGTTCGCCGCCAAGGACGACCACCTGAGCCACCGCTGCTACACGGTGGCCCCAGAAGCAGCCGAGCGTGCCGCGATCGATGACAACCTGACTGCTTTCCTGCGCATGAAGACAGCGCGAGGCATGGACACCCACCGTGCCCCAGGCACCGTGTCCGTCCCGGTCTGGTTCCACGTGATCAACAAGGGTACCAGCCTGGCAAACGGCAATATCCCTGATTCCCAGATCAACGACCAGATCAGCGTGCTGAACGCGGCCTACGCCAACACGCCCTTCGTCTTCACCCTGGCCGGCGTGGACCGCACCACCAACGCGACGTGGTACACCATGTCGCCTGGCTCCACGGCCGAAAAGAACGCCAAGGCGGCGCTGCGCAAGGGCGGCGCCGAGACACTGAACCTCTACTCGGCCAACCCGGGCGGCGGTCTGTTGGGCTGGGCCACCTTCCCGAGCAGCTATGCCAGCCAGCCCAAGCAGGATGGCGTCGTGGTGCTGTTCAGCAGCGTGCCTGGCGGCAATGCCGCACCGTACAACGAGGGCGACACGGGCACCCACGAGGTCGGCCACTGGCTGGGCCTGTATCACACGTTCCAGGGCGGCTGCAAGAACCCCAATGACTCCGTGTCCGACACCGCCGCCGAGAAGTCGGCCGCCTTCGGCTGCCCGGTGGGCCGGGATTCCTGTGGCAGCAAGGCCGGTCTGGATCCCATCACCAACTTCATGGACTACACGGACGACAGCTGCATGGACAACTTCACCGCGGGCCAGACCACGCGGATGGATCAGATGCACGCGCAGTACCGCACGCCCTGATACGCGGAACCGCTTCTCGTCAGATTTCGGCGGCCCTTCGGGGCCGCTTTTCATTGTCCGCCTCAACCCCAGCCAGCGTCGGCCAAGTCCCAGCGGGGGCGAACACCAAACCGGTGGTCGCGACGGGAGGTGGCCAACCCAGCCTGGCATCTCATGGCGGCCGCCAGCGCGATCATGGCGCCGTTGTCGGTACACAGGCGCAGTTCGGGGTAGTGCACCCGCACACCCCGGCGTGCGCATGCCACGTTCAAGCTCGCACGCAGCACCGTGTTCGCACCGACGCCTCCGGCCACAACCAACCGGCCCAGCCCGGCTTTCTCCAGCGCCCGCACCGATTTGCGCACCAGCACCTCGACGATGGCCGCCTGGGCACTGGCCGCAAGATCGGCTCTCTGGGTGTCCGAAGGAAGGGGGCCAAGCTTCTTCATTGCCGTCATCACGGCCGTCTTCAGGCCTGCGAACGAAAAATCCAGGTGAGGCTGGTGCATCAACGGGCGCGGCAGGTCAAATGCATCCGCGCGGCCCGTCTCCGCCAACCGGGCCAATGCTGGCCCGCCGGGGTAGCCCAGGCCGAGCACCTTGGCCGATTTGTCGAAAGCCTCGCCCGCAGCGTCGTCGATGGTTTCACCCATCAGTTCGTAGCGCCCTACTCCGTCAACCCGCATCAGCTGGGTGTGGCCGCCCGAAACCAGCAGGGCCACGAACGGGAACTCCGGCGGATCGTCCGACAGAAAGGGCGACAGCAGGTGCCCCTCCAGATGATGCACCCCCAATGTCGGCCGGTTCAGCGCAGCGGCCAGCCCGCACGCCACACCAGCGCCCACCAACAATGCGCCTGCCAGGCCGGGGCCGCGGGTGAATGCCACCAGGTCGATATCCGCCAGCGACAAACCGGCCTCCGACAAGGCCAGCTCGGCAAGTGGCAGGACACGGCGAACGTGGTCGCGTGACGCCAACTCTGGCACCACGCCACCATAGGCCTCGTGCAGGCGAACCTGGCTGTGCAAGGCTTCGCCGAGCAGACGTGGCACCACCGGACCAACAACCTCGACCAAGGCCACGCCTGTTTCGTCGCACGAGGATTCGATGCCCAGCACTCTCATGTCTGGCAATCCTGGGAACAGACCTTGCTAAACAAAGGCACGGCGTTTGCCAACCTGGTTTTCGACTGCATCCATGAAACCGTCATCGCCGCAGAATACCGTGTTGGCATGGCGGCACGGCGGGTCGACCAATCAATCAATACAACCCGGGCCATCCGGGGCATGGGGCGTTGGGACATGAAGGAATACAGGCTGCATTCGTGGCCGGACCTGCCATCGGAGTTCCGCCGCACCGGCTACCGCCGGCTGCTGAGCGAACTCTCGCAGCGTCACATTGGCGAAAGCGCCTTGATGCGGCGCCATGGCCTGCGGCCAGGCGAAGTGCGCGCCTTGCTCCAGTTTCTCTCGCAGCGCGATCTTCTCGATGTTCGCGAGGCCGCACCGGCCGCGCGCTTCTCGATCCTGCCCGCCTGGTGGCGCCGATTGCGCGCAAGCGCGTGAGTGCCACCTTTGGCGCTCAGTGGTTCTCTCGGGCGTGGTTGATCGTGTACTTCGGGATCTCGATCGTGATGTCCTCATCAGCCACCATGGCCTGACACGACAGTCTGGAGGTCGGCGCCAGCCCCCAGGCCTTGTCCAGCAGGTCTTCCTCGATCTCGTCGATTTCGCCCAGGGAGGCGAATCCCTGCTTCACCACCACGTGGCAGGTGGTGCAGGCGCAACTCATCTCGCAAGCATGCTCGATGGCAATGCCATTTTCCAGCAGGGCCTCGCAAATGGAGGTGCCGGTCTCGGCCTCGATCTCGTCGCCCTGAGGGCAGAGTTCGGCGTGGGGGAGGATTCGTATCACCGGCATCTTCAGATCTCGTCCAGGCCGCGGCCGGTCAATGCGGCTCGGATGCCGCGGTTCATTCGGGCCGCCGCGAAGGCCTCGGTCCCCTCGGTCAGCGATTCGACGGCACCGGTGATGGCATCGGCATCGGTGCCACGCGCCGCCTCGCGGGCCTGCTGAACCAGACGGCCGATGGCCTCGCGCTCGGCCTCGTCCAGCAGGTCACTGTCAGCCAACAGGGCGGCTTCGGTCGCCAGAGCCATGCGTTCCGCTTCGACCAGGGCCTCGCGCAGCGCCCGGCTGCGCATGTCGTCCTCGGCGGTGGAGAAGCTCTCACGCAACATGCGGGCGATGTCGTCGTCCGCCAGACCATAACTGGGCTTGACCTGGACCGAGGCTTCGACCCCCGACACCAGCTCGCGCGCCGTGACGCCCAGCAGGCCATCCGCATCCACCTGGAAGCTGACCCTGATTCTGGCCGCGCCGGCCACCATCGGCGGGATGCCGCGCAACTCGAAGCGCGCGAGGGACCGGCAGTCCGAGACCAGCTCGCGTTCGCCCTGAACCACGTGGATCGCCATCGCTGTCTGGCCGTCCTTGAAGGTGGTGAAGTCCTGCGCCTTGGCCACCGGGATGGTGGTGTTGCGTTCGATCACCCGCTCGACCAACCCACCCATGGTTTCCAGGCCCAGCGACAGCGGGATCACGTCGAGCAGCAGCAACTCGCCGTCCTGAGCGTTGCCAGCCAGGGCGTTCGCCTGGATCGCGGCGCCGATGGCCACCACCTCGTCCGGGTTCACATCGGTCAACGGCGGCCGGCCGAAGAACTCGGCAACCGCAGCACGAACCGATGGCATGCGGGTCGACCCGCCCACCAGAACCACGCCGTTCACCTCGTCGCGGGCCAGCTTCGCGTCACGCAACACCTTGCGAACGGCGGTGAGCGTGCGGTCCAGCAGAGGCCGCGTCAAGTCATCGAACTGCTCGCGCGTCACCTTCACGTCGATCGGGCCGCCGGACAGGCGCGCGGAGAGCATCGCTTCGGTCACCGCAGTCAGGGTCTCCTTGGCAAGGCGCGCGGCCACCAGCATGGCACGTTTGTCCTGGGGGCTGGCGAGCTCAACACGGGCCTGCGCCGCGGCCCACGAGGCCAGCGCATGGTCGAAGTCGTCGCCCCCCAACGCCGCATCGCCGCCGGTGGCCACCACCTCGAACACGCCACGCGCCAGGCGCAGCAGCGAAATGTCAAAGGTGCCGCCGCCCAGGTCAAAGATGGCGTAGAGGCCCTCGCTGCCATGGTCGAGGCCATAGGCCACTGCGGCAGCCGTGGGCTCGTTGATCAACCTGAGCACGTTCAGTCCTGCGAGCTGGGCGGCGTCCTTGGTGGCCTGGCGCTGTGCGTCGTCGAAATAGGCCGGCACAGTGATCACGGCCCCGAAAAGGTCGTCGTCGAAGGTGTCTTCGGCCCGCTGGCGCAACGTGGCAAGCACCTCGGCCGACACCTCCACGGGGGTCTTCACGCCCTGTCGGGTGTCGATGGCCACCATGCCGGGCTGGTCGACGAAGCGGTATGGAAGACGGGCGTGCCCCGCAACGTCGGTCAGACCGCGGCCCATCAGACGCTTGACGGAGGCGATGGTGTTCTCAGGGTCTTCGGCCTGCGCCGCGGCGGCCTCATGGCCGATCTGCCGGCCTCGCTCGCCAACGTAACGAACCACCGAAGGCAGCATGACTCGGCCGTGGGCGTCGGGAAGGCATTCCGCCAGACCATGGCGCACGGCCGCGACGAGCGAGTTGGTGGTACCCAGGTCGATGCCCACGGCGATGCGCCGCTGATGCGGGTCAGGCGCCTGGCCGGGCTCGGATATCTGTAGCAATGCCATGGTTCAGAGGTCGAAGGTGTCGAGGCGGCGGCCAATGTCGGCCCGGAATCGCCGCACGAACATCAATGCGCGTACGAGGTCGGCGGCCGCAGCCGGGTCGCCCTGTTTGTCGAGCTTCGTGGCGATGTCCGCAAGCAGGGAGCGCTCCTGTCCGGCCACGGCATCGTCGATCGCCTGGACATCGGCCTCGCTGTCCGCCTCATCCAGCGCCTCGCGCCAAGCCATCTGCTGCATCAGGAACGCGCCGGGCATGGCGGTGTTGCGCTCGGCGTCGATGGGCGTTCCGCGCAGCTCGCACAGGTAGGCGGCACGGCTCAGCGGATCCTTGAGCCTGCGGTACGCTTCGTTGACACGCACAGCCCACTGCATGGCCACGCGCTGGGCGGCGGCACCTTCGGCGGCGAAGCGGTCCGGGTGGACCTGACCCTGCATCTCGCGCCATCGCGCGTCCAGCACTGGAATGTCCATCGCGTACCGCGCAGGCAGTCCAAAGAGGTTGAAATCGTCGTCGTCGAGTTTCACAGGTGCTTCTCAAAGAACAGCGACAGGCCATTGTCCGGATAGCCACCAAACGCCGCACGGCGCTGATAGCCAGCCCGCTCATAGAGGCGCACGGCCTCGAACTGATCGCTTCCTGTCTCAAGGAGTGCGAGCGCGAACCCGTCGGCCTGAAGTCGCCGCTCCAGCGTGGCCAACAAGCGGCTGGAGACGCGTTGCCCGCGTGCGGCGGGCGCCACAAACATCCGCTTGATTTCGCCATAGGGCCGCCCTGCCGTGGCGGGCTCGCCTGGCATGCGCCGCGTGGCCCCACAGCCGAGCAACTCGCCGGCACACTCGGCGACCAGAAAGTCCACGTCGTTGGACAACAGCGCCTGCACGTCGAGGATGTGGTTGGCTTCAGGCTCGTACAGCGAGGCCAGGTATGAATCCAGTTCGGCCAGCATGGCGACCACGCCGGGGTGGTCCGGGCGTTGCGGGCGGATGACGAGATCTCGGGCGGTCATGAGCGGCGGAGGCAACAAAAAGGCGCGGCAGGTGAACGCCGCGCCCGTCTGGGAGGGAACGATTGTCGGCGTTTTGCGCGAGCGGAGGATCAGACGCGGAAGGACTCACCGCAGCCGCAGCGGTCCTTCTCGCGTGGGTTGTGGAACTTGAACCCCTCGTTAAGCCCCTCTCGGACGAAATCGAGCTCGGTGCCGTCCAGGTAGGGGAAGCTCTTCGGGTCGATCAGCACCTTCACGCCATGGCCCTCGAAGATCATGTCCTCGGGGGCCACTTCGTCGGCGTACTCGAGCTTGTAGGCCAAGCCCGAGCAGCCAGTGGTCTTGACGCCCAGGCGAACACCCACCCCCTTGCCGCGGCGCGCGAGGTAGCGGGTCACATGACGGGCAGCCGCCTCGGTCAGGGTCACGGCCATGGGATCAGCTCGCCTGCGATTCCGTGACGCCACCGTGGCGAGCGCGGTAGTCGTCCACCGCAGCCTTGATCGCGTCTTCGGCCAGGATGGAGCAGTGGATCTTCACCGGCGGCAGGGCCAGTTCCTCCGCGATGTGGGTGTTCTTGATGGTCAGCGCCTGGTCGAGCGACTTGCCCTTGACCCATTCGGTGACCAGAGAGGACGAGGCGATCGCTGAGCCGCAGCCATAGGTCTTGAAGCGCGCGTCTTCGATCAGCCCGGTGGCCGGGTTGACCTTGATCTGGAGCTTCATCACGTCGCCGCAGGCTGGGGCGCCGACCATGCCCGTGCCAACGGTGTCGTCACCCTTGTCGAAGTTGCCGACGTTGCGGGGGTTTTCGTAGTGGTCGATGACCTTGTCGCTGTATGCCATGGTGTGAACCTCAGGTAGCCGTGGCGAGCCCGCTCAGTGGGCAGCCCATTGGATGGTGGAAATGTCGACGCCGTCGCGGTACATATCCCACAGCGGCGAGAGCTCGCGCAGCTTCGCGACGCGGTCTTTCAACGTGGCCACTGCGTAGTCGATTTCCTCTTCGGTCGTGAAGCGGCCGATGGTCATGCGCAGGCTCGAATGGGCCAGTTCATCGCTGCGGCCGAGTGCGCGCAGCACGTAGCTGGGCTCCAGGCTGGCGGAGGTGCAGGCCGAGCCGGAGGACACCGCCAGGCCCTTGACGCCCATGATCAGCGACTCGCCCTCGACATAGTTGAACGAGATGTTCAGGTTGTGCGGCACACGCTGGGTGAGATGGCCGTTGATGAAGGTCTGCTCGATGTCGGACAAGCCCCTCACCAGCCGATCGTGCAACGCGGCGATACGGGGCAACTCCTCGGACATCTCCTCGCGGGCGATGCGGAAGGCCTCGCCCATGCCGACGATCTGGTGCGTGGGCAGCGTGCCTGAGCGCAAGCCACGCTCGTGGCCACCGCCGTGCATCTGCGCCTCCAGGCGGATGCGCGGCTTGCGCCGAACATACAGCGCGCCGATGCCCTTCGGGCCATAGCTTTTGTGCGAGGCCAGGCTCATCAGGTCGACCGGCAGCTTGGCCATGTCGATCTCAACCTTGCCGGTGGCCTGGGCGGCATCAACGTGGAAGACCACCCCGCGCTCACGGCACAGTGCACCCAGCGCTGGGATGTCCTGGATCACGCCGATCTCGTTGTTGACGTACATCACCGAGGCCAGGATCGTGTCGGGCCGGATCGCTGCCTTGAAGGCATCGAAGTCCAGCAGACCGTCGGCCTGCACCTCCAGGTAGGTCACCTCGAAACCCTGGCGCTCCAGCTCACGCATCGTGTCCAGCACCGCCTTGTGCTCGGTCTTCACGGTGATCAGGTGCTTGCCGCGGCTGGCGTAGAAGTGTGCAGCGCCCTTGATGGCCAGGTTGTTGGATTCGGTGGCGCCAGATGTCCAGACAATTTCTCGCGGGTCGGCGCCGATCAGCAAGGCGACCTGCTCGCGCGCTTTCTCGACTGCGGCCTCGGCCTCCCAACCCCATGCGTGGCTGCGGGATGCAGGGTTGCCGAAATGCTCGCGCAACCAGGGCACCATGGCGTCCACGACGCGCTCGTCGACCGGCGTGGTGGCGCCGTAATCCATGTAGATCGGGAAATGCGGGGTCATGTCCATGGCGGCGGATAGAGCAGCGAAATGGGGTGAGTGGCTTACTTGGAAAACGCGTTGCCGAGGGCGAACACCGAGTTCGGAGCCGTGATCTTGATCGGCTTGACCACGGGCTGGCTGGAAATGGCACGCTTGATCGGTGCCTCCTCGATGGACACGCCCTTGGCGAGTTGGTCGTCGACCAACTTGCGCAGCGAGATTGAGTCGAGGAACTCGATCATCTTGGTGTTCAGGCTGGCCCACAGTTCATGCGTCATGCAGCGGCCAGCGTCGTCACCCATGCAGTTTTCCTTGCCGGCACAGCCGGTTGCATCGATGGGTTCGTCCACGGCAACGATGATGTCGGCCACGCTGATCTCCTCGGCCTTGCGGCCCAAAGAGTAGCCGCCACCCGGCCCGCGGGTGCTTTCGACCAGTTCATGGCGGCGCAGCTTGCCGAAAAGCTGTTCCAGGTAGGACAGTGAGATCTGCTGGCGCTGGCTGATGGCCGCCAATGCCACCGGCCCGTTGTTGGAACGAAGCGCCAAGTCGATCATGGCGGTCACCGCAAAGCGGCCTTTGGTGGTCAAACGCATCGGATTCTCCTGTGAACTCGGTGAATGCCTCGCCGACTCCCGCCCCGATCAGGGGCAGGTCTTCAAGCGCATCGATCCGGGTGGTGCCCGGGTTTACCCTTGGCATTAGCCGAGTGATTTGCTCGATTATAGGCGAAGCCGACTCTTTTAGTCGTGTATCTGCTCACTTGGTTCCCCTGACCCACGCGAGTCGGTCTGTTGCAACCACTCCAGCAGGGCGTCGCACCCCGATTCGACCAGATCCAACACCAACTCGAAGCCCGCTGCATCCCCGTAGTAGGGGTCGGGCACCTCGCTGGGAGCGCCCTTTGCAAAGGACATGAAGAGGCGCAGCCGACCTGCGCTAACGGGCGGGCAGCGCCGCTTGAGCGCCGCCAAGT
>Ga0075156_10001975_pt1 | contig 11255 bp, 4 predicted proteins | sample JI81AbrownDNA_FD_70966 | JGI IMG/M metagenome (GOLD analysis project Ga0075156, IMG submission 70966) | Wastewater effluent complex algal communities from Wisconsin, to seasonally profile nutrient transformation and Carbon sequestration -... | ecosystem: Engineered > WWTP > Effluent > Algae...
ACGCTTAAAGTCAAGTTGGTCATGTCAGGAAGTTTGCCGCTGTATGTTAACACTTTTGCTCAAGGACTAATGCCTTTTTTTGGCAGGTACGCCTTTACGCAAAGTTTCACTGATGACTACCTTTGGAACGAAGTAGTTTCCGTTTTTACAACCCCCGTGGGCGCATATGTTCTCATCCCCTGTCAAGAGTGCCTTAAGCTCTTCCAGTAAATGTCCTTGGAAGGCACACTCGACACATCCCTTTGGTAGTGCTGCCCGACCATTGGGAAAAGCTTCCACTGATGCAGAACAGGCAAATCGTTTGGCGACATCGTTTGCAAATGATGTACCATCAATTCCATACTATAAAATCATAAACAATCGTAATGAAACCACTTTCTTTGGGATATGCAAAAATAGAATTCTTTCACTCACCTCTTCCAAACCACGTATGTATGTTGTGAATTTTTTGTTACCCTGTCTCTTTTCTATTTCAATTTGGATACTGTTTGGGGATCCCTTTTTTAGAGCAAGCACCTCACTGCCTGGCATTGCTACAAGAGCATGAGCGGGTTGAAGTTTTTTCAACCACCCTTCATATAAATCTTTACGCGAAACGTTCGTAGAGCTTTGCGATGCTTCGGTAACATTATTGCGCTGAGCTTGCCGACTCTCAAGTTTGCTAAGTTTGTACAAAGCCTCATACAACGATGGGTTCAACATCAGCTGTCCAGAATTTTCTTCCAATCCTGCTTTCTTGATGTAATTATTGAGGACCTCTCTTGCCTCCTTAAGGGTAAGAAATCCTGTTCCTCGCCTAGCTTCACTTGCAGCGTTTGAAGCTGCTACGTCGTTCGGGTCCAAATCCAAAGCTGCCACAATTGTTTTGGGTATTTGGTATAAATTTACGATTGCTAATTTCCTGCAAGTTGGAGTGTACTTGTCGTCAGGAGTGCTAGTCGATTCATGTTCTTTCTTCACGTGTTGCTTCATTCTCCTTAGAGCTGGGTGCGAACGATTAATTTTACTCAAAAATGCAACTAACTCAAGTCCATCCGGACTAGGCTTGGTCTCGATCGTTGGTTGCGAAATACCAGGTTCGCCCTCACGGTCTTGTTGTTGTTCGTACAGGAAAAGGCCAATTTTTTTGAATTTTGTTTGCTTTAGATCCAGAGTTGTACCTTTCGGTCTCGCTGGCAAAATGTGGGAAGCATACAAAGACGAAACACGAATAGGAAGGATTTTATCAGTTACTGTCGTAACCAATGCACGGTGGAAAGAGTAAAGTAGCAAATTATCTTGATCAGAGTCGTCGGGTACAACAAAGGCATTATTCTCGGGACATATATTTGTGTCATTAGTTTGACCTAAAATTGTCGTTTCTTTTGTGCTGACATGTACATCATCTAGGCTCTGTACGCTCTTCTGATGCTCTTTTTCCTTCATAGAAGAATCTTTGTGAAATGTTTCATTTTCAGTCTCCATTTCATAATTGTTGTCTCCCTCTTCGTTGTGTTCATCTTCATATCCAGTTTCATCTCCTACTTTCGTAACAATTCTGCCTTCATGTAAGTCAGGGTTTCCAAAGTTGGCATTTATTTCCCACTGAACGGTCAACGGGTCTAAAACTTTCCCCCTATGATTTGCATGAAGCAATCTTTGTGCTTCATCCCTGGATATCCTCCATAAGTCGTCACCATAGCATGTAATGACTTCACAACAAATGCCTTTTGCTCCAGGGCCTACTCTCATCTGCGTAGGATAGTCTGCAACAAGGATTCCCAGAGCGAAAGGAGGCGAGACATTATTTCGAGTGGTATATATTGCAACAATACTTCCTCTTTTTAGAGTAGGAAACTGTCGTAAAGATAAAGGAGTTTCAGCTTCAATGAAATTTTCTCCTAATGATGCTGCTGGCTGCAAGATTGATTGAACTCCAGATCTCATAAGATTTGCACCGCGGCAAAGGAATTTTGAAACAGCCACGTGAACCAAGACTGAAGCAAAAGGTATCCAGTTCGGTGGAATGATGGACAATAGCGGTAGACAAGGCACTAAACGTTGCTGATGAGGTTTACTTGAGTGTTTGGATAATGTTCCCTGGTTTCCAGTCTTGATTTCAACAGAAGCGGTATCGTCATCGAAGTATTTGTGTTCGATTTCCATCAAAATAGGTTGGGTCGTATTGATGTATGGCCAAATTTTGGTGCGAAAGATAGAGGATTGAGGACAAGCTTCTACACTTTCTACCGGTAATCTATCCGATGAGCCTTGCGCTGAGCGCAAATACAGGGTGACAGCTCCAAATTTGGCACTTGTCTTGCTGCCTTCGTGCTGTGCCCGGGCAGAAGTAGCACCACAGGAATTGGGCGAGATCCGCTTTAGTTTTCTTACCAAAATTTCTCCGTTACCGTTTAAAGAAAGCGCGTCCTCAAGAAGCGATTGTAAAATCTTAACATCTATCTTAGAGTTCAAGACATCATTAGGTATATTATTGAAGAAGCTCTTAAATAAGTGGTCAAGAAGCCGGCGCTTGTCTGATTTGCGGAGAGGAGCATCTTTTGTAGAAGCCGTGGCTAAACCTTCCTTATGAAACATTGTGTGGTTGGCCGCTCAGCGGTTCGGCTATTGCAATGGCTTCGAAGAGTGATCTCTGAGTTTTGTCTGTTTATTATTTGCTCAGTGTATGAGCCTATGAGCGTATGCTTTCCGGGGTGTTTGTGTTTGTTTACGCTAGGAAATAGCTCTACTGAGAGATTGCTATACTGTGTAATATTTTATTGTTCAGTTTATTCGCATGAATGAAAGTGGACTCTTTCATGTACCTACAACCAAAATAATGAGGTTTCTTGTCTTCTGAGACATAAACATATAGTTTCTTCCGTTGAGAGTTAGCTTACAATAAATGTCGAGGAAATCGTCTGAACAAAAGTTACAAAAATTATTCCACTTTTTAAAGTGTCCGTTGTAAGCCCAGTTTCAACAGTTATCGACCGTTCGAACACGATTCAGGAGAATCCAACAGTTCGAATTCCTTCATCGGAAAAGTTTACTGTACTTATAAATATGGCGCGAAATTAGTTCCCACAAGGAATGAAGAGCCCCAAGCGCTCCGGCCGATACAGGGAGTTGTCTTCTGAGCAGAGAAGAGGAAATAAATGTTGGATTCACGAAGGATCCTGGAGCACTTGAGAGTCTTCTAAAAGAGTGGTTTGGCCTCCAAATCGTTATGAAAGAACCTAAGTAGATGATCTGAAAGAACCTAAGTAGAGGATCTGAAAGAACCTAAGTAGAGGATCTGAAAGAGCCTAAGTAGAGGATCTTTAATGAGAAAGTAGAAGCCCAGGAGAGATCGAAGCCTGGGTGAACGCATCTCTACTGCTGGTCTAGGGTTAAAGTTGCAAAATATACAAACGAAATGAGGGGATATGTCGAGTCAGAAGATGGCGATTTGCCTGCCCTTTCGATCTCAAGGCCGCACATCATTCCAATTTCACAAACCAACTCATCATTATCACGCGCATCTCAGAGACTCAAAAATCTGGAACCGAGTGCACCACATGACGAGACAGCAATGTCTTTCATGCGACGAACTAACGATCTAGTGAGCTCCGATTTTGCCTATAATTGCTCGCCGACAGCAGACATGGATATCATGTCATCCATGTCAGGAGACCAGGGAGAGAGAATAATGCACGTGATTGAAGGAGACAAGGATCAACCTGTTAACAAAAAGGAGAAGAAGAATACAAACGGAAGGCGTGGGCGAAGTACAGTACCCAGAAGAGGAACGAATAACGGCGGGGCTCGATCACGATCCCCTCCGCCTATAAGGAGAAGGACTAATGCCACTCCAGTTGAGAATCGTATTCTTCCAACAGAAACAATTCAGCCAGAAGAAAGAACGTTCTATTCAGCTGCTGGGTGTTGCGTGATCCCAGACTATGCCTCTTTCATGGCTATGCTAGGATTTGGAAATACAGTCGACGAAGACAAAGACGAGATTCCCAGAGCGATCAGCGACGATGAACTAAGTCATGAGTCGAACAACGACGAGAAAACTGACATCGAAGATTACAACCTCGACAGCGAGATGGAGTTCAGTGGTGAGACTCCAAAACCATCAGTTAAGACGATGAACTCAAGAGAGGTGATACCTGGAGAAACACGCAGCATGGCCGGGACCGCCGTTGGAGCCCAGCCTTCTGATATATCGTCTAAAATTAACGTAAAGTCCGATGATGGTTTAGTGCAGAAGGAAAGCAGTGAGCCAAAGTCGGAGTTCCAGGAATTAGTTGAAGACATAGCCTCAATTATTTCTCCTATCATGGGTCTTGCTGACATGCCACCACCGCCTACAAAATCAAACCCTCTCAAGGGGCCAATACAGAAGCAACAAGGTACTTATTTAAATCCCCCGCCAAATACGATTGATATCGATAAACATTCTGCGATCGAAAAAAATCTCCAGCACGATACCAAAGAAAAACCGCAACAAGAAAACAGGCAATCAATGAACAGTAATGATGAGCCGAGCATATCAATTTTTGCTAAGTCTGGTGGAGGAAACGAGAAGGCCAAGTCACTATTGGCTGCCATGCAAAGTGCGCGCCAAATGCATAAGAAGGGAAGCAAAAAAGAAGAATCAACAGAAAGTTTTTCTAAAACAAAAAATGCACTCTTCGAAACTGAGTCGTGTTCATCACAATCCACTGCGTCGTCCTCATCTTCATCTAATTTAAGAGGAGCGGACAAACATCGTTTTCTAGAATCTCAAAATCCAATTGTAGACAACAGAACAATCACAATTACATCACAGAGGCCCCGTGACACGCAGATAACCAAAGATCCCATACTACCCGCTCCCGATGCAGCTGATGATGAGACCGTATCGTCAGCGCAGTCAGAGTGGAGCGAAGCGCAACAAAAAACTTATTTATCTTTATTAGGAAAAACAGGAAAAAACATCCAAGAAACGAATACTAAAAAGGCACTTGGGCTGATCAAATCAAGTCAACCGTCTGGTCAAACTCAAGAAGATGTGGGCACTATTTCAGAGGGTTCACTAATTGTGTGTAAAACAAAAGCGGTTGAAACATCAAGCATAAACTATCAATCACATGATATCGACGCCCATATCTCATCGCCTCCGACCAAGCTTTGGAATCTAAATATCAAGGAGAAAATCCACAATTCCAAACTAGCGGGTGGCAAGAACCCTATCCGCTCGTCCTCTTTGGAAAAAGGAATGGTTGCCACAATTAATGCCGCAAACCTCACACTTGAAGCCGTGACTAGCTTTTCTCTAAGAACGTCTAAGGATAAGAAAGAATCGATCGTGCCAAAAAATATTGGGAAATCTACAGATCCTGATAAGCAAACAGGATCAACTCATATTATTTTAAGTGAGAAAGTGCATGAACCCGGAAACAACCATATCGGTAATAACTTTGACGATCAGTCTGATTGCGCTAGTGAAAGTGGCAGCGACAGTAGCAGCGATAGTGAAACCGACGACGACGATGATGACGATCAGGATCATAAATTTAGTAGAAGAGCTGCTGATAGGTTTGAAGCTACACTCGAGGCACTTCCTGAAGCCGATGACGAAACGGATGTCGAATCTGATACAGATCCCAATCTAATCGGAAATATCCCAATTGATCGCGTTGACCAGAATCACACAAAAGAAGGGCTTGAGATAATCAGCCAACACTCATCAGCTAAACAAATTAGCGTCCATCCTGTGAAAAGACGAACTTTATTCCCTAAGGTCAAAGTTAAGTCTCAAGAAGGCGAAATAATGTCAATCTTCCAGCCAATTGATCGTCATGAAGAACAAGTACATCAAGTGAGTTTGGATCAGTGCTCGTCTGATTGCAAGAATGACATAGCATTTCGTCAATCCAAATTCTCTTTTTTCACTTCTTCGGAGAAATATGAAAAAGTAAAATCTGATGACTGTTCAGCAGTATCAGAAGAAGATATGAAAGAGAAACCGTACGAGGAAATCATCAATTCCATAATTATGGCAGACATCAATAATCAGGGCAATCCAGGCATCAAAAAGACCTTTCCAAAATTACTTAAGAAACCTTTTCGAAGATCCAAGTTCCAAAATCTCGCGAAAGAGGAAGCAAAATCTGTTTTGATAGTCGAAAAGATTGAACATGACGACGACATAACTGTCACCACCGCAAATGTGTCTCCTATCAAAGAATATAAGGCTGTTAACGATGAGAGCGAGTCAAAATTTCTCGAACCGGTTTCCGCAAAGGCTGATCAGTTTCAAAACGACGACCACGAGAGCGCTGTTAGTAAGGATGACGAGGAACTCGATCAACTTTTGGCCCAGGAATTTCACCATGAAATTGATGTAAATCCAATTTCGACTCTATCGTCAGCCACAATTGATGCCAACTGTGATTCGATGTCCATTGTTTCTGAAATGACTATGCAAACAAACCATCGACCCGATAACAGAAGGCAGAATGAATTAATTAAGAAGAAGTATTTAGTTATTGAAGAAGAGCCCTCTACAGAATCTGGTGTATTGGACACATTCCTAGAGGTAAACAAACCAACTGATGGAGCTGAAGCAGGTTCGATTAAAACAGGATTCCATTCAGTGGCCACGGAAAGAGCTAGCATCAACGAAAAGTTTTCACATGAAGTCAAAGGCAAGGGCTGGGTAACAACTATGAAGAAAGCAACAACACATGATAAAAGAAATTATACATGGGATTCTAAGAGTGGTTGGGTTGCTGTATCTAAAATGTCGTCGCCAAATTCTGGTAATAACTCCGCAGATGAGCAAAGTGCGTCAGCTCAAGAACCTTTGGAGCAAGAGTCTTTTGAAGATCCATTTGAAGACCATTTACCAAACATGAATTCCGTCAAGACAGAAAGTGGCACAAATCTTGAAGATGAATGTATTGAACCTGAAGATCGTTTTGATCTTCAAAATGAACAGCATAAAAGGGTGGAACAATCTTTTTTGATGCGCAAGGTTCAGAGAATGCTTGAAAGAAAGAAAACAAGAGAGCCGGATGAGATGACTACGTTGTCTGAGCAGGGTCTTTCATGCGCAGTTCAAAATATGGTTGGTGAGATTTCGACTCCTCCCCCTCCTTCAGCTTCGCCACCGTTAAGAATCGAAACGGCAGCCAATACGCAAACTCGTTCTGATACATCTCAGCAATCAAAAGTTATTAAAGAAACCTCATCTACCTTCACATCAGATAAATTATATAGGGAAGATGATGATGAAGATAAGCAGTCAGACCTTTCTGCAAAACATAAAGCAAAGGCGTGGATGGATTTGATGAACCAAAAGTCTGCCGCTGTTGCAAAGGAGAGGACTGTAAAGCATCTAAGACTTGAATTAAATGCAGCACGACAAAACTCTGACACACAACGTACTGATAGACTGGAAACCTCTATAACGAGCAGCAATAGAGCAGTGAAACCTTTAATCAATGAATATGACCAAGTTCGCATTGATTTTCGTTCAGCAGCGCAGAAATCAATATTAGACATTTCTGTTTCCACTGCAGACTCAAGCCCCGACAGGCTTGATAACGCATTTGGCTTGCTGGATAAATATGGGAAAAGAAGAGGAATTCTGCCTGACTACTATTACACGCAAAAAGTTAGCGAAGGAACCCCCAGTGAAATCGGCGACAAGTTATTCGATAGGGATTGGCGTGACGGGATGCCGGTGGGTAGATCAGAAGATGATGATTCCAAAAGCTCTGTAGAAACCGAAGAAAAGGAAGAGATGGCCTCAGCATCAAATTTCATGTCTCAGCTTCAATGCAATATGAACGATCTGCCAATGGCCCACTTAGCCTTTTTGAAAGGCAGAAATGATGATGATAGAAATGGAAGCGAGGACAAGCAAAAAGCGGAAAACCTAATAAAGTTTCAGGATCTTTCTAGTGCTATGTGTGCTTGTGGGAAAGATGGTCCACTCAGGACAATATTTGAGGCAGATGAGAGTGATAGTATCAGCATAAATCAAGATAACAATTTGAAATCTCAGCTTCATTCCAAATCTGGTAAGGAAGTAGACGTGCAGCAAACAGTCTCGATTGATAATATGATGAAGAAAAGATTTGGCGCACCAAAATCATCTGATTCGGTGTCTACTGTATCCGACATTTCGCGTGATTCACTGTCTGATTTTATGGAAGAAGACGGAACCGTTTCAGAGCGATTCAATAAAAAAAGGGCCGCGATGACGGCTGCAAGGCGTGTCGACTCGATAATCAACTCCATGCCATCTATGGCAGAAGCCAAAATAAGTTTGAATGAGAAGGCTAGCCGAATAATGTAAATTCATGTTTCAAAAAAGCCTATAATTCGCAGTAAACGATTGAGTAAGGAATTCATAATGGATATAAATTTGAAACTGTTTGAAAGGCAAATATGAAACTGAGGCATGGGCATACCTTGATTTGAATAAAAGCAGAAAGTGCCTGCTTATATGTTACGTTTTCACTAAAGAAGCTCCTTTCATGTGCAAGATGCGTAAGAACGAAAGTAGAACTCTACGAATTGTCTTGAAGGCTCGAACAAATGTTGAGAAAAGTGTTCTGGCCAATCGTCTTCGACCTCATCGACTACTGTTTGTGGCCATACAAGCATGGAGAGTTTTTTCACGAAGTGAAATATATTCATGCAAACGAATCGCTTACATGTAGGTTGGAGTAGATAAAAATCTTCTTGATCCAAAATAATTGAATTTTTGTTTGTTTGATTTTCGACATTATCAGGGAGACATGGAAGAAAAAAAAATTGTTGGAAATTTGGCACATGAGATCGGTAGCAAACAAAAGAACCAAGTATGTAGTGGAAAACGGATTCTCCAGAACGAGAGGAAATCTGAGTATTTTACGGCATTGCTGGAAGATTTGGACCAAACGTTGTCATCTTGCTAAGAGAGTTCACAAAGCTTGCTATTCGACCAGTAATAGAGCCAAATCAATCTTATTATTTCTTGGACGACTGAAACAGACCATTTATTTGGCGAAACGGAGGGTAATCTGGGACGAATGGAGAAGTCAAACTCGACTTGTTCGTTTGTGTAATGATGCAAGAAAAGTTTATTTGAAGAGTAGGCTATGTTCATGCTTCTCTGCTCTACTTCAACATAAAAGAGCAATAGTGGATCATAGAGTGAGATCAATGGAAAATCTTCGTTTTCAAGCCAGGAACCATGCTATCGAGTCCGTGATTCATTCAAGTGCGGGTTTTGACCCTCAAACATCCCTGTTTTACTCCGGGTTGTACCCACAAAAAATTTTGACGTCGAAAGATTTCATTGATCCTCCAAAAGGAAGAAATTCGTTTCAAGAAAAGCTTCAATCTGTGCTTCTTATAAGTAAATTGATATGGAAAGAGAATTTGACAAAAGCTCTTGAAGATTGTAAATTGAGATTGAAATCATGGCTGAATTCAAAAGAAGGAATGCAGATGCGAGAAAATCAGACTAGGTTGATCGAAAATGATTTCCGTCTTTCGCCTGTTTCTATCGCTGACCGTCGTGAGAAAATGTTGCGCTCCATAGGCATGATTTCGCTTTGTTTGCTTGACTCCAAAATTTCAAACCAGATTCAAATCTCGACAAAGCAATTTTTTCAGGATTTAGTTCCGTTTGCTACCATACTGGGATGCAAAGGGGTTTGTGTATCTCTTGCAAGTTTGTGCCAGTTCTTGTTACAAAGCAACGTTGGAGGATTCGAAGCAACTCATATCTTTGATTGCTTCGGGTTCAACCAAGGGTCTACTCAAATGATCACATTAAAAGTGTTTGAAGAACGCCTTAATGACACTTACAGTTTCATGGGAGCTCAGGGCTGTAAGTGGAAACTATACATAAGCCCTGCCAACAATGTTCTTTTGTACCATAACACCGTTACAGAGGAAAAAATCTTTGATCATCAAATGGACAAAAAAAGACTGTGTGAAATAGCAGATTGCGTTTTGCATGCCAAAGAGGAGGTCAAACTTCGTCTGTCATTCTTTAACCAAATGGAGGAATCAATAATGAATGAAACGAAAGAATTCGCGGCTCAATTCGTTCAAAGGACATGGAGAGCTAGTAGGACAATAAAAAAAGTGAGATGGATATTGAAGGGGAAAATGCTAGAGAAGCTAGAAATTGCTAAAGTGAAAGTCCTAAAGTTTCTGCAGGGTGCGTATCGTCAATTAAGCCAGATGAAGAAAATGAGATTTTTAGTGTTTTTACGCTATGAGAAAGTTATGAGTCAACATGAACACGGAAGAGTCTTTTACGTTGATCACATGGGTGGCAAAAGTCAATCTGCGCCTCCACAAGTTCTATCCATACTTTCAAGGTATGCCATTGGTAGAATTTCTTACAAACTAGACGAGTTGCCTCTATGGGCCAACGTGGCAACGGTTAGCGGAGAGATCTGGTTTCATTGTCGCGGATCTACAAAATTTACTTTTTCTAGAGAGTTTCCTGATGGCTATGAACTATGCTCTGTCTGCTCCAGAAATCTTGTGCGATTTTATTGCGAAACATGCTACAACTACAGATGCTCCAAATGCTTTAGGAATGAACACTTGCGGCTTCCTGCGACCGATCGGCAACATTCATTTAGTCTTATTGAGCCTAAATTCCGCTCAGCTTGCCAGGATCAATAACTTTTACAAATCGAGAGATGTTGTGGGTTATGCACTTAGTTTCTATCACTACCTCATGCCATGTGAACGGAGTAGATTCGAAGTTTTTGTTTATTGGAATGAAATTGATTATAGGTGTTTACTGGTAAATAAACAACAATGACCTCTCTAAACCTAACTCCATTCTCAGCTTATCCTACAATAGCTTGTCCAAGGAAGTGAGCATCATATTTGTTGAATAATTTTGTCCATATGATTTGGTTTTATTCATCCACTGGTTTTGATTTAGACTCTTAAATTTCTGATTACAGGCTGGAAATCTGTATGAGTTTTGCATAACAATGTCAGAGGTGAGTTGTGAGAAATGTACTCACACTGCAATTGCAGCACAGAAGATTGGTGACATACAGAGAGACATTGGTGGGATTGGTCTGCATCATGAATCTTGGTGGGATTGCCATGTGATTGCAATGGGATTGCCATGTGATTGCAATGGGATTGAATCTTGGTGGGATTACAATGAGAAGCAACTCTGGTGGGATAACAAAGGAATTTATGAGGATGAAAATACCATTGTAATTTAAACTTATAATTTTGTCTTATGAAACTTTGAAAACTATAAG
>Ga0075156_10001976_pt1 | contig 11254 bp, 7 predicted proteins | sample JI81AbrownDNA_FD_70966 | JGI IMG/M metagenome (GOLD analysis project Ga0075156, IMG submission 70966) | Wastewater effluent complex algal communities from Wisconsin, to seasonally profile nutrient transformation and Carbon sequestration -... | ecosystem: Engineered > WWTP > Effluent > Algae...
TTTCGACGGGGGGGGTGTCGGGGCGCACAGGCGCCGTGCCACACTCGATTTCCATGCCCCCACTCGAGTCGCCCCAGGCCATCTCCGCGCTGACCAGGCGAACCTTCTTCGGCGGAGCCGCGGGCCTGGTCGGGTCGGCCGTGGCGGCCGGCGCGGATGCCGCACCGGCGATCGGCTTCGACAGCACGAGCGGGTCCGGCCACTGGCTCGGCGCGCGGTTCTGGGGCAACCGGCTGCAGGACTGGATCGCTCGGGCCGGCCGGATCGAATGCGTCGCGGCCGGATCCGGGGTGGGCCGCACGGTCGCGGTCTTGACCCACGAGATCCAGGCGAGCACCTTCGATCTCAGCGTGCGCACGGGAACCCTGGTCCCGGGAAATGGCTTCTCGGGCTTCGTCATCGGCACCGGTGTGCCCGGCGAGGATGCCCGGCGTCGAGCGCTGCTCGGGTCGGCCAGCGGCATCGGCGGAGGCCTGATCGCGTATGTCGATCACAATGGCGCGGTCGGCTTCCGCGACCATACGGCCGAGGGCGATCAGTTCTTGTGGCCGCAATTGCCAGCCACCGTGGTCGGCGCGGCGCGACCCCGGGTCCCGAGCGAGGACCTCACCGTGCGGCTGACCTGCCGCCCAGCCTCGGCGACCACCGTCACCCTCACCATCGCGGTCTCCCTCACGGCCACCGGAGAGGTGCTGCAGCGCGCGACCCTGGCGAGCCTGCCGCACACGCGTGTGCGCGGCGGGATCGCGCTGATGTCGAGTGCCCGCGATGGCTCGGCCGCCCGCTTCTGGCTGACGGGCTTCGCAGCCACCGGCGTCACCGTCATCCCCGAGCGCGCCCTCGGACCGGTAGTCGGCACCCTCTTCACCGCGGTGGCTCGCACCCTGCGGATGACCGTGCAGTTGATGCCGCTGGATCCACGCACGTTGCCCACTCTCAGCCTCGAAGTGCAACGCGCTGGCACCTGGCAACGGGTCGGCAGCAGCGCGATCGGCCCCGGCTATACGGCTCTCTTCTATGCTCCGGGCTTCGACACCGGCTCCCCCGTCGGCTATCGGATCGTCGGCGCCGGCCAGGTGTTATATGGCGGGACGATCCCCGCGGCGCCGACCGGACGCCTCCGGTTGGCCAGCGTGAACTGCCTCAAGGCCAGCCATCGGCCGCTGGACTCAATCACGCCCTGGCAGGCGCGCCTGCCCGGCAGCGTGTCCTTGGATCTCTACAGCAAGCGCAATATCTACTTCCCGCACAACGAGATTGTCGATTCGATCCTCGCGCAGAAGCCGGATCTCCTGATCGCCCATGGGGATCAGCTCTATGAAACCTCGCCGACGGCCAAAGACGGTGGCCCCGCACCGGAACTCGACTTCCTCTACAAATTCCTCATGTGGCATTGGTCGATGCGCGCGATCACCCGGCGAGTGCCGACGATCGTCCTGACCGATGACCACGACATCTATCAACCCAACCTCTTCGGTGAGGGCGGGATCGCCACCACGGACCCCAAACGCGGCGGCTATGTCAACGCCGCCGCGTGGATCAATCTCGTGCAGCGGATGTCGAGTTGGCACAATCCCGAGCGCTACGACCCGACCCCGATCGCTCAAGGAATCTCCGTCGGGTATGCCGCATTCGCCTATGGCGGAACAAGTTTCGCGATCGTCGAGGACCGCAAGTTCAAGTCGGGACCCGAGGCACCCGGGTCTGCGCCCCTGGAACTGCTCGGGGCACGCCAAGAGGCCTTCCTCACCGCCTGGGCGAGGATGCACCCGGGCATGCCAAAGGTGATCCTGACCGGATCCACGTGGGCGTGCGTGCTGACGAATGCCAATGGCAGCGCACGCGAGGATCCGGATAGCCACGGGTGGCCACCGGCCGGCCGGCTGCGGGCGGTCCGCCTGGCAAAGGCCGCCCGAGCGCTGATCGTCGCAGGCGACCAGCACGTGGGACACCTGGTGCGCCATGGGATTTCGGGATTCACCGATGGGCCGCTGCAATTCACTCCCCCGGCCGGGTCGAGCAGTTTCCAGCGCTGGTTCGCGCCCGCAGGTGGCCTACCCAATGCGGGGAGCACACCACATACCGGCGATTTCACGGATGCCTTCGGCAACCGTGTGCGGGTGCTCGCCGTGGCGAATCCGAAGTTCACGCTGAAGGAACTGTGGCAGCACTACCCTCCGCCCGGGCAGGACTTCGGTGACCGAAACCTCAAGCGTGAGGGCTTTGGAATGGTGATCCTCGACCATCAGGCGAAGGCCGTGCGGCTGGAGTGTTGGCCGTGGAATGCGGCGGCCACCGGCGCCGGGCAGTATGCCGGGTGGCCGGTCACCGTGCCCTATTCGGCCCTCTGAACTCCCCGCCTACGCCCGCCGAAAGCCGACAGGGGCCGCCGCGCGAAGGGCACCTTCGGCCAGGAGATACTGGGCCGCGGCATAAGTCGCCATGACCATCGACTCGAGCCACGGGGGCGCCTCGGCGAGGACAAATTTGCCCGTGCCGAGGAGGGTGTCGGAGGTAAGGAAGGCGGCGCCGCCGAGGGCGCTGGCCCGCCGGGCACCCGCGGGGAGTGCCGGATCGAGATGCGCGGCATGCGCGGCCATTGCGGTCAGCAGCCCCGCATAGGCGAGCACGCCGGGACCGAGGACCGGGTCGTGGCGCGCCGCGCCATACGCCATCGGCGGCCCGGATACCGCGAAGAGCAAAGCCGCGGACCGGCCGATCACGCTGCGCGACAAGGGTTCTGGGTCGCGCACGGTGCGGAAGCCCCGAATGTATGCCGCCTGCCCCGCCCCGAAGGCCGCCATGCCAGCCACGAACGCGCCGCTGCCGCGCCCGAGCAGCGCGATATCCCCGAGCCAGCCCAGTGCCTGACCGGCACGGGTCGTCGTGCGCAGCGGCGAGTCGTGGGTTCGCGGGTCGGTGGCCATGGATGCCGCGAGCACGGGCACCAGGAGCGGCTTGGTGATCCGACGGACGCGATGCGCTCTTGGGGCGGCCGACCCCGCGAGCGCGGCGTCGCTCGCCGCCAGGGCGGCATACGCAAGGCGTGGGGCGGTGGTGGCGCGCGGCATACCGGGACCTTAGTGGCCCTGTTGGTTCGTCGGTGCTCCACCTGGCGTGATCTTCTGGCCCCGTCCGGGTGCTGCGCGCAGGACCCAGACCACCCCAGAGTGCCCTTTCGACGGGGTCAGAGTGACCTTTCGACGGGGTCAGAGTGACCTTTCGACGGGGTCAGAGTGTCCTTTCGACGGGGGTGGGGTGGGGCGGCGGCGCGGGCCGGGGGCAGGTTCAGTCGCGCCGGCGCGCCGCGTAGGCGACCGCGAGGGCGGCCCCGAGCCGGGCGTTGTTGCGCACCAGGGCGACATTGGTCCGCAGCGACTCGCCGCCGGTGATCTCGACGATCCGACCGAGCAAGTATGGCGTGATGTCCTTGCCCGTGATCTCGTGCGCTGCGCAGTCGGCGAGCGCTTGAGCGATCACGCCGGCCATCTCGTCGGCGGGGATTTCATCTTGCGCCGGAACGGGATTGGCGATCGAGATGCCACCGGACAGGCCCAGAGTCCATTTCGCGACCATCATGTCGGCAAGCTGCTCGGGGGTGTCCAGCCGCATCGGGACGCGGTGACCGGAGCTTCGGGAGTAGAAGGACGGGAACTCATCGCTGCCATAACCGACGACGGGGACGCCCAGGGTCTCAAGCGCTTCGAGGGTGCGACCGATGTCAAGGATGGACTTGACGCCGGCGCTGATGACGGCGACATCGGTGGTGCCGAGTTCGGTGAGATCGGCGCTGACATCCATCGTGTCCTCCCCGCCCTGATGCACCCCGCCGAGGCCGCCGGTGACGAAGACCCGGATGTCAGCAAGGGCGGCCAGGCGCATGGTCGCCGCAACGGTGGTGGCGCCGTGCCCGCCGCGCGCCACGACATACGGGATATCGCGGACGCTGACCTTGATCACGCCGCGGTCGCGGGCCAGGAGCTCGAGGTCGGCGCCGTCGAGACCGATCCGCGGCATACCGTCGAGGATCGCGATCGTCGCGGGAACCGCTCCCCCCTCTCGGACGATCGCCTCGACCTCGCGCGCCATGGCGACATTGTCGGGATAGGGCATGCCGTGGCTGATGATCGTGGACTCCAAGGCGACGACCGGGCGCCCCGAGGCGAGGGCTTGCGCTACCTCGGGGGCGAATTGCAACAGCGGGTGCGTCATGGTCTTCCTCGCGTCGTGCGGAAGCGCTCGATGAGCGCCGGGGACAGGTCCGGGCGGACCGTATGTCGATCGGCCACCGTCACCGCCGCCACATCATGGCCGTATGCCAGGGCGCTCGCCAGATCGGCGCCGCCCAGCCAGGCGTGCAGGAAGCCGGCGAGCAGGGCATCGCCGGCGCCGGTGACATCGGCGACGGTCACGGGGGGCGCGGGGGTGTGGATGTGGACGGCCTGCCCGTCCGGCCCGGTGCCGCTCAGCACCGACCCGTCCGCGCCGAGCCGCTGCCAGATGAGGGGCACGCCGATATCCGCCCCGACCGCAAGGTCAGCCAGGGCGGCGAGTTCGGCGGTGTTCGGGGTGATCAGCCAGGGGCGGGGGTGCAGGCCGGCGAGCAGGCGGGGCGCCTTGGCGATGCTGACCGGCTCGGCGACCACGAGGGCGCCGGAGCGCTCGGCGGCCGACGCGATCGCGGTCAGGACCGGGACCGGGAGGTTGGCGTCGAGCACCACCAGATCGGCTGCCGTCAGACCCGCCAGGGCCGGCGCCATATCGGCCGGCCCCAGGGAATCCACCGCCCGCATGTCGTTGATGCCGGCGAGCAGTTCCCCGTCATGGTCGAGCACGGCCAGATAGCGACTCGTCGGCCACGGCGAGGCGATGGCAGCGGACACGTCGATCCCGATCGCGCCGCACCGAGCCAGCAGCGCCTGGCCGTCGGCATCGTCGCCGAAGGGTGCCACCAGGGCCACGCGCGTGCCGAGGCGCGCCAGGTTCTCGGCGACATTGCGGGCCACACCGCCATCGCAGACGGCAATCTCGCCGGGGGTGGAGCTTCCGGCATCCACGGGTGACCCGGCGCGGGCGATGACATCGAGATTGGCGCCACCAAAGACGACCACGCGCTGCGGGCGGTTCATTCGGCGCCGCGCTGTGCCTTCTCGGCCCGCTCCTGCGCCTTGATTCGCGCCCACTGCTCCTCCACCTCAGCCGGGGTGGCGGCCGTCGCATCGGCGAAGACGTGCGGGTGGCGGCGCACCAGCTTGGCGACCAAGGTCTCGGCGATGTCGTCGATGTCGAAGGGCGCGGCCGGATCCTCCGCCGCGATCCGGGCGTGGAAGGCGACCTGCAGCAAGACATCCCCGAGTTCCTCGCGCAGGTGCTCGCGATCCCCGGATGCGATGGCCTCGACCGTCTCCTGCGTCTCCTCCAGCAGGTATGGCGTGAGGCTCTCGTGCGTCTGTTCGGCGTCCCACGGGCACCCGCCGGGGCTGCGCAGGCGATCCATCACCGCGATGACATCGAGCAGCCGGGAGCCGGGGACATCCCATGATCCCGCGAGAATCTCCACCGTCGGCGGATCCTCCAGGCGGGAAACCTCGGCGGCGAGGGCATCGGTCAATCCGGGATCACCATCGCTGCCGACCAGCCAGACCACCGAGGCCGTGGCGCCGGCGCTGATCAGCCGCCGCGCGAGACCCGCGCGATCCTCCGGCGCTGCCTCGACCGGCACGCCGGAGGCGATCACCGCCTCGGCCAAGGGCTCCGCGAGGTCGCCGACGAGCACCTGTGCTGCGGCATCCAGGACGTGCCAGGCGTCCCTGGTCAGCAGCCCGGGCGCAACGCGCGGAGACGTCAGGATCAGCGTCACGCCCGCCGGGGCGGCAGGTTCAAGCACCGGGCGTGGCCGGATCACGGGCTCGGGGTCTCGGTCGGCACCTCGGGCGAGGCACCGGCCGGGGCGATCCAGTTCGGATTCGCCGGGAGGAGTTGCACCTGTTCGGAGTCGAAGGAGCCAAAGCGCGGGTTGACGCTGATCTTGGCGCTGCGCAGCCCGGCGACGATCTCATCGATCGCCTGCGGCGCGGTCTGCTGCAACTGCTGGAGGGCGGCATTGGAGCGCACCAGATCGAGCGTCTCGGGCGTGGGATCGGAGACATTGGTCAGGTCCGCACGCGCCTGCTCGACGCTATAGGGCTGACCGTTCTTCTCCGCGGCCGCGATGATAAAGGGCGCATTGATCAGGGCTGCCACCGCATCGGAGGTCTCGAACTCGGCAGCCTCCTGCGGATAGTTCTGCCGAATCTGCGCCGCCGCGGTCTGGGCGGCATCCTCGGAGATGACGGTGCCGTTGACGCGAGCCGCCAGATCGGTCTCGCCGCAGCCACTCAGGGCCAGGGCGCTGCCGAGGGCCAGGGCAAGTGCCACTGCCCGCTTGCTCGTGCTCATCAGTTCCTTCTCTCGTTAGCGACGGCCCGGCTGTGCCGCGTTGGCTGCGGCAACCTGACCCGACACGCCGATCTCGTCCAGCAAGACCGCGCGAATCAGATCACTCGCCCAGGCCAGCACCGCGAGGTCGCGCAGAGGCTTGCCGCCCACACGCGCCGTCATCGGCTTCGGCACCAGCATCGTACGGACTCCAGCCTTGTAGAGCGACTTCGGGTACAGGCGCGTCAACCGCAATTCCTGACTTTCGCGCAACTCCACCGGCGCGAAGCGCACGTGATTGCCCTGGACCGCGATCTCGGTGACCCCAGCCCGACGCGCCAGGATTCGCAGCCGCGCCACGGCGACCAGGTTGGAGACCGGCTCCGGCAGGGCGCCATACCGGTCGATGAGCTCGGCCTCCACCTCAGCCAGTTCGCTCTCCGCGGCCACCTGCGCGAGCTTCTTGTAAGCCTCCAGGCGCAACCGCTCGCCCGGGATATAGGTATGCGGCAGGTGCGCGTCGACGGGCAATTCCACCGAGAGTTCGGTGACCGTCTCCTCCTGCTCGCCGCGGAAGTTTGCGACCGCCTCACCGACGAGGCGGACATAGAGATCGAAACCGACCCCGGCAATATGGCCGGACTGCTCCCCGCCGAGCAGGTTGCCGGCGCCGCGAATCTCCAGGTCCTTCATCGCCACCTGCATCCCCGAGCCCAGGTCGGTATTGGCCGCGATCGTTTGCAGCCGTTCGATCGCGGTCTCGGTCAGCGGCTTCTCCGGCGGATAGAGGAAATAGGCATAGGCCCGATCCCGGCCTCGCCCCACCCGTCCGCGCAATTGGTGCAATTGCGAGAGGCCGAGCATGTCGGCCCGCTCAAGGATCAGGGTGTTCGCATTCGAGATGTCGAGCCCGGTCTCGACGATCGTCGTGCAGACAAGCACATCGACGCGGCGCTCCCAGAAGTCGAGCACCACCTGTTCCAGCTTGTGCTCGCCCATCTTGCCGTGCGCCGTCGCAACCCTGGCCTCCGGCACCAATTCGCGGATCCGGGCCGCGGCCCGCTCGATCGTCGAGACCTTGTTGTGGATATAGAAGACCTGGCCGTCGCGCAGCAACTCGCGCCGGATGGCCGCGGTGATCTGCTTCTCGTCATACGGCCCCACGAACGTCAGGATCGGGTGTCGTTCCTCGGGAGGCGTTGCAAGAGTAGACATTTCGCGGATGCCAGTGACCGCCATCTCCAGGGTCCGCGGGATCGGCGTCGCCGACATCGACAGCACATCGACCGCCGTCCGCAGCGCCTTGAGCTGCTCCTTGTGCTCGACGCCGAAGCGTTGCTCCTCATCGACGACGACGAGCCCGAGGTCCTTGAACTTCACCTCGGACCCGAGCAACCGGTGAGTGCCGATGACGAGATCGATCGAGCCCTCCCGCAGCCCGGTCAGCACCTCTTGGGCTTCCTTGTCGGACTGGAAGCGGGACAGGGCGCGCACGACGACGGGGAACCCGGCATACCGGTCGGTGAAGGTGTTGAGGTGCTGGGACACCAGCAGTGTCGTCGGCACGAGAACGGCGACCTGCTTGCCGTCCTGGATCGCCTTGAAGGCGGCGCGCACGGCGATCTCCGTCTTGCCATAACCCACGTCGCCGCAGATCAGCCGGTCCATCGGGACCGGGCGCTCCATATCGGCCTTGACCTCATCGATGGAGGAGAGCTGATCGGGGGTCTCGGCATACGCGAAGGCGTCCTCGAGCTCGCGCTGCCACGGGGTGTCGGGGCCGAAGGCGTGGCCGGCCGTGGCCATCCGCGCGCTGTAGAGCCGGATCAGTTCGGCCGCGATCTGGCGCACATACTTGCGCGCCTTGGCTTTGGTCTGCTGCCAGTCGCTGCCGCCGAGCCGGTTGATCGTCGGCGCCTCGCCGCCGACATAGCGGGTGACCTGGTCGAGTTGGTCGGTGGGGACGAAGAGCCGGTCGGCGGGCTGTCCGCGCTTGGATGCGGCATATTCGATGACGAGATATTCACGCGTCGCTCCGGCGACCGTGCGCTGCATCATCTCGACGAACCGGCCGACGCCGTGCTGCTCGTGGACCACGAAGTCGCCGGGCTTGAGCTGCAGCGGGTCGACCTGGGCGCGCCGGCGCGACGGCATCCGGCGCATGTCCTTGGTCGAGCCGGTCCCCGCCGCCGTGCCCATGAGGTCGGTCTCGGTCACGACGGCCAGCCGCGCGCGCTCCAGCCGGAAGCCTGGCCCGAGGCCACCGGTCGCCACCGCGACGACGCCCTCGCTCAGATCGCTGCCGGGGCGCGCGGGCACACCGCGCTCCCCGAGCACCTCGACGATGCGGCCGGCGAGGCCAGGGCCCTCGGTGACGATCTGGACGCGCCACGAGGCCTCGATGAGCGCCGCCAGGTCACCGACGGCGGCCTCCGTCGCTCCCCGGTATGCCGTGCCCTCCGTCCCCGCGATCCGCACCGTCGGTTCGTCGGCCCCGCCGAACTCGGCCAGTTCGGTATCGGTCTCGAACCCGCCGAGGACCCACCAGGGCACCCCGGCGTCGGTGGCGTGCTGCTGCGCGTGGCCCAACTCCCAATAGGAGGCCCGGCCCAAGATGGCGAGCAAATCAACGGGCACGGCATTGCCCGCCGCCGCATTGCTCCACGAGGCAGCGAGGAACTCCTCGCTCGTCGCGACCAGATCATGGGCGCGAGCGCGCACCCGGTCCGGATCGATGATCGCCAGGGCCGCCCGCGGCCCGAGGACGTCGATCAGGCTCTCCATCCCCTCGACGAGGACCGGGGCGAGGGACTCCATGCCGTCGACGGCGATGCCTTCGGCAACCTTGGTCAGCAGGTCGGCGACACCCGGGAGTTGCGTGGCGAGGTCGGCGGCGCGGGCGCGGACCGCATCGGTGAGCAGCACCTCGCGGCAGGGTGGGGCCCACAACCCGTGCTCGGCGATCTCCAGGCTGCGCTGGTCGGCGACCTTGAACCAGCGGATCTCCTCGACCTGGTCCCCCCAGAACTCCACGCGCAAGGGGTGTTCTTCGGTCGGGGGGAAGACATCGAGGATGCCGCCGCGCACGGCATACTCCCCACGGCGTTCGACGAGGTCGGTGCGGGTGTATGCCGCGGCGGCGAGCGCCTCCGCGACCGCCTCCAGCGGCCGTTCCTCGCCGATCTGCAAGCGCACCGGTGTCAGTTCGCCGAGGCCGGCGACGATGGGCTGCAGCAGGGCCCGGACCGAGCAGGTGAGCACCCGGATCGGCCCGAGGGCGGCATCGTCGGGGTCGGGGTGCGCGAGCCGGCGCAGCACGGCGAGGCGGCGGCCGACCGTATCGCTGCGAGGTGAAAGACGTTCGTGCGGAAGGGTTTCCCAGCTCGGGAAGGTCGCCACCGAGTCCGTCGGCAGGTATGCCGTCAGCGCCACCGCGAGGTCCTCGGCCTCGCGAGCGGTCGCCGTCACGGCGAGGATGGTGGGTCGATCACTGGCCGCCAGGGCGAGCAGGGGGGCGCGCAGTCCACGCGGCAGACCGACCTCGACGGCGGCGCCGGTCGCGGGTTCCGCCAGCACCTTGAGCGCGGCCGTGACCTGCGCGTCCGCGCGCAGGACATCAAGGACTCCGGTCAGCATCAACGCCCCTGATCCGGGGCGTGGAAGCGCTGCTGCGCCGCCGCCAACCCCTCGGTGAGCAGCAACTCCACGGCATCGCCGGCTTCGGCGACGGTCACGGCGATCTCAGGCTTCTCCGCGGCAGTGAAGTCGCGCAGCACATAGTCGGCCGGATCCATCCGGCCCGGCGGCCGCCCGATGCCGACCCGCACCCGGTGATAGTCCTTGGTGCCGAGGCTGGCAGTGATCGAGCGCAGGCCGTTGTGGCCGCCCTCCCCGCCGCCCTTCTTGAGCCGCACCAGAGCGAAGTCGATATCGAGTTCGTCGTGCACCACGACGATCCGCTCGGGCGGGATCTTGTAGAAGTTCGCGATCTCGCGCACCGGCGGCCCCGAGACGTTCATATAGCTGGTCGGCACCGCGAGAATCGCCGGGATGCCGCCGGGCCCCGGCACGGGCACCCGCGCCGCCGACAGCCCGCCCTTGTGCGCCGAAAGCCCGGTGCGCGCCCGCGCGGCGAGGTCGGCGATCACGTGCGCGCCGACGTTGTGCCGATTCCCGGCATACCGCGCCCCCGGGTTGCCCAACCCGACCACCAACCAACTATCCATGACCGCACGAGTATGCCTTGCCGAGCGCCCCCGCTCCCAACCGTGACCGCGCGGCGGGCCGGCGGTCAGGGACGGCGGGCGGCGCGGCGGTAGACGGCCAGCAGTTGCTCGGTCGCGAGATCCCAGTCATAGTGGGCGGCGACCTCGGCGGACCAGGTGCGGGCGGCGGCCTTGGCGGCGTCGAGGTCCGCCAGTTCCCCGGCCATCGCGTCGGCGAAGGCTGCCGCGTCGGTGACCGGGAAGACCCGGTGGCCCGGGCCGGAGTCGCCGACGACCTCCAGGTGCGGGGGGATGTCGCTGACCACGACCGGGAGTTCGTATGCCGCGGCCTCCAGCAGCGTGATCGGCAGGCCTTCGAGTTTTGAGGGCTGGACGAAGAGGGCGGCAGAGGTCAGCAGTTCGCTCAGATCGTCGCCATAGACATAGCCGGTCATCACGACGCGCGGGTCCTTGGCGGCCCGGGCGCGCAGGTCCGCGGTGAAGGTGTCAGTGTTCGCCGAGTCCCCGACGATCGCCAATCGCAGGTCGGTGTCGAGGGCTGCAAAGGCTTCCAGCGCCAAGGCAGGGTCCTTCTCCGGCACCAAGCGGCCGAGAAACATGACATAGCGGCC
>Ga0075156_10001981_pt1 | contig 11238 bp, 13 predicted proteins | sample JI81AbrownDNA_FD_70966 | JGI IMG/M metagenome (GOLD analysis project Ga0075156, IMG submission 70966) | Wastewater effluent complex algal communities from Wisconsin, to seasonally profile nutrient transformation and Carbon sequestration -... | ecosystem: Engineered > WWTP > Effluent > Algae...
TGGCGCTGTGGTCGTGGCGCCGCCCGACGGTTGCACAGTGCCGGCGCTGCTCGGCTCGCCCCTGGAGGTGAGCGCCCAGGCAACGCAGACGGCCACGAGTGCCAGAGCAAGCCCCAGGAGGAGCCAGGGAGGCCGTCGGCGCGATGAGTCGGTGCTGTCGCCTTTTCCGCGGGTGGTCGTCTCGTCGTCGTCGATGTAACGGACCGGCATGGGGGTGAAGCCTTTCGCCGGGGGTGATTCCGGTGGAATCACCCACAGAAGCGGGGTGGGTCTTGGGACCGGTTTCTATCAGCCGGCCATGCGGGAGAAGATGCCGAACACGACCGGCACCGCTCCGAGAAGAATGATCGTGAGGGCGCACATGACGATGCCTCCCGTGGCGTCGTCAGCCGCGTGGCTCCGTCCCTGACGCCGGGCGCGGGCAAAGCCGGCGATGTTGATCACGAGTGTGACCGCCGCCCAGATGAAGGCGCCGGCCCAAACCAGCGAGATCAGGATGCCTACGGGGTTGCTGAGGACAGAGGCGAAGGGGCCCAGGCTGGGCTTGATGCCGTCGAAGGGATTCATGCGGGGGTCTCCTTGGGGGCGGTGGGGGTTGGGTTGTTATTCGTGTTAGCGGTAGCCATGCTCATGGCCGTCGCGCCGGTCCGGTCGTAGGCGTCCCGGGTGGCTTGGCGCAGATCCTCCCACAGCATCGGCGCTTCTCGATCGATCGCCTTGTCGTAGGGCACCTGGACGGAGCGGAAGGCCCCGAACCAGTCGGCGGCCTTCTCCGCCACTCCGGGTTCGGGGCGGGTCGAGCCGTTGCTGATCACGATGAGGATTTTGCGGGTGACATCGTGCGCAGCATGGATGGTGGCGCGGTCGGCTTCGTTCAGATTGGGGTCGTCGAGGAGTTCTCCCTCGCGCTGTCCGAAGCGCCGTTTGAGGTCGTTGATCATCTCGGCGGCAAGATTCAGATGGTCTTGGCGCAATTGGAGCGGGACGACGATGACGTCCGCGACATCGATGCTGGCCCGCCAGTTCGCCAGTTCTGACTGACCATTGTCGATCACGACCACTGGGAAGAAGCGGGTCAGCACCCGATGGATTCGGCGGAAGTGCCTGCCTGTGAGCCAGGTGGGGTCGTCGAGGTTGTCGTCGCGGCTGGCATGCAGGGGGTCGGTCGTGAGAACCCGGAAACCGGCGTCCTGACGGTGCATAAGCCATTCCAGGGCCAGGACGTTGGCGGCGCGATCATTCTCGAACCAGGACAGGTGACTGAGAAGGTCGGCAACGCTCCGGTCGTGGGGCTCGCGTCGCACCCGCAGCCCGAGGGTGCCTCTGATTTCGCTGTTGTCCCAGGCGCACACGTCGCCGGCCCGCGCGGCGCCGATGGCTGAGGCGATTCCGATCGCGGTGGGTGTCTTCCCTGCACCGCCCTTGGGCTGCGCCAGGACGATCGTGACCGGCTGGGCCAGCATGGTCTGCATGACTGATCTGGTCAGATGGCGACGGACCACGTCTGGCGCTGGGCCACGCCTCAGGACGCGACGCCAGAATCCTTCTGCTGGCGGGGGCGGCGGCACGGTGAGTTGGGTGCGTAGCTCGAGGGGCGAACCTGCGGCGCCACGGCCCTCCGGGACCGCGATGGCGGGCGCCTCCCGCTGGTAGCGCTTCCCTGGCTGGGCGCCGAAGGACGACAGCTCCCTCGATGAGGCCGAAGCCGGCGGTTCGTCCGAGTCCGGGCGGGACTGGGTGGGCACAGGCAGGCGGTCAGAGCGCTGGCCGTCGTAGTCGTCTGGATAGCTCCGCAACTCGTCGCGGGCTCCGTCCGCCAGAGGCCTGGCGGAGCCGTCTGCGAGCACGGAGAGGGGGACGCCTTCGTTGCTGGTGAGGGTGGGTTCATCTTTCATGCGATACAGAGTACATCGGTCCTACCCCTCTCAGTCCATCTATACACACACATATTGGCATCATGATCTGTCATACCTGGCTTGAAAATGCCTCGGGAGGCGTGTTGAATCGGGTTCGTGACCCCGAACTGGGGTCAACTTGGTATTGGGCATGGGGTCGCGCTTCCACCATGCTTGGCCCCGTGGTGAAGCGCATCGGGGAGGCCGTCGTGTTGGACCTACGAGATGCGTCGACCTGGCCCGAGCTGATGACCCCCGAGGAGGTGGCTCAGGTCATGCGCGTAGATAAAGCGATCGTGCTGGCCGAGCTGCGCGAGGGTCGACTGCCTGCTGTGCTGGACACGCCACGCTTGAAACGGATTCCGAAGTGGGCCGTGCGCGGGCTGGTCGAGCCAGGAACACCCGACCCTCCAGGTGATGGAGAGTAAGACCTAGAAAGACCCACCCCCTTGAAGAAGATCACAACGATCCTGCTAGTCCCTGTTGTGGCTGGTGCCGCGATGGTGTCGCTGGCTGTCATCGGGTCCCGCTCCCCCGCTTTCCGGCAGGACGCCTGCGCGGCGGTGTCGCTGGACGCCAACGGGGTCGGCGTTGGTGGTACCGGCTACACGGTGACCAGCTACAACATCAAGGGCGCCCAGCTCAGCGCAGCGTCGGCCGGCATGAGCAGCCACAAAGGTGACTACTCCTGGTCGGCGCGCGGCCCGGCGGTGGCCCGCTACCTCGCCAACATCAACCCCGACCTCGTCGGCCTACAGGAGGTCAACGCTCCCCTCGGCGGGCCAGCCCAGATCAACGTGATCGCGAAGGCGCTTCCCGGCATCAGCTGGGTGTACCGAGACCGCGCCATCCCGATCGGCTACCGCACCTCCGCGTTCACCCTGGTCGACCACGGCATGATCCAGCTGAACTGGGGCGGCAAAGGCGGCGCCACCAGCGACCGTCGAGCGGCGTGGGTGAAGCTACGAGCCACCAGCGACGGCACCGAGCTGCTGTACGTGAACCTGCATGCGCAGCACATGCAACTCAAGAAGCAGGCCGAGGCGCGCAGCGCCGGCTGGACCAGGCTGATCAACGCACTAAAAGTGATCAACCCGGGCAACGATCTGCCAACCGTGATGACCGGCGACTTCAACGCGGCCTCCAACGAGACCCGCGCAGTGTTTCGTGATCACCTGGTCAAATTTGGGGCGGCAGGGTTCGTCGACGCAGCGGTGAGCGGCACCAATGTTGCGCCAGTCGCGCGCGTCAGCTCCTACAACGGGTGGGGCGACACGATCGGCGGCAAGTTCTACTACAAGGCCATCAACCGGTCCAGCAGCGGCGCCCACATCGACTACGTCTGGACCGCAGGGAAAGCGAACGCGACCACCTGGCAGGTCTACACCGGCCCCACAACCACCTGGAGAACGATCAACGGCGAACAGGTGCCCTTCACCGACTTCGTGCCGTCCGATCATTGGCCGGTGATCGCCAAGGTCGCCATAGGCACCAAGAACACCAATAGTCCGCCCGCCGATGTCACCAACACCGTCCAGGACACCACCACGGTGGCCGGCTACAAGGGGGTTCAGCTTGCCAACGCGCAGAAGGTCGTCGCTGCATCCGACAAGCTTGGCCTCGACGACTGGATGGCCGCGGTCGGGATCATGACGGCAATGGGCGAATCTTCGCTGATCAATGTCGACCACGGCGACGCCGTTCGCAACGACACCATCGGGCTGTTCCAGACCGGTCCCGAGTGGGGCGCCTACGACAAGCGAATGGACCCCTACGAGGCGGCCCTGCTGTTCTACGACCGGCTCCAGGACGTGCCCGGCTACCACCAACTTTCCCCCACGATGGCAGCTCACAAAGCCCAGCGAAATCGCGACGCCAACCACTATGCGAAGTACTGGGACGGCGCCCGACAGATCCTTGCCTGGGTTCGCAAGAACCCCGCCCTTGCCGGCCTCGGCAACAACAGCACGGACTGCGGTGACGAGGCAGGCATCGTTGACGTCGGCCCTGCCGGTCCGCTGGGATCATGCCCTCCGTCGGGCAGCGGCGCGGAGCACGCACTTCAGTCCACCGCCCTGTACGGCCTACGGTGCGTCAAAGAAGCCTTTCCGTGGCTGACCAGCATCGGCGGCCGCCGCGATCCCCGCTCCCCTACCTGCAGCTACAGCGACCACTGCACCGGGCTCGCCAACGACTTCATGATCGCCAAATGGTCAACACCAGCAGGCAACGCCCGGGGCTGGCAACTCGCCAAATGGGTCCAAGCCCACGCCAAAGAACTGCGCGTCAAATACATCATCTTCGACGCCAAAGTATGGCGAGCATACGCACCGGAACGCGGCTGGGGCCGCTACAACCACCCCTACGGCAACTCCAACCCCACCCTGGCCCACCTCGATCACGTGCACGTCTCCTACGTGTCACCCCAGTGAAGGGCAGACCAACATGCGCATGATTGAGGTGCTGTCGTCAGCAACGCTGTTTGTGGGGTTGCTCGCGGGCTGCACACAGCCCCCGTTGGCACCGCCAACGGCCATCGAGTCGTCGCCGTCCGTACCAGGCCCCTCTACCGCGCTCCGTGAGCCGCTAAGCCCCGCCGACCAGATCAAGGTGGTAGCGGAAGCCGAGGGGTTCATGCGCGCCCTGGTGCGACCCGCCAACAACCGGGACGCCTGGTGGAAAGGCGTCCAGCCCTATCTCACGCCAGCCGCGACCATGAAACTGTCGTCGCTCCAGCCTTCCTCGGTTGGATTCACTCGGGTCAACGGCAGCGGACAGTTGATGCCGCTCAGCGAAGGCGACCAGGCCGACGACGGACGCACCGTCGCCGTTCTCACCGACGCCGGACTATTCATCGTCGAAATCGCCAATCCCCCCGCTGACAGCCGCATAAGCAGCTATCACCCCCAGGGAGGCTCCCTGGCCACGCCAGACTCCCCCGCCACAATCAGCGACGCGGCGCTCGCCAAGTTCGCCACCACGTTCATGCACGCATTCGCCAAACCTGCAGCTGGGGTAAGCACCGGCCAGTGGCAGGAACGAATCGCCAGCATGCTCACCGACGACGCAGTCGACACCTACGCCGACATCACCCCCGCGGCCGTTCCGGTCCGGCGCGTGACCGGCCCGGTGAAGGTTGAGAAGCCCGACACCCTCGGCGATGACGCCGACACTATCCGCTCCGTCACCGTAGGCACCGACGCCGGCGTCTACAAACTCCTCGTCCAACTACCCAGCTCCGGATTCTCTGACCGGATGCTCGTCGTAGAGATACAGGAACCGTGACTCGGCGCGCCAGGATCGCCGCTGCAGGGCTGGTGCTCATCCTGGCGGCGACCGGGTGCACTGCCCCGCGGCTCGACGACGTGGCCGCCACCGGCGTTCGGGTCGACTCGGTCGCCGATGGCGACACGCTCACCATCCGCGACGCGGCAGGCTTCCCCACTGTCGTGCGGCTCCTGGGCATCGACGCGCCAGAAGTCGCCCACGACGGCAAGCCAGCCGAGTGCGGCGCCCAGGCCGCCAAGGACGCCCTCACCCAACTCACCAAGGGCCACAAGGTGAACCTGTACACCGACCCCGGCAGCGACCGCACCGACCGCTACGGCCGACTCCTCGCCTACGTCGAAGACCCCCTCGCAGGCGACACTGCCGGCGGCGACGTCGCCCTTCGCCTCATCCAACACGGATATGTTGCCGCCTGGTACCCGGCCAAGGCCGCCCGCCCATCACGAGCTGATCGCTACGAGGCAGCCCAACGCGACACTGAAAGGAGCCGGGTGGGCTCATGGCGAACCTGCCCCAACCTGCCCGGCTAGCAATGACCGCGTGTCGCGCGTCCTATACGTATATTCCGCCGCCTAGGGTGTCCACCATGGACGGACCTCGTAAGGCTGGATTTCTCCTCGAGATGACCCCAGAGCAGCGCACGGAGCTGCACGCGACGGCCGCCGCAGCCGGAATGTCCACCAGGGCTTACGTACTGAGCCGCTTGGGCATGGCGCCTGCAGCCAAGCTGCGGCCTGGCCGCAAGGTCCATCGTCAAGATGCCCTTCCCGCCGACGAAGGGTGGCAGATGGCTGGCTGATCCCAGAAACATGAAGAAGGGCGACCCGGCAAGGTCGCCCGTTCTTCTGAAGTTGTGAGCCGGATTGCAGTCCGGTCTCGGTGCCTGATCCCTACCCCAGGGTTTCTGGCTTCTCCCGCGAAGGAGCTTTTGTGTTGCCCAAGACTGTACCCCAGCCTGCCCCGAATCGGCCAGATCCGGCCCTGGTTTCGATCACGCGTCGCCTCCAGGCGCTCGCTGTCGCGGGTTGGCCGCGCACTCTGATTCGTGCCCACCTGGGCTTGTCGAAGCAGCAACTTGCCCACCTCTATGCGGGCGAGCGCTGCTGCCCTGGTCGGGCACCTCGCAGCCACGACTGCAGCAGCGTCCCGGCCCGTGTTGCCGCTCTTTACGACCGCCTGTCAGAAGGGCCGCCGCCAGACACGGCCGAGTCCCGTGCCACCCGCGGCCGCGCGGTCTGGCTGGGCTGGTACGGGCCGGAGCGGTGGGTTCGGTACGACGTGGACGACCCCCACGCCAGACCCCGCCGGCTTCCCGAGCCGTACGACCCGTGGCTCGAGGACCTCAAGTGGCTGATCGAGACGGGCGAGTCATTGCCCGGCGCTGCGCGCCGGCTCTGCCTTGCTGAGGAAGGCATTAGGAACCGGCTGGCGCAACTCAAGCGGCTCGACCTGTGGCGAGCCCTCACGGCCGACCAGCGGCGCATCGCATGAATCGCCCTAGGGTCGCCTGGAAGGCGCTGTGAGCGCCGCAGCGCCTATCCCCCAGCCACGTGAGCCGCGGGCCGCCCCGCCGCACCTCAGACGCATCCCCACAGCACGTGAGACCACGGACCTAGCGGTAGCCGGGGTGCTGCCCGCTGGCCACGAGCGGCCCGCCACCCAGGGCCGGTGGCGATCGGTACTACGCGCCACCCTCGGCCCCGGCCAGTTCCGTGCCGACCGGCGCGCGACTCTGCTCGCGGTGGCCACGACCCTGATGAACCACGCAGACTGGGACACCGGCACCAGCCGGCCCACGTGGGCGGTCCTGGTCGACCGCTGCCAACTGATCACCGGGCACGGGTCCAAGGCCACCATTGCCCGCGCGATCGCCACCTTGATCGAACTGAAGCTCATCGCGCGCGTCGCCGGCGGCCGCATCGGGTGCTACACCCCCAACGGTTGCCGTGCTCGCAGCCGCAGCAAAGGCCCCTGCCTCCACCCAGATGGTGGGTGCGCACCGCACGAGGCCGCCGTTTACGCCCTGATCGTGCCCACCCGGCTCCGCGGCGTCCCCAACAACGCAATCGTCGCGGCTGCTTCGGCGGTGGATGGAAATGCGACCCCTCCCCATCGGGACGTGAGCGTAGCTCACCCCGTACGCGCGCACGCGAGGCAAAAGACCAACTCGGAGCCGCTTCGCGGCACTCACTTACGAGTGCCGGCGCAAGCGCCGGCCACGGCCCAGTTCATCCCGAATCGGCACGAGCCACTGTGGCCGGCCTCGGCAACGACTGGCAGCCAAGGCGCCAGATTCGCCGCGTCAGCCGAGTTGCAACGGCGGCTGCCCGTCCTCCGCCAGATCAGCACCCGCGACGCTCGCAGCTGCCTGCGAGCCTTCTGGCTCGCCGGGTGGACCGTCCTAGACGTCCGTCACGCCATCGAGCGGCGTCCCGACGGAACCCGCTGGCCACACGACGGCGCCAACGGCATCGGCCCCTACGCCGTCCGCGGCTGGCTCGCTCACCGCCTCGCACCATGGACCACCGAAGGAACCGCACGCCGAAGCTTCACCCAGCAGGCGGCCGCAGACCTCGCCCACCGCCGCGCCGTCGACCGCGCACACCAAGAACGCGAGCAGGCCGAACGGGCCGCCAGCGGGCCGCCCACTCCAGCCCCGACAGTCGGGACCTACGCGGCCGCGAAAGCGCACCTGCGCCACACCAACCGCGGCGCGCCCTACCAGGCGAACTGCTCGGTCTGCCAACCGAACGAGTCGACCCTAGAAGGCGGGTGATTCCTGTGGAATCACCCGGCGTTCGCCATCGCCTGAAGCGCTTCGAGGGACCACCGCACCGCCCAGCGCGGCGACCCCGGCATCCGCCAGCGACGGGTCTTAGCGTGGTCTTGGATGGTGGCACCGGTTAGCCAGCCTTCGTCGCGGTACATCGCGAGCACCCGCGGCGAGCGGACCTCACCGACCAGCTCGCAGTCTGCTGCGAGCGCGGCGATCGCCAGGTGAGGGAACACTTGGGCTCTGAGGACGGCGCCATGGTGGACCCCGTCCGGCCATGAGTAGTGCTCGCCGAGCCACCAGTCCGCAGCTCGATGCTGAGTGGGCTCGGCGCTGTCCCGGACCTGAACGACCAACACCGAGTGATCGGTGGCGTACCCGAACCGACCGGTGCGCCCCAGGATGCCGAACTGCACGAGGGTCATGACCGGCAGCACGACGGTGAAGAGAGCGACGACGAAGAGGGCTCCCCACCAGCCGGGCAGATGCAGGAACCGGTCGAAGCCGATCCAGTAGATCGAACCCAAGACGACCAGAACGGTAGCCAGGAGAAGGCCCAGTGGAGTGTGTGCTAGCAGCCAGATGATTCGCGGCCACACGATGCGGGTCAGATGCCGCCAAGTGACCTGACCGATGCCGGGCACCGGGGGTGGGGTCGGACCGTTCGAACTGGGTTTCACGCCTATGAGCGTATTCAGAGGTACGGACGCCTTCCCCACTCAACGTGGGCACCGGATTCCCCCCAAGCCCGCGAATTTTCAGAGAAAGGGATGGCACTCTCGACTAGTTACTAGTAATATAAGTGTTGCAAGTATCCCCTATCGGGCAGGAGGCCCGCCATGTCCAGCCCCTACGTCACCTCCATCCGCCAAGCGATCGTCGACGCCGGGTACCCGGCCCACACTGACCCCGCCACCCTGGCCCTTGTCGAGGACTGCATGCGCACCAACCGCACCAGCCTGGACCACCTCAGCCGCGAGGACCTCGCCGTCGAGGCATGCACCGCCCTGGCCGACCTGACCAGCCATGCTGACGAAACGCGCACCCTGTGCGACCTTCTGGGACTCCAGGTGCCGTACTGGGTCGACAACCCCCCGCCGGCCCATCCGCTCGGGACGCACCGCACCCGCGAGGCGATCCTGGCCACCCTCCGTCACGCATTTCCGACCACCCGGTTCCAACTCACTCCAGGGCACGGAAGCGCCCACACTCAGATGGTTCTGGCGTGGACGGGTGGACCCGCGAAGGCCAGCGTCGACGACGTCGTCTCTCAGTTCCTGCCCAACCCTGAGAGTCTGACCATCAACGCGCGCTACAGCTGCACCGCCATCTACTCCTGCCGCCACCAGCCGCTCCCCCAGGTCGGGTGATCCCTCATGATCAAGGAACCGATCCAAGACGCCCTGTTCGACCTTGAGGAACTGACGCGACAAGCGGTCGCGGCGACTCCGTGGAACGGGCGGTGCCCGCTCGGCTACACCACCGACTACTACACGCCCGTCGAGTTGGACGCTGCACTGGACCGATGGCGAGCCCAGTACGGAGACTTCGGCAGCTACCCGATGAGCCATATGTGGCACCGCGCCCTGTGCGATCCGCCGCTCATCCTCGACGAGCACGAACTCCACCTCTACAACGCCGACGGCCGCTGCGACCTGCACCTGTACGGCGTCGCCTCCCCCGGTCGAGACGAAGCCAGCCACGACCACGTCGCGAACCCCCTTGCCCGGCGAGACCATGGCGCAGGCCAACTGCCCGACCTGCCGGTGGCACTGCGTCGACCGCAGCGCGAGGACCGTGGTGGAGGCCTGGCATGACCACGCCTTCCCAGGGTGGCGCGAACTCCCCGTACTTCCCGCCAACCTCACGCGCAACCGCGGCGAGAAGAAGGCCGACGCCAGGGTGCAGGACTGGGTACTCACCCACTACCCGATCGCCTGGCACGTCGACGGGGCTCCCATCATCACCGAGCGCGGCACCCACGCAACCGCAGCGGTCGCCCGCCGTTCCCCCTTCGGCGGCTATGACCTGGCCCCGCCAACGGACCGCGTGATTCCACAGGAATCAGCTACGCAGCAGCCCAGCAGCGCTGGGCGCACAACGATGCGAAAGGCCGACCAATGATCTGCCAGCCATGCCGCGAACCTCACGAGGTCGCAGACTGTACCGACACCAAAGCAGGACGCGAGTACCCGTGGCGGCACTGCGCGTGTCAGCACCAACCTCGAGCGACCCAACCCCAACCGGACCGTAAAGCCACAAGACCACGGACCGAGCCCACTGATTCCACAGGAATCACCCTCGATTCCTAGCCTCCGCAACGGCGCGCCACCCCCGATCCGAACATCAATACTCGTAACGTAGGTAACACTAGAAGGAGGCATCATGGCAAAGGGCATGGGCACCCAAATCACTCGCACCGCACCGGTGCGTGGCAGCGCACTGGTCGGGCATCTGCAGCAGCGGCCAGTAGGGGAGTCGGCGGTCAGTGTGCAGTTGGACACGATCGCGTCGAACCCCGCGAATCCAGCGGATCGGGAAACGGGGGACCTGACCGCGCTGGCCGAATCCATCCGCGAGGTTGGAATCGTCCAGGCGCTCACCGTGGTGCCGGCTGCCAACTGGCTGGCCAAGCACCCGCAGCACTCTGAGGCGGTCGGGCAGGCCGACTACGTGTTGCTCGCCGGCCACCGGCGCCGAGCCGCCGCCGCGTCGGTAGGCCAGACCCACGTGCCGGTGCTGATCCGGCCCGACCTGGCAGATATGGGAGCCTCCGACGTACAGCTTCACGAGAACCTGCACCGGATGGCGCTCACACCCATTCAGGAAGCCCTCGCCTACCAGGCCAAGGTCGACGAGGGCTTCAGCCAGCGCCAGATCGCCGCTGCGGTGAAGGTGTCGCAGGGGCAGGTGGCCAAGCGGTTGTCTCTGCTCAAGTTGCCCACCGCACTCCAGGCCGCGGTCGACCAGGGCTGGTACACGGTCGCGCACATGCTGGACGTCCTCAAGCTCGACGATGAGGTGATCGAGGAAGTCGCCCAGCAGGTCGCGGACCTGACCAGTGACGAGAACCTGGACGCTCAGAGGGCCAGTGAAGCCGACCTCGACCTCACCCCAGTCGAGGCTTTGTCGGCCCGGGCCGAAATCACTCGTACCAGCCGCGAGCTGGAGTTGCCTCGGGTCATTCGCGCCGCCGAGTTCGAAGTACTCCGACGCCGCCGGTACGCGATCGCCGAATCACGCGCCGCCGAACTGGGCGCCGAGGTCGTGGAGGACGCCAAC
>Ga0075156_10001982_pt1 | contig 11237 bp, 9 predicted proteins | sample JI81AbrownDNA_FD_70966 | JGI IMG/M metagenome (GOLD analysis project Ga0075156, IMG submission 70966) | Wastewater effluent complex algal communities from Wisconsin, to seasonally profile nutrient transformation and Carbon sequestration -... | ecosystem: Engineered > WWTP > Effluent > Algae...
GAACTCGGCCGTGGCCCCCCAGGCCAGCAGCAACGGCAGGCCTGTCCAGCGCAGGCGCAGGGGGTGAACTGCGGTGCTGTGCACGATGGCGGCGCCGGTCACCAGATCGAGCAGGGTGAGCACCGTGTGTTCGCGCAGCACCAGCGCGCTGGGCAGGGTCAGCGCCGGGACCGAGCCGACCGCGGCGAGCAACAACTCGCCAGCCTGGGCCAGCGCCATCACCGCGTACAGCACGTTGCGGAAATGCGGCTGAACGAGTGGGACGATCCAGCCGACCAGAAACAGCACCATCGCAAACGCGCTGAGCAGCCAGAACATTGCCCCCAGGCTGGCGTAGCCCCGCGGGTTGGGCGCTACATCGATACGGCGTCCATCGGCGAACACCAGCACCAGATGGCCGGCCTCGACGGCCTGTGCCACTTTCAGCCTCGCCTGGACCAACTGGCGCCGGTGGGCGTCGTCGACCAGCCAGCGGGCCGAGTGGGTCAGCGCCAGGGCGTCGAAAGCCACCTCGGCGCCATCGCCAGTTTCAATGGAGACGAGTTCGCGCCCGACTTGGTCCTTCAAACCCGGCACGGTGGTGTAGACCAGTTCCAGCCGGCCCTGTGAGGTGGCTCGCCAATCGGCGGCGACGTGCGGGTTGTGCGCCATCTCGCGGGCCAGCAGAAACACGGTCAGGCAGGCCATCACCGCTGCCAGCAGCAGCGCTTGCCGCCGCCAGCCTATGCGCAGTGCCGTCCGGCCCGGGATCTGGCCTGAATGGGCAGGCTCGGTGAAGCGCGAGTCCGTGTTGGACCACGCGCTGTCAGGACCGGGCGGGCCGCTGTCTGCGGCATCCAGCGGGGACGCAGGGCGCGTCATACCGCGACGGGGCAGGGCGTCAGACCAAGCCTTGCTTGCTGGCGAGCACGGCTGCTTCGGCCCGGCTCGAGACGTTGAGCTTGCGGTAGATCGACTTGATGTGATCGTTGACGGTGAACCACTTGATGCCCATGAGATTCGCGATCTCCTTGATCGTGAAACCCTTGCTCAGGTACGTCAAGACCTCGATTTCACGGGGCGTCAGGTGTGGCAGATCGACCGGCTTTTCGATCGGCACCGGGCGGGCTCCCGCGTTGCCTGCCGCGTTGGCCGAGTTGCCCACCGGCGCTGGCGCTGGCGCTTCTGCCGCAGCGCCATGGCGGAAGTGGGTCAACAGGCGGCGAGCGATGGCCGGCGACAGGGGCGGTTGCCCCAACACGATCTTGCGCAATTCCTCGACCAGAACGTCGAAGCGATCTTCTTTCAGCAGGTAGCCGTCGGCCCCACATTGGAGCGCCGGGAAGAGGTGGTCGTCGTCCGAGTACAGCGTCGTCACCACCTTCGTGGCGGGGTACTGGGTCAGTTCGGCCAGCAGTTCCAGCCCATTGCCATCCGGAAGTTCGAGATCGACCAGCATCAGCTTGAAAGGGTCGGCCCCATGCAACCCCTGAGGGCCGGTGAGGGCGATCTGTGCGCGAGCTGTTTCGAGGTCACCGGCTTCGGTGATCGAGATGGGGTCGCTGAAGCTCTCACGAAGGACACGCGAGAGGAAATCGCGAGCCACCGGGTTGTCCTCCAGGATCAACACCTTGACTGTCATTTTGAGGGCCTTTTACAACGACTGCGAGACAAAAGTCATCGTAGCAGCGGGGTGGCACCACCGGAGTCCCCGCAATGGGGGAGCTGTTGCGCCCGGTTCACCCCCCTGTTCTAGGGGGTCAGGCGCCGTTGACCATCACCAGCTTGCCGCGGATCTGGCGTTCCGCGAGCCGCCGGTAGGCGGTCTTTACCTCGCTCATTGGCAGCAATTCGTCGATGACCGGCTTGATCTTGCCCTGCGCGTACCACTGGGCCAGTTCGCCCAACATGCGCGCATTGGCGGCAGGCTCGCGGCGTACGAAATCGCCCCAGAACACGCCGACCACCGCCGCGCCCTTGAGCAGTGGCAGGTTGAAGGGCAGGGCGGGGATGCCACCTGCGGCGAAGCCGACGACCAGATAGCGGCCGCGCCAGGCGATGGAGCGGAAGGCCGGCTCGGCGTATTCGCCTCCAACCGGGTCGTAGATGACATCCGGCCCTTTGCCCCCGGTCAGCGACTTGAGCGAGTCTCGAAGGTTCTCGCGGCTGTAGTTGATCGTCGCGTCGGCACCGATGGCAATGCAGGTGGCGCACTTTTCGTCGGTCGACGCTGCCGCGATCACCTTGGCACCAGCGGCTTTGGCGATCTGGATCGCGGCCGTCCCCACGCCCCCCGCAGCCCCAAGCACCAGCACGGTCTCGCCGGCTTTCAATTGGCCACGGTCGATCAAGGCGTGGTGCGAGGTGCCATAGGTGAAGGCAAACGCTGCGGCATCCTCGAGCTTGAAGGCGGGAGGCAAAGGGATCAGGTTGGCAGCGTTCACGCAGGCGTGCGTGCCGAAGCCGCCGATGCTGCCGATGGCGGCCACCGGGTCGCCGATCTTCAGGTGAGTCACATGGCTGCCCACGGCATCGACACGGCCCGCGAACTCCGAGCCGGGCACGAACGGCGGCACGGGCTTGAACTGATACTTGCCCTGCACGATCAGGATGTCCGGGAAGTTGATGCTGGCAGCACGGATGGCCACACGCACTTCGTCCGCAGCTGGCTCTGGGGTTGGTAACTCGCGCCAGACCAATTGGTCGGGGCCGGTAGGGGTCTCGCAAAGCCAGGCATGCATGTCGGGTCTCCTCGTTCGGACGGCGGATGATAGGCAAGGGCGAAAAACGCCTGCGTCGCCGAGGTGACGCCTGCCTACAATGTGGCGCATGCGCATTCTCATCGCCAACGACGACGGCTACCTGGCGCCCGGCATTGCCGCCTTGGTCGAGGCCTGCCGGGGTCTGGGCGACATCGACGTGATCGCCCCCGAGCAGAACGCCAGCGGTACGTCGAATGCGCTCAGCCTGACCCGGCCACTGACCGTGCACGTGGCTCAGGGTGGGCCGGTGCAAGGCTTCCGCTTCGTCAACGGCACGCCGTCGGACAGCGTGCACATCGCGCTCACAGGGCTGTTGCCGCACAAGCCCGACCTGGTGCTCTCCGGCATCAACCAGGGCGCCAACATGGGCGACGACACGCTGTACTCCGGCACCGTGGCGGCTGCGATGGAGGGCTACCTGTTCGGCATCCCGGCGATTGCCTTTTCGCAGGTCGAGAAGGGCTGGGCTCACCTTGACGCCGCGGCCCGAGTGGCACGCCAGGTCGTCGAATCGGTGCTTGCCTCGGTGAGCGAGCGGCCGCCGGGCCAGAAGCCCTGGTTGCTGAACGTGAACATCCCGAACCGGTCCGATGCGGACACCTTGCCCTGGGCGGTCACGCACCTGGGCCGTCGCCATGCCAGTGAACCGGTGATCTGCCAGGTCAGCCCGCGTGGCGAAACGCTCTACTGGATCGGCCCGGCGGGTGATGCTCGCGAGGCTGGCGACGGTACCGATTTCTTCGCCACGGCCAGCGGCAAAGTCTCCATCACGCCGCTGCAGGTGGATCTGACCGACCATGCCGCGCTGCCCGACTGGCGCGTCCGTTTCGCCCGATGAACAAGCCGGCGGCGCCCCGGGGAGCCCGGTTTCCGGCGTCGCTCGACCCGCCAGCCAACGGCACGCGGCCCGCGCACACCTTGCGTCCGCAGCGGCCGCTGCATGAAGCTGCGCGTGATGCCGGCCCTCGGGCCGCTCCACGCGGCCTGGGGCTGGACAGTGCGGCCGTGCGCCAGCGCATGGTCGAGCGCCTGCGTGCCGATGGCGTCTGCTGCGAGCCTGTGCTGCAGGCGATGGCCCAGGTGATGCGCCACGAGTTCGTCGACTCCGCCCTGGCGGCGCAGGCCTACGAGGACACGAGCCTGCCCATCGGGTTGTCGCAGACCATCTCAAAGCCGTCGGTCGTGGCGCGCATGGTGGAATGGCTCTACCTTGGCGAGAACCAGAAGGCGCGTGGCCATCTGGGCAAGGTGCTGGAGATTGGCACCGGCTGCGGCTATCAGGCCGCCGTGCTGGCGCACCTGGCCACCTCGGTGGTTTCGGTCGAACGGCTGAAGCCCTTGCATGAACTGGCCGCAAGGCATCTGGGCCGCTTGGACGTGCCCCGTTGCCGGTTGGTCTATGCCGACGGAATGCGAGGCCACCCGCCCAACGCTCCTTACGACAGCATCATCGCCGCTGCCGGCGGTGAAGACCTCCCGGAGTCCTGGCTGGACCAACTCGCGGTGGGTGGGCGCCTGGTGGCCCCGGCACGGGCACCAGGCGGCCGCGGCCAGGTGCTGATGATCGTGGACAAGCTGCCCGGCGGCCTGCGCCGGACACTCGGCGAGGCGGTGCAGTTCGTCCCCCTAAAATCGGGCACTTTCTGAATATCAGGGACACGCAAAACGCAATGAGCACGAATGCATGCTGGTGGATGCGCGCTGTCGGCGGAGGCCTGTTGGCCGGCGCGCTGCTGTTGACCGGCTGCGCGACGCCGCGCCCTCCGGCTCCGGTGGAGGATCGTTCAGCGGGGCAGGCGGCGCCGAAGCCGGCGGCCATTGCCGAGCCGGCCAAGCCCGCTGCCCCGGCGGCCAGTGCCGCCAACGACGCGCGGCCGACCACCTACACCGTGAAGGCCGGCGACACGCTGATGCGCATCGGCCTCGAGACCGGGCAGGGATGGCGTGACATCGCACGTTGGAACGGCATCGACAACCCGAACTTGATCGAGGTCGGACAGGTGCTGCGCGTCATGCCACCTGCCTCCGAGGCTGTGGCCGCCATCAAGCCGGTGATGCCACCCAAGGTGGAGATCAAGCCTTTGGATCCGAAGGCAGCCGCAACGGGTGCTTCGGCGGCCTCGGCGCCGTCCACCTCGGGCTCGGCGCCCGCAGTGCCTGCCAAGGACAACGACGACGAGGTCCAGTGGGGCTGGCCAGCGGCCGGGCCAGTGGCCACGCCATTCGACGACAGCCGCAACAAGGGGCTGGCCATCACCGGCAAGGCTGGGGATCCGGTATTCGCCGCCGCCGACGGCCGTGTCGTCTACGCCGGGTCTGGCCTGCGCGGCTACGGCAATCTGGTGATCGTGAAGCACAACGCCACCTACCTGACGGCCTACGCCCACAACCAGATGTTGCTGGTCAAGGAAGACCAGGTGGTTCGCCGCGGCCAGAAGATCGCCGAGATGGGCTCGTCGGACGCTGAGCGGGTGCAACTGCACTTCGAGGTGCGCCGCCAAGGCAAGCCGATGGATCCGGCCAAGTTGTTGCCGGCACGTTGACTCGGCCCCTGCGACCGATTTCCGCATGACAGACAAGGACGAGTGGCTCTCGGTCGAATCGCTCGACATCGAGGCCCAGGGCGTGGCCCACAACACCGAGGGCAAGGTGGTCTTCATCGAAGGTGCCTTGCCCGGTGAGCAGGTGCAGGTCGACGTCGGGCGACACAAGAACCAGTGGGAGCAGGGCGTGATGCGCGCGATGCGGCGCGAGAGCTCGCAGCGTGTTCAGCCCGGTTGCCCTCATTTCGGCCTGCACGCAGGTGCCTGCGGCGGCTGCAAGATGCAGCACTTGCATGCGGCAGCCCAGGTGGCCATCAAGCAGCGCGTGCTGGAGGACAACCTCGCCCACCTGGGCAAGGTGAAGCCCGAACGCATGCTGAGGCCGATCGAGGGCCCGACATGGGGCTATCGCCTTCGGGCGCGCCTGTCGGTGCGGCACGTGGCCAAGAAGGCAACGGTGCTGGTAGGCTTTCACGAGCGCAAGTCGCGCTATGTCGCGGACATGCAGCGCTGCGAGGTGCTGCCGCAGCATGTGAGCGCGCTGCTGATGCCCTTGCGTGCGCTTGTCGCCGGCATGGAGGCCCGCGATCGCCTGCCGCAGATCGAGCTCGCCATTGGCGGTGGCGTCACCGCACTGGTGTTGCGCCATCTTGAACCTTTGTCCGCCCACGATGCTCAGTGCCTTCGCGATTTTGCGGCCACGCATGGCGTGCAGTGGTGGTTGCAGCCCAAGGGGCCGGACACGGTACGCCTGCTCGACGAGGGTGGGCCGGAACTGGCCTACACGCTGCCCGAGTTCGGCATCACCATGCCGTTCAAGCCGACCGATTTCACCCAGGTCAACCACCAGATCAACACCGTGCTGGTGGGTCGGGCGGTGCGCTTGCTGGATCCGGAGGCATCGGAGCGGGTGATCGACTGGTTCTGCGGGCTGGGCAACTTCACCCTGCCTTTGGCAACACTGGCGCGCGAAGTCCTGGGCCTGGAAGGCAGTGAGGCCCTGATCGAGCGCTCCCGCCAGAACGCAAGGGGCAATGGCTTGCAGGGGCGCACGCGCTTCGAGGCCCGCAACTTGTTCGAACTGACGGCCGATGACCTGGTGGCCTATGGTGTGGCCGAAAAGTGGCTCGTCGATCCGCCGCGCGAAGGGGCGTTCTCGCTGGTCAAGGCGTTGGCCGAACTGGCCGAGACCCCGCGTGAAGGCTGGCAGCCGCCGAGCCGCATCGTCTACGTCAGCTGCAACCCCGCCACGTTGGCGCGAGATGCCGGGCTGCTGGTCCACGTGGCGGGCTACCGCTGTGTGTCGGCTGGTGCGGTCAACATGTTCCCGCACACCGCCCACGTAGAGAGCATGGCCGTCTTCGAGCGCGATTGAGCCTCACTCAGCGCCGGTTCGCCCGGAGCTGACTGAGGCCCGCCTGGCGGGTGGCGGCTGTACCCGGCCTCCGGGTGCTCAGGTTCTCAACCGAACAACAGGCCCTTGAACCCGCGCCACGAGAGCAGGCTGCCGGGCATGCGGCGTTCATTGAGGATGTCCGATATGCGCGCAAGAATTCGCGGGCTGTGCTGGGCCCTCCAGATCACCAGGCTGACCAGACTGGGAAAGTGATTGAAGCTGGTGGCCTTGCGGTACATGCGGAATCGCGGCTTGAGTGCCTCAAGCCGCTGCCGGTAGCCGGCTTCGACCGCGGTGTCGCCTTGGTGCGCGATCAGGCTCTCTGCCGCAGCGATGCCTGTCTCCAGGGCCTTGCCGATGCCCTCGCCGGTCAACGCGTAGGTGGCACCTGCGGCCTCACCGGTGACCAGCACCCCCGGGGCCGACCAACGGGTGCCGTCCAGGTCGCATCGAAGGGGGGCTCCTTTCAATTCACCCAGGTGTTCGCCCTCACGCACCAGGCGGCCGGCGACAGCGTCGACAGCGACGAATTCGTCAAACAGCTGGCGAAGGTTGCGCACCTTGTGGCGCTTTCCGGCACTTGATTCGGCGAATGCCGAATGGCTGTCCATCACCCCGACGCCGATGTTGAAGAGCCCATCCGGCGCAGGGAAGACCCAACCGTAGCCGCCGCGCAGCCGGCGGTGCCACACAAACCGCAGGTGGGGTGCTTCGGCCGCCAGTGCGGGGTGGCGGATGTATGTGCGCAGTGCCATCGCGCTGGGCGTGCGCCGTTCACACAAGCCTGCCGACAGCACGGCGGCTGGTGCTGCACCCGTGGCCAGCACGAGCCAGTTGCAACGGACTTCACGCGTCAGGCCGCCGTGACCCACCTGGGCACCAACGACCCGGCCAGAGGTGTCGTGCAGCGGCGCGATGAAGCGGGCCGGCGCCACCATGCGTACGCCGGCCTCCACAGCCGCTTGGCAGAGTATGGCGTCCAGGTCCCGGCGCGGCAGCACGGCCAGTTCGCCCGGGACGTCGATGGCCCGTCCGCTCGGTGCCACACAACGGGCCGAAAGGGCTGTCCGGGCTGCCTGCAGCACGCGCTCGTGCACGCCGAGCCTGCGCAGTGCGGCGTGGGCGTCGGGCACCAGACCATCACCGCAGGTCTTGTCACGTGGAAACGCCTGCGCATCCACCAGCCAGACATCCCGCCCCGCTTGGGCCAGCAAGCGGGCGCAGGCGCTGCCGGCCGGTCCAGCGCCGACCACCAGCACCTGGCACGTGGCGGGCAGGCTTTCGAGAGGGTGGTTCCAGTCGGGCGTCATGGGACAGGGTGGTGGAGGGCGTTGTCCGATTGTGCCGCCGAGGGCAAAAAGAAAGGGCTCCGAGGAGCCCTTGGCTGGGGTGCAGGCGGGTCAGTCGCGCTCGCCGCCGAAGATGCCCAGCAGGGCCAGCAGGCTCTGGAACACGTTGTAAATGTCCAGGTAGATGGCCAGCGTGGCTGTGATGTAGTTGGTCTCGCCGCCGTCGATGATGCGCTTCAGGTCGTAGACCATATAGGCCGAGAACAGGCCGATGCACAGCACCGACATGGCCAGATAGGCCGCGCTCGACTGCACGAACACGTTGATGATGCCGGCCACCATGATGATCAGCGCGCCGACGAACAGGAACTTGCCCATGCCTGAGAGGTCGCGCTTGATCACCGAGGCCAGCGAGGCCATGGCGAGAAACACGATCGAGGTGCCGCCGAAGGCCGTCATGACCAGCGAAGGGCCGTTCTTGAAGCCCAGTACGAAGGTCAGCATGCGGGCGAGCATCAGGCCCATGAAGAAGGTGAATCCCAGCAGAACGGCAACGCCCGTTGCCGAATCCTTGGTCTTCTCGATCGCGAACATGAAGGCGAAGGCTCCGCCCATGAAGACGATCAGCCCGATACCCGGGCTCATGTTCGCGGTGATGCCGGTGGACACGCCGATCCAGGCGCCCAGCACCGTGGGAACCATCGACAGCGCCAGCAGCCAGTAGGTGTTGCGAAGCACCCGGTTGCGCTGTGCCGCCATCGAGCCAGAGCCAGACAGGCCAGGCAGGGTTTGCAGGCTTTCGTTCATGAAACCTCCGTTGGTAACAGTTCTCAAGCAGGTAGACCTGCTCTGGCGGATTCTAGTTCCCGTGGACGACGCGAGTGCTGTCCTGGAAAAGCGGGGCAGGCTATACTCAGCGGGTTTACCCGAAAACAAAGCCACTCAGCGAAACTCCGCTCGCCAAAGTTTCCTCTCGGGCCCTGTCGCCACCTGCTGCTCTGAGCCGCAGGCCGCGCGAAAGATGGGGCTGGGGCTGGGTGCGCAAACACCGGAGTTCCCTTTGTTGCCCGTCTCAGCCCCCGCACTCCTGGCACTCGCAGACGGCACGGTCTTTTCCGGCACCTCGATCGGCGCAGCCGGTCACACGGTCGGTGAAGTGGTGTTCAACACCGCACTCACGGGCTACCAGGAGATCCTCACCGACCCGAGCTATTGCCGGCAGATCGTCACCCTGACGTATCCGCACATTGGCAACTACGGTGTCAACGACGAGGATGTCGAGGCGTCACGAGTCCATGCCGCTGGCCTGATCATCAAGGATTTGCCGGTTCGCGTTTCCAACTTCCGCCAGAACCGCACGCTGGCTGACTACCTCCGCGCCGAAGGCACGGTGGCGATCGCCGAGATCGACACGCGCCGCCTGACAAGAGTTCTGCGCACCACTGGCGCCCAGAACGGCTGCATTGCCACCTTTCCGGTGGGCCACGTGGTCTCAGAAGCGGATGCCGCTGATGCGGTGGCAAGGGCTCGCGCAGCACCCAGCATGGCCGGCCAGGACCTGGCCCAGGTGGTTTCTGCCACCGAACCCTACGCCTGGACCGAAACTGAATGGAAGCTGGCGCGTGCGGATGGCACGCCTGGCTACGGCACCCTGAGTTCTCCGCGCTTTCATGTGGTGGCCTACGACTTCGGGGTCAAGCGCAACATCCTGCGCATGTTGGCTGAGCGCGGTTGCCGGGTCACCGTGGTGCCGGCCAAGACGCCAGCCGCTGATGTACTGAAGCTGAGGCCCGACGGCATCTTCCTGTCCAACGGCCCAGGTGACCCCGAGCCCTGCGACTACGCCATCGCTGCGGTGCGCGAAATCGTCGAGACCGGCCTGCCGACCTTCGGCATCTGCCTGGGCCACCAGATCCTGGCACTCGCGTCGGGTGCGAAGACCTTCAAGATGAAGTTCGGCCACCACGGTGCGAACCACCCGGTGAAGGATCTCGACTCCGGGCGGGTCTCCATCACCAGCCAGAACCACGGCTTTGCGGTGGACGAGAAGAGTTTGCCGGCCAACCTGCGGCCCACCCATGTGAGCCTGTTCGACGGCACGCTGCAAGGCCTGGCGCGCACCGACAAGCCGGCGTTCTGCTTCCAGGGCCACCCGGAGGCTTCGCCCGGCCCGCACGATATCGCCTACCTGTTCGATCGCTTCACCGCGCTGATGGAGAAGACCAAGAATGCCTAAGCGCACCGACCTGAAATCGATCCTCATCGTCGGCGCTGGCCCGATCATCATCGGCCAGGCGTGCGAGTTCGACTACTCCGGCGCCCAGGCCTGCAAGGCGCTGCGCGAAGAGGGCTACAAGGTCATCCTGGTCAATTCGAACCCGGCGACCATCATGACCGACCCCGACACGGCGGACGTGACCTACATCGAGCCGATCACCTGGCAGGTGGTGGAGAAGATCATCGCCAAGGAGCGCCCGGATGCGATCCTTCCCACGATGGGTGGCCAGACCGCGCTGAACTGCGCGCTCGACCTTCACAAACATGGCGTGCTGGCCAAGTACGGTGTCGAGATGATCGGCGCCAACGAGCATGCCATCGAGAAGGCGGAAGACCGTCTCAAGTTCAAGGATGCGATGACCCACATCGGGTTGGGCTCGGCGAAGTCTGGCATTGCCCACTCGATGGATGAGGCCTGGGCCGTGCAGAAGGGCATCCAGGCTGACATCGGCGGCTCGGGCTTCCCGATGGTCATTCGCCCCAGCTTCACGCTGGGCGGCACGGGCGGCGGCATTGCCTACAACCCGGAAGAGTTCGAGGAGATCTGCAAGCGCGGCCTGGATCTGTCGCCGACCAACGAACTGCTGATCGAAGAATCGCTGATCGGCTGGAAGGAGTACGAGATGGAGGTCGTCCGCGACAAGGCGGACAACTGCATCATCGTCTGCTCGATCGAGAACCTCGATCCCATGGGCATCCACACCGGCGACTCCATCACCGTGGCCCCGGCGCAGACGCTGACCGACAAGGAGTACCAGCTGTTGCGCAACGCCTCGATCGCGATCCTGCGCGAGATCGGCGTCGACACCGGCGGCTCCAACGTGCAGTTCTCGATCAACCCCCGCGACGGCCGCATGGTGGTGATCGAGATGAATCCGCGCGTCTCGCGCTCGTCGGCGCTGGCCTCGAAAGCGACCGGGTTCCCCATTGCCAAGGTGGCTGCCAAGCTTGCCGTCGGCTACACGCTGGACGAACTGCGCAACGACATCAC
>Ga0075156_10001985_pt1 | contig 11230 bp, 9 predicted proteins | sample JI81AbrownDNA_FD_70966 | JGI IMG/M metagenome (GOLD analysis project Ga0075156, IMG submission 70966) | Wastewater effluent complex algal communities from Wisconsin, to seasonally profile nutrient transformation and Carbon sequestration -... | ecosystem: Engineered > WWTP > Effluent > Algae...
GGCCCGGACCGTGGCCGCGAACTTCTTGTGAGCCGCTTGGGCACTGATGCCCAGCGCCTCGCCCACGGCGGCCCAGGTCCAGCCCTGGCCGATCGCCTCGACCACCGTGTCGACCTCGAGCCGGTTGGCCTTGCGTCGCAAGGCGACGACCGCCGCGAACGCGGCCCCAGGATCCTGCAAGTCGGTTCGTGGCAGTGGCTCCGTCATGTCATCAATCTACGTTGATAGGGAACCGCCTGTCAACCTGAGTTGATGATGACGTGGGACGCGCGCCGAACGCAACGACGCGGCATACCCCGCCTGGGTATGCCGCGGCGTTGGCGCGAGTGGGTCAGCGGCCGCCAAACTCCGCAAGACCCGAACGGGCCTGGTCGAGCCACTGGCGACGGGCGTCGAGTGCGGCTTGGGCGTCGGCCACCTTCTTGGCGTTGCCGGATGCCTGTGCGGAGGCGAGGTCCTTCTCGAGTGAGGTCACGGCCTTCTCGAGTTGCTCGACGAGGCTCTTGGCGCGTGCTGCGGCTTCGGGGTTCGAGGCGGTCCAGCGACGGTCCTCGGCATCTCGCACGGCCTGCTCGACCCGGCGGATGGCCTTCTCGGTGCGCTCCATGTCGGCGCGGGGGACCTTGCCGGCCTTGTCCCACTTGTCCTGGATGATCCGCAGCGCGGCCTTGGCCTTCTCCAGATCGGTGACCGGCAGGATGGCCTCGGCCTCGACGATGAGGGCCTGCTTGACCGTGAGGTTGGCCCGGAAGCCTTCCTCCTCGGCCGCGACGATGGCGTCCTTGGCGTTGAAGAAGGTGTCCTGGGCGGACTTGAAACGCAACCACAGGGCATCGTCCTCGGCTCGCCCTGCGCGGCCCGCTGCGCGCCAGTCGTCCATGAGGTGTTTGAAGGCCCCGGCAGTGGACATCCAGTCGCGGCTGGTGGCCAGGCGCTCAGCCTCGGCAACGAGCCGCTCCTTGATGGTCCTCGCCTCGTCGTGCGCGCTGTCGAGCGCAGCGAAGTGGGTGCGACGCGCCTTGTCGAACGAGTTGCGGGCCACGCTGAAGCGTTGCCAGAGACCGGCTTCCACGTCCTTGTCGAGGCGCGGACCGCTGCGCTGGTGGGTCTTCCACTCGTCCAGGAGCTCACGCATCCGGGCGCCGCTGGACTTCCACTGGATCTTCTGTTCGGGCTGTCCGCTGATCTGCTCGGCCTCGGCGACGAGCGCCTCACGCTGGGTGGTCGCCGCAAGTTTGGCGGCCGCCCGAGCCACCGTGTCGGCCTCGCGGCGCACGACGATGGCAGCGTCGATCTCGTCGAGTTGACGGTCCAGGGCGGCGAGATCGCCGACGACACGGGCCTCGACGACCTGAGCGCGCAGCTTGCTCACGGCGTCGGCGGCCTCCTTGGCCGGCATCTCCGTGTGAGTGACCCGTTGCTGCAGCAGGTGCAGGCTGGCGGCGAGTTCGTCGTACTTGCGCCCGAAGTAGGCCAGGGCGTCGGCGTTCGAGACGCCGGGGTAGGACCCCACCTCGCGCTCGCCGTCTGCGGTCTTGACGAAGACAACACCGTCGGTGCCGACGCGTCCGAAGGCCGACGTTGCCGGGGCGCCGGCGCTGCGTGCGAAGAGGGCCGGCGACGGGGCAGGCGGGGGAGTGGCTGCGGCCGTCGCTTCTGCGTCAGCAGAGGGGACAACCTCCTCGGCCTCGGCGACCTCGTTGGCTACCTCGACAGTGACGTCCTCGACGACCGGCTCGACGACGTCCTCGACGACCGGTTCGACGACGTCCTCGACGACCGGTTCGTTGGCGGGGGCTTCCTCGGCAACGACCTCGTCAACAACCTCGGCAGTGACGTCCTCGGCAGCGGGTTCCTCGGCTTCCGCGGCGGGAGCCTTGGCAACGACGTCCTCGGCAGCCGGTTCCTCGGCCTCCTCGGCGGGAGCCTCGGCAACGATGTCCTCGGCGGCGGCTTCGATCACCGTTTCATCGGGTTCGGGGACAGCGACGGGAGCCTCGACCTCAGCTTCGAGCGCGATGGGCTCGTCGGAGGCGTCGGGGGCGTCGGACTCGTGCAGCGGCGACTCGGTCATCGTCAGCCCTTCGCCTTGACCGTCATGGACAGGATGCTGATCGGGGCCATCGGCGACATTCCGTCGGCGGGGCTGACGCCTGCGGCCGCGATCCGGTCGACGATGTCCATGCCTCCGGTGACCTTCCCGAAGATGGAGTAGCCGCCACCATCGACGGGCAACGTCGTGTCCTTGTAGACGATGAAGAACTGGTCGCCGTTGCTGTTGGGGTCGCTCGTGCGGGCCATGGCGACGGTTCCTGCCGGGTACTTTCCGTCGCCCGGTGCGTTCTCGATGCCGTAGTGATAGCCGGGGCCCGGACCGGCGCCCGTGCCGGTGGGGTCACCGCACTGCAGCACCCACAAGCCTTGGGCATCGCCGGTGAGCCGGTGGCAGGGGCTCGGCGCCCAGTAGCCGGCGTTGCCGAGGAGAACGAACGAGGACACCGTGGCCGGAGCCTTGGTGCCGTCCAGTTCGATCGTGACGTCTCCACAGTTGGTGGTGACGGTCGCGATGAAGGTCTTGCCGCGGGCCGCCTCGATGTCGGGCGCCGTCGTCATCTTCTGGGGCGCCGCCTGGGGTGCCGGAACCTCCGTGCACCCGGCCAACACCTTGGGGGTCGGCGTCGGTGTGGGCGTCGCGGTGGCGGTCGCCGACGGATTGTCGGTGGCGGTCGTGGTCGCCGTGCTGGTCGGTTCACCGGTGGCCGTCGGGTCGGCGACCTTGGGTGCCGTCACCACGTTGGCCACCCAGACGAAGGCGATCACGGCGAGCAACACGCCGATGACAGCGAGCACGGGTTGTTTGTCGCGCATGAGCACGGACCTCCTAGATGCGCCGACAAGGCGCGACGACAGCCGACGGTCGACCAGTCTAGGCAGGCGAGGCCCTTACACTGACCACCCCCGGTCACGAGTGCGTGAAGGTTGTCCGTGGATAGGCTCTCGATGTGCTGATGATCGGCTTCCCTGCTGCGGCCTTCGACACCAACTGCTTCGTGCTGGCGACCGCCGAAGGGGAGGAGTGCGTCGTCGTCGACCCCGGCATCGGGGTCACCGACACCCTGTCCGAGGTGCTGCGCGAGTTGCGGCTGCGCCCGGCGGCGGTCCTGCTCACGCACGGTCACCTCGACCATGTCTACTCGGTGACGCCGGTATGCCGCGGCGGCGGCGCCGCGGCATACATCCATGGGGACGATCGCTACCGCCTGCGGGACCCGCTCGCGGATCTGGACCGGGGCATGATCGCGATGATGGAGGCGCAGTTCGGGGAGCGCGCGACGTGGACCGAACCGGACGACATCCGCGAATTGCGCGACGGAGACTCGGTGACTATCGCCGGGATGGCTTTCGGCATCGTCCACGCACCCGGACACACCGAGGGGTCCGTGATGTTCACCCTGGCGGATGTCCCGGAGGGCATCAACGTCGAGGTCGGCTCCACGGTGATCTCCGGTGACGTCCTCTTCGCCGGCTCGATCGGCCGCTCGGACCTGGCGGGGGGCGACCCGGCGGCGATGAACCGGTCGCTGCGCGATTGCGTCCTGCCGATGCCGGACGACCGGCTGGTGCTTCCCGGGCACGGACCGTTGACGACGATCGGGCGAGAGCGGGCCTCCAATCCGTATCTGCGCGGGCTGCGCTAACCGATCGGCCCCGGCCGTCGCAGCACTTGCATCCCCATCGCATGGGGCCGCAGCGGCGAAACGCTCGCGCGACGGCGACACCGGGTCTGGGATGATCCCTCGGTGAGCACCGGCAAGGTCACCCCGATCAGCGGCTTCCTCGAGTTCCTCCCCGAACAGCGGATCGTCGAGCAGCACTTCCTCGACGTCATCCGTGAGGTGTTCGAGCTGCACGGGTTCGCCTCGATCGAGACTCGCGCGGTCGAGTCGGTCGAGCGGTTGCTCGGCAAGGGCGGCGACGCCGACAAGGAGATCTACGGCATCAGCCGGTTGGCGGCCGACGCCAGCGACTCGCGTGAGCCCTCCCTCGGCCTGCACTTCGACCTCACCGTTCCCTTCGCTCGCTACGTCCTGGAGAACGCCGGCAAGCTCGCGTTCCCGTTCCGGCGCTATCAGATGCAGAAGTCCTGGCGCGGCGAGCGGCCTCAGGAGGGGCGCTACCGCGAGTTCACCCAGTGCGACATCGACGTCGTCGACGTGGGGTCGCTGTCGCCGCAGTACGAGATCGAGATGCCGTTGGTCCTCACCGACGTCTTCGACCGGCTGCCCATCGGCGACTACGTCGTGCAGGTCAACGACCGTCGGATCCCGCAGGGGTTCTATCGAGGCCTGGGCATCGAGGACGTCGGGGGCACCCTGCGGATCGTCGACAAGCTCGACAAGCTCCCTGCGGACACGGTCCGGACGATGTTGCTCGACTCCGGCTGCACCGCCGAGCAGGCCGATCAGTGCCTCGCGCTGGCCGGGATCCGCACCGAGGATCTGTCCTTCATCGAGCAGGTCCGGGCGCTCGGCGTGGCCGACCCGCTCATCGACGAGGGACTGACTGGGTTGGCGGCCGTCGTGGACGCCGGGCGCACCCACGCCCCCGGGAGGGTCGTCGCCGACCTCAAGCTCGCCCGTGGCCTGGACTATTACACCGGCACGGTCTACGAGGTGCGCCTGCTTGGCTTCGAGTCCTGGGGAGCCGTCGCCGGGGGAGGGCGCTACGACGCGCTGGCCACCGACGGCACCGTGACCTATCCGGGTGTCGGCATCTCCATCGGCGTCTCCCGACTGCTCGGCCTGCTGTTCCGTCAGGGCTTGGTGAGCGCCTCCCGGTCGACCCCGGCCTGCGTCCTGGTCGCCCTCACCGACGAGGAGTCCCGGCCCCGGTCGTTGGCCGTCGCCTCGGCACTGCGCGGACGCGGCATACCGTGCGAGGTCGCGCCGCGCCCCGACAAGTTCGGCAAGCAGATCCGGTATGCCGCGCGCCGCGGCATCCCTTACGTCTGGTTCCCCGGTGGTCCGGAGTCGGACGGCGACTCGGTCAAGGACATCCGCTCGGGCGAGCAGGTCCCGGCGACGGCGGTGGACTGGGCACCTCCGGCGGCGGATCTGCGCCCTTCCGTGGTGCGCGCCGCGGCGGACTGACCGACCAACGCGACAGCCGGTCAGCGCCTGATCAGGCGCGGGGCGGGCGAACTCCGCACTGGAGCAACTCGAGGTTGGCCAACTCACGGATCACGTGGGGGTCCCTGGATCGCCACGCAGCGGCAGGATCGGCGTGAATCGTGGCCAACCGCTTCGTGGGCACCCGCACCAGTGCTCGCAGGGCGAACAGGTCCAGGTCGGCCCGACCCTCGATGAAGTTGGCTGCATCGCTGGCCCGGCGGATGAACCGGATGCGAAGGGGCAGCCACACCAGCATCCACAGCAGGATCGGAAGGATCGCCACCACGATTCCGGCGATCAGGGCCACGCGACCGATCGAGCCGCTGAGATCGGTCCCGACCTGGGCCAGCGCGACACCGGTGCCGGCGGCATCCCGGAAGGGTCCTTGGAGGGCATCGCCGACGAGCGGAACCTGGGCGATCCGGTCGCCCGCAGAGGTCATGCCCGCCTCCAACTGGTTCCCGGCCGACGCCAGTCCGTCGGCGGGTTGGCGCAGGCCCATGGTCGCGTCGTGGACGGCCTTCCCGATATTTGTGCAGGCGAGGATCCAGCCCACGCTGAGGACGTCAGCGACCACCTGGGCGGCGCGGCGCCCAGGCAGATCGGCATACAGCTTCATGGGGATCTCCTCACCAGGGCAACGCAGGCAGTGTCAGGCTCACGCTACGCCGTCGCTCTGGTGGTCGCCTGCGGTTGCGTCGCCGTCCACGCGGACTAGCCTGCCGAGCATGGGCACGTTGATCACGACGTTGAGCAGCGCTGCCCCGCGGATGACACCGGGCGAGCGTCGGCTGGCCCAACGCTTGCAGCAGAAGCTCGACGCGGACTATCTCGTGTGGTTCGACGTGCCGGTCGGCCCGATGCGCACCCACCCCGATTTCGTTGTCCTGCACCCGAGTCGAGGGGTGCTCATCCTTGAGGTCAAGGACTGGGCTCTGCCCCTCATCCAACGGGTCGATCGGGAGATGTGGGACATCCAGCCGGACGGGCGACACAAGCGGGTGATCAACCCGATCCTGCAGGCCAGACACGGGGCTCACGACGTCGTGCGGGCTCTGGAGCGCGACCTTCAGTTGGTCCACGAGGCCGGAGCGCATCAGGGGAAGCTCGCCTTCCCGTGGGGCTACGGCGTGGTCTTCACCAAGATCGACCGCGCGGAGTTCGACGCGGCCGGGCTGGGCGAGGTGATCGACGGGCACGCGGTCATGTGCGCCGACGAGATGACCGAATCTGTCGACCCTGAGGCGTTCCAGGAGCGGTTGTGGGGGATGTTCCCTCGGCGCTTCCCGGCGAAACTCACGCTGCCGCAGATCGATCGGGTGCGGTGGATCATGTTTCCCGACGTGCGGGTGGACGCACCTGTTGCTTCGCTCTTCGACGCCGCGGCAAGCCCCGACTCGCCCGAGGGGGACGCAGGCGCGGCCGCGGCCATCGAACTGCCCGACGTCATGAAGGTCATGGACCTGCAGCAGGAGCAGTTGGCACGCAGCCTCGGGGCCGGGCACCGCGTGGTCCACGGGGTGGCCGGGTCGGGCAAGACGATGATCCTGGGCTACCGAGCCGAATACCTTGCCCGCCTCGTCGCCCCTGGCGCCAAGCCCGTGCTGGTGTTGTGCTTCAACGAGCCGCTCGGTGCCGCGCTGTCGGCCAACTTCGCCTCGCGGGGCCTGGCCGATCGCGTGCAGGTCAGACACTTCCACCGCTGGGCCCGCCAACAACTGGTCACCTTCGGTCAGCCGCTGCCACCCGACGGACCACACTTCTTCGACGACCTCGTCGGCTACCTCATCCGGGCCGTCGACCGTGGCCACGTGCCGAGGGCGCAATACTCCGCCGTCCTCATCGACGAAGGCCATGACTTCCGCCCCGAGTGGCTGCACCTCGTCGTGCAGATGGTCGACCCCGAGACCAACAGCCTGCTGCTCCTCTACGACGACGCCCAGAACATCTACGGCCGGGGGCGCACCCCGGCGTTCAGCTTCAAGAGCGTGGGAATTCAGGCGGTCGGCCGGACGACGATCCTGCGGGTCAACTACCGCAACACCACGCAGATCCTGCGCCTGGCCCAACGGGTGGCGGGCGACATCCTCAAGCCACAGGCATGCGACGAGGACGGCGCCCCGCTTCTCGGCGCCCTCGGGTGCGGGCGGGACGGGGAGGAGCCCGACGTTCGGCGGCTGCCCACGCTCGGTGCGGAGGCGGCATACGTCGCCCAGAGGTTTGCCGCGGCGGCGCGGGACGGACGGGCCTGGTCGGACATGGCCGTGCTGTGCCACGACACCGCTGTCATGGACGCGTGTGCGTCGGCGCTACGGCGGGTTCGGATCCCGCATTCGGTGCGACGTCGGCCCGGCGACTTCCGTCCTGAGGCCGACACGGTCAAGATCCTCACCATGCGCGTGAGCAAGGGGCTGGAGTTCCCCGTCGTGGCGATCCCTGGGGTGGGCCGCCTGCCAGCCCCTCACGAGGACGACAAGGACGCGGCGCGGCTGTTCTACGTCGCCGCCACCCGGGCGACCGAGCGGCTGCTCGTCACGGTCAGCGGCGACGGCTCCCTGGGCCAACGGCTCGGAGTATGAGCACGATCCCAACGCCAGCCGTCTCGCGGGCGCTGGCGCGCGCGGTGCGAGGGTGGCTCGACCACCTCGACGTCGAGCGGGGAGTCGCCCGCAACACCCTGGTCTCCTACACCCGCGACCTCGACCGCTACCTGGATTACCTTGCGCGCCAAGGCGTTTCCACGCCTGAAAACGTCACCGAGGCACACGTGTCCGGCTTCCTCGCCGACCTGCGAGCGGGCTCACCGGGGCGTATGCCGCTCTCGGCCTCGTCCGCGGCTCGCACCCTCGTCGCAGTACGGGGGCTGCATCGGTTCCTCGCGTTGGAGGGGCGCACCCTGGCCGATCCGGCCGAAGGCGTGCGACCGCCCAAGACCCCGCTGCGGTTGCCTAAAGCCATCGGTGTCGACGACGTCGAACGGCTGCTTGCCGCCGCGTCACTGGGGGACACCCCCGTCTCGATGCGCGACCGGGCCTTGTTCGAGGTCCTCTATGGCGCCGGGGCGCGGATCTCGGAGGCCGTCGGGCTCGACGTCGATGATCTCGACCTGGAGTCGGGCACCGTTCGGCTCTTCGGCAAGGGGTCCAAGGAGCGGATCGTCCCCGTAGGGCGCTACGCACGGGAGGCGGTGGCGGCATACCTCGTGCGGGGGCGACCGGCGCTAGCGGCCCGCGGGAAAGGCACTCCGGCCCTGTTCCTCGGCACCCGGGGTGCGCGGCTCAGCCGCCAGACCGCGTGGTCGGCGCTGGCAGCGGCAGGGGAGCGGGCGGGCCTGGCCGGCCACTTGTCGCCGCACACGCTGCGGCACTCGTTCGCCACCCACCTGCTCGAAGGCGGCGCCGACGTCCGAGTCGTGCAGGAGTTGCTCGGACACGCCTCGGTGACGACCACCCAGATCTACACAATGGTCACCGTGGCGAGGCTGCGCGAGGTGTATGCCGAGTCGCACCCCCGGGCCCGCTGATAAGGTCGCACCGATCAGCGAGAGGCTGACCGACCGCACGAACGACGGGGAAGAGGCGCAGCTGTGAGCATCGATCGCAACCTTCCCGGCGAAGCCGTCCACATGGTCCCCGACCTGCGGGACGCCACCGACACCCTGCTGCCGGGCACGGAAGACGCCGGGATCGGAGGCACCGGGCCGACCGGACGCCCCATGCCGTCCTTCCCCACGCCACCCCCGCTGACCAGCCACGGGCCGGCCCGCGTCATCGCCATGTGCAACCAGAAGGGCGGGGTCGGCAAGACGACCACGACCATCAACCTCGGTGCCGCCCTCGCGGAGCTCGGCCGCAAGGTGCTCCTCGTCGACTTCGACCCGCAGGGCGCCCTGTCGGTGGGTCTGGGGATCCGGCCGAACGACCTGGACATCACGATCTACAACCTGCTCGTCGAGCGCGGCCACGACATCCGCGACGTCATCCAGCACACCCGCTCGGAGAACCTCGACCTCATCCCGGCCAACATCGACCTCTCGGCCGCCGAGGTGCAACTCGTCGGCGAGGTGGCCCGCGAGCAGATCCTGGCTCGGGCCTTGCGCCCGGTCATGGACGACTACGACGTCATCATCATCGACTGTCAGCCCTCGCTCGGGCTGCTCACCGTCAACGCGCTGACGGCTGCCCACGGGGTCTTCATCCCCCTGGAGTGCGAATTCTTCGCGATGCGCGGCGTCGCCCTGCTCGTGGAGACCATCGAGAAGATCACCGATCGACTCAACCCCCGCCTGCAGGTCGACGGCATCCTCGCCACGATGTATGACGGGCGCACGCTGCACAGCCGAGAGGTCGTCAAGTCGGTCGTCGACCACTTCGGCGATCGGGTCTTCCACACGGTCATCAGCCGCACCGTGAAGTTCCCCGACGCCAGCCTGGCGGCCGAGCCGATCACGAGCTACGCCTCCACGAGTGCTGCTGCCGCGGCATACCGGCAACTGGCCCGCGAGCTCATCGCCCGCGGCGGCGCGGCCTGAGCCGAGGCATCCGCCTGCGGACGCCGAACCCATGACCGTGATACCCATGACAGTCATCCCGTGACCGACGCGCTCCTGCCCGAGGCCCCCGCGACACCCGGTGGGGTGCTGACCCGGCGCACCTCGAGCACGCCCTTCGAGGTCCACTTGGACGTCTTCGAGGGGCCTTTCGACCTGCTGCTGGGGCTCATCGCCAAGCACAAACTCGACATCACCGAGATCGCCCTGGCCCGCGTGACCGACGAGTTCATTGGGCACATCCGCACCATCCGCGAGGCCGACGAGGAGTGGGACCTCTCGCAGGCCTCCGAGTTCCTGCTGGTCGCGGCCACTCTGCTGGATCTCAAGGCGGCCCGCCTGCTGCCGCAGGCCGACCCCGACGACGACGAGGACCTGGCGCTCATCGAGGCACGCGACCTGCTGTTCGCGCGGCTGCTGCAATACCGCGCGTTCAAGGACATCGCGGCGACCTTTGCCGAGCAGTTGGCCACCACGGGGCGCCTGACCCCTCGCCAGGCTGGTCTAGAGCCTCGCTTCGCGGCCCTGCTGCCCGAGTTGGTCATGGGGATCACCCCCGAGCAATTGGCGATGATCGCTGCTCGCGCGATGATCCCGAAGGCCCCGCCGACTGTCGCGCTGGAGCATTTGCACGCCGCCCAGATCAGCGTGCGCGACCAGGCGGCCATCCTCGTCACCCGGCTGAGGGTCGAGCGGACCTGCTCGTTCCGGACCCTCGTCGCCGATGCCGACTCCACACTGGTGATCGTGGCGCGGTTCCTGGCGCTGCTTGAGCTTTACAAAGAGGGTGCGATCACCTTCGACCAGGCCGAGCCGTTGGCCGACCTCGCCGTGCGCTGGACCGGGTCGGACGAGGGCGACATCGCGGTCGACGCCGAGTTCGACGAGGACGACGCGCAGTTGGACTTCGACGACGCGGGGACCGACACCGGCGCGGCGAGCGGCATACCGATGCAAGGAGCAGACGAATGAGTGAGGACCTCCGCGTGGACGACGAGGCGGTGCCACCGGATGACGCTGGGTCAGCCGAGGAGACCGAGGCTGCCGGCCAGGTGGCCTTCGACGTTGAGGCGTTCCCCGGCGGGGCGCGGTCGGCGATCGAAGCCGTCCTCATGGTCGTCGACGAGCCCGTGAGCGAGGTCGCGTTGGCGACTGCCCTCGAAGTGCCCCTGGCGGACGTCCGCGCCCACTTGGAGGGCCTGGAAGCTGAGTATGCCGCCGCGAACCGCGGCTTCACCCTGCGGCCGTTCGGCGGCGGGTGGCGGGTCTACAGCCGGTCCGACTACGCCCCGGCCGTCGAGAAGTTCCTCCTCGACGGGCAGCAGGCCCGGCTGACCCAGGCGTCGCTGGAGACGCTGGCGGTCATCGCCTACAAGCAGCCGGTCTCGCGCTCGCGCATCGGTGCCGTTCGCGGCGTCAACGTCGACGGTGTCGTGCGAACCCTGTTGTCGCGCGGCCTGATCGAGGAGCGCGGCGAGGCCGAGGGCGGGGCGATCCTCTACGGCACCAC
>Ga0075156_10001986_pt1 | contig 11230 bp, 11 predicted proteins | sample JI81AbrownDNA_FD_70966 | JGI IMG/M metagenome (GOLD analysis project Ga0075156, IMG submission 70966) | Wastewater effluent complex algal communities from Wisconsin, to seasonally profile nutrient transformation and Carbon sequestration -... | ecosystem: Engineered > WWTP > Effluent > Algae...
AGGTAAAATCCACGGATCAGTGTCATGCTCGAGCAGCTCACAGTCAACAGGCGCTACCTGCATTTTAAAAGACGGCGTATAACTCACACCAATAAATAAAAGTCCCATGAGTATAAGCCAAGGTAGGATGCGCGTGAGAATTATTCGTAAGGTGAGAAACCGCAAAACCGTCACACGTGACAACCGCATAACAGATGAAATCCTCAAACTGTCCTTGATTCCGATTGCATGAATACCTGGAATTACAGTACCTTGTTTTGAGGTCACTGGATGTAATGGTGCGCGCGCAACGACATGCCAAAATTGTCGATTGGTCATCAAATCAACAAGTCCGATCAGAACTCCCATCACGTCCAAATAAAAGGCAATCGGGTAAGTCAGGACCACCCAAAAAAACGAACCTATGCTCAATTGACGAAAGCCAAAAAGTCCAACGATCAATACAACCAAAGGAGTACAAAGACTAACAAGGCCAATAGCTTGGAGAACATTCGGAATTGGAAGGGTAGCAAGCGATAGATTGCCGGCCAGAAACGCCATCCCTAAGTTGATCCCGATGACAACAGCAGGAAAAATCCAGGCGATGATCATTGCAATTTCCGATAACAAGGCGGCGCCTCGAGCTGGTCTTTGTTTTCTGGCAATCATTGTCCCAAGGATCAAACTCGCCAGGAGTGCTGCTAACTGAGGAACCGGCAACATTCCTCTCATTATGATGAGTCCAATGGCTAGATGTAACAGGAAAACGAAAACCGCGATTAAATAATGTACTCCGTGGAAGAGATACTGGACTCGTTCCCAGAAGGACAAAGGAGAACCAGAGAGTTTGCTCACGTGGTTAAAGAAGGCGTTTGTATGACCATTCGCCCAACGTCTCCTTCTGGCGAGGAAACTAAACATATTGGGAGATACTTCCTCTATGGAGCCATGATATGGGTTATAAATAATTTTTTCGCCCTTGAGAATGATACGGTAACTGAATTCCACATCTTCGGTGATGCAATGGCTCAGCAAGTTTTCACGCAATAGTCCTGTTTCCATGACAACCGTTGTACCAGTGAAAAAAAGTGACAAGTCGAGCCGTGTAAATGCAGCGTTAAACAATTCACAGCCGATATGTTGGTGCAAAGAGTCCCACAATTGGAAAAAGCCGAGTGCGGAAAGAGGGCTTCGTTTCCCTTGGATGATTCGGGATTTTTTTTCTTGCAGAAGACAGATCGAAGACCGTATCCATTTGGAATCTGCTTGGTGATCGCTATCAAGAATGGCCAGGTATTCTGTCGCCAGTCGCGACGCCATCCAATTCACTTTTTCACTTTTTGCATCAATGCCCGTGAAAGCAACCCTAACAGTCCGTCCACCACCAGACAATAGTTCGACGATCCCAGTTTCCTCGCCAGATAGAGATGCCTCTGGAAAAGCTGTCGCCAATAACGAGATACATGAATCCTTACGATCTTTGAGGAGTAAATAAATTTCAAGTGGTCCCTGATGGTCTTGGCTCAGAACGGAACGGATAGCTCGCATGGTTCCCTCACCTTCGTTGCGTGCAGGAATCAGTATGGCAACCGCATTATTAGGGTACTCGTCAAATTCCCGCGAACGCGGCATCCCTTTGAGAAATACCAATACGCAAAGGTAAAGTCCTAACGAGTAAAACGATAAGAGTACCAAAAGAACGACACAAATCCATAACAAAAAATCCATCTCGATCATATTCATTGCGTTAGCCTGGGAACGTTTTTAACGAGAAAATCAAAGTCACAATCGTGCTCCTTTCTTACTTGGGAAACATAGCCAATGTCTCTGAGCACATCTTGGCGTATTTGTTTTGCATCCTCTGGTAGCGGAGAAGCAATTCCCCAAATGAAAGCGCTATAAAAAACTGACACAAAGAGGAGAATCACCGGAACCAAAAATCTCATTTTTAGCGGGCTCATCAGGAAAAATAATGACTTTGTTACAGCATAAAAAAGAAGCAGAGCGATCAAACCGATGACATACCCCCGAATGAATAAATCTTCGCCTGACAAAAATGTAGGTGCAAAAAAACCATCTGCCATTGCGGGAAGAACCAATTGACCAAGGGGTGAAGAAAAATGTTCTGGGAAAAAGGGAGTGAGGCTCACACTAAGCAAGGAGCACACCATCGATAAGGCCGCCAAACACAAAAGAACCCAGCGCAAAGTTTTTGTTTTTTCCTGGCCTTCGGTTATGTAAGTGATGGCCGCTGCGAACGGGAAGATAAAGATCAGAATGCATGGCACCAAGTGACGTGCCGCTGCACTCCACCCTGCTTGCCAGTCAGAAAAACCAGCTGCAAATAATAGATAGATACCACCTAGCAAAACATAAGAAAACGAACTGTATTTTTTTTGACGTTCCATCTGGAGAAAACCGATGGGAACCAAAGCGAGAATGGGGCAATAAAATAAAACGCCACGTTTCATTCCCATAAGCAGTCCCCACATATGATCGACGCGAGGAATCGTCACTCCAAAAAAACCAGACTGGTGCACGAGTGCATGCCAAGAATCAGCCTTAAATGCATAGCCAGTCGTGAATGCTGATCCGAATGCAAGTTGATGATACAAAAGACAAGGCACGAGGCCGACAAAACATGAGGCAACAAAGGAGGTGAGAGTGCGAACAGGCATCTTACGAAAGAACATCGAGGAAAGGAGAACAAAACCAACGATAGCAGTCGGATATTCAACGGTTATAGCAAGAGCCAACAGAAATCCTGCCATGGCTGCGACCAGAGGAGAAGGCTCCATTTGGCCGTTTTTTTCGTCTGCAATGAGAGAAAGTTTCCAGGCCAAGGCCGCAAGAATCCCTGACGGCACATGACCAAAAAGAACGCCAGAGTAGGTTAGAAGTGGAGTGAGCAGGGCAAATAAAAGGGCAATGTGGGTGTCTCTTTTTTGTGTTGGGCTAGACCGAAAGGCTCCAAGTGCAAAAAACGAGAATAAGGCGGCAGGCAATGTGACCAAGAGACATGTCAGAAGAGTTCTCAGAATCCAATAACCAGGCAACTCGCTTGTACCTTCCCGGGAATCAAACAAATCAGAAAGCCATACAATGGGGACACCCAAAAAAGATAATCCTGGTGCTTTGTCAGAATACACTTTCCCATCCCGCTCGGATCGGTCAAACGGAGTACCATAAATTGAAAGAACAGGCCCAAGGGAAACCGAACCGAATTTAGCCATTGTTACAGACAGCTCGATGCGACTTTGTTCATTCGGACTCCTTCCATGAGTCACTCTGGCAGCTAACATGAGATATATGAAAAGCACCAGAACAACAGAGGTGATAACGAAGGGCGACAACGAGATATTTTTGGCGCGCAACATTTCTTTATTGTTCATTCTGTCGCTTTGAAAATTCTAAAATGATATACTTCGATAATTCTTCACCAACAATTCGGTGAACTTGCACGGAAGGATGTGCATCATTGCTATTGATCACTCGTTCAGAGACAGGTAAATCTTTCAATAGTTGAGACAGGTCGATGTATTTTACACCGCTACCAGAAAGAAATCGACCTATCTTCTCCGTATATAATTTCTTACTTAATTCAATTTCCTGCATGAAGGGAAAAATAATCACTATCAAAGGTATTTTTCTTTTGTTCGCAAATTCGATGAAAGGACGAAATTCTCGCATATGGTCATTGAATATAGCCTCAGTGGAATATGCTCTTTCGAGATACTTCGAATATCCATCAACATCCTGTTTCGGTACCAACCAATAGAGGAAATTGATGAGATAGGAACCACTCACAAGCTGTAGAGTCAAAAAATTCATTTCTGCGTAAGGAGAAAACCCCTCTCCACCTTTCAGGCCGTGCTCCCGAGCAATGTGATCAATATCATTTCCGTAATACTGCAGGACAATATAATCAGGCTGAATGCCACTTAATTCCATAAACTTAAACATTGATTCCTTTTCTGACTTCGTATCAAAACTGTTATGTGCTAGATTGATAACCTGAATGTCATTATCCGTTTTCGACAAGTTTGCTTTTACTATATCTGAAAAACGGTCTTTCACTTCTTTAATCCCCTGCGCTGCCGTAAAGGAATCTCCTACGAAAAAAATATTCTTTTTACCATTTTTAATGGGTTCATCGTCTCTACAGCCATGCGAGTTAATAGGATTCCAATATTTTTTGAACCAAAGGATGTTCGCTAGAGAATAACCGATGCCATGCGTTCGTGGAACAAACATAAAAGAAGACTCAAGCAAAAGAAGTACAATGACCGAGGAAAGGAAAGCAACCCCAATGTTTTTCGCCCATTCCTTTGATTGCGATTTTAAAACATACGTTTTGAATAAAAAAATAGCTTCGATGATTAAGATAAAAATCATCGCCAATCGTAAGTAAAAAGTCAGAGCATTTAGCGGCAATTGTGGAAATAAAATAATGGCCATCGCAATCACTAAAATCACCGAAAAATTGTATAAAAATTTAAATTTCATCAGAAGTATATATCTTTGAAACGATCTTTGTTTCATTACAAGAAATCAATCTGAAAAAAACGATTTCTACCTGCTAGGAAGGAAGATTTCTATGATTTAGGGAATCGGAAAATGCATTCTTGATTCTTGTCCAAAGATAGACTTTACAATATGCCTACCTTCTCTTTCAAGAATCGTTTGGTCTTTTCGAAATCTTTCGATTCTTCGAGTTTTACTTCTAAAAAATATACACTCATCCAACGTTTTGTCCTTTCAGCCTGTTTGTTCTGGGGAAAGTCCCAGTCTGGATAAACTCTGAATCCCAACTTTCCTTTCTGCTTTTTATCGGAGAGAATTCCTTGCAGGGCGAGCTCTGACTTGGGAAATAGAAAGAGGCCCGTACGATTTGCACAAAAAACTTGAATGAGTAAAAAATCAAATTCATCGGTGACAGAATAAGGTGATATCGTTTTTGATCGATTTCGTTTCCAAAGCGTAACAAATTGACCAATCTTTTTCGGAGTTTGTTTGGCGGTTCTTGCGACAATGTACTTCCCGTTTAAATTGAAAGTACATGCCTCATACTCCTGACTTTCGGAATCGATCTTAAAGTTCGAAATTTTAAAACCGAATGATTCAATAATATTTCTTTCCATTGTTATCCATTCCCATTGTTACATGGTCCTCCATCCTGTCGCCAGAATTAAGAAGGACCATGTCCTCTCAAATCAGAAAGGTGTCTGAGGAGAAAAACCGAAAGAACTCATATCGATACTAACGGGTGTCCTCTGAAACAATATCTTCTGGGTTTTCGGCGAACAAGCGAAAACTTGGTTTGGCCATAGCTTGGGCTGCGAGTGACAGTAACAAAGCTTCATTGTCATCTGGCCCAATGCGATTGGCATGGATCACTCCACATCCTTTACAGCGATGTAAAATCACCCATTCTCCCTTCCTTACCCAAATCGAAATGGCCTCCATTTTGCTTCCACATTCAGCAGACCGATCGCCGGGAGCAGAATCTAAATGCAAACTCGTGAGACAATTCGGACAGTGGTTTCGTTGGCCCGTTCCATATCCCGGGGGAAAAACCATCTGTTTGCACTCGACGCAACGAAATTCATTTGCGTCGGATTGGAAACGAAAAGATTTCTTTTTAGAATTAGAGGATGAACCTTCCTCGTCTTCTTCATCAAAACGTTTTTTTTTCGAGAATTTTTGGAAATTAGATAAATCGGATTCACGTGACATATCCAGTTTTTGCGGCAAAACAAAAAGAGGAGACCAAAACAGTGGTTGAGAGGGAATAAACCGCCTATGCGTAGATAGCCGCCTCCTAATTTAATTTAGGCGGGGACTCCAAAACAAGTTCACCATTTTGGCGGCTTACACAATGGCCAGGTTTAACATAAGAAACAGAGTTGGAAAATAAAGAACCCCTGTCAAGAGATATGAGGAAATTTTTTCTTTCCAAAACAGTCATGATTTTTCTGACATTTTTTTGGTTTTGAATTCTCTGGCTTGAGACATAACCAATAAAGTAAAATGCATAAATATCGTCAGATCTTTCGTGCAGCTGAAACATTTTAAAAATAGTAATCTCATTGTCTCAACTATGAAATTCATTTTTACGAAAATAAGAACAGCACTCATCTCTATGTTAAAAAATATTTTTTCCCTACTTACATTGATACTACTCACAAACGGATGTATGCTTTACCCGTTGGTATCATCAGGTTCAGAGAAAGGGAACGATAATATATTGTCCTTGCTTGGACTCTCCTTGTCATCCGGGACTAGTAAATTTAAAGTTTTGTCGGTAGTTCCGGAAGAAGGAACTGCTGATGTGAGAATCAATTCTGCAATTCAAATAGAATTTTCAGAGGAACCGAGCGATTTTTCAAGTGAAGATGATTACATGCTCATCAAAGTGAATGATTTAACGGTGGCAGGTACATTTAAAAAGAAAAATAGATTCATTTCTTTTTTTCCGGCTAACAGCTTACCGAAAAAAAGTACCCATGAAATTTATGTTTCTCCTGCGCTCTTGGATAAATCAGGAAATCCAATTGAAAATGAGTTTAGATCAAAATTTGTAACTCAAGATATTCCGGACACCTCTGCACCTACCGTAACTTCTGTTATACCTAATTTGGATGCGACTGCAGTAGCCTTAAATACGCCGATATCAATTAACTTTTCTGAAGCACTATTGGCAAGTTCCATCGATTCTAATTCGATTACAGTTACCATCAATGGTCTGACTATTTCAGGTTCTGTATCTTTGTCGGGACAATCTACGATCCTATTTGTACCTAGTACCAATTGGCCTTCGTATGCTCTGGTTATGGTCACAGTAAATACTTCTGTGAAAGATTTAGCATCCAATAGTCTAGCCTCAGCCAAAAATTATTCTTTTCGAACAGTCGATGTTGGGAGTGTTTCGATCATTGCTGGTTCGGAAGGTGGTATCTCTGGAAATACAAGTGGCACCGGCACAACCGCCCGATTTCAAAATCCGAGTTATCTTGTATCGGACAATACAGGAAATTTATACGTGACAGATACTAACAATTGCTCCGTTAAGAAAATTTCAACATCGCAAGTTGTAACCTTTTTTGCAGGATCAAATTCAGGGCTCTGTGGATATGTGAATAATACTAACGGATTATCAAGTCGCTTTAATTACCCGCAAGGCATAGGTATCAATTCGGCGAATTCTCAATTATTTTTAACAGACAAGTTTACCCACACGATTCGTAGAGTTTTAACAACAACCACCTTTGCCGTGACTACGAATAACGGAAACAATGCGAGCGCCAATACGAACGGCTCTGGCACATCATCTAGATTCTCTTATCCAGAAGGAATTACTCTTGATGCCGCAGGCATATTATATGTTTCGGATACAGGAAATTGTTCGATCAGAAAAATTACAGGAACCGCTGCTGTTACTCTGGCAGGAACTGCACCTTCTTCTGTCGGAGTCTGTGGGTACGTAAACGCGACAGGAACTACCGCAAGATTCCAAGCACCCAAGGGTGTCGCAGTGGACGCATCGGGTAATGTCTTTGTTGCTGATTCAGGAAACTGTGCCATTCGGAAAATTACTTCTGCGGGTGTAGTTACGACGTTAGCTGGTCCACTCACTGCAGGGAACTGTGGTTACTTGGATGGTACGGGTATTGAAGCCAGGTTTAATAATCCGCAAGGCATTGCGATTGATCCATTAGGAAATTTGTATGTAACTGACACTGGAAATTGTTCCATCAGGAAAATTACTTCTGCAGGAGTTGTGACAACTTTTTCAGGATCTGCTCCTCCGAATGTAATCTGTGGCAATGTAAATTCTACACTTTTAGCCTCTAGATTCAATAATCCCAAGGGCATTACGCGTGATCCAAGTGGGAATCTTTACATTACGGACACTTTGAACCACTCTATTAAAATGATCGTGCCTTAACTATTTGTTTGATTCAGTACTCGCGATTGGATCTAAATTACAATCCTCGACAACCCAAGTTTTTCTCGTTACAGAAAATGCAGATCCACCTAAAGCGCTTATGATCCCATCCAGCCAGGTTGTCTTTTGGAATAGTTTGTAACTTTTGTTTTTACTCGGAAACAATTCCTTCTCATCTATTTTATTGATCGGATAGGATCCCCAAAATAAATACCATTGAGGAAACAATCTCTCTGCGTTACATTTTTTTTCCCAACCTTCTAAAAGAATGGAATGGTCTGCATAGGGGCTTTGAAATTTATGAGTCAGGCACTGAAATGAGAAACAGAGGAGAAGTAGGAGCGGAAATCTACGGAACAGGAACTTCATATAGTGTATGAATTAAAATTTGAATTATAATTAGGCAATGGAAAAAAAAACAAATCCATTGCCTAATTGTTCCGAAATTCGCTTCCTGAAGTGATTCAATTAAACTTTTTAGCTACAAAATCCCAGTTGACCAGGTTCCAAAAATTCTCTAGATACTTAGCTCTCAAATGGCGGTAATCAATGTAATACGCATGCTCCCATACATCACATGCTAGCAACGCCGTTTGGCTTCAGGCAATTCCAATAAAATGTGTGATTCCAAATTTGAGCAGCATTATTATAAACTCCTCCAGATGCAGAGAGAATGATTTCTTCGAGACTCTTGCCTTCGAATTCAGTACCAGGTAATAATTGGTTCAAGTTTGTTACATACGCCTGATGGTGTTTATTGTAGTGATACTCCAGTGTTTCTGGGGAAATATACGGTGCTAATGCATTTTTGGCGAACGGTAGTTGCGGCAATTCAAAATTCATAAAAATTTCTCCCTCAAGTCAAATGTATGATTCCCAAGTGAGCAAAATAGCCACGAATCACTGTTCTCATTTCATAAACGCAACTTGTACCCACTAACCGCATATCAGGTATGCATGCATAGCCCTTTTCTAGGAAATAAATTTCCTAAATTTTCTCAAGACGAAAGAATTTATTTCCCACTTGTTCTACCAAGGATCTGAAAATGAAAAGTCTAAGCCTCCTATTTCCGAAAGATTCTTGTCACCTAATTGAAATTAGTGCATTTTTCAAAGATATCAGTAAAACAAAAAATTCAATTGAACCAATAGAAAATCTAACTTGCCAAATTAAGAAAGTAGTGCAAACTGCAAATTATCTTTAAGCAAAATATATTTCCAAACAGTGAGATTTTTTTATGATACGAAAGATATACGACGATTTCCAACCGCATTCGATCTTTCTCGTAGATGCTATCGGTGCCTCGGTATCCCTTTTCATTATTTTTGTGGTTCTGATTCCTTTGGAAGGATACTTTGGAATGCCTGCCGAAACATTGACTCAACTCGGAATCCTTGCCTTTGTATTGTTTTTTTCTTCAAACACATCCTTCCTTCGAAGACCAAAAAACTGGAAATGGTATCTACTCGGTATTATTATAGGGAACCTTTCCTATTGCGGAGTCTCTGTTTACTTTTTACTTTATTATTGGAATCTCTTGCAGCCACTTGGGATCATTTATTTTTTCTCGGAAAAAATAGTGATCCTAAGTCTTGTTTGCTGGGAAACCACAATCTTGCAAAGATCTTTCCAACAGACCAAAGATTCCAAGACAAGCAATGGAGATACTACCAATTCATAATTTACCTCTAACCAAAAAAACATCCGTTACTTCACCGATGGTATTTCGATCTGTAGAGCTTTTTTTAGAATTTGTCCTTCCTATTCTCCGCCATCAACTCGCCCTCTTTTTCCTATCTTTCACGCTCCCTCTTTATTTAAGTCGTAACCCTCTTTCCATTTGAGTAAAACTTCCATAACGATAGGCAATACCAACCGAGACAGAGCAGTGGCTACGATGACTCCGGAGATAACCACGGTAGCAAGTGGTCTTTGGACTTCTGCCCCTGCCATAGTCGAGATTGCCATGGGCAAAAAACCGATGGCAGCGATAAATTCAGTCGTAAGTACAGGTCGAAGTGATAAAACACCCGCGCTTACAACTGCCTCCTCTATGGACTTCCCATTTAAAATTTCATCTTTTAGGGTGGAAGCATACACTACACCATTTAACACTGCAATGCCACTCACGGCAATAAAACCTACCGCTGCCGGGATACTGAATGGTAAGTCACGAAGAAGTAACCCTAAAATACCGCCGGCAGTTGCCAATGGGACAACAGAAAATACTCCTAACGCATAGTAGGCGCTTCCAAAAGCTATCATCAACATAAAAAAGATTATACCGAGTGCGACTGGCACAACAAGTATCAATCGATCTCGTGCCCGTACGAAGTTATCAAACTGGCCACCCCATTCGACTTCATAACCAACAGGAAATTTTTCGATTGTTTTACTCGTTTTCTCTTTCGCCTCCTTGATATATCCAACAAGATCTCGACCGCGAATATTTACTTCTACAAAGATTCTCCTCTTTAATCCTTCTCTATAAATTGCCGAAGCAGAATCTAAAATTTCAATATCTGCAACCTGTGCTAATGGTACTGTTGTTCGCATTGAAGTCATGATTGGAATATTGCGAACTTCATAAATGTCATCAGCTTCTAAATCTAATCGAAGAACCAAATCATATCGTTGCATTCCTTCAAAAATTTTACCTGCATTGGCACCAATTCTTAACATTTCCACAGTACGTAAAATTTCTGAGGCGGATACGCCATATCTGGCCATCTTATCATAGTTAGTATTTATTTGTAACATCGGAAGACCCAAAACTCTTTGAACCCTTAAATCCCCCGTCCCTTCTATCTTAGATAAAATAGCTGCTAGTTGATCAGCTTGGTCTTTGATTGTTTTTAGATCATCACCGTATATCTTGATGACTAAATCTGCCTTCGATCCTGTTAGTAGTGAGTTGACACGATTTTCGATTGGTTGTGACATACTAAAATAAGTTGAGGGTATGTTATTTATAAGTTTTTTCTTAAGAATCGACATCAATTCTTCTCTGTTAGATGCATTTTTCCATTCCGATTTAGGAGTCAATTTTACCATCACAGAAGTTTCTTCCGTTCCCAAAGGTTCTGCGGCAGATTCACCTCTTCCGACCCGAGACACAATACTTTTGATTTCCGGAAAATCTTTTAATGTTTTTTCGATTTCGAAGTTCAAATTTTTTGAATAGTCGATGGCAGTTGATGGAAGACGTTTGGCGTCGATTTCGATTTCACCTTCATCAATTCTAGGTAAAAATTCTGAACCTAAAAAATTACCAAGTGCAAAAGATACAAACACGAGACCGG
>Ga0075156_10001988_pt1 | contig 11226 bp, 9 predicted proteins | sample JI81AbrownDNA_FD_70966 | JGI IMG/M metagenome (GOLD analysis project Ga0075156, IMG submission 70966) | Wastewater effluent complex algal communities from Wisconsin, to seasonally profile nutrient transformation and Carbon sequestration -... | ecosystem: Engineered > WWTP > Effluent > Algae...
GCACTTAGCCTAAGTGTAATGATCATCTCCACCTCGTTGGTAAACGGGTTTAGAGCCACTATTTCTGATAAAGTATATGGTTTTTGGGGACATATTAATATCGCAAAACAAAGTTTACGCAATTCCTTTGATGATGAACCTATTTACCGGGTGCCTGAATTTGTTGAGCAGGTAGGCAAGATTGATGGTGTTACTTCTGTGCAGGTTTATGCGCGAAAAGCTGCCATCATTAAAACCAAAACTGATATTGAAGGCATTATCATGAAAGGCATTGGCAGCGATTTTGACTGGCAACAACTGGATAAATATATCATCGAAGGCGACCCGATTGATTTAACGCAAACAGATGTGAGCCGTGGTTCATTAATTTCAAAATCGACTGCAGACAGACTTGGATTTGTGGTGGGTGATAGTATTTTATTGCATATTATCGACCAAAAAGAAAATGGCGATTACGAACAAATGTATCGCAAATTACGTGTCAATGGCATTTATAATACTGGCCTCGAGGAATTTGATAAATTGTTTGTGTTGGTCGATATCAGACATATTCAGCGATTAAACAACTGGTCGCAAGACCAAATTGGTGGTTATGAAGTGTTTATTGATGACCCTGAAAAAATTGCCGCTATAGAGCCAATAGTGGATAAAAAAGCAGACCCGTTTTGGGATGTGCAAACTATTCAGCAAATAATTCCCAGTGTGTTCGACTGGTTGAATTTGCAAAAAGTAAATGAATGGATTATTCTCACATTAATGGTATTGGTTGCGCTCATTAATATGGTAACATCATTATTGATTTTAATTTTAGAACGCACCAATATGATTGGTATTTTAAAAGCATTGGGTGCGAACAATTTTTCTATTCGTAAAATATTTTTATTAAATGCCGCAAATATTATTTTGAAAGGCATGTTATGGGGAAATATAATCGGAATTGGATTGTGTTTATTACAATTACAATTTGGTTTAATTAAACTCCCTGAAGCTTCTTATTATGTAAAAGTAGCTCCTGTGCAGATTAATGTAATATGGGTTTTATTACTCAACGCGGGAACGTTTGTAATTTCTATCTTATTCTTATTAATCCCTTCCTTATTTGTGGCTAAAATAAGGCCTATTAAAGCCATCAGATTTAATTAATTCACTTATTGTTATTATCAGGCGAAGTTTGTGTTGGATTGTTGTACGGGCAATGTGTACATCCGTTACCGCAACAATATCCACGCTCCAGCAAATACTTTTCAGTAAATACCAAAAGTCCATCCTTATTGATGTAATAGTCAATATTTTCGATTAAAGCAGGAGACGGCATCAGCGATATAATTAGAAATAACGCATACCCGTATAGTTGAATGGTGTAATACCTCGCAACTGTTCTTTAATGTCTTCAGCTACATCTAATCCTTCAATAAATTCCTGCATAGTAGCTTTGGTGATTGCCTGTCCATTTCTGGTCAGGTTTTTCAACGCTTCATAAGGTTGAGGATAATTTTCACGGCGTAAAATAGTTTGAATCGCCTCTGCAATTACAGCCCAGTTATTATCTAAATCGTCGTGAATTTTTGCCTCGTTAACCTGTAATTTTTTCAGACCACGAGAAATTGATTTAAATGCCAGAATGGTATGCGCCATTGGCACTCCGATATTACGCAACACAGTAGAGTCAGTTAAATCTCGCTGTAAACGTGAAATTGGCAACTTAGCAGATAAATGTTCAAACATGGCATTAGCGATGCCCAAATTACCTTCTGCATTTTCGAAGTCGATTGGATTTACTTTATGCGGCATGGCTGAAGAGCCAACTTCATCTTTATTGATTCGTTGTTTAAAATAATCCATCGAAATATAAGTCCATAAGTCGCGACTCATATCAATCAGAATGGTATTAATTCTTTTCAGGCCATCAAAAGCGGCAGCCATATTATCGTAATGTTCAATTTGAGTAGTATATCGGCAACGTTCTAATCCTAAGCGTGAAGAAACAAATTCATCAGCAAATGAAATCCAGTCGATATCAGGATATGCTACAAAATGTGCATTAAAATTTCCTGTAGCGCCACCAAATTTTGCACTAAACGGAATAGCATTAAATACATTGCGTTGTTTACTCAAACGTTCAATAAAAACTCGAATTTCTTTACCAAGCATGGTTGGTGATGCCGGTTGACCATGTGTGCGGGCAAGCATTGGTATTTTAGTCCACTGAATAGCTAATTCGCTTAATGTATTGATTAAATCTTCGAGCAAAGGAGCATAAACATCAATTAATGCATCGCGTAAAGAAATCGGAATTGCGGTATTATTGATATCCTGACTTGTTAAACCGAAATGAATAAATTCCTTCCATTTAGCAAATCCTAGCTCATCAAATTTATCTTTTATAAAATATTCAACTGCTTTTACGTCGTGATTAATTTTAGCTTCTGTTGCTTTAATTTGCTGACAATCGTCTATATTAAATTTCTTATAAATATTTCTTAATTTGCCTCTATTGTCCGAATCGAAATCTTTCAACTGCGCAATTGGCAATTCGGTCATGGCAATAAAATATTCCACTTCCACATAAATTCTGAACTTCATGAGCGCGTATTCTGAAAAATACTGGCCCAGCTCAGCTACTTTGCTGTGATAGCGGCCATCAATAGGGGAAATATTTAGCAATTCGCGTTCATCCATTGGATTCAAAATTTAGGGTGCAAAGTTAAGCAATATACACTGATTTGACTGCATTATAAGCCCTGAGGTTGCAAGGTTTGTTACAGGTTGATTTGTGAGAAATCCTGCTGATGCATGCAATTGAAATGCTGTTTAGGGCATTGAGTATGGCCAATTTTGGAGCAAGGGCGGCAACTTAGCTTTGTTACCTCTTGCAAAAGCCCGGCATCGCGTTGCTGTTTCAGTGAGTGGGTGTTGCCAAAATACGGATACATTCCAAACTCCGGGATGGTGTTTCCCCAAATTGAAATGACCGGCTTTTTTAAGGCAGCGGCAATGTGCATCATACCCGTATCGTGGGCAATAACCTGTTGAGCCTGTTGTATAATGGAAGCACTTTGATTAAGTGAATACTTTCCGCAAGCATTATATATCGTTGCTTGTGAATCGGCAATTATGGCATCTCCAAAAGCAGCATCTTCTTTACCACCAATCAATACGATTGGCAATTTAATCCGGTTGCATAATTCAATAGCCTTATTCAAGGGAAGTTTTTTGGTGTTATGCATAGCACCAATTACATACGTAATATAACCACTGTGAAAATTTTGCGGCAATTGACTAATATCTACATGTGCATGATCAGGGATATAAAAATCTAAACCTAACCCATCATTTATTACCTTGTAGTCACGTAAAGTTGCAAGATAGCGGTCCACAATATGTACTTGCGGCAAACGATTAATTTTAAAATTCACCATTAACCATTTTTGCCAATTGAGTTTGTTGAATGAACGATGTTCAATACCCAAATTTGTTTTAATCAAAAACGAACGCAAATTATTATGCAAATCGATAATCAAATCGAATTTTTCTGCATCCAGTCTATCCATTAAATCCGGCAACTGTTTATCTTCAAAAGCATGAATTTTAGTCAGATAAGGATTGGCCTCTAATAAACTGACATATTGCTTTTTTGTCGCGTAATGTATAGCTGCCTCAGGATATTGTTTTTTCAGACAGCGGATAACGGGCGTAGTAAGCACGATATCGCCGATTGAACTAAACCTGATTATCAGAATCTTTGAAGGCATTTGTAAATTTGTGACAAATATCTGAAATGTTAGGCTTAAAATTACCCACTGACCCGCGTTGGGTGAATCTTGCGGAAAAAAGTTTGGAGGAAATACTCACCGACCATGCCTATTGTGAGCAAAAGGCAGCATCTACCTGTATATCGCTTATCCAAGTATTTCCGGACAAAGAGCGCCTGGTGGACGAAGTGTCGCCGGTGGTTACCGAAGAATGGGGACATTTCAGAATGGTATTAAAAGAGCTGAAAAAGCGGGATTTGAAATTGGGCAAACAGCGCAGCGATGAATATGTGAAAGAATTAATCAAATTTCAGAAAAAAGGGGGCAACCGCGAAGACCAACTATTGGAAAAACTGCTGATGGCCGCACTTATAGAAGCGAGAAGTTGTGAGCGGTTTCGTTTATTAAGTGAGGGGTTAGCAGATGAGGAAATGCGCAATTTTTATCATGAATTTATGGTAAGTGAAGCCGGACATTACAAGATGTTTATATACTTGGCCAATAACTATATCAACCCCGATAAAGTAAAAAAAAGATGGCAGGAATGGCTCGAATTTGAAGCTTCAGTTATGAAAAATATGCAACTCAGTGGAGAGCGTATTCACTAATTATTTTTTTACTGTAGTAATATTTCTTTCCCATCCGCTCCATTTTGTGCGTTTGATTGCAGAATGTTTAAACACCTGATTAAATATTTCAGCAGTAACTTCTTTCCAATCATTTGCGGCAACATTTTTTAAATCGTCGGTTGGTAAAAATTTTGGTTCCTGATGTTGTTTAGCAAATCGGTTCCACGGGCACACATCCTGACAAATATCACAACCAAAAATCCAATTTTCCATTTTGCCATGAAATTGTTCCGGTATCAAGGCATCTTTTAATTCAATGGTGAGATAAGAAATACATTTTGATGCATCAATCTGATAAGGTTCAACAAGCGCATCTGTTGGGCAGGCATCTACACATGCTGTGCAAGTACCGCAATAATCTTTTATTGGATGGTCATAATGTAAAGGTAAATCACAAATAATTTCTGCCAGAAAATAAAATGAACCCAATTTAGGGTTGATGAGATTTGTGTTTTTTCCTTGCCATCCCAATCCGCTTTTCTTCGCCCAGGCTTTTTCTAAAACAGGTGCCGAATCGACAAATATTCTAGCTTCAAAATCTCCAACTTCCTGCTGCAATGTTGTTACCAATAAACGTAACTTTTCTTTTATTACATCATGATAATCTTCACCGTAAGCATATTTAGCAATTTTCAAAGAAGAGGATAGTGTTTGCTCAGGAAAATAATTATACAACAAACTAATTACCGATTTTGCTCCGGGCATTAATTGTGTCGGGTCGATACGTTTATCGAAATAATTTTCCATATAACCCATTTTACCGTGTTTGCCCTGATTGAGCCAACGTTCCAGTTTACGTGCTTCATCGGGCAATTGTTCGGCTTTAGCAATACCACAAAAAGAAAATCCCGCGTTGGCAGCTGCTGTTTTAATAAATTGGGTAATATGCGATTTTACATTATCCTGCATCTGCTATTTGCTGAATAATATCTGAAGTATAAATATGGTTACCTGAGCCCGATTGTTTCGCTTTAACAAACATAGCCTTTGCCACTGACTTAACATGAATAGCCCGATATTTTCTCCACCCTCCCACTAACATTGGTTGAATAAATGCCATCAGTGCCGTAGCAAATTTTTCTCCGGAACGATGTTCACGTCTGTCCCCTAACAATAACGATGGCTGAAAAATATGTAAACAAGGTAATTGCATTTCTATCAATTTACGCTGCAACTCCCCTTTTAATTTGTTGTAAAAAATGCGGGCATTTTCATCGGCACCCATTGCCGAAATAATTAATAATTGTTTACCATTATTAGCCTTAAGCAATTTTGCAATACGCAATGGCCTGTATAAATCTGCTTCTCGATAAGCTTCTTTATCGTTATTTACATTTTTATTCGTTGTTCCAAGGCAACAATATACATCAGCATGTTGAAATAATGCGGCATGTGATTCCAGGTCATTAAAATCAGTCAATATATTTTGTTGTTTATCATGAATATTGTGAATTTGTTTCCTGACAAAACAAATTACCTCCGAATAATATTCCTGTTCACATAACAGTGATAACAATGTTGAACCGGTTAAACCGGATGCTCCGAAAATTATTGCGCGATTATTCATTTCAAATATTTAAATGTTTTGCTCCAAAGGAAACAGGTAAAATAATATAGTGATTTAAACACTGATAATTGCTGATGTTTTCGCAACAGTTCCCAGTTATAACCAAGCACCTTCCATTTGTTTTGCGAAAGCGAATCGGCTCCAATCCGGTATTGAGCGAGCACCAGCGGAATTGTTTCAGCAATATAACCTGCTCGTAATATATTCAGCCATAAACCATAATCCTGGCGTTTTCTTATTTCAGGCATATATTGTTTACCACAAATTTCCACATTATAAACGGCAGTTAAACAACCAATGGTATTATTTTTAAGTAATTGATGGTAAGTGATACGATCCGGAGCTTTAATTATTGACTTTATCGGTGTGCCATCTTGCTGCATTGTAGAATAATAAGTGCAAGTTAAAGCAGACTGATTTTTTTCCATAAAGGCAATTTGCAATGCAAGTTTTTCAGGCAGCCAAATATCATCGGCATCTAAAAAGGCGATGTATTTTCCCTTAGCCTTTGCTATTCCTTTATTACGTGATATTGCAGCTCCACTGTTTTCAGCTTGTTCAATCAAAATTATGTTGGTTTTTTGAGCTGTATAGGTTTGGATAATTGCTAACGATTGGTCTGTACTTTTATCATCTACAATAATTAATTCCCAGTTAGCATAGGTTTGTTGCAATACAGAATCGATGGCTGCTTTGAGCACCTTTTCCGAGTTGTACACCGGCATAATTATGGAAACAAGCGGATTAGTCATTTTTTAAAAAATGCAGACTGCCTTTATAAATATGATAAGTAAAGCTAAAAAAGCCAATTGACTTTCTATAAGTGGTATATTTTTTAAGGGCGAAAATGGCATTGGCAAAAATAAATTTCCAGCCGTACACTCTTGCAGTCATTGCACCTTTATCAAAAGCTACTTCCTCATTAAAAATTTTGCCCGAGCTAATTGGCGGATGGCTCACCAGATATTGAGGAATAAATTTGGCAGTGATGCCTTTTTTTAGTGCGTCGCTTAACATCACAAATTCCTCACCAGTGTTATAAATTGTTGCCAGGCCAAATCGTTCGTCGAATTTAATTTTCCCTGTTGCATAAGCCTGCTTGCGAATGACCATCTCCACAATACTCACCTTTGCAGTAGTTCTTATATTGTGTTGATAAGCGTGGTCCGGATATTGTTTAAAGGGTTGCCCGTCAGTTGTTAAAACCTGAAAAGTAAAAATATCAATATCAGGTGATGCCGTTGCAGCAGACATAATATTCGTGTAAAAATCCGGTTGAAAAACTAAATCATCATCACACAGATACATTAATTCGCCTTCAGCTTTTTGCATGGCTAAATTGCGGCTTTTTCCTGTGCCTTTATCAAACATGGGAACGAAGCGAACATAGGCTGAATCGAACTTATTGTAAAAATTACTATAAGTATCTGTTTTACTTAAATTCGTGATTTGATGTACCACTACAAATTCGGTATCCTCAAACCGATTTTGCAGTAAAGGTTCTGCAGCATAAATTCTGTCGTTAATGGTTGACAGCAGGATGCTCAGTTTCTTCATCAGGTTTACGCTTAAAAAGGAAATTGCTTATTGTTTGTGAGGAAAGTAAAATCAGTATTATTACCAAAGGCATTCGATGTCGCACAGCACCACCGAGATGATATTCGTAGCCGCCAAAAAGGATAATAAAAAATAGCAGGAATAATAATAGTGGTAAATGGTTTTTAATATGCAAACGCAATTTGGCAAATATTACGATAAATAAAAATATGAGGAAAATACAATCTAAAAATGGAATGAACGTATCAATTGGATTATGTTGCACAAAAATTGGCAGAGGGCTGAACAAAAACTGCAAAATGATAAATGGATAATCGCGCGCCATATCCAGATACGAATCCCAATATACATTTCCATATCCGAGTTCTCCTACCATTAAAATTCCTCTGTTTCTCATATCCGCCATAGTTTCAGGCGAAAGTGGTTCTTCCACTAAAATATACCGAACGGCCAGTAATGCGATTACCAGCGTTGACACCATTATACTCACTTTTGTCAATCGGTTGATTTTGAGTTTGTAAACCGCCAAAGCACCTAAAACCGGAAATACCATTACAATTAATTGTAATCTAATGGCGCAAATAATAAGGCTGCCAATTAATAGTGATTTCCATTCCTGTTTGTATAAGAAATTAATAAATCCATTAAAAAATAAGGCAAACCCAAACAGGATAAATGCTTCTCTTAAAGGTGCTGTCATATACACCATACTTGCCGGCCAAACCAACATCAATAAAGTAGCTGTAAATTCCCCTGCTGCGTTAAAAGTAGGCAATGCCACTTTCCATGCCCTGATAAATATCATGAGTGCTACCAGATATAAAAATATACAGAAGAAGACAAAAATGACCGGACTGTTCAGACATATGGTCCCGATGAATAAAGTCGCATAATAAAGCACTAATATATTTTCAGAAGAAGTTTCCGGATATTGTCCACTGCTTATCATAAAGGAGTATAACTCCGAATCGGGTAAATAGGGCAAATAATTAAAAAAGCTATCGCCAACGACCAATAGGAAATAAAACTGAAAAATGAGCACAAGTACCAGTGTTGCTTTTTTGCTGATATTAAAAAAAACATCACCCAGCCGATATATCAAATACGAAAACACACCATTGTAAACTAAAAAAATGAGGTAATCGTACCATTCAATATTTTCGAAGTAGGTCTTCATCCTGTGGTTGTTTAATTATCGTTGTTTACTTTTTTGGTCCGTCTTTGTCTTAAAAAACGAAGGTAAATAATCTGTTTGGCTTCCGGAAGGTTTCGGGTATAGTACATTTTCATCAGCATGACAATCAGGAAGCTGGTTAGTGTTGCCAGCGCTGCTCCCATGATGCTCATAGTTGGTATAAGGATGAAATTGAGTAATATATTGATAACGCAGGCAATAATAGTTGCCTTTATGATGGGGAAGTCGTTTTTCCGCACATACAATATGTAATGGAAAATAAGGGAGAAGTTTAAAACCATTTTGGATAATACCAGCACTACAAATGCATTATAGTCGCGAATGTATTCATCATTTTCAAGCGATTTTAATAACGGGATTATCAATATAGCTAAAGCCACGCCGATTATGATGGTGTAGATTACCACCTGTTTGGCAAATTGCGCTAAGGTTTTGCGATAATCATAATTGCTTTTATGGAAGGTTTCGATAAGTCGTGGCGAAAAAATAATTATAACTGCAGTATGCACAAATGTTTCAACGATATTACACATGTTGGCATAAAAAGTATAAACCCCTACTTCTTCTTTGGTGTGATAATAATCAATAAAATAACGATCGGCGAATTCTATAATTTTATATCCTACAGTACCAATAAAAAACAGCAGACTCACTTTAATGCCCTGCTTAATCCATTTCCAGTCGATAGGAATATGTTTTACAGATTTAAATTTGAATTTGGCTAAAAAATATAGGGAAACCGCCAGCGCCGCTATTCCTCCGCACATCCAGAACAAATACAACCAGCGCAAACTTTTTAATTCATCCACTCCGGCTGTCCACAAAATTAAAATCAGATAAGCCCAGGAGCCCGTTCTAAGAAATAAAATGATATTTGCAATAATAGGTTTTGAAAACACAACAAACGTACGGTATGCTTCCTGTGCTAAATGTTCAAATATTAAAATTGCATAAAAGAAGATGGCAAATTTGATATCAATTACATTAAAAACAAATAAAAGTCCTAAAATTGGAAACAATACCAAATAACTAATAAAATAAAATACCAGTTGGTCGCGCAACATTGGGCTGCGGTCTTCCTCTTTAAAATCTAATATTCTTCTTGAAGAGTAGGTGTAAAAATCGAGCCCTACCACATACAACGATAATGCAATTGAAGTAGTGAAAATCCCCCATACACCATTTTGTTCTACTGTAAGCTGATCGGCTAAAAAATAAACCAGTAAAAACTTTCCAATCAGGGTAGCTCCTCTAATACCCAGATTAGCAGAAGTAATCCAATTGGTCCGTTTCATCTTTTCAACAATATTCATGGAGTCAGGCCGGGCGATTCAATTGGATGAAATCAGGTACATCGTTAAACGGGAAACAAAGGAGGAGTTTGCGGTTGGTCATACGGTTTTCCTGAATCGAAGGCGAATATACGGCGTATTTCGTGAAATTGCGGGAGTAGTAATGTGGATGTGGGTGTTCATCGGTATTTACACCAAAAGACGCAACAACTCAAGCCTTAGTTGCAGCCGGAACCCGCATCAGATAAAGCACAACAGCTGTTACAACACATGCTGTAAAACCAAAAGCAACTGCAGGACCAAAAACTGCCCATAATACGCCTGCTAATGCCGATGCTCCAAATGCCGCCATACTTGCCAAACCGGTATAAGCCCCAATTGCAGTCCCGGCGTTTGTTCCGGGGACAATATTGGTTATCCAGGCTTTTGCAATTCCTTCTGTGCAGGCAGCATAAATGCCATAAATAAAAAACAATATCCAATAGCCGATTTCCATGTTTACGAAAGCAAAACCTATGTAAACGGCAATAAATAAAATCAATCCAAACAAAAAGGTATTTTTTATGCCCCATTTATCTGCAATAATTCCTGCAGGAAAAGCTGACAGCGCATAAATCAGATTATAAAAAATGTAAATGGTAATAATATTTACATCACTAACTCCTGTAGATTTCATTTTGAGCAACAATAACACATCACTGCTATTTACTAACGCAAAAATGAGCAGACCCCATAACAATTTTTTATAGGAGCCATCTGCATTTTTTACATGCGAAAGAAATGAAAAAAAGTGAATCTTTTTTTGTTGGGGTATACCAGCTTTTTCTTTTACAAAAAAGGTAAATAATACAGCCGCTAATCCCGGGATAAATGCTATTAAAAATAAAGTTTGATATTGCCCCGGATAACAAGCGAGAAACCATAATGCAATTAATGGCCCCAGCACTGCACCAAAGGTATCCATGGAACGATGGAACCCAAAAACTTTTGCTTTATTTTCTTTGGTGGTAGCATTCGATAATAACGCATCGCGAGGTGCAGACCGCAATCCTTTACCCGTGCGATCTATTGTGCGGGAAAAAAATATCCAAACCGGAGTGCTGAATAATGCCAGCATGGGTTTTGAAATGGCACTTAAAAAATAACCCAGTTGTACAAATGGCAATCGTTTTTGGCGAACATCACTAAGTTGTCCAAAATAACCTTTGCTTAAACCGGCAACCATTTCTGCAAA
>Ga0075156_10001989_pt1 | contig 11226 bp, 12 predicted proteins | sample JI81AbrownDNA_FD_70966 | JGI IMG/M metagenome (GOLD analysis project Ga0075156, IMG submission 70966) | Wastewater effluent complex algal communities from Wisconsin, to seasonally profile nutrient transformation and Carbon sequestration -... | ecosystem: Engineered > WWTP > Effluent > Algae...
CCAGGTCAGAATTGAATAACTCACTTTCAACTATAATGAGATAGCCTTTGTATACACCTTCCCACCTGCACTGAATTAGGTTTTCTGATTTCGACGAATGTTTGAGCAGAATTGAAATTCTTGAGTTCTGCCAAGGAAAATAAAATACTTTTATCGAATCCTCAGAATTTTCTTTCAATAAGTAGCTGAAAGAGTGTTTATTTTCTTGATCAGTGGCTGAAATTTTTACCCAGACAAATTCACTTTTTTCTAAATAATCAATCAAGTATGTATTTCCACTTCCATATAGATTTCCCGACTCGCGAATTTGAAATTTTCGATTGGGAACCCAAGTGGAATCATAAGTAAGACGCAATATCTTTGTTAAACTTTGAGGTCTTGTTGTCTCGCTTTGGTTTCCGGTCGTTTTGCATGATAATTGGAGGAAAAAGTATCCAAATAAGAGCACAAATAGAGAACTTCTAGTTTTAATGTAGTATTTCAAACTCGTCGCCATTATAGTTTTTCATGATAAAACCCGTTCCCTTTTCTCTCACGAGATAATCGGGATTTAGCGTAACCTTTCCCCCACCGCCAGTTAGGTCTTTCACATAGGTGGGAATTGTAATTCCAGATCTTTTTCCGCGAAGTGCATACATAATTTCAATTCCTTTTGTAATAGGTACCACAAACCCGCTACTACCGAACACCTCATCACATTGGTGTAAATAATAAGGCTTAATTCCGTTGCGAATCAGCTTATAATTTAAATCCTCCAGCACCTTCGCATCATCATTCACACCTTTTAAAAGCACCGATTGATTCAGGAGAATCACATTTGCTTTCTGAATGAGAAGTTTTATGGAAGCCGAAGCCTCAGCGGTTATTTCATTGGCATGATTGAAATGAGTTACAAGATAAAGCGGAAAATACTTTGATAAAACCTTACAGAGTGATTCGTCGATTCGCATCGGCATTGTGACAGGGTATCTGGAGTGAATTCGTATATGATTTATATGTTTTATTTCTGATAAGTTCTTTAATAATAAGTCTAGATGGGCATCGCTCAATGTTAGGGGGTCTCCTCCAGAAAGGATTACCTCCCGAATTTCTTGATGCGTTCGAAAATAATCTAGAGCTTTTTCCCATTCCTCCCGATTCGGTGTTTCGTCAGGTTTGGAAACTTTACGTTTACGGGTACAAAATCGGCAATAGACAGCACACACATGGGATATATACCAAAGAGCTCGATCTGGATACCTGTGAGTGACTCCCTTGACAGGCATAAATCTCTGTTCCGCAAGTGGGTCTTCTACCTCATTTGGCATTCGCGTGAGCTCTTCTCGTCGGGGAATGGTTTGTTTTCGGATCGGGCAATTTGGATTATTGATATCAATTAAGGAAAGGTAGTAAGGAGTTACCGAAAACGAGAAAAACTCTTTGGCTGCTTCAAAGGATTCAATTTCCTCAACTGTAAGCTCAATTTTCTGTTTGAGCGTATCTAGATCGAAAATTCGATTCTGAAGTTGCCATTTCCAATCATTCCAACTCATTACTATTGACCATAGTTCGATTGACACTTGGGCAAGTCCCTCGGATTTTGTTTACGAGCATTGAAAATATGACATTAGGCATCACAGAAGTTAAAAAAGGGATGATTCTCAAAATTGAGAATGAACTCTATTCGGTCGTAAAATCAGAATTTGTAAATCCTGGCAAAGGATCTGCATTTATAAGAACCAAGTTAAAGAACATCATTCGGGATTCTTCTATCGAGCGCACCTTCAAGGCTGCAGAAAAACTCGAGAGTGTAGACCTAGAAAAAAGGAAGATGCAATATTGTTACGCAGACGGAGATGATATCATCTTTATGGATGTTAACGATTACGAGCAGATCCCTGTTTCAAAAGATTATGTGGAAGACATCTTACCGTTTATGAAGGAAGAAACACAGGTAGAAGTCTCATTTTACGAAGACAAACCCATAGGTGTAATTCCACCCAACTTTGCCGTCTTAGAAGTGACCTATGCCGAAGATGGTTTAAAAGGTGACACGACAGGTTTAGCATTGAAGAGGGTGACTCTTGAAACTGGTGGGGAAGCCCAAGTACCAATCTTTATCAAACAAGGCGACTTTGTTAAGATTGATTTAAGAGATCTTTCTTATGTGGAGAGGGTAAACAAATAAGTTTGGGGGACCAAGGCTCCATACGTGAGATTATAAATCTTGCCCAAATTTATTACCAAAGGCAGTGGATGTTTGCCACTGCCGGAAATCTTTCTGTTCGATCGATCACACCCTCTCAATTTTGGGTGACTGCATCGGGTAAAAACAAAGGAAATTTACAAGAAAAGGATTTCGTCTGCTTAGATCTTGAATCATTAGAAATGGTTCGAAACAGTTTAGCGGGCGATAACTTTTTTAACAAACCTTCCGCAGAATCGTCAATACATCGCTCGATCTACTGCCATTTCCCGGAGGTCCATTCAGTTCTTCATGTCCATACTCTCGCATCCAATCTTCTTCATTTTGACCTCATACCTTCCGAAGGTTATCGCTTAATACCAATACCAAATATCGAAATCATTAAAGCATTCGGAATTTGGGAGGAAAAACCTAACCTGGAAATGGCGGTATTTTACAACTTCGGGGCCGTTAAACAAATCGCAGAACAAATCGCAGACTTCTTAAAAAAGAAACCTGATTATAAATTACCATTTGTTCTAGTGGAAGAACATGGCCCAACTGTTTGGGGCAATAACATCGATGAGGCGAATCGACATTTAGAGGCAACTGCTTTTTTACTCGATGTAATGAAAGAAACCAATAGATGAAAAAATTGATCTTTGTATTTGGAGCAGGGACAGGGATCGGACAATCCATATTCGAATCTTTAAAGAACCACGGCGATAAAAATGTCTCGGTTTTCGGTTTTTCTAGGCGAGGAAACTTCTATGAAGGAAAATTATTAGAAAACGAAAATCATCGCTTCGATCTCACAAATACCGAACACTTTTCAAAATTTGAAACATCGTTTTATCACTTGTTAGCAGAAGAAACTAAGGATACCCTCGAACTTATTCTCTACTTTGCTCAGGGAGATGGATTGTTTAAACCTCTTGAAAATATCACAAAGCCAGAGTTATTAGGGCACTTCGACTTGAATCTTTTTTCTTCTATGTCGATTCTAAAAATTATGACTCCTGCTATAAAAAAAATGAACCAATCTACTGTTGTTTTTTTGTCCTCGACTGCCTCCAAAATTGGTTTCAGTAATTCCTCAGGCTACTGCGCATCTAAACACGCTGTCTCTGGCCTTGCCAAAGCACTTCGCGAGGAGTGGAAACAATACAATGTAAAGGTGGTAAATGCTTACCTAGGTGCAATTGCTACATCCATCTGGGATTCTCGAACGGAATTTGAAAAAAATGATATGATTTCAGTGTCCGATGCTGGTGAATTTCTTGCCAATATATCGTACTTACCACAATCTTTATATCTTGATGAAGTTTACATCACACCCAAAAAAGGGGTATTATAATCATGGAAGTTCCAGAGTCCATCATTCTCGTCACAGGCGGTAGCGGAGGGATTGGTCGTGAGATCGTAAGATCTCTTGTGCTTTCAGGCTTTTCGGTATGGAATCTGGATAGAATTCGGCCAGAATCACCTGTGTTACAGGAAACCTATAGAGAAGTCGACCTATCGGAACCACTCTTTGTATTAGAACGCAATTTAACGAAACTAGTCTCCGAATGTTCTCACTCTGGTGAGATTTATGGTCTTGTCCATTGTGCTGGTTTTGGTGGACCTTATCATAAAATAACAGATGTCGGCTTGGACGAATGGCAATCGATTTTCCGTGTAAACGTTGATTCCTTGTATATTCTGTCTAGGTTGATACTCCCGAAGCTAAAAGAGTCAAATCACGGGCGCATTGTTGCTATCGCGTCTTCTCTATCGATCGTAGGCTCGGCACTCTCTGTAGCATATTCATCTTCCAAACATGCACTTGTCGGTTTCGTGAAATCAATTGCTTCTGAATGGGGCGAATTTGGAATTACAGCAAATTGCATCAGTCCAGGTTATGTGGCAACGAACATGGGGATTAACGAAGACCAAATTATCGATCATAAACAAGAAATTATCAATAAAACTCCTGTTAGGCGGATTGCGGAACCATCCGAAATATCTCGGGTGGTAAATTTCTTAATGCAAAAAGAATCAGGTTACATTACAGGTTCCAATTGGACGGTCGATGGCGGGATTACTTCGATTTAAAACCAACGTTTTATCTTAAAATAGATCATCATCAAAATACCAGTTGCGATCATAATCGCGATTGACAAATGATAGCCGTACTCCCAATTGATTGCCGGAATATATTGAAAATTCATTCCGAAAATTCCAGCAATCAGTGACATGGGTAACATAATCGCAGTCATAATCGTTAAAATTTTCATAATTTCATTCGTTCTCCGGCTGGATAGGGCAATGTGTGCTTCCAGTGCAGACGAGATTGATTCAATATTACTATCCACTAACTCAAGAATGCGAATGGAATGGTCTCTAACATCTCGGAAAAATGCATCAGCCTCATCACTGAAGAAAGTACTTTTGATCTGTTCCACATCCTCTAAGACTTCTTTGTTTTGATTGATCCCCTTTTTCATATTTTGTAAATTTCCGCGCAAGCTGTAAACATTGCTTATATCGAGAGTTTTTGCATTTGTAAAAATTTGTTCTTCGAAATGTTCAATACGTTCTTCGATTTTTTGCGCAATCAATAAAGTATGATCCGTCTCAACATCGAGAATTTTATGTACTATAAATTCATATCCTCTTGAAAGTAATTTATGATTATTCTTCCAGTCTTCTATGAGGTCACCAACACTTTCTCGATAATCTAAAGTTAGAGAAATTATCTGATTCTCAGTTAAAATAAAATTAAAGTTTTTCGGAATCAAATTATTTTTTTCAAATTGGTAACCTTTAAAAATGAAGAAAATATAATTCGGGAATTTTTCTAATTTAATCCTACTGTTTGGATTTAAGATATCTTCTATCGTTAGTGGATGTATTTTGTGCTTTTCAAATAAGACAGTTAGCTGCTCTTCATTCTCTGCTGTTATGTGAATCCAATGTTTGCCATGTTTCGCTAACGGGAGGGGCAAATCTGGCGAGATCTCTTCTTTGGAAGAGGGGCTTAATATATAATTGAATCGACCTGGCATGTTTTATTTCTGTAAAAAAAAGATATCTTGTACTCTTTGTATTTCGGGTGATACTTCTGGCGAAAACATAAATTTTTTTGTTTTAAAAATACTTCCGCATTCGATCATGATTTCCCGCGTCATACCAAATCGAGAGAGTAAAATATGTATTCTTTCTTTCGGTTTTAGGAACTTTTCTAATCGGTCAAAACTAGATCGGTTCATTCTTTTCCCATTAATAGCTAAGATTTCATCCTCCAATTGCAGGTCAAAAGAGGAGTCTTGCGAGCCTAAGATTAGCTTGTTCACGTATAGATTTCCGCTACGTTCTTTTACTTTAAATCTTAAATCTGCGATCAGATCCGATTCTACTCTCACGATACCGATTAGATTTAGGTAATTGTCTACAGGCAATTTAATCGCTTTCGTTAGGTATCTGTCAAACTCGAGTTTTAAGTCGACACCACTCAATTCTTTTGCAACATCAAAGAATTCTTGTTTGGTGAAACCTCTCTTTTTCTCCAGGAAATATTTTTTGTAAAGAGTTTGTAATATTTCTAAGAAAGATATTTTACCTTCAGTCATTTTCAGAAGATATATGACCATACACAGGACAAGGATAGCACCCTTTACATAATAGGAGACTGAATTGTTGTGACTGTTTCCATTCCGTTTATAATACTTATTCCAAGCAGTAAACGAAGACTCTTCTAAACTCATCCAAGATTCTGCATCCGTCTCCTCCATAGAAAAAATATCACTCTGGAATCTGTTTATCAATTCTTCTTTCGACAGAAAACCACAAGCATAAAGAAAATAGATGTCATAAAAGCTGGTCGCACCTTCAGCAATCCAAAGTTCTCTGGTTAAGTTTGGTGATTGGTAATCAAATGGTCCGAGTGCTTTTGGTCGGATGCGTTTTACATTCCAGAGATGAAAGTACTCATGAGATAAAAGCTCGAGTAGTTTTTTATATTCCTCCGGATCTGTAATTTGATCGGGGCTAAAGTAATTTATACTACATGCCATATGTTCAAGACCGCCATAGGCAGGTTGAGTTAAATTTAACACAAATAGATAATACGGATTTGGAGAACCTCCCATCATTTGTATTTGTTTTGTGGTAATTATTTTTAAATCATTTGCAAGTTTTTCTTTGAATTGATACGGGATGTTTCCTTCGATGATCAGTTCGTGTTTGCAGTTTTCGACTTCGAAAAAAACTGAGTTTAAGTTTGATAAGTGGAAAGGGGAGTCATACAATTCGTCGAAATTGGATGCATGAAATTGTTGACCTTCCCCCGTTCGCGCTAAGGAAGTATATATATAATTAAAATGAGTTTCTATTTTGAACTCGATATTCACTTTTGAATCTAAGTTACCCTCCTCATATAAAAATAAAGCTGCAGGATTAATAAATCCAAAGTCAGTCACAAGGTAGTTGGTCCTTACAGTAAAATCCTCAAAAGCATATATGAGATAACGGATGATAGCAGTGTTGGATTCTAGTCTAACTTTCCAAGAATGTAAACTTATCTGTTCAAATGCTAAGTCTTTTCCAGTCGTCTCCATCTTCGCAGAAAATTGATAAAGATGAGTGGAGTAGTCTCGAATCATATACGACCCAGGTGTCCAAGCAGGTAGCGTGAGTATCACTTCATCTTTGTTAGATGTTACTTTCAGTTGGACTTCAAAATAGTGTTGGAAGAGATCAAAAATTTTCACTTCATAGGAATAATGGATAGGGGACATGTTTATTGAAGCATGTCAGTTTTTCCCTTTTTTGCCAAATGTTTTCTTGACAGACTTCCCTCATGGTACTAGAAAAGGGTTAGCTAAGGTATGAGCAAAGGAGGTGGTCCATTTGGATAGTAGTTGTTACAACACAAGATTTTTGACCCGCGAGGTGGCTGGGCAATAATTGCCTCAAGCATCGTTGCAAAACCGACCAGTCACAATCTTTCCAAGTTCTGAAAGTTGGTCCCTTTCAGGCACAAAGCAGTCGCTTGGAAAGATTTCTCCTTATATCTCGAGTGGTTCGGGATAGGCACTGATTCCGATCGAATTGCCGTCAGGATCGTCAAAATACAAAGTAAAGTCTGTTCGATGCGTAAGAGGTGACTCGGCGAGTAATGTCTCCCAAATGGCATGATCTTTCTTACGATAAGAAAAGACAAGTGCCCTTGGTCCCATTTTTTTCCCTTTCTCGATCATAAGAATGATATTTCCCATCTGAATCCAAACAGACCGAAGGCTTCCGTCTTCATTCCACCATTCTTTGCTCTTCTTCGCATTGGGGATTTTTACGTAAAAATCTGCGAGTTCCGCAGGATTTGCTGTTCCTATCGCAATATGATGTATCATTTTTTACTTTTCAAAAGGCTTTCATCGCAGGATTGTTACAACAAATAAAAACCTTGGAGTTTTTCATGAAAATAACACTCGTATTTGCGCTCTTTTTAAGCTTGGCTTTCGCAAACTGTAAATCAAAAGTATATACTTACGAAGAATGTGATGCAGCTCTCACTTCTGCATTTGTGGCGATTGAAGAAGAAGCTAAAAAGAACCCGCAAGCGGCACCTCTCCTTGCTGGTCTCCAACAGGGCAAAGCAAAAATGATTGAACAGTGTATGGAAGGTAAATTTGATCCAAACTGTTTAAAAAATGCACCTGGCTTAACTGGCATTATGGGCTGTGTTAAAAAATAACACGCTGATTGCAGTGACCTACTTCTGACCAAAGAAGAGGTCACTTTTTTCCATCAAACGGAAGAAAGCCTTCCGGCTCTAAATAACATCCATGCAAACGATATGGACCTGATTCATAAAAGAAAATTTTTTGTGCATACTGCTTTCCCTCCCACAAACAACGTTTACAGATAAAAGGTGAAATAGCCCAATCTTCACATTCTTCGGGTCGAAACGTTGGCCAGACGCGTAACAGAGGTTTGGAGATCTCCTCTTCTCCTGCAGCTATAGATAATACCATGACAAGACTTAGGAAAATCAGGACAAACAGAGTATAAGTCTTTTGCATCTAATTTAGTATCGGGGAAATCGATCATTTCCAACATGGGAATATGTTAGAAAAATCGAAGGATCACAAAAGTGAGATAAATGGGGCGATACTCGTTCTACTTGGTGCGATTCTTTTTTCCGCGAAAGCGGTTGTTGTCAAACTGACTTACCAATTCCCGCTGGGCGCGCTTACTTCTCTTTTTTATCGAATGGTTTTTGCTTTTCCTTTTTTGATTTGGATCGCTTATCGCGAGGAAAAAAAAGCAGGGGCGACCAAAATTTCTAAACAGGAGTGGTTTTCCGTTATTTCTATGGGAATTGTAGGTTACTACTTGGCGAGCCTCTTTGATTTTGTCGGTTTACAATACATCACAGCTGGACTAGAAAGAATTATTCTTTTCATATACCCAACTCTAGTTGTACTTTTATCTTTGATTTTTTTAAAAAAGAAAATCCAAACGAAAGAAATATTTTCTCTTATCCTGACCTATACAGGTGTGGGAATCGCTTACAGCCAGGATTTAAAGGTCGGTGATACGAAGGACGTATCGTTAGGGACTTTTTTCATTTTACTCTCAGCGTTGACCTATGCGATCTATTTGATGGGCAGTGGGAAAATGATACCTAAACTTGGTGCTCAAAGATACACCGCATATGCATTGGCAATTTCATCTGTCGTCGTTTTTTTTCATTTTGCTTTGTTCGGAAAGTATGAGGAACTCAAACAGCCACTGAACTTTTACCTACTCGCTTTTTTTATGGGGACATTCAATACGGTTTTGCCGGCTATTTTTGTTTCCGAAGGGATCAAACGCGTTGGTTCGAAAGCAGCCGCAATCATTGGTTCCATCGGACCTATGTCAACTTTGTTTCTAGCCTATTGGTTTTTAGGCGAAAGTATTTCATTTTTTCATATAGTTGGCACATTTTTCGTACTTTCTGGAGTCTTTCTCATCAGCAACCGAAAAAAACAGGAATAGTCTCGCGAAAGGGAGAGATTTTATTCTTTCATTTGTTGAGAGATTTGGAGAATGAATGAGGAAATTATGAAAAAAGCATATGGCTTTCTTATTGCATTGGTCTCTCTTTTTTTAACGAGTCACCAGTTGCATGCTCAGTTTACATGTACAGGGCAAGCGTGTTCGTATCTTCCGTCAAACATTACAAGTTCACTGAATACTTCTTATGCTCGGTTACAGACAGAGTATATCAATGAAGTTTTGAAAACGAATACGGAGGCAGGATTTCTCGCAAACATTGGAACCTCAAATGTGGGAACCGGGACGGTTCGGAAAATTCAATTCGGGGGGAGTATGTCTGCTTCCGGTGCAAAAAAAGATGACATCATCATAGAAGAACCAGGTTTTAAGTTGCCAAAGTTACCAAATGTTGGTGGTGCCGTGATTCCGAATGTAAATATAGATTTTAATCCCGGATGGGTGCTTGGCTTTGATAGCAGACATTGGATGAGTCGATTTGGTATTTTTCTTCATGGAATGGACATGGTGATTTCAAACAAACAGTTGCAAGGTTTGTCAAATAATAAAAATTATGAAGGTCGCATAACGGCAAAAAGTTATGGCGGAATGATAAGATACCAGTTACTAGAAAAAGAAGGTTTTTTAAACAATCTATTCACTTGGAACGGTGTGAATATCGGTGCTGGACACCATGTGATGGAAGAAGATTTTAATTTCAAATATTTGGAAGGAAAAGCGGCCAGTATCGTTTCGAATGGTGTCACGGCGAAATGGGGTGGTGACACTCAGTTTTTATATAACACTCGTGTTCGCACGACTAACGTCGATTTTAGGACAGGGATCGGTATGTTTTGGATCGCGAATCTAATCGTCGGTGGAGGGTATAGCTGGAATTCGGGAGAAAGTCAAATTTCTGTGGATCGCACGGGTCCTCTTCTAGTCCAAATCAGCAATGTATCTACAATCGAACTTCCAAGGGAATACCAATCTCAAATTGATCCTGCACTTTTAGCAGCGGCGCCAACTGGAACCCTCGGGTTGTCATTGAATGGCAGTTCACATGTGAAACGTAATATGGGTTATGGCATTGCCGGATTGGAATTGGATATCTATGTTCTTAAACTCATCTTTGAGGGTTTATACGGCGGGAAAGATCTATACTCTGCCAATCTCGGTGTGAAAATATCCCTTTAGATTTTTCAAAAGTTAGAACTTTTACGTATCAGAAGATTCTTAATTGAATCAAAATTTCTTTTCGGAATCTCATGATTTCTAATGATGGGATCATGAATTCCTACAAAAGATTTTCACGTAGTTACTTTCTTTCTACTGAAGTCGCCAATCTCGTTTTTCTAGTTCCTTTTGGCTTTCTCTTTGTTTACTTTTATATAAATCCGACTCCTAATCAGTTGAAAGCAATGGTTTTCGGTTCCCTTGCCGCCATTGTTGCATCCCAGCTTCTCCAGATCGTCCTTCTTTCCCAGCTAAAGCCGATTAAAAGCTATTTAAATGCGAAAGACGAAGGGCTTACGATATCAAGTGAGGATTTTGTTTTCGCCCGTAACCGGTCCGTGGACTTTCCGAGAAGAGTATTCATTATCAATGCTTTGCGATGGGGCATTGCTCTTTTTATAGTGAGCATCCCATTCATTTTCGCTCCAGAAACTAGCAAAAGTCAGGCGATAAATTTTTTCGGGATCGTTCTATTTATCGCAGTGACGAGCATTCTAATTTCGTTCGTTTCTGCCTCTTTAAACATAAATCGTTTATTTATGGCGGGTTGTTTCGAATTCAAAGAAGTGATCAATAAGGAAATGTTGAAATACCAGAGTATGAAGATCAACCTTCCACTTTTGATTTCTGCCCTTTTGCAATTGCTCCTCATTATACTAGTATTAATAAGCTTTAATTCCATGAAGTCTGCCATTGATTTAAGTTATAAAAATCAGCTGTATAATCTTAATTTGAATAATTCGGTTCATATTTCGGATTTTTATTTAGAAAAAGAAAATGCGATCAAGGAATTTTCAAACAAT
>Ga0075156_10001990_pt1 | contig 11225 bp, 7 predicted proteins | sample JI81AbrownDNA_FD_70966 | JGI IMG/M metagenome (GOLD analysis project Ga0075156, IMG submission 70966) | Wastewater effluent complex algal communities from Wisconsin, to seasonally profile nutrient transformation and Carbon sequestration -... | ecosystem: Engineered > WWTP > Effluent > Algae...
TTCTCAGCTTTCACAATTTCTACAGCAGAAAGAACATTCTAGCCGCATAAAGGTGACCATGAACAAAATTCGTATTCTCGTTGTGGAAGATCAAAATATTGTCCGTGAAGGAATGGTTGCCATTCTCTCATTACAGCCTGATATGGAGATCGTTGGAGAGGCTGAAAACGGAATTCAAGCGGTTCAGATCGCTCGAAAGAAAAAGCCGGATGTGATCCTGTTGGATATGGTTATGCCGCTTCAGGATGGGCTGACCACCATACCCAAGCTAAAAGAAATCTCACAGAACTTTCGTATTCTGGTGATCTCAAGCTTTGCGCAAAGCAGCCAGGTGTATCAAGCCATCAAGACCGGAGCATTAGGTTATTTGTTGAAGGATACCCCTCGCGCACAGCTCTTGAAAGCCATTCGGGAAGTTGCCCGCGGTCAGGCCTCCTTACAGCCTTCGATCGCGATGAAAGTGATCACTGACTTTGAGAAGCCGGGCATCAATGGCGCTCCAACCAGTGAACACCTCACTCAGCGCGAAACAGAAACGCTGCGGTTGATCGCACGCGGACTGAGCAATCAGGAGATCGCAATTGAAATGGTGGTCAACGAACGCACCATCGCAAAATATGTGAGCAGCATCCTCAACAAGCTTCACCTTGCGAATCGAACCCAGGCGGCGTTATACGCGCTGCGCGAAGGACTGGCGCTATCTGCCAATTAATGCCATAACGAACGAATTTCTGTATGGTCATAATTACCCCTGCAGTGGTCAATAATTTTTGGTAAATAACCAAGATTTTGGGCTAACTGATCAAAACGATAAACTGTACAATTTTTTCAACTACTCACAGAGGCGCAATGAACAGTTTTGATTATCAAAAAGCAACAGACTTCGACAGAGCATGGCTCAACTTTGAACTTGACCTGCCTCTGAAGCCAACAATGAATGGGAAACCCAATCCATTCTATATCAATCGCCCTGGGAATCCGATCAATGAATTAATTGACGCATTGCTTGCACCGTTCTACCGCCCTCCAAAGTTCTTTTTCTCCGGGCATCGTGGTTGTGGAAAATCCACTGAACTGCAGCATCTCTTGAGCAACAGCGAGATCCAAAAAAAATACTGGACCATCAACTTTAGCATCCGTGAAGAAACCGACATTATTGATCTCGATTTTCGCGATGTACTTCTCGCGATCGGAAGTCGCTTGTTCCGTGAATATCGCAAAAAAGGCGGCGAACTTCCCGAGCAATTGCTCAAGGAATTAAACGGCTGGAAGGGCAAGGTGGAGAAGCAGATTTCCACGATTTTAGATGGCCGCGTTTCTGACATTGAACTGGGCGCCTCAATCGATGCCTTCTTTGCAAGCGCAGGATTGAAGATGAAACTGGAACCCGCCACACGTGTGGAACTCCGCCAGATCGTTGAAACAGACATCACCGGGCTGATCGCAATCATCAACCACATTACAGCAACCATATACAGCCAGGAACATCGCATCCCACTGGTACTGATCGACGATATGGACAAGCCGGATCTCGAACGCGCACGCGCCATTTTCCATGACCGCCGCGAGATCATGATGCAGCCCAACTGCGCCATCGTGTACACGGTCTCCAGCGCACTCTTTTATAGCAAAGAATTCGATTCGATCCGCGACCAGGCGCTCTTCCTGCCAAACATCAACCTGTACGAGCAGAGCGACGCAGGCAGCAATTTACAGGAAGGCTACCGCACCCTTGAAAAATTTGTCAACGTCCGGGTGAGTAACTCACTGATTGATCCTGCTGCGCTTCAGGAAGCGATCACCTACAGTGGCGGCGTCTTCCGCGAACTGGCCCGCATCATCCGCTCCGCCACCGGACGTGCGAGACGGCGAAAAGTCGATCGCGTTGAAGTGGAGGATATTGAATGGGTAGCCTCCGAAATACGAAATGAATATCGCCGCATTCTGGACAAAGAAGATATGAAGCTCTTAAAAAAAATAAATGAGAGCAAAAAGCTTGAATACAGCGAACGCCTCATGCCCCTTTTGCAATTACTCGCCATACTTGAGTATCGCGGCCAGGAAAATTGGTGCGACATTCATCCAGTATTAAGGAAATTGCTATGACAATCACCGGCTTCACTCCGCAATCGCGCATCGACACCTTTGATGAACGGATCGAGATCATTTGGGACGAGCTCAGGCTCGCAACCAAGTGGAATCGCCCCTCTATTCATCTGGTTGTTTACAACTCAGAATATGTGCGTACCGAAGCTGAAACCATTCTTAAGAATTCCCTGATCGAACGCGGACAAAAGATCGCCCACATTGACACAGACGAAATACCAGAGAACAACATCATCGCGCTCATTCGAAAACTTCAACTGGCAGAAAACCACGTCATCTTTGTTCACGGAACAAACCCTGAGCACAGAAATATCCTTTCCAAACTCGGCAACCACAAGGATATCCTTGTGCGCGCAAAGACACGGCTGGTTATCTGGCTCACTGCAAATGGTTATGCAGATTTTGCCCGCAACGCGCCTGAGATTTGGGAATGCCGCCAGCATGTCATTGAATTTCTCGATGTTCCAAATTCCGAGTACGTTCTTCAGGATGCGATTGAATCTGCCTGGCAGGGTGTAGGCGAATACGCCAACACCTACGAAGATACAGAAGAAAAAATAAGCCTGCACGAATCTGCTCTGACCGGCCTTCCGGAAAAAGTGGAATCAGCATCCTCGCGAGCCCAACTGCTGCTCACCCTCGGCATACTCAACTGGCGCAATGGCAACTTTGAGAAAGCCAACGAGCTGCTTCAGGAAGCAATAAAAGTTGCGATCTATCTGGAAGACAACTGGTTCGAAGTTGAATGCTTCAATGCCATCGCACTGGTTAAATTTGCCCAAGGTAAAAGTGATGAAGCCATTGACGCATACAAACAGGCGATCGAAATCGCCCCGGAACAGATCTATGTTTGGAACAATCTTGGCAATCTTTGCTTAAAGATCATGCGCAATGACGAAGCCATGTTGGCATTCCAAAAAGCATTGAAACACAATGCCAAGGATCCCATTGCATGGAACGGTCTCGGTACTGTTTACAACAGGATCGGCTACGTCAACGACTCCATTGCCGCATATCGAAAAGCCATTGAATTCGCACCGCTGCTTGCAAATCCGTGGGCCGGGCTGGGCGATTCGTATGTGAGCGCAGGCCGCGATCAGGATGCCATCAATGCTTATCAAAAAGCCATCGACCTCAACAAATACCTGCCCGCTTCATGGCTAAGTCTTGCTGAGATCTACTCCCGCCAGGGACGCAATCGTGACGCGATCAAAACATATCAACGTGCTTTGGCTGCGAACCCAAAAAATCACAAACTTTGGAACGAGCTCGGGCTGGGCTTCCTGAAAATAAACGCATACGAAGAAGCCATGCACGCATTCTTAAGATCGATCGAATTGGATCGTTCCTTCGGATGGGCATACAACAATCTTGCACTCGCCTACGCCAGCCAGGGAATGTATTTGGACGCGATCGAAGCCGGAAAAAAAGGTCTTCAAGTTTTCACCGAAGACAGCGACAAGATCATACTCTGGGATCACCTAGCCAGTTTTTATCGCGCCATCAATGAATACGAAAATGCCATGCAAGTCTATCAAACAATAGATAGATTGAAGGGAACCGCCAGCCCGACCTCAAGTGAATCGGCTCCTCGCTCAAACTCCCCGCAGCCTGTCTCTGACGACCAAGCTGAATCCAAGCTGGAAACTCCCTCCGACGTACCCGCCCAACTCCCTGCTCAAAATGGGGTTGCGCCGGCAAGCAAAGAGACTCCAAACGAAAAACCGGAAGCGCCTGACTGGATATTCAAGTCAGACGCATGGAACAAAAACGAATCTTTATCAACCACCTATTCAGAAAACATTTTCTGGAAAGAAGACTTGTTCGGCACTCCGCTCGAGCAAAACATAACAGATACAAAAACAAAAGAGGAGCCTATGAATAAACAAGAAACGCTAAGTCCAAGTCTGACTTGCCAGGCTGTATCTTCTCTGGACTTTTCAAAGGAATCACTCCCAACCGACCCCTTTGAAATAAAAGAGGAGATCGCCGAAAGCAAGGACCCCGAAGTCTGGAATCGAAAAGGAAACATCCATTTCCAGAAAGGGGAATACGAAAAGGCGATCGACGCATATAACAAAGCTATCGAGCTGGATCGGTATTTTGGCTGGCCCTACAGCAATCTTGCCCACACCTATCTCAGTCTGGGCAAGTACGCAGAAGCCATACTCCTTTATCAGAAGAGTGCCAACCTGCTCAATAAAAAAGAAGAAAAGGCTGCCGCATGGAATAGCCTTGGAAACATTTATCGCCACCTTAATGAATACGAGAATGCGTTGAGCGCCTACCAAAAAGCGGATGAGATTGACCCGCAGAATGCCGGCCAGCGTGACAAACTGGATCTCGCCAGCCTGGAACCCAATTCGCGCAGTGCGCAAGTATGGCTTGAACTGGGCAACCTCTTCTTCAAGTCCGGGTCATACAAGGAAGCGGCAAACGCTTACACCAACGCCGTCAAAATTGATTCGTCATCCGGCTGGGCACACAGCAATCTGGCAATGTCGCTTGTCTTTCAAGGCAGGCAAAGAGAAGCGGTGTCCATCTACCTGAAAAGCATCGAGCTTTTCGAAAGCGATAAAGATAAAGCCGTCACCTGGAATCGCCTGGGAAATGTCTACCGCAAAATGAACGACGAGGAAAACGCGAGAAAAGCATATCAAAATGCGATCGGGTTCTCGAATGAAAAAACCAGCCTGCTCACACGTACCCGCTTTAGCCTGTTAGGCAACTGTTACGCAAACTAGTCTAAACCATCTATATATACCTGGAGGTAAAAATGTCTGAACTAGAGTTTTGGAAAGATCTTGGCAACATCTTTGATTCTGTAATGAACTACCAGAAGAAGAACGTTGAATTCAACAACCGCTTCATCAACCCCTGGATTCGGCTCGGAAACGTGTTCGAACGACAGGACCAGGCCAATGACGCTGTGCAAGCCTATCAGCGTGCGACAGAACTTGACCCTGATTCCCCACAGAACTGGGTTGAGCTGGGTGACGCACAGTTCAAAAAGGGAGACTATGACGAGGCTGTTGGTTCCTACAATACAGCCGTCACGCTGGACCCCGAAGCTGGCTGGCCTCTCGGCAATCTTGCACTCAGCATGGTGATGCAGGGCAAGATCGAAGAAGCTGTCCCCTTGTATAAGAAAAGCATAGAGCTGCTGACCGAAGTAAAAGACAAGGCAATCTGCTGGAATCGTCTTGGAAACGCCTACCGCAAACTCAATGACTACGAGAACGCATTTCTGGCCTTCCAAAAAGCCGATCAATTGGATGGAGACAACACAGGCTTCAGCGACAAGTTGGACGAGGTACCGTCAAACACATCGGTTGTCGCATCTGAAGAGATCCTTGATCAATTGATCATTGACCAAGCTCCGGCAGAAGTTGAGGCTGCGCCAGTCGCACTTGAAGTGCAGGCTGAAGTAGCTGAACCAATTGAAGCAGTAGAAGAAATGGAAGCAGGGGAAGCTGTGGAACCCATCAGCGAACCCGAAGCTGTCCTCGCCGACTCTGAAACACCGGTTGATAGCGCCATCCAGGAAGAGGTCGCAGAGGAAATCGCAGCCATTCTGCCTAACATGGAAATAGTGGCAGAAGAGCTTCCAGCTGAAGAAGAAGCGAAGATTGCCCTCGACGAAACCACTGTCGAACAATCTTCCATCGAAAACACTGTTGAAGAGGAAGAGGAAACACCGCTCACTCTTCACGAAAAGAAATTCAACCTCATTCAGATCGTGGAGAATGTGATCGCAAAGGTCGAGCAGGCTTATGCAGAACAAAGAAACTCCGCCGTCAAGGAAGAGCAGGAATCCGAAACGTTTGCAGAGGAAACCAACTCATCTGCGCCAACCGGAGAACTGGAAGTTGAATCTACGAGCAGCGTGTCTGAAGAAACAGTTCAGGAAATCGAACAAATTGCCATTGCTGAAGAAGACAACGCTATCGAAGTTCAAATCTCCGAAGAGAACGAAAGCGTATTGTCTGAGGTCGAGGCTGTTGAAGAGAGTGAAGTTGCAGTACTCGAATCGGATGCCGTCGAAACCAGCACAGCTGTTTCACCGGAAGTTGAATTCGTCGCAATGGATGAGCAAACCGAGCTCGTAGAAGTTGAAGCCATTGCAACAAATGAGCAGGCCGAACTTGTGGAAGTTGAAACCACGATGGCCAGCGAAGAGACAAAGGTTGAGGCTGAATCTACTGCTCCTGAAACTGAAGCAGTTGCCGCCACCGAAAGCGAAGCGGTCTCTGAAGAAGAAATCGTCGAAGCCGTTGCGCCCAAGCGCATCCCCGAGTGGTTGGTGATCCACAACGCATGGAAAGTAAACGCCAGCGAACCCACAGTTGATGCCAATGATCAGCAGGATATCCCGCAGGTTGAAGCAGCGATGACGCTTTCTGATATTTCACAAGAAGCGGCGATCAGCGAATCAACGGTCAATATGGATGTTGTTGAAACATACACTGAGCCGCTCGCGGTCCAGGCTGTGGAAGAAGTTGAGCTGGGCGAAATTCTTGTCTCAAGTGAAACTGCCGATCAAGTTGAATCTGTCAGCGAACCTGTTGCAGCGGAAGAAGCACAAGAAATCAACACGACCGAAGAATCAATTCCAGCCGTGGTATCAGAAGATTTGCCAGCCATCGTCACCGAAGAGCAAATTACTGAAATGGCATACGAAGAATACCTGAAAGACATTGTCGAACCCGTCAAACTCACGGATGAGATGCAAGGCGAAGTCCCCGCTACTAAGGTAAGCAAAAACGGCGAAATGCGCATCGAAATGGATACAAAAAATGCGCATGTTTGGAACGAGCTGGGCAACATCTACTTAAACGCAGGCACATGTGATGAAGCGATCGCTTCGTACAGCAAAGCCATTGAACTGGATCGCCACTTTGCATGGCCGTACAGCAACCTCGCTTTGGCCTACGTACAAAAGGGTCGTTTCGCAGAAGCCATCCTGCTTTACCAGCGCGGCATTGAGCTATTCACAACCGACAGAGATAAGGCAATTACATGGAATCGATTGGGCAACGTGTACCGCCGCATCAACGACTACAGCAATGCGATCGCTTCCTATCAAACTGCGGATGAGCTTGATCCTGAAAACGCCACGCTTTCCCTGCGCTCGAGCTTCGGACTTTTAGGCAATATGTACTCTGACAAAAAACCTGCCTACATCGAATAAAAGGAAATGCCATGAATCATGAATTCTGGAATGAAATAGGCAACCTATATTATATGTGCGGCGCTTACGAACCTGCCATTCATGCCTACCTGCGCTCCATCAAATTGGAAAACACGTTTGGCAGGTCGTACAGCAATCTGGCGCTTGCTTATGTTCAAACTGGCAAGTATTACGAAGCCATCAAAATATATCGTCGCGGTATCGAGTTACTGGTGGATCAAAAGGATAAAGCCGCCACGTGGAATCGACTGGGCATCCTGTATCGTCAGATCAAGGAATACGATCATGCGCTCGAAGCATATCAACGGGCTGACCTGATCCTGCCCCCGGAAGAGGCAGAAAAGGCGTTGGAAGTTCGCACGGAAGCAAAGCTGCCCCTGACAGTTTCAATGCCTGAAATCAACCTGGATGCCATTCTTGCAAAGGGTAAGCCTGTAACTACTTTGCCTCCGTACAACGATCTAGTTTCAGTAATAAACGCAGAGCTCGAAATGGCAGAGAGCTTTCCTGAAGAATTAAAGTTTGAACAGGCAATGGCGCAGCTCGAATTGAATAACCACTCTCAGACAGAAGCCTTAACCTTCGAATCCGCCATCGGCGTGCAAAGTGAATGGGAGCTCGCCTATTCACAGGAGAATCTACTTTTGGATACGACCTCCGTACCGTCCATCCTGGAAACAGCAGTCAATGAAACGGAAGACCCGAACGTATCAATTCCTGTTGAATTGCAAACCGTGTCTATCTCTGATATCGCCCAAGTGGACGAGGTATCTACTTCAGAATTGCAAATCGAACCAAATGTTCCTCCAGAATCGCCCAACGTGATCGAAGAAAATGAATTCGTGGAGGCTGAGGCGTCAAATGGCGACAGTGTCCAAATGGAATTGCAGGAAGTTGCCGCCATGGAAGCGAACACAACGCCCATACAGCATTTCCAGGTGGATACTCCGATAACTAGCCTGTCCCCAGAGGAGCAACACGCCTTAGACTTGGAGATCATAAAGTACCAACAAGCGACTGCCAAAAACCCGCGAAGCTATATTCTTTGGGAAAACCTGGGCGAAGCGTATAAATCAGCCGGTCTCTACAAAGACGCGATCCTTACCTTTCAAAAAGCGATCTCCCTGAACCCCACGAACGCCATGTGCCACTATCGGCTGGGATTGGTCTACGCTGCAGAAAAACGGGAACAAGAAGCGATAAGGGCCTTTGAAAAGGTATTGGAGTTAGACCCCAGATCGCCACAGGCGCACGCGTCGCTTGCAAGCCAATATCGCAAGATGGGAATCGAGGAGATCGCTCAAAAGCATATCGAAAAAGCGCGAGCCATGCAGAGTGAAGACGAAAGCGACTATAACCATGCCTGTCTGGAAGCCATCTGTGGCAATAACGAACGGGCGCTTGAGCTGCTGGAAGTAGCTCTTCAATCCAAGCAAACGTATGTTTCCTGGGCACAGAACGATCCTGATTTCTATCCGCTGCACAATGACCAACGATTTCAGACGCTTCTTTCTACCTACGCATAGTGAGAAATAAAAAGACGCATTGCCGCCTCTGTTAGAAAACCCACACCATAAAAATGGAGCTGAAAAATCAGCTCCATTTTTCTTAAATTCACAGCAGCAGACAACGGCCCATACTTCGCCAGATATGACCACACTGAATGGCATTAAATGAATTCAAAATATGCCCATACATAGGGGCAAAAATGACTACACCAACTGGGAACTTGCGTACATGGCGTCGCGCAATACTACAAACTAGAATAGTTGTATTCAACAAATAAAGGAGAAACAACGATCATGGCAAAAATTTGGGAATTATTAGATCAAGCTTATTACTACATAAACAAGAATCGGCATGCAGAAGCTCAATACATCCTGGATCAAATTTTATCTGCCGACCCACAAAATATGGACGCATGGGATGCGTACATCCACATCAGCAACACGCTGGATGACCTTGAAGATCTGCGCAGCCACATTGTCAATATGTGGGATTCGAATGTGCGCGATCGTGATTATTTGCTCGCCACTCGAAGGTTTGTTCTTCAACGACTTGATGAAAAAATGAACTCCTTGTAAGTGCAGCCTAAACCCACCCATTGGACATAACCATGCCAGCCCCAACACACCTACTTGAACGAGCATATCAATTGATCAATGCCCACCAAATTCAAAACGCTGAATTAGTACTCGACGCTGTAGTTCGTGTTGACCCTCAAAACATGGAAGCCTGGGAAACCTACTTGATGATCCACCAGAGTCAGAACGATCTTGACTGGCTGAAAGAACGCATATTAAAGACCAGAGAACTTAGTGAAATCAACAAGACCAGGCTGATCGACTATTACAACAATCTCACTAAACACTTAAACAGGCCAGTAGAATTTGGGGATCAATCAGCTTCAACTGAATTTCTCCTCGAAGAGGATCAAGATAATCTTATTGCACCAGAAAAGACAACCACTCAATTTGAGTTGATTGATGTATTTGATTATCCTGCAAAATTCGAAGAAAAAGAAGTCCAACCCCATCCCCGCACAAGGAAACCTCGAAGAGCCATCTACAACCCATTTACGCCCGAACTTATCAACGGCATCCTGGAATCGCTTTCCTGCACTCCTTTTGGAAAGCAAGCAGTAACCTATATACAAAAAGCGGTAGCTTTGGGCAGCAGCTTCGCGAATAATCCAAAAGACACATTTGATGGGCTTTCAAAAATACCTGATTTTGAAAAATATGCAGGAACAAGCCTGCTGCTTTTATTTGTGCTGGGCATGCGCCTTATGATCACAAATCACTTTTTGGGATATGTATTATTAGGAGTATTTTTTATCGGTGGTCGCTGGTGGTTATTAAGTTTTGGAAAGTCCCTCTCACGGCCATTTGACAACAATGAGCTCCGTGTTTACCAGCACGAGAACAAAGATGACCTTCTCGCAATAAAAGACCTGAAAAAAAGTGAAGAAAAGAAATCACCTAAAGTTTCGAAGTAAATAAAAATGCGCTTCACAAAAAAAAGGGGGATGAGATCCTAACTTAAGTCCGGGGTGGATACGACAGGCAAAATGCCAATGGCATGATTAAATAGCAGGAAAAATCACTCCAGCGATAATGCTAAATATGTTAATCGTCTTCTATTTCAAGATCAATCTTTACACTTCCAGAAGCAACGTCAAAATTCATTTCAGTCACTCTTTCAAGCATCCTTGATACTTTTCTTTGGGTTACCGAATTAGTCTGTCCATCAACCAATATCTCATGTTTTGGATGATGGCTTTGGGAAAAGTCAGAAAAAATTGACATATGAAAGTTACTATCAGACGAATCAAGACTGGATGCCAATTGAGACATAATAAGCTCAACGAATCCAAAAAAACCTCTTACTGATTGGTCTTTATCTGATGGTATTATTTCTATTCCACTTGGAGTGATCTTTTTAACCATGATTTTCCCTATGTTGAATTTCAAGAATATTAAAACCCAAATTATTTTTAGCCTTGTTCATTTTGGACATTAATAAAAACAGATAGGAAAGGCAGATGCCCACGCGGGTCATGTAAGGCTAAAGATACTTTGTTTCTTTCAAAGCAACATTTCTATCTCATAACAGCTTTAATTTGCGATTTTTCACAAAAACAATAGAGAAACATGCGTTCTAATATCAAATACCTAAAAAAAATATAGGCTCTTCCTTTTGCACTTTCTGTTAGAATTTGCTCAAAACACCGAGAGGCGTTACACTCTTTGAAGAGATGCCATACGAATTTTGGTTGTTAGAATTAAACAATAGGTACTTTCCCCCATTTACAGCAAGTTGCATAGATGTTTTAATTTCTAAAGTGGCAGATTAGCTACCATTTTTATCAAATTTACAGCATTTGGCACCATGTACAAATATTAATAAACTGGTTTTACGGAAAAAA
>Ga0075156_10001991_pt1 | contig 11225 bp, 6 predicted proteins | sample JI81AbrownDNA_FD_70966 | JGI IMG/M metagenome (GOLD analysis project Ga0075156, IMG submission 70966) | Wastewater effluent complex algal communities from Wisconsin, to seasonally profile nutrient transformation and Carbon sequestration -... | ecosystem: Engineered > WWTP > Effluent > Algae...
CTATGGCCTCTGTACCAGTCGAGGCGTGATTTTGGGTTAGAAAATGAGCCTCGAATAGTGAGGCCGCGTTAAAGACCGACCGGTCACATTACTGCTCTCGGGGATGAGATCAACAACGAAACCGGCCAGCGGGCTATTGCACGCAGCCCTCAGAAAAGATCTGGTAACCTTTTCATCGAAAGGAAAGTTTTGCGTTCTAGAAGACCAGACCACAACTACTCTTGCGAGATAGAAGTGTTTACCGAGGTATGTCTGTTGCCTGGGGGGTTAGAGAAGGATTTCCTATAACAGGCGAGAGAAGAACGTAATTTGAGACTATGTCTTTCCCGCGCGCAGGCACAATGGCTTTATAACCTGCTTAAGCACTACTAATTACCAGTTAACAGCTCTCGTGAAATGAGCAAGGTTGTTGTAAAGCCGTAAAATGAGACGCTGCTAGTATTTCGAGACTTCGAAGTACTCGCATTCTTGCCAAGTGGACGAGGGTGTGGGTATATTTTCGGGGTACCCGCGCGGCTCGGCTAAGAACGCTCAATGACCTCAGATCAATGCTAATTAAGGGATAGCGCGGCTAGCGCTACCCTGAAAAATCTGCTTCTAGAATGCAGGAAAATCTGCTGCGAGATCTCTGAGGAAAGTTACTGCGAAATCTGTTGAACGTTGGTGAAAAGTGACTCTCTTGGATTCCGTTCTTTGGAAAGGTCCTTTAGCTTTCTGAAAAGGACTACTTCCTCAGCTGTAAGCTGCTGGGGAATGAGAACATCAATGGTGACTAACTGATCAGCACCGGCTAATCCCAATCCTTTTAGGCGATAGACTCTCCCCGGCTGGGTCAGGGGTTGAATTTTCATAACTACGCGACCAGTGGCCGTCGGTATTTCAATTTCGGCACCAAGCATGGCTTCGTAGAGCGTCACTGGTACATTGACTGAAACGTCGCGACCAAGCACGCTCAGTACGGGATGCTTGGCTAGTTTAATCTTTAAGATAAGGTCGCCGTGGGTGTTGGCGCGCATGTCCCACTTGCCTTGGCCACTTTTTCTGATTTCTAGCTCGTCATAAAGGCCTTTGGGCAGGTCAATATCTAGCGTTCGTTCGACTGTGAAGTAACCAACGCCACGGCAGGTTTGACACTGCATGCGGTTTACTGGTTTGAGATTTATGCACTCTTCACAGGCTTTAGGATCTTGAATAACTATTTGCCGCATGCAGCCTTTTACGGCCTCTTTCAGGCTGACTTCCAGCTCCATCTCTAGAGATTGGGGCTGTATCTTGCCAGCTGCACCTTTTAGCTCTTGGGTTTGGTTTTGGGTTTGGACAACGTTCTGTACGCCTGATGTCACTTTTGTCCACAATGCTCGGACGTCAGTTGTCTGGCGAAAGACAGAGCTGTTTTTATCATAATCTCGGCGTTTGGTAGGGTCGGAAAGTGTCTCGTAGGCCGTCTTTATGTCACGCCAGGTACGCTGCTGAGTCTCAGGGTCGGTGTGCGCCGCTTCTGAGTAAGGCCCAACTTTCTCGTTCAATTCAAAATAGGCTTCATGCACTTGTTCAGTGGAAGCATTCGGGCTTACTCCGAGGATGTAATAGAAATCCTTGGACTGGGCTTTTGTCTTTGTCTTGTCGTCGTCAACTGGCATAAAACCAATTCTGGTATCTGTTGTTTAGTAAGTTGTTGCTTGCAGCGCCTCAAGACTTGTGGGGGCTTGTTAGAGCTGGTTCGCTAGTAAGGGATTCCTGATAATGATACACAGTAAAATGTGATCATGTCTTCTATATCTGCCCGGTTTGTCCTGGTTTATCGCGCTCAGCAACAGGTTTGGGCATAAGTTTAATGAGTGCGGCAATTTTACTGGTCAATTATTTATCTGACGCCGTCGCCCTTTGCTCTATGACGCATTTTTTCGTGCCACTGTCTCTGGTGCAGTTTAGCTATGTGTGCACAACCATAACTTCTCCAGCGCTGAGCTTTATTAGCTGTGCTGGACTAATGGGAAAGACTGTATTGGGATGGCCGGCTGCAGCCCAGACTGTGTCGAATAACAGTAGATCTTGATCAATGATTGTTTGACTGGCCTTGAGATGTCCTACTGGCGCGACTCCGCCGATGGCAAAGCCGGTCATGTCTCGGACGAAAGCTGCATTGGCTTTTTCAAGCTTAAAGCCTAGCTGTTCTTCTACTAGTTTTTCGTCCAGGCGATTGGCGCCTGAGACCAAAGCTAAAACTGCCAGTTCTTGTCCTGCGGCTTTGAAAACTAGTGATTTAACGATTTGAGCAACCTGGCAACCGATAGCGTCTGCGGCCATCTGCGCGGTGCGGGCCGATTCTTCCATGGCCGTAATTTGAACGTCTAAACCACCCAGCATTAGGGCTTCTTTGACGCGACGAACATTAGCGGTGTCGAATTTATCGTTAGTCACTAGACTAAGGGCCTCCGAGCTTCGCTATTAAGTCTTTTGAGAAAGCGTAGAGCACATTGTTCTTGGCGCTCTTTGCTCGTTCGAGGTTGTTTATGGCTAGTTCGCTTTCGCGAGTGAGCAAATTTATGCGCTCTTGCATGGCCATTCCCAGCGTCAAAACATCGTCCAGTCGCTTGCTGCGTGTGCCGCCCGTGCCGCGCTCGACAGCATACTGCGCCAGTTTTGCTGCTGGTCCGATTAGATTGGGTGTCAGGCCAGCCAGGGTGAGGCTGCGCTCCGCTCCCGTTGGGGCCTTGTCGTGAATTGCAATTGAAGCTTTCAAATTACTGACTTGTTGATCGCGATTAATGGCGCGAGACAAAAGGGCGCTAATTTGTTCTTCTTGGTCTAGTACGTCTGATTCGCCCGCGTTTATTGCCGTAGGGTTAGCGGTGATTTGTGCCGCCCAGCTCTTCATGCGGGTTAAGACCCAGTCGGCTTGCCCTTTTCCTAGTAACTGAATTAGTTTGTTTCGACCCCGTTCGATGCTTTGTTCTGCGGCCTTCGTGTCGCCGTCGCCTAATCCCTTGGCTATTTGCATCATGGTGGCGGTCAATGTTAGAGCTAATTTGTTGCGCTGCGTGCGCTCTTCTTCGGCTTGTTCTGGTGCGGTGCTGGCACTTTGGGGATTACTAACGGGATCATCACTAGCGAGGAAAGCTTGTGCGGCTGCTCTGGAGGGGCGATAGTCGAAATAGTTGGGAACGAAAGAGCGGGCTGATTTGCTCAGGTTTTGCACTGTACCGGAACTGTGGTCTGCGGCTAGTCCTGAGGCTTGTCCGGAGGCTTGTATTGATAACTGCTTTATGTGCAAGGCGCTCTCTGTTAAGTCATCGAGCAATAGCAGTGGTGTGCGCATAGCAAAGTTGCTGGCGGCATAGCCTTGGGCGTTAGAGCTCAATGTTGCTGAGCTCAAGGCGCCAGAATTTAAGGTGGAAGCATTTAAATTGGCAGAACTAAAAGCCGCTGAGCTGACACTGCCTTGCAAGGTCTTCGCTTGTAGATAGGCGACACTGGGATTTTTTGAGACGTTGTTAGGGGGTGAACCTGCAACCGTGGTCGTGGCCTCAGCATCGGCACTACCAGCAGTGGCGAGTAGTAATGAGGCTGATAAAAAAGCTGAAAATAGGCACTGGTGGCTCGTTCTGGGCATCCAAGTATCTTAACACCGAAATATCCGCTTCGACCCCTCAAATCACATTAGAAGTGAGCGGTGCTTTCGGGCCGGGTAATCTCTAAAGAGCTTATCGTTGGTCCTCACAAATTCTTCACTGTGGAGTTTTAGTCTTCTATATAGATAGAGGGGGCCTATTACCATGTTTATTGCTCAAATTTTGTTGAAACGCCACTTGGTGGTGTTTCTTGCTCTGGCCCTTGTGGCGTTGGGAGTAGTCGCCTACATGCATTTGGGCCTGGAGGCCTATCCTGATGTGGCTAATACTCAAGTTCGTGTCATAACCCAAGTGCCCGGTAAGGCCGCTGAAGAAGTGGAACGGCTTGTTACTGTGCCAGTGGAAAAGGAACTAAATGGCATTCCCAAGTCACGTCCTCCCCGTTCAGTATCTATTTTTGGCTTGTCTGTAATTACTGTTGTCTTCGACGACGATGTCGATCCATACATGGCCAGACAGCAGGTCTTGGAGCGCCTGGCTAATGCCGATGTGCCGCCCGGAGTGCAGCCTCAGCTTGATCCTAATGCTAGCCCCTGCGGTGAGGTCTATCGCTACACTCTGGAAGGTTCGCAGTATTCAACAATGGCCCGTAAAGAGGTCCAAGACTGGGTCTTAGATCGCCGCTTTAAGTCAGTTCCCGGAGTAATTGATGTCACGGGCTATGGTGGTCCATCTAAAATTTTCAAATTAGAAATGGATCCCAATCGTCTCAACGCCCTGCATGTTACCCAACAGCAAGTGGTGGACGCTGTGGGGCATTCCAATGGTTCTACTGGCGGCAGTTACATCGTGCAAGGTGATGAAGACTACATGATACGCGGCATGGGGCTCTTGGCCTCAGTTGCTGACATTCGCAATGTTGTAGTTGCCACCACCGCTGATGGTACCGCTGTGCACGTAGCTGACGTTGCCGATGTTTCCATTGGCGAAGCTGTGCGCAAAGGCCAAGTGGGAATGGCCAACAGCAAAGGCGATCGCGATGATGTGGTGGAAGGAATTGTGCTCATGCGCCGGGGCGAAAATCCCTCAAATGTTGTCGAAAATATCAAAGCTTCCTGGCAAACTCTGCAGGCCTCTTTGCCGGCAGGTATGCATTTAGTGCCGCTCTACGACCGCACTGCCCTGGTGAGAAGGACCGTTGACACCATCGGTCATAACGTGGCCGAGGGGGTGGTGTTAGTCGTTACTATTTTGATGATTTATCTATTTCAAGTTCGCAGTGCTTTGATTTGTGCCACGGCCATTCCTTTAGCCTTGCTTACTGCTTTTATTTTGCTCAATATCTTTCACGTGCCGGCTAATTTACTCTCACTGGGGGCCATTGATTTTGGCATCATTGTTGACGGCGCAATCGTTATGGTTGAGAACGTCATTCGCTGCAGCGCCGAGCTTGATGAAGTGCAACGTAAAGATAGGGGGCAGATTTTGCTTTCTATCTATCATGCAGCCAAGCAAGTAATTAAACCGGTTACTTTCGCTACTGCTATCATTCTTGTCTCTTTCTTGCCAGTGCTTACTTTTGATAGCGTTGAAGGCAAGTTGTTTAGACCCCTGGCAATAACGATGGGCTTCAACTTACTAGGAGCGCTGCTGGCATCTATGACCGTAGTGCCTGTGCTTTGTGCTCTGGTTTTTTGTCGTCGTCCACCTTCCCATCGGGAAAGTCCGCTGCTTAAGTTGGCAGATCGAGTCTATGCGCCAATTTTGGCCTGGAGCCTCTGGCACAAGAAGCGAGTCATGGCTGCGGCGTTGCTCTTCGTTGTTGCTGGTACAGCTCTGGTTCCGGCTCTCGGTTATGAGTTTTTGCCAGAGTTAGAGGAAGGCAATATCTGGCTACGGGTAACAATTTTGCCTACTTGTGTGTCGCTAGGCAAGAGTGTTGAGATTGCCCGCCTGATTCGATCTCTTTTGAAAAAATATCCTGAAGTCACTACTGTAGTATCGCAAATTGGTTCACCGGATGATGGTACTGATCCTAATAACTACAGCAATATTGAATTTCTGGTTGACCTGAAGCCAGAAGAAGAATGGCGCAGTCACTTTAAGTCGGCCAGGGACCCCAAAGAAGCTTTGGTCAATGCATTGAACCATGAGTTGAACTTGCATGAGCCGGGCTTGCTCTACAACTTTTCGCAGTACATAAAAGATAATATGGACGAGACCATTTCTGGAGTCAAAGGTGAGTTGGCCATTAAAATATATGGCCAAGACTTGGAAGTAATAAGTCGCATTGGTAAGGAGATGGCTAGTGTCGTTCGTGACGTTCCCGGCATGGTTGATGTCGCTTGCGACCAGATTCTGGGCCAACCTCAAGTGGTCGTTTCGATCGATCGTGATCGGGCCAATCGTTATGGTATTAATAGTCAGGACGTTCTCAATATTGTAGAAACTTCTATTGGTGGTCTGGCTGAAACCAATGTGATCGAGGGCGAGCGCCGTTTTCCTCTTGTTGCTCGCTTTAAGCGTGACTATCGCTCAGACATCAGCAGTCTGGGTGAGATTCAAGTGCCTACGGTTAGCGGCCAACGCTTGCCTCTTTCGCAAATCGCTACCATTTCCAGTACCCATGGTGCCACTTCAATTTTGCGCGATGATAATAGTCGTAGAGTTGCTATTAAAGCCAATATTAGAGGGCGAGATATGGGCTCTGCTGTAGAAGAAGCGCGACGCTTAGTTGAGCAGAAAGTGCATATTCCAGCGGGCTGCCGAGTGGTTTGGGGCGGCCAGTTCGAGCGGGCTCAGCATGCTATGCAAAGGCTCTGTCTCGTCATTCCCGCTACTCTGCTGCTGATTTTCTTTCTGCTTTACTCGGCCTTTGGTAGCGCTCGTTTGGCCTTGATTATCATGGCTACTGTTCCTCTTGCCGCTCCTGGTGCCGTTTTGGCATTGTGGCTCACTCATACTCATTTGAGTATTTCGGCCGGGGTTGGCTTCATTGCTTTGTTTGGTGTGTCAGTGCAAAATGGAGTGATTCTGGTCTCGTTAATTCAAGATTTGCGTAAGCAAGGATTGACCTCTCGCAGAGCTATTTTTGAGGGTTCTTTGGTGCGTATGCGTCCGGCGATTATTACAACTACTGTGGCTGTAGTGGGCCTCATTCCCGCTGCCATAGCCACTGGTGTGGGGTCACAAAGTCAGAAGCCCTTTGCCATTGCTATTGTTGGCGGTCTAATTCCTGGCATCCTCATGGCTTTGCTTGTTCTTCCTGTTTTATATTCGCGCTTCATGAAGAATGCACCCATGAATAGTGGAGATGAGAATGCGCCACTGCTGGCTGAGCTAGAGCGAGATGCCGTGGCCAGAGTTTAGTGGTGAACTGATGTCAAATTAGACTGGCCGAGCTGCCTGTTGAAATCGGCGCAGTGGTAGAATCTGCCCTTGTTATTGTGAGGCTGAGGTAGGCAAGTGGCGAAGATGCGCGTGGTTCAGGTGGCAAAAGCTGGTGGGCCACTTGAGATGGTAGAGCGTGATATACCGCAGCCAGAGGCTGGGCAAGTGCGCATTAAAGTTCAGGCCTGCGGAGTTTGTCATAGTGATTCCATTGCCAAAGAGGGCTACTTCCCAGGCATTAATTACCCTCGTGTTCCAGGGCACGAAGTAGCTGGTTTAATCGATGCCATCGGTCCAAATGTTTCAGCGGAACATTGGAAAGTCGGTCAACGGGTAGGCGTGGGTTGGTACGGTGGCCACTGTGGCAACTGCAAACCATGCCGTCAGGGTGACTTCGTCTGCTGCCGCAACGGATTAATTGCCGGCATTTCTTACGATGGTGGCTACGGTGATTATATGATTGCGCCGGTGCAGGCCCTTGCCTCTATTCCTGACGAACTTTCAGCAATGGAAGCGGCACCACTTCTATGCGCTGGTATCACTACTTTTAACTCATTGCGCAATAGCGGAGCTAAGCCAGGGGATCTGGTGGCTATTCTTGGTATTGGTGGCCTGGGACATTTAGGGGTGCAATTTGCGGCCAAGATGGGTTTCCGTACGGTCGCCATTGCTCGCGGTCAAGACAAAGCCGAACTGGCTAAGAAACTAGGCGCCAGTGTTTATATCGACAGTACTAGTGCCGATGTGGCGGTCGAACTGCAGAAACTTGGCGGAGCTGCCGTTATTGTCGCCACTGTTACTAATGGAGCCGCTATGGCAAGCGCCATGGGCGGTCTTGGCGTGGGTGGTAGCCTGGTGATACTCGGTGCAGCAGCTGACCCAATTCCCTTGAACGCCATGGGTATGCTGGCCAATCGCCATTCAGTAGAGGCCTGGCCATCTGGTGTTGCCTCTGATAGCGAGGACACTTTTGATTTCAGTGTTCTCACTGGTGTGCGCTCAATGAATGAAGAGTACCCCTTAGAGAAGGCTGCAGAGGCTTATGAGCGGATGATTAGCGGTAAGGCCAAGTTTAGAGTTGTGGTTACAACTGGAAATTAGAAATCGGCATTACTTTTAGAATACTCGTCTCGTTTGGAACCCCCTGCTTTGGAACACTCTCTGTTTAGGAATAATCGCAATGGTCACTAATCGCCCTAGTTACGAACAGTTTGCTGCACTGATCGCCGAGACTATTAAACCCGGTGGGTTAAGCAGCTCGCTCACCTACGATAGTGATGCCTTTGCTCTGGTTGAAGCTCCTGAAGGTGCGCCGGTGCAGCGTCTTTTGCTTGGCCATTATTTTGGTGAATATTGCGCCCTTGATAGTTCAGAGCGGCCGCAATTGTTGGCTAAAATTAGTAAGCTCTATGGCGAGTCGGCCTTTCCAGCAAATTTTGAAGATGCGAAGGCGCGATTAATGCCCCATTTGATTGATCGTTGGACGGTCTTTCGTACCAACATGAATTTGGCTTTGGGAATGGCCAAAGAGCTCGATGATCCTAATATCGATGTCACTCCAGACTTTGCTCCATTTGTGGTTATAGCTGATGCCTTTGCCATGGTGCTTGCCCTTGATTTGAGCAGCACCAGGCTGATTGTTACCCACAGACAACTCGCTTCTTGGGGTATTGAATTTGATCAAGCCATTGAGGTTGCTTATCAAAATTTGATTGCCCGCAGCGGGGGCAGTTTTGAGATGTTGGTTGACCAAGAGACTGGCTTGAGTAGTGTTTATTCATCCACCTGGCACGATGGCTATGATTCTTCTCGTCTGATCATTGACGAGTTACTGAAGCAGTTTAAAGTGCAGGGTGATCACGTCATTGGCATCCCTGATAACAATCAACTTCTGATAACGGGCTCTGAAGATAGGCGTGGATTGATTGCCCTTTATCAAATGCTGGCTGACGCGCAAAACTTGCAACAGCCGCTGCCTCCGGTTTTGGTGCACAAAACAGAGAGCGGCTGGCAACGCTTCGCACCACCTTTGCTCGATCCCCTCAACCCACTTTTGCGGGGGCTTGAGACTGCTTATCTCAGTGATATTTATGCTAGCCAAAAGGCGCTCTTGCTCTCTTCGATGGATGTGGAAAGTCTGCCGATTCTTGATTATGAGCGGCGAGAGAGTGAAGACGTCGTGCATACTTGGACAGTTGTACCCAAGGTGCAACATGCCTTAATTCCTGAAACTGATTATGTCAAATTTGTTGCTGAGCCCAATCAGAGCGGTGAGTCTAAGACTCTTGCCTCAGCTTCATTTGAGAAAGTAAAGGAAGTTTTGGGCGATAACTTAGTCGATGTTGACCAGTATCCGGTGCGCTATTTGCTGCGGTCTTATCCTACCGCCGACGAGCTTTCTAAAATCGGAATTTTGTAAAACCACTAATAGTGTGTTCATTAACTGAGAAACAGTATGGTGTTTGCGAACTGAGAAACAGAAGAGTGTTTGCGAGCGGGACAAGCGGCGAACATTAGACAGTTCGCTAGCTGCGCCAATTCGCGTCTGCCTGTGTCATGGGGAAATCCCCAATGCACTCTCTTTCAATGTTTCCGTAATGATCTTTGTAGTCTTTGTCCCGACTGTGTTTATAGGTAGGGTGCTTATTAAGATCACCACTTTCATTCTCTCAGGAAACAAAAAACACTTAACTATTTAGCCCTGCCCTAAACCCCTGTTAGCTTTGCTTCCACTCCTTCATTCTGCGTTGCAGTTTGTTGGGGCTGAGGCTTGGGTTTTTGTCAGAGCTAGGAGGTTATGTGCTTTTGCTACTGAGGGTGTTGCGGTGTTCTTGTCACGTTTCTAATCACTTAACCGACTCGTAAGAGTCACGAAAAGTCAGGAGATTTACCATGAACACTTCCGTAAACACTTCAGGCGCTTCCACCACTGCCACTGCCACGGTCGCACCCGTCGCCACTCGCAGGCTGGACACCAAGGCCGTCAACGGCTCCGAACTCCGCTTCGGCAGCTTCATCGATTCCACCATCATGGGTCAGGAGAACGGTCGTCAGGCCGCTCGCCGTGCCTTCCGCCGCACCCTGTCCAAGCTGCGCGTCGGCAACAAGCCCTACTATGTCATCGTTGCTCCCGGCCCCACCACTTCCGGCAAGTCGGAGATGGCCTTCCGCATCGGTGAATACTTCCACGGCGATCGCAAGGCGGTGCTCAAGATCGACGGCAGCGAGTACAAGGAGAAGCACAACCTCAGCAAGCTCACCGGCGCCAGCCCCAACCTCGTCGGTTACACCAACCGTCAGGAGAAGGACTACGTCGCGCCGCTGCCCCACGAGATCGACTCCTACGCGCAGTTCAGCCAGCACAACCTGACCCGCAGCCGCCTCGGCTCCAAGGCTCCGGTGACTGTGGTTCTGATCGACGAGTGGGAGAAGGCTTGCGGCGAGTTCAACGAGATTCTGTTGAGCATCTTCCGCAACGGCAACTACACCCTGGGCAACGGCGAGATCGTCGACTTCAGCCAGTGCATCTTCATCCTCACCGCCAACATCGGTTCGGCGGCTGTGGAAGCGGCGGAGAACAAGAAGACCATCGGCTTCGTCAAGAAGGACACCCAGGTTACCGAGGAAGACGCCGACAAGATCATCAACGACCATCTGCGCGACTTCTGCCCGCCGGAATTCCGCGCGCGTGTGGAAGAGAACGGCGAGATCTGCATCTTCCATCGGCTCTCCGATGAGCAGATCTCCGCGATCTGCGACCTGAAGGTGCGCGAACTGGTGCAGATCACCGAGAAGACGGCCAACATCAAGGTCGATGTCGACGTGGCGGCGCGCAAGTGGCTGCTGTCGGTGACGGGTTCGGTGCCGAAGCTCAACGGTGGTGTGGAGAAGTTCATCATCGACGAGCTCGACAACATGCTGATCCTGGGCTCGCTGGTCAGCGGCGACGTGGTGCACATCACGCACATCGAGGGTGAGGATGCTCTCGCCTTCGACGTCGAGGTCAAGCCGCTGCTGCTGTTGTCGATGGCGGAGATGGAGGCGATCATTGCCGCGGCTCCGCTGCCGGGCAAGAAGGATGCCGTCACTCTGATTGGCGAAGCGGCGGCGAAGGCTGTTGCTGCTGCCAAGGGCGTGGCGGAAGGCGCCGGTGCCAAGGATGGTGCCGATGCCGCTGCTGCCAAGGCTGAGACTGATGCCTCGACCAAGCCCGTTCTGCTGCAGCTCTTCAGAGTTGTGGTGGTGGGCACAGAAGAGGGCTTG
>Ga0075156_10001992_pt1 | contig 11224 bp, 10 predicted proteins | sample JI81AbrownDNA_FD_70966 | JGI IMG/M metagenome (GOLD analysis project Ga0075156, IMG submission 70966) | Wastewater effluent complex algal communities from Wisconsin, to seasonally profile nutrient transformation and Carbon sequestration -... | ecosystem: Engineered > WWTP > Effluent > Algae...
TGGATGATTCGCTTTCGAGTGTGGATACACAGACGGAAAAACTGATCCAAGCTGCGTTGGATAAATTGATGGAAGGCCGAACCACTTTCGTGATCGCGCATCGCCTGTCCACTGTGCGGCGCGCGGACATGATCGTTGTGATGGATAAGGGCTGCATCGTTCAACGTGGCACACATGATGAACTGCTAAGAGAAGGCGGCTTGTACAAAGAAATTCACGACCTGCAATTGGTGGGGCAGGCGAAGTTTGCGGATGAAGATGAATTGGAGAAGAAAGAGATTACTAATACTCAGAGTGGTAGTGAAAAGCACGAAAATACATTGATGCAAAGAAAGTCGGATAACTAACATGACAACAAAAATTATCCCTCCAACTTTCATTACTCAATCCGAGGAAATCCTCGACAAGATGTACGACCCCAGGGTGGCGCGTGGACTTTTGCGCTTCGTGAAGCCATACACGGGGCAAATGCTGCTGGCTCTGTTTTTCATGATCCTTGTAACAGCCGCTTCGGTATCAGGTCCTTACTTTGTAAAACTGGCAATTGATGATGGTATCGCCGTCAATAACATCGTTTCGCTGCGCCAAACGGTGCTGATCTTCCTCGGTGTCTCCATCCTGCAATTGGGATTTAACTATTGGCGCGTGCGCATCATGTCTCGTGTGGGGCAGCATGTTTTATATGATGTGCGCATGGCGATGTTTGCGCATTTGCAAAAACTCTCGTTGAGCTTTTACAACCGCTACAGCGTAGGGCGTGTCATCACCCGCGTCATCAATGATGTGGGGACATTGCGCGAGTTCATCACCTGGGCGGTGCTGGCAATTGTCCGCAACTTGCTGGGAATTATTGGCACATTGATCGCGATGATCGCATTGAATGTGAAATTGTCCATGTTGACCTTTGCAGTTTTGCCGCTCATGGTTTTGGCAACGATTGCCTTCCGTTCGATTGCACGCAAGAATTATCGCAGGGTGCGCGCCGCCGTTTCGTGGACGAACTCTGTTCTTGCGGAGAGTGTGAACGGTGTGCGTGTAGTGCAGGCATTCTCCCGTCAGGAACGCAATTACAAGACGTTCAAGGAATACGTCAACCGTTATTTTTATGAGACAAGTTTGGATGCCGCCAAAGTCGCTTCGGTATTCACGCCCGTTGTGGATATTCTCGGCGCGATTGCCACCTCACTGGTCGTGTATGTGGGCGGAACGGCTGTGTTGGGCGAGTCTATTACGCCGGGGGTGTTGATCGCTTTCGTGCTGTATGTGGATCGCTTCTTCGAGCCGATCCGTGATCTGAGCCGCCGCTTCGATACGCTCCAATCCACGATGGCGGGCGGTGAGAGGATTTTGGAATTACTCAACACGCCCGTGGATGTTCAGGATGCGGCGAATGCCAAAGAGATGGAATCAATTATCGGCGCGGTGCGATTCGAAAATGTCTCCTTCCATTATTCCGATGATCCGACCCTTGTCCTCGATCAAATTGATCTGGATGTGAAAGCCGGTGAGACAGTTGCCTTGGTTGGCGAGACGGGCGCGGGCAAAACCACCATCGTCAAATTGCTCACTCGCTTCCATGACCCAACGGACGGCTGTTTGCGCGTGGACGGTGTGGACTTGCGTGAGGTGACTCAAGGTTCGCTGCGCCGACAGATGGGCATGGTGCTGCAAGACCCGTTTCTGTTCAACGGCAGCGTGAAGGAAAATATTTTGTTCGGGCGTTTGGGTGCGAGCGATGAAGATGTGATCGCCGCAGCGCAGGCAGTTGGCGCACACGAGTTTATCCTCGGCTTGAAGAACGGCTACGAAACCTCAGTGGAGGAAGGCGGCGCGACCTTGAGCGTGGGGCAGCGCCAGTTGATCTCTTTTGCGCGTGCGCTGCTCGCAGACCCGCGCATTCTCATATTGGATGAAGCCACCTCTTCTGTGGATATTCAGACCGAGCAGATCATTCAACGAGCGTTGACGAGACTGTTGAAAGGGCGCACCTCCTTTGTGATCGCGCATCGCCTATCCACCATCACGAGTGCAGACCGCATCGTGGTCATCGAAGGCGGAAAGATCGCCGAGATGGGCACTCATGCCGAACTGCTTGCCAATCAGGGCATGTATTACGAATTGTATAAGACGGGCTTTCAGGAGTAATCTCACTCTGTGTTTCCGTGTTAAGCTTTTGGGCTTCAGTGGGTCAATTAGGGGCTTGTCATTGCCCTGCGACTTCTGTATACTTCCCTCATGGCTGACTCAAGCGCTGCAAACATCAATATCAGCGGAAACGTTGATGGCAACATTGTTGTTGGGGACAATAACTTTGTCGTCAACTCCAATCACGGAACCATCGTCTACAAGGAGGCTGCGCCTCGCGTAAAAAAACGCGATGTCGCGCCCAAGCCTCCCCGCAAACCGAGAGTTTTCGTGGGGCGCAAGAATGAACTCGCTAAACTGGAAAATTGGATTTCCTCCAAAACCCCAATTCTCATTCAAGGCGCGGATGGATTGGGAAAGGCCTCTCTTGCGAAGCTGGCTTCCAATGGACAGGTCGCCACGTCTCAGCCGGATGGCGTGCTCTTCCTCGAAGGGGTGGATGATGGGGGCGAATTGCTTGGTCTGGATGATCTGGCCCAGCGGCTCTTCGATGCGTTGTTTGAATCTGAACCGCGCCTCAAAACGGACCTGACAGTTGCGCGGACCTATTTGAGCAACACCCAGCCTTTGGTTTTTCTCAACCAAATTTCCCTGCCTTCTCCTGACCTCTCCAAATTACTTGACCTCTTCCCAAATGCGCCGATCATGATCTCTTCGGATGCAGCCTTGCGCTCCGATGACTATGAGACTTTATCTCTTCTGCCGCTTGGCGCAGACGAGGCGTTGACTCTGCTTGCAGACCGAAGCGGATTGAATGAGCCAGAGATATTTGCTGAGATCGCGAAGTTGTTGAATAACCTTCCTGCGGCGTTGATCACGGTTGCGAATGTGCTGCGTGATGGCAGAATCACTGTCCCCTTCGCGCTGGAGAGATTGAAGTCGTATAAATCCAAGGAAAAAGATAAGAATAAAGCTGCACTCGAATCTTCGTTTGCGTTGATGCTCTCGGTTGTCAGCGAGGATGAACGCGGCATGTTGTTGCAAACTGCCGCCGCGCCGGGTATCTCCATTGACCGTGCCTGGCTTGAAAGCGTAAGCGGCGGTACAAAGGTGAGCGAGAGTCTGGAAGGCTTGGAAGTCTTGCAGGCGAACAGTCCGCGCTTGCGGTTGATGCCGGGCTTGCGCGAGAAGCTCAAAAAAGAGAACGATCTCGGGACATACCAACTCCGTTTGTTGGAATATCTTGTGGCGGAAGTGAAAGAGCGTTGGAAGGATTTCAGCTTTATCAAAGATGAGTTGGGAAACATGCTTGGCTTGCTGGCTTGGGCAGTTACACAGAAAAACTGGCTGGCAGTGAAAACCCTCGCCTCCGCCATTGACCCCTACCTCACGCTAAACGGACTATGGGACTCGTGGGCTTCTGCCTTGAAGCATCTTCAATCGGCGGCGGTTGCCACAAAAGATCTCGCTCTCGAAGCGAAGGTATCGCACCAGCTTGGCACGCGTGAGTTTGGGTTGGGGAATAAATCTGCGGCGAAGGCATTGCTGGAGAAGGCATTGTCCATCCGTGAAAAGCTGGGGGATGCAGAAGGTGCGGCATTCACACAGCATAATTTGAACATCATCATTACAGGCGTTGTGCCTGAAATGCCAAAAGCGAGACAGCCGTTCAAGATCAATCCATTTGTGGCGGCGGGTGTGGCTCTTGCTCTCGTTGTTGTTGCATTCTTTGCGTTCAGACCCGCACCGGTGAATTTGCCGCCAACGCCGACCCCTGTTCCAGTGGCAGAGAAAGCCACAGAGACAGAAACAACCGTCCCGACGAAAGAGGCGCAGAAGACTCCCTCTCCTGCTGCAACAAGTTCACAGACTCCCGTCCCCGTCTCCGAAACGCCCACTCCAACTGTCACAGAGACTCCCACTGTTACCATCACTCCGACTTTCGCCATCCTGACAGGCAGGGTGGGGGTGGATAGGTTGAATTGCCGCTACGGACCCGGCCCGTACATTGGCTTGACGGGGTTGATTCGAAATAACACCGTCAATGTGGTTGGCAAAGATGTGAACAGCAAATGGCTGTTTGTGAACTTTGAATCCAATACCGGCGGCGTAACCAAATGCTGGGTGGATGCGAAGTCGATCAACTTGAGCGGTGACATTGCCAGCCTTGAAAATTATTATCCGAGTGATAAATATGATATACCGTACTGGCCGGATTACCTGCCGCCAGCGAACGTCCGAATTTCGCGGACGGATAACTTCGTGAATATCATTTGGAATGACCCAAACCTGTTGGCCTTGGGGGATCGTGAGAATGCCCGCAGCCCTCAGTTCATTTTGGAAGCCTGGGTATGCAGGGAGGCCGCACTGGAGTTTATAGTGCTTGGGGTGTTGGATAACACCAGCCTGATCGTGGAAGATCAGCCGGGCTGCGCCGAACCCTCCAGCGGACTTTTATACTCGGCGGGCAAGCACGGCTATTCAGATCCGGTGAAACTGCTCTGGCCTGCTCCGTAGTTGTATACTTGTCAGTATGCTTTTTCTCAAAGAACTTTAGGACTAAAGCAAAACCTCAACAGAATCCGCTAACACTTGCACCGCGCTGCGTTCGGTGCAGTTCTGCATAAGTCTTGAAATTAAGAAACACTCTCTAAACCCCGATCAGGAGGAAAGTATGAATACAGAAGAAAACAGCAAGGAATTTTTATACAAGATGTCCACCACCTTGCACAAAGGGCTGGCCGAAGTGCAGCAGCATGTAAATGCGTTATACCGTGTGGAGGAGTTGGAAGATTACATTGACGTGAAGGATTCGCCTATTGAATACATCCAGTCTGCTTTGGCTCCATTGGTCCTTCACGTAAATGATTTTCAGGATTACGCGGAAACTGTCACAGACCGCATGGAGTTGGACCTGCAGGAGGTGGATATTTACGCCCTGCTGGACGGCGTGATGAGTATTGCCGACCAGTTGGTCGAGCGAAAGGAAGGGATTACTCTGGAAGAAGAGATCTCTGAGAATCTGCCGACCATCGAAGGCGATCCGCTGCGTTTGTCTCAGGCGTTGTTGAATTACATCCATAACGCGATCAAATTTACCGAGCGTGGAACCGTTACCGTGACAGTGGTAAATGAACATAACCAAATTCTGTTTGAGGTCAGTGATACGGGCGTTGGCATATCCGCAGCGGATCAGGAAAAAGTCTTTGAGCCTTTCGAGACCATCCTCGAAGATAAAGACGATCCGCGCCTCGGCTTTGGTCTTGGCTTGAAGATCGTGGAGCACATCATCTCCCTGCACGATGGCGAGACCTGGTTTGAGAGTGAAGCAGGAGAAGGCAGTTCATTCTTCTTCACAATACCGTTATAGCGATATCAAAGTGACAGTCACCTTTAAGGTGACTGTCACTTTTTAGTGGATAGAAAAAGGCTTTGGGAACATTCCTGCTCCCAAAGCCTTTTTTATTTCAACTCTATCAGGTTATTTCTTTACTGCGTTGATCTCGTCCAAAACTTTCTTTACCATTGCCTCGGTGAGCCCGAATTCCTTGGCTTGCGGCATGGAGAGGATCTGCTTGAGGGTAAAGCCCTTTGCCATTCCGATCATGGGGTTCTTGGAAATGCCCGGAACGTGCTTCTCCAAAATCTCCAAGGCGTGCGTGTCTTTCATAATATCGCCAACTGTGGTGTCCAATGAATATGCCATTTTTCTCTCCTGAAATTGATGAATATGAGGTCTGTTTCACTTGCACGCTTATTATAATATGCCAGACCTTACTTTACTTCTTCTTCCTCTTCCGCTTTTTGCTCCGCCATGCCTCGGCTTAACCATAGCGCCGCCAGTAGATAGTGATCCGCCTCAGGCTTGGACTTTTGCTCTGCCAGCCCGCCTGCCAGTTTATCAAACGCGGACGGTTCTTCGGTAGTGACAAAGCCCTCGCCGCCTTCCTGCCAGCCCCACGCCTCAGGGACGTTGAGCCCAGCTTCCCGTGCCGCGCCGCGAATGGACTCGATGATGCCTGCCTGCTTTTCCGCCCACAGACAGATCACCGCTGTTGCGAGGTCTGCATTAACCTTGAATTCCTTTGCCACATGCACCTTTGCGATCTGCATCGGAATGCTTTGGAAGGTACGAAACCCGTTGATCTGGATCGCCTTCTTGAAAATAGCCAGCGCCAGCTTGTTCAATTCCGGTGTGGCTTTCGGCAGTTGACTGAGCGCATCTGCAACCACTTGTTGACGATAGACTTCATCCATCATCTCGTTTACTTCGATCCACGGTAGTACATTTAGTTCTGTCATCTTTTATTCCTTTTGTGTTGCAGAGGATTGGTTTTCCCTATTATACGTGCAAGAGATACACAATTCGCCCCATCCAACCGAATGTCACTCTATGATGATCGTATATTCCATTTGACCCGTCTGCCCGCTGACCATGGTTCCGAAGCACGAGACAAAGACCGTGATGGTGAACGTGCCTGTTTCTTCCGGAGTACCGCTGATCGTTGCACCATCTGCTCCGGCTGTAAACTCAAATTCCAGTCCGGCAGGAAGCGTTCCGTCTGAGATGAAGACACTGCTCAAGGGTGTGACGTTGTCCCGAATGCGGATATCCGCTTCATACTTCACTCCGGTTTGCCCCTTCGGCAGGGACTCGGGTTCAAACCTCAGCAGGGTGGTGACCGGCTCAAATTGATACTCAGGTGTGGGTGTTGCTTTTACGTCAGTGAGCGTGGCACAGACAAGTGACAGTATTAACAGAGAGACGGCGGACAACACCCGCAATGGCTTATCTATCATATCTGTTCATCTCTTTGGATTCCTGATTCATGGCTGACTCTCTCCATCATCATGCGGACGGACGAACGGGCGTGCCGCAGAAACCACATTCAATGGTGTTGGCGTCCGTCCATTTCACATCACTCTGGCGAAGGGATGCGCCGCAGTTGGGGCAGTTGCTTGGCAGGCGGTTCAATTGCGCCGCGCGCGAATCAGGCGGGGTGGCTTGTGGGATATTGTCCCCAAACTCTTTGGATAACGCCTCTGCTGCGCTTTTCATGCCGCGCTTGGTGAATTCACGCAGCAGGTCTTTATAGAACGCGGCGGCTTGTTGACTGAGCTTGTATTGCAAAAGCAGGGACAAAGCTGCACGCGCCTGCAACAGCGCGGAGTCGTTGCGGCTTCTGGCAAAGGCAATGGCAGCCTGTGAATGTAGATTGGCGGCACGCTTGGGCTGTTTGGCTGACTCAAGCACTTCTGCCAGCTTGGCAAAGATCGGAGCGGCTTGCGCGGGCTTGTTGTTTTCCAGATAGAAATTGGCTTCTTCCAACCTGCGCTGTTCGGAGGGTTGTAATGCGCTGTCTCTTGCGGTGGGGTCTGTGGGATCGTATGGCATGTGGATATTTTCTCGCAAGTTCAATTATCCTGGTATCGTACATCTGTCTTATTTCAAAAAACTTCCCGAGGGTGGCAGGTGTCCAATATGCGGAGGGGGGCGCTCCTCACCCCTTACTCAAATGCAGCAGCCGCCAGAGACCAACGATCAGAAAGAATCCCGCCCCGACCCACAACAACTCCGCTGGGACATCGTAGAGACCCGTCCACGCCGCAAAAGCGAAGCCTCCCCCGATCATCAGATACATTCCTGTGAAGAGTAGATTCACCAGCATTTGCGTCCTCCTAAGGGGCTTTATGGTCTGGGTCAAACTTTTTTATACTTAATATGCACAAAGCCGTTCTCAAACTTTCGCACATCCACCAGCTCAAGATTGACCTGAACGTCTTTCGGTAACCAGTAATTGCCGCTGCCGATGATGACAGGGACAAGGATCTGATGATATTCATCGACGATACCGGCTTTTATTGCTTCGGCTGCCAAATGCGGGCCGCTAATGTCGAAGTCTTTATTCGATTCGGCTACCAGCTTTTTTACGGCTTCTGGATTAAACGCCCGCTCGATCTTCGCGTTGGCGATTGCAACATCAGAAAGCGTAGTGGAATAGACGATCTTCTTTGCTGCCTGCCAGATTTTGGCGTAGTCGTTCATCGCTTCACTTGGCCCGTCCATGGGACCGCCTGTCCCTTCGGTTGGCATGGTATCCCACACCTTCATGATCTCGTACATGTTGCGCCCAAGCAGGGACGTGCCTACATTCCGCGCAATGTTGTTGATATAAGCATGTACTTCTTCACTGGGCATGGCCCATTCAAAGTTGCCATCCTGGTCGGCTACAAACCCGTCCAGTGATGTCATTGCAAAATAGATTAATTTACCCATAAGATTTGTATCTCCTCAAGTTGGTTTTGTATCATTATAAGGTCAGTTTTACATTGTGGTGCGGACTCTAATTCGGCCCCTCCAACCTGCCGCTCGCAAAGTGCGCTCACCCTACGGGTACTTCGCGGGTACGCGTCCCCTAAAGGGGAGGCTATTTTTGAACCATTCACAATAGATAGACCATAACCCATCGAAGCAGAAAACTCTCACAGCGTAGCTTCCCCCAAATTGTTTTTCATTTGGGGGAAGTGTCCGAAGGACGAAGGGGGTTCTTTAGATGTCCGAAGGACAGAAGAGGTCTCCCCTCACGCTCTCTGCAATATCTTTCGTATCACCAACCGACCAGCCAACATCAAAATGGACACTCCTAGCAGCGCGGACATAGGTAGTACAAACCCAATGCGCTCTGGCGTTGTGCCCGTAATCGCCATTGAGATTTGACATAGCAGCCCAAATGCCAAGCCTGCAAAACTCCAATTTTCAAAGGGACCATATTTCCGAATATTATTGCACCAGCTTTTCCAATGCTTTAATCAGTCGATCCATATCGCGATGAAAATCTGGATCAGACCTGATGGATATCCCATTTCGATAGACCAGTTTTCGCAGGCTGGATGGGAGACTATCTTCACGAGGCATTGTTGCATTACGAACCAGTAGGGGGATGACAGGGATATCCCTTTCTAGAGCAGATTCAATCTCAATTCTTACAAAGTCAGATGAATCCATTAATCGTCGCGCCCCAACCGCATCACTTGCATCCAGCCAACGATCTCCAATAATAGCCAGCAATACCTCACACTCTCCGACCTTTTTTCCCAAATACTCTTTGAAATCAAGCCCTAAGGGAATTGAATCCACATCTTTGAAAACAAGGTTCTTTCCGAACTTGTCAACAAGGCGATCGTAAATACGGCCTGATACATCTGCGCTGTCCGACCTGCGATAAGATATAAATATCTTGCTTACAAATCCTTGATTGTTTGCCTGTTTATTTTTCTCTGGAGTTAGCGGTACTTTTTTGGGTTCATTTACAACCGGTGAGTGCCCTACAATAACTGCCGTACTCTCAATGATATTAGTTTGACCGATATGTGTTTTTATTACAAGTGTATCTGGATACATCCACCTGAGAATGAGAATAACACATGGTGACAAAATGCCTAGCCCAAGGACAAAAAAAACTAATGCAATAAACACAGCAGTTGAACCATTAGCCAATAGAGCGTCGCCGTTCTGCCAAATGAACCACAAAATTGAGTCATATGATAATGCCGAGACCCAAAACCATTTTTTCGGATTCCATCCCCGAAGTTTCGAAATGGCAGACATCATACTTCCAACCCCCCAAGTCATAAGAATTAGGAAGAAGAGTATAAGAAAAACAAAAGTTGTTGTTGACATAATTGTCTGATCCTCTTTTCTTTAGAGCATTTACCTTCCCGCATGTTTCTATATAACAGATGTAAAACGCAATTGCTACTCACTCGCAAACTTCTTGAAATTCTCTGCCTGCTCAAATATCTCTTTATAGACTTCATCCTGTGTGAAGGGCGGATAGCCGTGTTCGTCCAATGTCAGGATCAAGGCAACTTGTAATTCGGCTTTGATATTTGCCCGCTGTGACCAGTCGGTATACTTAGATTTTTCATCCACAATGACTTTGACGGCTTTGGAGAGGGCGATCAATTTCTCTTCGGGGTATTCAAATTTGTATTTCTCTGCAATGGCTTTGAGAATGTCATAGAAGGCTTTTTCTTCAAAGTTGATGCCCAATTCGGTGAAGGAGTTGCGTTCTGCCTGTAACTCTTTGAATAAATTGGCGAACTGTTCCGCCACGTCATCCATCACTTCGCTCTTGAAGGTATCAAAGTCTTTGCGTTCGTTGTAGAGTTCGACCAGTTTCTTCAAACGCTTGGAGAAATCCACGCCTTTGATCTTGTTGACCTTCTTGAATTCGTCAATCGCTTTCTTCAAGAGCATTTGCAGCAGTTTGATCTTGGTGTTCGGCAGTTCTATTTTTTCGATCTTTGCCATGTACTCGTCGCTGAAAATATCCACGTTGGGGTCGTTCTTGTCGAGTTTGAAGATTTCTTCGATGCCTTCACTTTGCAGGGCTTCGTGAATCATTTCGGTGACGCGGGCATTCATTTGAGCGAGGTCAGGGGCATTGCCTCTGGTGAGTTTGAAGACAATCGAGCGAACGGCAAAATAGAAGTGGATTTGGTCGCGTTCCTGCTGTGTAATCTTCTCGCTGGTGACAGACAAATCATACGCGCCGCGCAGTTTGTAGGCAATTGCCATGAAACGCTTTTCGATCTCTTCCGTCATTTGCACGAATTCGGCCGCGCGGTTGAGACAATGCAATTTCTCCAACGGTGTGCCGTTGTAATATTTGGAAGCATCGAACTTGTGGAACAAACGGTTGAGCAAATCCAACTGGTCTTTGAGGATGCCAACGGTCTTATCAATCTCGTCGAATTCTTCGCCGCCGTATTTGGAATACTTTGCCAGCGCGGTATTCATGTTGGACTTGATGCCGAGATAATCCACCACCAGACCCATTTCTTTGCCTTCGTACACGCGGTTGACGCGTGAAATGGTTTGAATGAGGGAATGCTGCTGAATGGGTTTGTCAATATAAATGGCATCGAGGAAAGGCACATCGAAGCCCGTGATCCACATATCCACCACGATGGCGATCTTGAAATTGGAATTGACCTGCTTGAATTGCCTGTCGAGTTCCTTGCGGTATTCCTTGGTGCCAAGTAAATCGTATAAAGTTTTTTCGTCGTCTTTGTCGCGGGTCATCACCATCTTGATGGTTTCAATCGGTTTCAAGTCGCGCTTTTCGGCTTCGGT
>Ga0075156_10001993_pt1 | contig 11224 bp, 3 predicted proteins | sample JI81AbrownDNA_FD_70966 | JGI IMG/M metagenome (GOLD analysis project Ga0075156, IMG submission 70966) | Wastewater effluent complex algal communities from Wisconsin, to seasonally profile nutrient transformation and Carbon sequestration -... | ecosystem: Engineered > WWTP > Effluent > Algae...
TAAATCCACATTTGTACGAACGGCTCAAACACGGACCAAGATACATCACATGGTATTAATTCTCGCGCGATTCGTTCAGTCGAATTCAAACATTACTTTAGCAAGCTTTTTGATCTCCTCCTGATAAAATTAGTTTGCACTACCGAGTTTCACAATTGTTCCTTCGGTTATCCTAATTTGCGCATTGAAAGGGGTCAGAAGAGGCTAGAACAACTAAGAAAAATGGTGGGAGGACAAAAAGCAGTTGACCTGGTGAGTTTTTTTGGGTATAATAGTATGTCGCAGCTTGTCCATTAAACTTTTAGGACTTGGCTAATTTTCCAATTTCAACCAATCTTTCCATCTCAGGTGACTGGAAAGACCAAGGTGGAGTATTACTTCGACCCTACTTTGGTTTTGGAGGAGAATAACCGCCCTCAGACAAATCCGACCAAGACTCCAAGAAAAGGAGCTCGTAACGAGCTTCCTGGTCTGTCAGGGGGAACTTCTTCATCATTGGTCTTGGAAGATGCACTTTTTCAATCAGAACATTTATTCTTGCCATGCAGCATCGTGAAGTCCCTAGACATCGCCGAGCATCCAAAGGCTGCATTGGTCAAAACAAGTGATGGAGCACTCTATAAAATTAGAGATGCAACTAAGTTGGTAGCAGTGTCTCCGTTGGATCGCACAGGGGTTTCTGATGTTTTGAATTTATCAGATGTATCTGAGCAATCTCTCTTGCACACCTTGCGACTACGTTACAAACGTGATGATATTTACACTACTACTGGTCCAATCCTCATATCCATCAATCCATACAAAAGCATTGAAGGATATTATTCTGTAGAGCGGATGCATCTCTACCGCGATTTCCGATTGAAACAACACAATTTGCCTCCATCTCTAAGTTTGTCTGCCAATACCACGCCGATTTCAGCCACCACGTCATTGACAACCAAAGGAGTCCCTCCTCGGTCTAAGGGTATCTCATCCCCTATTCAACCTGACGGAACACTTGAACCACACTTATTTCAGGTAGCTGATCGAGCCTATGCTGCTCTAATGAATGTGCATAACTCGGTCAGCTCTTCACAAAGAGCGTTGGAAGTAGAGCTTGAAAATGAAACGTCGACAAAGAAACTCACTTTATCAACCTCTGGACATGTGAATCAATCGATTATCATTTCTGGTGAATCTGGAGCTGGCAAAACTGAGGCTACAAAAATTATAATGCAATATTTGGCTCGCATTACCGCAGAGTCCGATTCCAATCATGAAACACATGGGCGGCGATTGAGCGGAACATTTAACTCGTCAACAATGGAGGATCGCGTCCTGTCAGCAAACCCACTGTTGGAATCCTTTGGAAATGCACGCACCCTTCGAAACGATAACTCGTCAAGATTTGGAAAGTTCATTCAGATCCATTTTCACCAATCTGGCATCATCGCTGGTGCAACTATCTCAAACTACTTGTTGGAGAAAACTCGAATCACCGAACAAGTAGACGGAGAGCGTAACTATCATATTTTCTACCAATTGATAACCGGAGCCCACGAGGAGTTGCTTCAGGCTTTGGGCTTAGACAAGTCCAAACTCCAAGGTTTCCATTATATCACACATCCGAAGAACCCATCAAGACGAGATGTCACAGCATTCGAGGAAACTAAAGCATGTTTATCAAACATTGGCGTTTGTCCCGGAGAAGCTCAACAGACATTGTTTGGAATCGTAGCCGCTGTACTATTTTTGGGTAATATAGAATTCGAAGAGGGCGGGGCCTCAGGTGGAGATGTATCTTCTTCCATTTCATCACCAGAGAATTTGGAAAAGGCTTGTGAATTGTTGGGTTTGGAAACATCTGAGGTGTCTTCAGCCATTTTGTCTCGCCAAATTTCTGTGGGTGGAAAAACAATCTTAAAACCGCAATCGGTTGCCCAAGCGCGCGACAAAAGGGACGCTCTTGCCAAGCTATGCTACTCTTCTTTGTTTCAATGGTTAGTAGATCAAATCAATTTAACTATTTCAAATGATTCTCAACTGGATGAACCCAACGAAAGAATCTTGCGACCAGCAGCTACCTTTGATGGATTCTCGCCTGAGCCCAAGACTAATGCTGCAGAGGCAAACACAATGACAGCGTTTGACGTACGAGGCTTCATCGGAGTGTTGGACATTTATGGCTTTGAACACTTTGATGTGAACGGATTCGAACAGTTGCTCATAAATTATGCCAACGAAAACATGCAGCGCCATTTCAACAAACATTTGTTTGAAGTCGAGCAAGAAATTTATGCCAACGAGGGTGTGGACTGGACCTATATTACCTTCAATGACAACAGGCCTTGTCTAGAGTTGCTTGAAGGCGGTGGGTCTTTCAAGGTCGGGATTTTGTCCACATTGGACGACGCCTGGGGTGGAGTGGGTACAGCTGCAGAGAAGGATGTGAAATTCGTCAGTCAGTTACATCAAACCTTTGGGGGAACTCCTACACCCAAACATGAGTACTATGTCACTCCCAAATTCGGTTCTGATCGACAATTCGGAATTTGTCACTATGCTGGGGAGGTGAGTTTACTCGAATTGTATCTCATACTTTTTCCCATTTTTGCTTTAACTCTTTTATTTTCTATCCTTCAAAGGTGAGGTATACGGCCAATGGTTTCGTGGAGAAAAACATGGAATCTCTCAGTAATGAGCTTAAAGACCTTGGTAGAAAGTCTAGCATAAAATTTGTTCGAGATATTTTCCAGGTATCTTCCACTGATTTGAAAGAACCTGCATCACCTTCCGTAAATGGTGCTGACAGTCGATCAGCCCGTCGTTCTGCAATTCGTGGTACGAGTGTTTCCGCACAATTCAGATCATCGCTACAAAAACTTGTTTCTGATTTAGAAGAAACATCTCCACATTTTATTCGTTGTATTAAACCAAATCCTATCAAAATGCCGAATTCCTTAGATGCAGGAGAAGTTTTGCGACAGCTGCGGTATGCGGGCATGATGGAAACAATCCGCATTCGTCAGCAGGGCTACTCCGTGCGAGAAGATCACGAAAGTTTCTATTCGCGTTTTTGCATAGTGTTGCGGGGGCATGATCGAGCAAAGGGTATTGAGTTTCTTGTAAAGGACTTATCTGAAAGACTCAATGTCACGGAAGCCGATTGGCAAATTGGGCATTCAAAGATTTTTTTGAGGAGAGAACTTGCTAGAAAATTGACTTCACTCACCAATTTGCGTGTCCTTGTTGCTGGGCGTACAATATCTAGATTTGGCCGCAATGTTGCACAAGCACGTGCGATTAGACTTATTTCCGCTTGGGCAGCGTATCGCCTGCATAAACTCAGAATGTACAAGGAGCGTGTGGCAGCCACACTGATCGTGGCCAAAGTGAGAATGCAAGCTCAACTCAAAGTTTTCAAATTGAAACTTAAGTCGGCCATAAAGCTGCAGTCACTTCATCGACAGGCGCTGGCCAAGCAGAAAGTGCGTCATTTGCGCGATCCTTACGGACATCTCAGTTTCAAGGAACTAGAAGAACTCCACAAAAACGCATGTCAGGCCTTAGACGAGGCGATCGCTTCAAAAAAATTCAGGCAAGCAGCAGACATGGAGTCAAGCCTGTAAGTCTAGAGCAAAAAAATTGTGGAGAATATTTTGACGATTTGCACTTAGCTTTGATTTCTTTCAACTTACAGGGCGAAGATGAAAGAGGCGCTTGAAAATAAGAGGCCTCTTACTAGAGCTATAATCGAAGAGATGATAGCAGAAGTTCAAGGTGCCATTGAAAATGCACTTTCGAAAAAGAACTACTCTGAATGTGCTCCCTTACAGGAAAAATTGGACAAACTGATTGAAAGGCGAAAGGATTATCCAACTCTTGATGAGCTGAAAGATTGCGTTACAAAAGCAGAAGAAGCTGTTTCAATATGTGCCGCAAAAAGAGATTTCGCAGGAGCCGCAGCTTTACAAGCAGCGTTGGACCAAGCACGGGCGAAATATGAAGAAGAATTCAAAGCACAAAATCCGAAGACTACCTCAAACTATGAGTTTGTTTCTTTTGAGTTACACAGGAAGTTCTCCTCCCGCGCGGAACTTGAAACTGAAGTAAACAAACTTTCACGAGAGCTGGAGAATCTTGTGAAATTTAAAGACTTTGGAAAAGCAAATGAAGTGCAAGCCAAATTGACAGCCATCGAATCGCTTCGAAAGATTTATCCTAGTTTACAAGAACTTCGGGAAGAATACAAGATTCTCACTAAAGAGGCGGACGAAGCCGTTGCAAAAAGAGATTTTGTGCTAGCTGGTACACTTCACGAAAAGATTAGTGCTATCGAGGCCAAGATTGAGAAAGAACAGTGTGATAATTCGTCAGGAACTACTATCGTAGATATTAATGCTGGGGCTTTTGCTTCGCGTGCAGAGCTTGAATTGAAAATTTCAAAGCTCTCGCAGGAGGTCGAAAAAGCTGTTGAGAGAAAAGATTTCGAAGTTGCCAAGAAAAAGCAAGACGAAGTAGAATCTCTGATTTCACTGCGATCGGATTATCCAACAGCAGATGAAATCCAAAAACAGTTAGAAATCGAGAGATCGAAAATGGAAAATGCAATCTCATCTAAGAACTTTTCGTTTGCAAAGGAGTTGAACGATAAAATAGAAGAATTGACAGAACGGTTCGAAAAGGAACGTAAGAAAGAAATTGAGTTGAAGCAAGCTGGTAGCGAATTGACTGAATGCTTCGAAATTGAACGGAAAGAAATAGAGTTAAAGCCATCTGGTAGCGAAAAGAAAGATTTACAAGTGGTCGTACATGCTATACATAATCAGTCAAAGGTCGTTTCGAACAAACCTTCAGTTTCCAAGACAGTGGTCGCACAAAAATTCAATCCTAACACAGGAACAAAATCTCATGTTTTGAAAAGTGCTACAAGCGATGCCAGTGTTTCATCGGTCAAGAGCTTTGCTTCTATACGAAAGACATCTCTTCCAGCTCAAGCCTCTGGTTCAGATGCACGTCCTGTTTCTAAATTTCGGCCTAAGAAACCATTAATTTCTTCATTTAATGATAGTGTTCTTGGTGTGACGCAGATGCTTGCATCAAAGAGAGGTGACGCAGCACTTATAGCCGACAAGGAAGGGGGTCTTGTTGGTATCATTACCGATACGGACATTACGCGTCGATTAGTCTCTAAATTTCTTGATCCGTCTCAAACTGAAATACATGAAATCATGACACCGAATCCTGCATGTGTCTCCATGAATGATTCCGCCATGGATGCGTTAGGATTAATGGTTGAAAATCACTTTCGCCATTTGCCAGTGTTGGACGATACTGGCTCTATTGTTGGACTTTTGGACATCGCCAAGTGTTTGAATGACGCGATATCCAAACTTGAGAAGGCCAATGCCAAAAGCAAGGTTGATGCAGAGAATGTAGTCAAAGAAGTGGTGGGATTAAAAGACATAGGAGAAGCTAAGGCGGCAGCTCTACAAATGCTGCTAGGACCACTGATGGAACAAGCCCTAGGTGGAAAAACTTCACCCACCCTTCGAAGTCTACTACAGGGTAAACCCAAGACTATAATCGATAAGTACTCGACTATTCGAGATGCCGCGCTTGTTATGGCAGAATCGAGGAAAGCGGCTTTGATCGTTGAAGATGGCGAACTTGTAGGCATCTTCGGTTTCAAAGATATGATGACCAGAGTAGTAGCTAAGGAGCTCCCGATCGATAGCACTGAAGTCTCAGAGGTGATGACACTTAATCCAGAAACAGTGTTACCAGACATAACAGTTATTGAAGCGTTGCAGATTATGCATGATAGCAATTTCTTAACATTGCCTGTAAGGGAGAGCAACGGTACCGTTGTTGGACTTGTTGACGTAATGGACTTGATTTACAACTGTGGAGGAACTGATGGGTGGCGTTCCATTTTTGGCAACGCTATGGATTGCGACGACGATTTGTCTGATGTGGCATCGGTGGGAAGCCGTGGAAGCAAATCCCAATCAGTAAGATCAGTGAAATCGACTAAAACAAAAAGCAGTGTCATATCTGGCCTGTCTTCGTTGAAGGAAAGCAACGACGAGCGACCTGTATCCAAATTACGCCCAAATAAGCCTTTAATATGCCAGTTGAGCCAATCAGTGCTTGAAGTAACACAAATGCTGGCCTCGAAGCGCGGCGATGCCACAATCGTTGCTGGAGAAGATGGTAGACTAGCCGGGATCCTGACTGATACTGATATCACTCGAAGGGTAGTAGCACATGATAGAGACCCAGCGTCAACAAACGTGTCCTTGGTCATGACGCTGAATCCGAAGTGTGTTTCTACAAGCGATTCTGCGACCGATGCACTGAATTTGATGGTAGAGAATCATTTTCGGCACCTACCTGTACTAGACGATAATGGCGCTATTGTTGGTCTACTTGACATCGCGAAATGTCTGAATGATGCGTTGTGCAAGTTAGAACGAGCACATCAAAAAGGAAAAATGATAGCTGATGACGTTTTTAAGAGAGTGACAACCACACAGAGCGGAGCATACAATCAAGCAGCTGCGTTGCAAATGCTTTTGGGTCCCTTGATGGCTAAAGCTTTTGGCGGCACGACATCGCCGACTCTTAGAACACTGATTGGACGTCGCCCGGCAACGATTGTTTCTCCAAACCTAGATATAGCAAGTTGCGGAAAATTGATGGCAGAAAGTCGCAAAGCGGCCCTTGTCGTTGACGATGGAGAGCTGGTTGGAATATTTGGATTCAAAGACATGATGGTTCGTGCTGTAGCCAAAAGAATAGTCTTAGCCAAGACTCAAGTGTCTAGCGTCATGACTCCGAGCCCAGAATTCGTCTCACCCGATATTACAGTGACAGAAGCGCTTCAGATAATGCATGATAATAAATTCTTGACACTACCGGTGTGTGAAAGTAATGGAAAAGTTGTTGGATTAGTAGATGTGATGGATTTGATTTATGGTTGTGGAGGAACGGAAGGATGGAAATCGATTTTCAGCAATTCCATCAAATGTGCAGATGATGAGTCAGACACAAGTTCGGTTAGAAGTAGTGGCAGCGCGTATCCCTCTGTAAAGTCTGGTCGCACTTCACGAGATAAAGTTGTGAAACTTGAGGCTCCTCAAAGACCTGTATCTGATCTTCGCCCTAAAAAGCCTTTGATTTCTTCTGTTAATGATAGTACTCTTGGTGTGACTCAAATGCTGGCCGCAAAACGAGGTGATGCCTCCCTCATTGCAGGTAACAATGGTCGACTTGCGGGTATCATCACTGATACTGATATTACTCGTAGGCTTGTAGCTGAAGGATTGGATGCTTCGAAAACTGAAATCTCTGCCATTATGACCCCTAATCCAACTTGTGTTTCAATGAATGATTCTGCAATGGATGCTCTTGGAATCATGGTGCAGAACCGTTTCCGACATTTACCTGTTTTGGATGAGCGCGGGGCAATTGTTGGGCTTCTAGATATTGCAAAGTGTTTAAATGATGCTATATCCAAACTGGAGCGTGCAGGCACCAAAGGAAAGGTTAATGCGGAGAACGCCGTAAAAGACATGATAAGTATGCAGGGTGCAGCAGGTGCTCAAGCCGCTGCTCTTAAAATGTTATTGAGCCCTTTACTGTCACAAGCCTTTGGGGGTGCTTCGTCTCCAACATTGCGAAGCCTTCTTGCAGGAAAGCCTAAGACTCTTGTGTCTTCTAGCACCAAGCTTCGTAGAGTGGCCAAGTTGATGGCTGAATCAAGGAAAGCTGCTTTGGTTGTAGACAGTGGAGTGCTTGTAGGTATATTTGGTTTCAAAGACATGATGACTAGAGCAGTAGCAAAAGAACTTCCAATCGACAAAACTGATGTCTCTGAAGTAATGACACCCAATCCAGAATATGTTTCACCTGAACTTACTGTAGTCGAAGCTTTGCAAGTCATGCATGACAACAAGTTTTTAACTTTGCCTGTGTGTGAAAGTGATGGCAAAGTTGTTGGCTTAGTTGATGTCATGGATTTGATATACAGCTCTGGAGGTACAGAGGGTTGGAGATCCGTGTTTGATAGTGCCATGGACGCAGATGATGATATGACAGACACAAGTTCAGTCCTAAGTGCAGGTAGTCATTTCAAATCTGTCAAGAGCTCGCAAACCAAACATACAACTACTACTAAGCATGTCCAAGAGAATAAAGCTAAGGATAGACCAGTTTCTAAACTGCGTCCAAGCAAGCCATTGATCGCAGATGAGAGAGATACAGTTGTTGACGTATGCAAGATGTTGGCGCAAAATCGCGGTCGTGCATCATTGCTGGCCTCCAGTTCTGGAGCCCTCGTGGGCATCATAACTGATCATGACATTGTTCGTCGTGTAGTCGCAAAAAGTGTAGACCCTGCGTCAACAACCGTCGCTTCAATAATGACACGCAGTCCCAAATGTGTATCAATTAGTGGATCAGCGATAGATGCTCTCTCTACTATGATTGAGAATCACTATCGCTATCTTCCTGTGCTTGACAAAAGTGATGCTATAGTTGGTCTTCTTGATATTGGAAAAGTGCTTAATGATGCAATTTCCAAGCTTGAACGCAAATATGAGAAGTCCAACAGTGCAGCTGAAGAGGCATTTAACAACTTAGCAGCAATGCAAGGAACTAGAGGGTCACACTCTGAAGCACTCAAAATGCTTTTGAAACCAATGATGGCGCAAGCTTTTGGTGGTGTATCATCACCCACTCTGCGAAGTCTCTTAGCGGGTAAACGAAAAATTTTTGTTGATCCAAGTACCACTATTTTAGCCGCCGCTATACAAATGGCTGAAACTCATAAGGCTGCTTTGGTTGTAGAACAGGATTTATTGGTTGGAATTGTATCTTTCAAAGATGTTATGACACGGGCATTGGCTAAAGCAGTGAATATGGATTGCACCCCGGTATCTGAGATCATGACTGAAAACCCTGAGCATGTGACTCCCGAAGTGACTGTTGTAGATGCCATGCAAATAATGCATGACAACAAGTTTTTGACTCTCCCCGTGTGTGAAAATGATGGCACAGTTGTTGGCGTAGTGGATGTGATGGATTTGATTTATGGATGTGGTGGTACAGAAGGATGGAGATCAATTTTTGATGATGCTTTGGATGCAGCTGATGATCTATCTGAAGCTGGTTCGCATCAAAGTGGTCAGAGTTTGATGAAATTGGCAAAAACATCTCGTACTATTGAGTCTACTAGTCGTTCTCAAACACCTAACATGCGAGTATCTGAGGCTCGGACAAGTGCCAAACCTGTTTCAAAACTTCGTCCCGCAAAATCAATTATTATTGATCACAAGGCCAGTGTGCTTGATGTTTGTCAACTTCTAGCAAACAAACGTGGTGCTGCATCATTAATTATGCAAGAATCCCATGGTATTACTGGGATTCTAACTGATCATGATATTGTTCGACGTGTAGTTGCGAAACGTCTTGATCCATCCACCACTTGTGTCTCAAAGGTGATGACACGTGACCCCTACTGCGTTGCCATGTCTGATTCTGCAATTGACGCATTGACTACAATGATAGAAAACCATTATAGATATTTGCCTGTCATGGATGATAACAACAATGAAATAGTGGGACTTCTAGATATTGGGAAGGTTCTATATGACGCCATAACCAAACTAGAGCGAGCATATGAGAAATGTCACACCACAGGAGCTGATGTGGAGACACATTTGAAAAATTTAAGTGGACTAGAAGGGCCTCATGCAGAGGCATTGAAAATGCTATTGAAACCAATGATGGCACAAGCGTTTGGAGGGGCATCATCTCCAACACTACGATCTCTATTGGCTGGCAAGCAAGTCTCCTTTGCATGTCCTGAAACAAGTATTTTGGAAGCAGGTATCAAAATGGCGGATTCACATAAAGCAATACCAGTTGTTGAAAATGGTAAACTGATTGGGATAGTTTCATTTAAGGATGTTATGTCTCGAGCTCTGGCCAAATGCATTCAGCTAGACAGAACTGCTGTGTCTGTGATCATGACACCATACCCAGAAAATGTGACCCCGGACACGACAGTTGTAGAGGCCATGCAAATTATGCATGATAACAAATTTCTTACATTGCCAGTATGCGAAGAAGACGGAAGTTTGTTAGGGGTGGTGGATGTGATGGATTTAATTTATGGATGTGGTGGAGCAGCTGGATGGAGGTCAATTTTTGATAGAGCAATGGAGGCCGATGATGCAACAGACACACTGAGTGAATTTGAAGAATCAGTTGTAAGATCACTGAAAGTATCTAACAGGCCTTTGCTCAATGTTGCATCTGTAGTGGAGAAACCTCTCATGTACCAGGAGCCCAAACCAATTGAAACTATTGAGTTTGCTGCGGAGGTTGAAGAAGCCAGTTTTCATGGTAGCATCATAAGTGACTTAAGAAGCAGGCCGCCGAAGTATGAGAGCATGTCAGAAGATCGTGATATTCGTTTACTTGCAATGTCTGCTGATCAAACTTTTGTCTTCAAAGTTGTTGATGTTGAGGGAAACATTCATCGCATTAACTGTGAAGCTATTCTAGCAACTTTGCTGATAAACATTGCTGCAAAGCTTGGTGATGGCGTCAACGCTTCTTCCTTGCAAATAAAATTCATTGATGATGAAGGTGATACTGTTGTCATCTCCAGCGATGATGGGCTTCTTGATGCCATTGCTGTAACGAAAAAATCTGGAGTGAACGCACTTAAGCTTTCTGTTTCTGTTATGGGGTCTACTTCTGTGACCAATTCCGAAGTTGTTGACAATAAAATGATTTTTATCGCAGTAGGACTCGGATCAATACTTGCATTTGCAGGCATTGCGATTATTCTCATGAAACCCCGAAAATAACTAGTCTTCAATCATTTTAAATCGTATTTTACCTCATTCAAATAAGCCATGTTTGTTGCGCTCATTCATATTTATTTGAGATCAACCTCAGCCGCACGAAAGAGCTAGATAATCACAGGATCACGCAAGACATGAAACAAAGCTAAAAAACAGAACTCGAGCTTTAATTATACTAGGCCATCAGCTTCGTCAATTCCACTCAGCCTAAGTTTGAGATCATCGCTAAAAAAGCGCATGCTCAGCGTGAAATCCTAATAAGATTCCAAGATAAGGCGACAGACAAACACTGGTTTTGCGATGCTTAACAAAATTCAGAAAAGAAATTAAACATTTTAAGATAGTATTCATCCAACCCCTTGAGT
>Ga0075156_10001995_pt1 | contig 11218 bp, 7 predicted proteins | sample JI81AbrownDNA_FD_70966 | JGI IMG/M metagenome (GOLD analysis project Ga0075156, IMG submission 70966) | Wastewater effluent complex algal communities from Wisconsin, to seasonally profile nutrient transformation and Carbon sequestration -... | ecosystem: Engineered > WWTP > Effluent > Algae...
TTTGAATCAAGCTTTAAAACATTACTTGTAGCCTCTTCAACTAAAGTACTGGCTTCAGCCAATTTACTGATGCCTAAAGGAGACAAACCAATTTTGGTATGTCTACCATCATTAGGGCATTGAATACGATTTATCCAACTTTTCTTTTCAAGTCTATCAATTATTCTTGGCACATTGCTATTTTGTTCAATCATTCTACTAGCAATATCTTTTACACTCATTTTGTCGGGGTGCTTACCCTTTAAAATTCTCATTACATTAAATTGCTCTTGGGTAAAATCAATTTGTTTTAATTTTTTACTTACCAATGTTTTAAGCCACCATGCCGTGTACAATAAATTTATAGATGCCTTATGCAACTCACTTTTAAAATTTGATGATTTTATGGCTTGCTCTAATTTCACAAAGCAAATATACATGTATGTACATGTAATTTCCAAATTTATTTTACTTATCCAATATCATAATACATTGTTTTTGTACAATCTCTACACATTAAGCAACAAATATCAATAATTACTTTGAAATAAAGGATGGTTTCATTTAGATTTGTCGATTGCTTTTTCAAAGCCAAAAAAGGCAGGTAAGAAAGTAGCAACCAACAAATAATTATGGCATTACCTTTTTTGCTAAAAAAAATGTACAATGGTGGTACAGATGAAGTAATAAAACGTGGTAAAAAAATTTACGCAACCAGCACAATTGACTTATTAGAGTACGATGAACTAATGGGTAATATTGTTTTCCGTGTGAAAGATGACACTTACAGTACCTTTTATAAAGTATATATTAGCCAATTTAGAATAGAAAAAGCAGTTACTGTAAAATGCAGTTGCCCCTATAATTTAAGTGAAATTTGTAGGCACAAAGCTGCAGCATTATTGCATTTACAAGATTTGCTAGATAGAAATCAATTGAGCAGAGAAGGTGTAAACTATCAGCAAATACACACTGTGGTAAAAATGAAGCAGCTTGATTTAAAAGCAATTAGAATGTTTGCTTCGTTTGACGCATTTGCTGATGCAGAAGAATTTTTGCGTACTCAAAAAGCAGTTATACTAAGTGCAATTGACGAAACTGTTAAAGCCGAGCTTAACTATAAAGGCTCTCTTTATAACTTAATTATACGTAAAAACGAAGAACGAAATTTTGATACAAGCTGCAACTGTGTTGGAGAAACAGAGCATCCTATTTGCGTACACAAGCTTATTTTATTTTTGCAATTACTTAGCAAACATGGTGTTAATTATTTTGATAGTATAAGAAATTGGGATAATGTAAAAAATAAATTGCTAAGTATATATGGCTACTCCTTAAAAGACGATTTAACCAACAAGTTTGAGTTTGCGTATATAGATGGAAAGCCATTTTTGCGTTTGCTAGATAAAAGTATAAAACGCCTCGAAGTACCAATTGCTGTTGAGCAAGCCCCTCCAAGTGCCGATAGCTATAAGTTTCCAATACCTACTTTACAACGTGAAAATAGTATACAAGATACCGCTACTAATCAAACCAATAATAACGTAAAAGATAATGCTATTTTTTTAGGGCTTGTGCTTACAACTAATTTAAAAGAATACCCTTTTTTATTATTTGAACTTTGCAGTGGGGTAGTAAACGACAAAGCCAATGCTTTTGTTGATAAAGTTGAAAAACTAGATTTGTCGAAATTTATAGATGGTTCTAGCTATAGCGAAGAAGATAAATTATTGTTACAAAACATTCGAAAATTTACGCCCATTGAAGTAAACAAATACATCAATAGAAACTCTCCTTTTGGTGGAGCATGGGAAAATATTCTACAACTGCAACAAGAAGAACTGCCAAAGGAAACCAAACAACTAATGGCGGAATACTTTCATCCAAAAATCCAAAAATTAATTGAAGAAAACATAAACAACCAATTGCTTTTTTGGTTGCCAAAAAATAAAATTTTCAGCTCCCAAAACATAAAGCCTTTACACGTTGATGATACCCCATTAACACCTTATTTTATTGTAACTTCTAATAAAAATGATATTACAATTGAGTGTAGGGTAAAGTTGCCATTAAACGACTTAAGCATCAATGAAAACGAACATATTAGCCCTTTTATTTTTCAATTTCATGATGTTTTATTTGGGTGGAGCAAAAAAGAAGACATTGAAATTGTAGATCAATTTATGCCTTCTGGTAGCTTAACCATTTCAAAAAGTGATTGGCAACATCAATTACAACAATTTATTATCCCATTAACCAAAGAATATGAAGTAGAATTTGTAAATCTACCTAAAGAAATTATAAAAAATAGTAGTCCTGAAATGAAAATGCACCTTGCAGAACGAGGCGACTATTTAATTTTTGAACCCATATTTAGTTATAAGAACTATCCCATAACCGCTACAGATGGCAACAAAATTATTTTTCCAGCCAACGAAAGATTGCTAGTAATTCATAGAAACTTGCAGGAAGAACAAGAGATGGTAAATAAGGTTCAAGCCCTACACAGCAATTTTATAAAACCCAACAATGGCTATACACTGGCATTAAAAGGCACAGAAGTTTTAAAAAACAACTGGTTCTTTTTGTTTGTAGATGCCATGAAAGAAAACAACACAGTAATTTATGGTTTTGATGCCCTTAGAAATTTTAGATTTAACACCTCAAAACCTAGCACAAGAATTCATATAAGCAGCAATACCGATTGGTTTGATGCAAAAGTAGAAATAGATTTTAATGGACAAAAAGTAACCGTTGCCGATGTTAAAAAAGCATTGGCCAACAAGCAACAATTTGTGCCATTAGCAGATGGAAGTCTTGGTATTTTACCAGAAGATTGGGTACGCAAATATTCTTTGCTTTTTAAAGTAGGCGATGGTAAGCAAGACAGCCTAAAACTAAGCAAATTTCAATTTAGTGTAATTGAAGATTTGTACAATGAGCGTGACGAAGAAGAATTGTTTATTGCCCTTGAAGAAAAATACGATAAGCTACGATATAACCATGAAATAAAACCAATAGATACGCCCTCACATCTTACAAAAATTCTAAGGCCATACCAAGCAAGCGGTTTTCAATGGCTTAATTATTTAAAAGAAGTACAGTGGGGTGGCATTTTAGCAGATGATATGGGTTTGGGTAAAACTATACAAGCATTGAGTTTTATGCACCATTTAAAAGAAGAAAAAGGTAGTATAAAAGCTTTGGTTGTATGCCCTACAACTTTGTTATTCAACTGGCAAAATGAAATTAAAAAGTTTACCCCATCAGTGCAATTTTATGTACATCATGGCAGCACAAGGCTAAAAGATGCTGTACAAAAAGCATCATCTGAAATTATTATTACAACCTATGGTACTTTACGTAGTGATATAAAATTATTCATAGATGTAGATTTTGATTATGTAGTTTTAGACGAGAGTCAAGCCATTAAAAACCCAAGTAGCAAGGTTACAAAAGCTGCTTGCTTATTAAGAGCTAAAAATAGATTATGTTTAAGTGGTACACCTTTGCAAAACAACACTTTCGACATATTTGCCCAAATGAATTTTTTAAACCCAGGCATGTTGGGTAGTCAAGAATTTTTTAAAACTGAGTTTGCAGTACCTATAGATAAGTTTGGAGAGAAGGAACAAAAAGATCATTTAAGAAAACTATTATATCCATTTATTTTAAGACGTACTAAAGAGCAAGTTGCTAAAGATCTTCCAGAAAAACAAGAAATGATATTGTTTTGTGATATGGGCGAAGAGCAACGAAAAATTTACGATGCCTACAGAAACGATTTTAGAGACAAAATAATGGGCGTAGTGCAAGATCAAGGAATTGGGAAAAGCCAATTAACTATTTTGCAAGGCTTAATGAAGCTTAGGCAAATTTGCGACAGTCCTGCTATTGTTAAAAATGAAGATGGCGAAAGATACCCAAATGAAAGTGTAAAACTTGAAGAACTTGGGAGAGAGATTACAGAAAATATTAGCAATCACAAAGCCCTTATTTTTTCACAGTTTTTAGGAATGCTTGCATTAATTAAAGCTAAAATGAAAGAGTTGGGTGTAGATTATGAATATTTTGATGGAAGTACTACTGCCCCAGATAGAGAAAAAGCTATAAATCGCTTTCAAAACGATGAAAATTGTAGAGTATTTTTGATTTCACTTAAAGCAGGGGGTGTTGGTTTAAACCTTACTGCTGCAGATTACGTGTACATTGTAGATCCTTGGTGGAACCCTGCTGTGGAGCAACAAGCAATTGATAGAACACATAGAATTGGGCAAACCAAAAACATTTTTGCTTATAGAATGATATGCACAGACTCTGTAGAAGATAAAATTTTGAAATTACAAGAACGCAAAAGAATTTTAGCTAAAGATTTAATAACAGACGACGAAGGATTTGTAAAATCATTAACCAAAGATGATGTAATGTATTTGTTTAGTTAGCCAAAAAAGCCACATTAAAAATGTGGCTGTTGGTTTTTTAGGATTAAGGTTTTACAATATGGTTCTAAAGTTTTTTATATCGTTCACCATAAATAACGGCTCTACCCAAATCTTTTAATACCATTACACCCATTAAATCGTACTTCCCCTTTTCATAGTTTTTGGAAGTGCCTCCATCTTGGTATTGAATTACCAATGTGTATTGATATCTTCCAGTTGCACCAGTTTGCTTTCGCCAAACACCTTTCTCGTCACAGTCAATCCAAAAAATAATATCTACAGGTTTTACTTGGTGTGGCTGAAAGTATCCAGTACCATCAATTTTTAGTAATACTTTTGGTGGTTTATTAGGTTCTCCTTCATAAGTGTATTCACCCAAAATTTCTTCGGGAAAAACTTTAGTTACAGTATAGGCTTTGCCCATAATTTCTAAATGTTCTACTTTGTTTTGAGCATTTAATGCAAAGCTTACAAACAGTAGGTTTAATACAAATAGTTTTAGTTTTTTCATGGTTTATTTTTTAAGTTTTAGAATTATAGAATTTTTAATTTGTGATATAAGTATCTATATATGCACCTGCACCAAGTGTATATTTTAACTGCAATTTGGTAGCATCTAGCAAAACAATTTCGTCTATGTAGCTACCAGAACTTAAAGTTATTTTTAATCCTTTGGCATCTGTAATATCCCATGTACCTAATGTTGTAACCTCTGTGGGCGTACATTTTGCTGTTCCAGGAAATAAGGAAAACTTACCATCACTTTTATATTCCCACAAATTATCTAATCTGCAAGTTGGTATAGTTTGTGCCACATTGCCAGCAGTAGTAATAAATACAGTGCTACTAAGTTTCCACATTTTAGCACTTATAGTTTGCTTCATTAAATCTACTTCGCTAATAGATTCTTCTTTTTTTGAACAGCTTATCAATGAAATTATTGATAAGAGGCTTAGAATTAAATGTTTCATTATTTTTATGTTTAAAGGTTTATAAATTGTAACAAAATTGTTTACCACCAGTTTAGAGACCTTAAAAATCCTAATTCAAAAAAAGTTCCAGATGAGGTTGTTTTAAAATCGCTACTTAATGCTCCTGTACCAGCATTTATTTCTCCAGCATAAGCAAAATCGGGATAAAAGTTTGCAAAAAACTTAAAAGTGTGTTCTTTATTCCATTGAAAACTAAATCCAGAAATTGCAGCAGTTTCGGTAGTGTTTTTTAGCATTCCAGAGATGGGGTCTATAAATGCGTTAGGCTTTTCAAATTTCGAAATCTCAGAGATTATTCCTAAGTAAATATGGCTTCTTCTTAAATCATCATTTGGATGAGAAGTTATTCGTATCCCATATTCTAGTTTACTAAAATTAGAGCTTAATTTTCCTTCACCACTTTCCTCAACATCGCTACTAGAATTAGAAAAATTTCGAGAACCCATACCATAATCTACATAAGCTTTAATAGATTTTGCCCCAGCATAAGCCCTTAATCCATATTGAATGCTTGAGTTGCTGCCATTTAGTGTAGGACTTATGCCTACTTTTCCATTAAAATAGCCAAAGCCACCAAAATTGTTGTTTTCTGCACCCATTCTAACACCTGCTTCAAAATTTACATTAAAAGGGTTTGATGGTTGAATTTCTTTTTTTGTACTTCCAATACCACCAGATACGGTTGAACTGTTACTTTGAAAAAGTATAGGCATTGAATTTAAGGAGTAACCAAAATCAATACCAATACCAAATTGTGTTTTGTTTGAAGCTCTTTTAAAAGAGAAAGCTGGATCATACTCACCCATATTATCATTGTATATCCACTCTCCTAATAAAAACATAATTGTACCCACAGCTGTTATACTTGCAGCATCACTAGCATTTTGTGCACTTTGAGCATCGCTTTTCCACTTGTCGTAATCGGCTTGCTTTTTTGTTAAAAGTTCTTGTTCTTCACGTTTACGTTTTTCTTCAGCTTCTTTTGCTTGGCGAGCTTCTTCATTTCTTCTTTCTGCTTCAGCTTGTTTTTGTTCGGCTTGTTTTGCACTTGTATTTTCCGAACTCCTTGCACTACTAGCCGAATTTTTACTACTGGTATTTTCAGTTGTTTTAGTGTTGCTAGATTTGCTTTTCTCAATCCCTTTTTTGGTTGCTTCTTGCTTTGCTTTACTTTCAGTTTCTTTTTTCTGAGCTTCTTGTTTTGCTTTATTTTCAGCTTCTTTTTTTGATAATTCTTGTTTTCTTTTTTCTTCGTTTGCTTTAGCAGCAGCAGCTTTTTGGGCTACTTCTTCATCACGTTTACGTTTATCTTCTGCTATTTTTTGTTGTCTTGCCAATTCATCATCTTGCTTTTTCTTTGCTGCAGCAGCTTTTTCTTGGGTCATATTTTTAATCCCAGTTATTTGGTAACTTATTCCATTAAATAAGGTTACACTTTTGCCTCCATCCTCCCACTTCAAGCAATTTTTATCTTTTTTTACATCGTAAAAATAAGTGTGCACATAATCATCATCAAATGCATCAAACTTGCCATTAGGTTTTAGATATACAATTCTGTTATAACCCAAAACAAAAGTCTTTTCGCCAACACAGGTTAAGTTTAATCTTACACTTATTTGCATTGAATATTCTTCGGAAGTGTTGTTTTGAACATAAAATTTGTATGTTTCTGAACCAAAGCCACTATTGCGAGTTGCAGAAATTGTAAAGCGTGCATCAGATTGAGAAAAACTAATACTTTTTTGAGCCATTAAGTTGCATAAGCTATAATAAAAAAGTATGCTTAAGAGTATTATTTTTTTGTTCATAATTTTTGTTCTTGGGGTTGATTTTATAATTTAATCGTGCAAACGTATTTGTACTGCTACGCTATCACAATACCCAAAAAGAGGTATGACGATTGCTAAATATTAAGATACCTTCGTTGCAAATTTTTTCTCTTATTTCTCTTTATAAAAAACAAACCCCTAACCATTTGTTATGACCCTTAAACAACTAATTGCAACCATTGTATTGCTGTGTATGCTCAATTATGGCCATGCACAACAAAATAAAGTAGATAGTATACAGTTGCTTATAGATAAAACTGTTGATAAAAACCAAAAAGGAGGATTGCTTATTTTTCGTAGCAAAGCTAATACACCCATTAACTTTATAAAGGCAAGAGAAGATGCTCAAGAAGCACTATCCTATTATCAACAAACTGGTAATGTAGAGGGGCAAGTAGATGCATATCTTCAATTTTCAGGTTTGTATAGCCGTGAAGCAAAATACGAATTAGCTTTAGATTTTGATAGTATAAGTTACAATTTAGCCAAACAAAAAAACTATAAGAAAGGAATTGCTATTTCACTAAGTAATATGGGTAGAAATTTACAACAAGTAGGCACTATGGATTTAGCAAAGAAATCTTTACTAGAAGCAGATGAAATGCACAAAGAAGCAGGATTAGAAGCTGAACGTGCCGAAATAAAAAATAGGATTGGTGTTCTATATAGAAAAGTAGGAGATTTTAAAAACTCAATCAAATATTTTGATGATGCTTTGCAAATAGCAACTCTGTACAAAAGCAATAATGCCTTGGCAAATATTTATATGAACAAAGCCAATACTTTAGACGAAACTGCTATGTACGATGAAGCCATTAAAAACCATTTGCTAAGCATAAGAATTAAAGAAAAAAATAAAGATGTAAGAGGATTAGCACAAAGCTATAATAATATAGCTAATGTGTATAACCACATAGGTCAATACCAAGAAGCTTTAAATTATTATAAACTCACAAGAGTTATACACGAAAATATTAAACCTGTAAACAAAACATCTATTGCTTTAGCATACAACAATTTGGGTCAAGGATACATTGCTGTGCAACAACTAGATTCGGTTGAATATTTCTTTAAAAAAAGTATTGCTTTGTTTTTAGAAACTAAAGAACAACCTGGCTTAGCACTAAGCTATCATAATTTAGGAGGCTTTTATTTGCAACAAAAAGCGTACACCAATGCTTTACAATTTTTAAATTTAGCCTTAGAAATAAGAAAAGAAAGTTTGCTAAAAAACGATGAAGCTAGCACCCGAAATTTACTTGGTGTAGTTTTTGGCAAATTAAACAAACCCGCCGAAGCCGAAAAAAATTTATTGCAAGCTTTAGCCTTAGTCAATAATAAAAATGGCAGACTGCAAGAAGAAATTTATCAATCACTTGCTACACATTATAATCAAATTGGCAACTTTGAAAAAGCTACAGAATATCAAGCGAAGTACTTTAGCTTGAAAGATACTCTTCTTTCTGAATCTGAAACAATTAACATCCTCAAAGAAAAAGCAAATTATGATGTAGAGAAAAAAGAAATAGCCTTACAAATTGCTCAAAAAGAAAAACAAATTGCCAGTTTAACAATTAACCAACAAAGCAAAACCATTACATTTTTTGCGGTGGTTGTAGGTTTACTACTGTTGCTAGCTGTATTGCTTTTTTATTTTTTTAAACAAAAACAAAAAGCCGAAAAACTACTTAAAATTAAAAACGATAAAATTGAAACACTTGTAAAAGAGTTGCACCATAGAGTAAAAAATAATTTGCAAATAGTATCTGGCTTATTGGCTTTACAAAGCAATAGACTGGAAGATGAATCTGCTAAAAAAGCCATGGATGCTGGAAGAAACAGGGTTGATGCAATGGCTCTTATTCATCAAAAATTATATATGGATGAAAATTTAGCGTCAGTAAACATAGAAAATTATGTAAACCAATTGGCAAACTCATTAGCAACAAGTTTTGGCTTTGATAATAGCGTTGTGAAAACTAATATTAATTTAAACCCCAAAGAACTGGATATTGATATAGCCATCCCAATTGGATTGATAATAAACGAACTTTTAACCAACTCGTTTAAGTATGCTTTTACACAAATAGAAGAAGCATTGGTAACCATTACACTTAAAAAAGATGATAATGGAAAAATAGATTTAAATATTACAGATAATGGAAAAGGGTTTAACGAAAACAATAAAAAGCAAGAAAATTTTGGATTAAAACTAGTATCAACATTGGTAGAGCAACTTAATGGCAACCTTACATTGGCAAACAAAAATGGAACTACTTACCAAATAATTCTAAACCCAACAATTTAATGCCAATACAAAATACTATACTGATTGTTGAGGATGAATTTATAACAGCCACTAGCATTTTAGAATTACTAACCGAAGAAAATTATACAATAATTGGAGTTGCAAACAATGCTTCAAAGGCATTGCTTTTATGCAACAAAACCCTTTTGCCTCCTACTGTGGTAATTTGTGATATTAATATACAAGGGCCAGTAAAAGGGGTTGAATTGGCAACTCAGCTATCTAAGCTATATAACTGCGAAATAATTTTTTTAACTGCTTATCACGACACAAAAACACTAAGTAGTGCATTTGACCTAGGACCCACTATGTATATTGTAAAACCTTACACAGATACACAATTATTGGTTGCAGTACAATTGGCATTTCATAAAGTTTTTGAGAAGCAACAAGTAAAATCTTCTGCCAAAATTATTCTCACTCAAAGAGAAAAAGAAATTGTTCAACTTATTGCAAAAGGATTAACATCTAAAGAAATTGGAAGAAAACTTTACATAAGCACAGAAACAGTAAAAACACATCGAAAAAAGATTTTAGAAAAAAACGAAATGCATAATTTCTCAGAACTAATATTTATAATGCAGCAAGCACTATAGTTTATGGAATTTTTTACTTAACTAGTTAAAAGTTTAGTTACCTTTTACTGGATTATTTTCAAAATGCTTATCAACAGTAAACCAAATAGCTTGTGCCAGCAATTTATGTGCATTAGGATCTTTCATGATGGCCAAATCGTTTGGATTACTTATATAGCCCCATTCAATTAAAATGGAAGGAAAATTACCTGCATAAATCATCCATATTCTGTCCTTTCGTATCCTTATTCCCCTGTTTTTCATTTGTGGGAAAACATAACCAATGTTACGCGACAATGAATCGGAAAATTGTTTGTTAATTGTATAATTTGGGTTTGCTTTACTTAAGCTATCTTTTACATTTAAGCTACTGTCACTAAAGCCAACTTCAAATCCATTTAATTGTGATTGAAAAAAAGAATTGCTATGAATACTTAGTAGCAAATTAGTTTTAAACTCCATAGCCATAAGCATTCTATCGTGCCTATGAATATTACTATCGCCTGGTCTTGTTTGCAATATGGTGTATTTACTGGTGTCGGCCATTTTTACAATTTCTGCAGCAATCATGGCACAAATGTTTTTTTCAAGATCACCCGTTTTTTTGTTTATTGCACCTGGGTCTGGGCCACCATGTCCTGCATCAACTACTATATGAATTTTCCCATCATTTATGAAATAAGATGCTCGTTTATGATGTTCAGTTTTATTCATTAACTCAGGAAAAAAACGTTTTACAACAGCCAAGCTTATACCTACAACAAAAAGTATAGATACATTTATTAAAACTAAAAACTTTGTTTTTTTAGAAGCGTTCACTTTAAATAGCATCAATAGTAAAAAAATCTTTTGGTTTTATGCCTTTTTCAGTGATGTGCAAATTACAACACTCGTTGTGTAAATCGTGCTCAAAAAACAACACATAATCGTTGGTTACCGCTTCATCTAAAAACAATTTCTTTTCGTTTAAAGTAGTTAAAGGAAACATATCATAAGCCATTACATAAGGCAAAGGAATATGCCCAGCACTTGGCAAAAGATCGGCCATAAAAACAATTGTTTTTCCTTTGTACTCTATTTGTGGAAGCATCAT